>Ga0126313_10001326_pt1 | contig 12982 bp, 11 predicted proteins | sample Plot105A_FD_89954 | JGI IMG/M metagenome (GOLD analysis project Ga0126313, IMG submission 89954) | Serpentine soil microbial communities from UC McLaughlin Reserve, CA, USA - Plot105A | ecosystem: Environmental > Terrestrial > Soil > Grasslands | place: USA: UC McLaughlin Reserve, Lake County...
CCCGGCGGCGGCCCCCAGCGCTCCTGCACCGCGTCGCGCAGCGGCTGCGGCAGCGTCGCGTACCAGCGCTGGTACTCGGCGATCGGGAGCCGCAGCGTGGACGCGGCGAGCTGCTCGTCGCTGACGAACTCCGGGTCGTGGCCGCCGCCCGCGATGAGCGCGTGCATGAGCTCGTCACCGTGCGCGTACGGGCGCTCGACGTCGTAGCCCGCGCCGTGCAGCGCGTCGAGCAGGCGCAGCGCGCTCGCCGGCGTGTCGAGCCCGACCGCCATCCCGACGCGCGCGTGCTTCGTCGGGAAGCTCGTCAGCAGCACGGCGATCTTCTTCTCCGCGTTGGGCGTCGTGCGCAGCCGCGCGTGCCGCACCGCCAGGCGCGCGACACGCGCGCAGCGCTCGGGGTCGGCGACGTAGCGCGGGATCGCGGCGCCGACGATCGAGCCGCCCTCGCCGCGCTCCTTGAAGGACACGACGCCGCCGAGCAGGCGCCCGTCGAACTCCGGGATCGCAACCTGCGTCGCGGCGTCGAGCGGCGTCAGCCCGCTCGCCGACTGCTCCCATGCCGAGCGCGACGAGGTCGCGCAGACCGCCTGGATCACCGGGACGTCGAGCGCCTCCAGCGCGGCGGCGTCCCAGCGCTGCTCGGCGTCGCCCGCGTGCGAGCCGCCGGTCGCGAGCATCGTGACGAGCAGCGCGTCGACGTGGCCGTCGAGCAGCGCGAGCGCCGGCACGTTGCCGTCGCCGTCGCGGCGCAGCGTCGTCGACCAGACGGCGAGCGCGTTCGCGCCCGCGGCCTCGATCTGCGCGCTCAGCTCGTCCACCCAGGCCGCGTTGCCGGTGATCCGGTGCGAGCGGTAGAAGCAGATGCCGATCGTCGGGCGGCCCGGCCGCAGGGGCGCGAGCGCGTCCTCGATCGGCACGTCGCCGGCGCCCGGCACGTACACGCCGAGGTCGGGCACCTCGTGCGGCGGCTCGAAGCCATGCCCCTCGAGCAGGAACGTGTCGGCGAGGAAGCGCAGCAGCTGCTCGACGTTGTCGATGTCGCCGTGGCGCAGGTACTCGCCGGCCTGCGCGACGGCGCCCGCCGGCGCGAGCGACAGCGCGGTCATCTCCGCGTCGGGCTCGATCTCGCCGCCGAGCGCGAGCAGCGGGATGCCGTCCTGCCCGCAGCGAGCGCGCAGCAGATCGAAGCCCTCGGGCCAGCCGCGGCGGCCGCCGAGGATCCGGCACAGGACGACGGCGGCGCCGTCGACCAGCTCGTCGACGAAGGCGCGCTGGTCGATCACGCCGCCCGGGTTGGCGCAGCGCACGGCCGGAAAGCCGTCGCCGAGGCGCTCGACGGCGGCGGCGGTCGCGAGGATCTCGGTGTCAGCTGTCGTGACGAAGCGCAGCAACGGCTCTCGTTTCGGCGTGGATGACGGGCAGGTCGGCGGGGGCGCCGGATTCCAGCAGCCGCAGCACGGCGGCGGTGTCGAGATGCTGCTCGACGAGGTCGCCGAGCGCATCCAGGCGCCGCTCCCGCAGCGCGGCGAAGGAGTCCGTGCCGGCGATGAAGGTACGGCCTCGCGCCTGCGCGACCGCGCGCAGCAGCGCGCGCCGCAGCGCGTCGTCCTCCAGCGCGCCGTGCCAGGCGGTGCCGAGCGTCCAGCCGTCGCGGCAGCCGTCGGGCTCGCCGTCGTCGGCGCGCAGCAGCGGCTCGCCGCCGTGACGCGTCACGCGGCCGTGGCGGATCTCGTAGCCCGTCTGCGTGCGCGCGCCGCCGAGCCAGCCACAGCCGCCGGCACGGCGGCGCAGCAGCTTGCCGGTCGCGAACACGGTCGACACGGGCAGCAGGCCGAGCCCGTCGACCGCGCCGGCGCGCGACTCGACGCCGTCCTCGATCGCCGTGCCGAGCATCTGGTAGCCGCCGCAGATCCCGAGGATCGGCGCGCCGGCCGCCGCCCGCGCGCGCAGCGCCTGGCCGAGGCCCGCGGCGCGCAGCCGCGCGAGGTCCTCGACCGTCGCCTTCGTCCCCGGGATGACGACGAGGTCGGCGCGCTCGACGTCGGCCGGCGAGCGCGTGAAGCGGACGCGCACGCCGGGCTCGGCCGAGAGCGCGTCGAGGTCGGTGAAGTTGCTCATCCAGCGCAGCCGCAGGACGACGACGTCGAGCGTGTCGGCGCGCGCCGGCGCCTCCGGCGCCCGTGCCTCGAGCGCGAGCGAGTCCTCGGCGTCCATCCAGAGGTCCTCGACGAACGGCAGCACGCCGAGCACCGGGCGACCGGTGCGCGCGCTCAGGTCCGCGAGGCCCGGCGCGAGGATCGACGGGTCGCCGCGGAACTTGTTGACGACGTAGCCCGCGACGCGCGCCTGGTCGGCCGGGTCGAGCAGTGCGAGCGTGCCGAACAGCGACGCGAAGACGCCGCCGCGGTCGATGTCGCCGACGACGAGCACGGGCAGGTCGGCGGCGCGCGCGAGACCCATGTTCGCGAGGTCGCCGGCGCGCAGGTTGATCTCCGCGGGGCTGCCGGCGCCCTCGCAGACCACGACGTCGTAGCGCGCGCGCAGATCGCTCAGCGCATCCTCGACGACCGGCCGCAGGCCGGCCTTCATCGCCTGGTAGGAGCGCGCGTCGGCGTCGCCGTAGGGCCTGCCCATGACGATCACCTGGCTGTTGCGCTCGCCCGACGGCTTGATCAGCACCGGGTTCATCGCCGCCTCGGGCTCGACGCCCGCGGCCGCCGCCTGCACGGCCTGCGCGCGGCCGATCTCCGCGCCGCCCGGCGTGACGACCGAGTTCAGCGCCATGTTCTGCGACTTGAACGGCGCGACCGACACGCCGCGGCGCTGCAGCCAGCGGCACAGCCCGGCCGTCACGAGCGACTTGCCGGCATCGGAGTGCGTCCCGCAGACGAGCAGCGCGCCGCGCGTCATCGCAGGCTCCAGGCGGCGACGGCGAGCGCCAGCGCGGCCGCACCGACGCGGCTGGACAGGCGGTTGGCGCGCGGGATGTCGCTCGGACCCGGTATCCGCCCGCCCCGCCCGCGCCCGTCGCCGAGCGCGGGGCGCAGCTCGACGCGCCCGGCGTAGGCGAGCGGCCCGCCGAGCCGCAGGCCGAGCGCGCCCGCGAACGCGGCCTCCATGCGGCCCGCGTTGGGGCTCGGGTGCGCGCCGCCGTCGCGCCGCAGCACCCGCCATGCGTCTCCGCGGGCGGCGCCGGAGCACAGCACGGTCAGCCCCGCGCCGGCGCGCGCGGCCGGCCAGCCGAGGGCGTCGTCGAGACGCGCCGAGGCCCAGCCGAAGTCCTCGTAGCGCGGCGAGCGATGGCCGACCATCGCGTCGAGCGTGTTCGCCGCGCGGTAGGCCGCGACGCCCGCGGGCCCGCCCACGGCCCCCCACAGGAGCGTCCCGACGACGGCGTCCGACGTGTTCTCCGCCACGGACTCGACGACCGCGCGCGCGATCCCGTCCGTGTCCAGCGCCGACGGATCGCGGCCCGCGAGCGCGGGCAGCGCGCGGCGGGCGCCCGCGAGGTCGTCGCATTCCAGGCGGCGGGCGATCGCCGCCGCCTCGCGGCGCAGCGAGCGGCCGCCGAGCGCCGTCCACGTCAGCAGCGCGAGCGCCGCGCGGCGGCCGAGCAGCCGCGCGAGCCCGTGTCCCGCGAGCGCGGCGCCGGCGACGAGCGTCGCGGTGAACAGCGCTCCGCGCGCTCGGCTCGGCGCGTACAGCACGCGCTCCAGCGCCAGCGCGGCGCGGCCGAAGCCCGCGACCGGATGGCCGCGGCGCGGGTCGCCGAGCGCGAGGTCGGCGCCGTAGCCGAGCGCCAGGCCGAGGGCGCTCACCGCAGCACCGTCGCGTTCACGCGCGTGACCGTCCAGCGCCCGTCGCGCGCATGCAGCTCGGTCACCGTCAGGGGCGCGATGTCGATCCGCCACGCCGACGGCGCGGGTGCGTCGAGGGCGTGCACGACCGCGGCGCGGACGACCCCGCCGTGCGTGACCGCGATCGCGCGCCCGTCGACCGCGGCCTGCGCGTCCATCCAGCCGCCGACGCGGGCCAGCAGCGCGGTGAGCGACTCGCCGCCGTGCGGGCAGGCGTCGGGATCGGTCATCCACGCGGTCACGGCATCCGGCTCGGCGGCATGCACGTCCTCCAGCGAGCGTCCCGACCACGCGCCGAAGTCGCACTCGCAGATCGCCGGCTCGACGGTCGGGTCAAGGCCGGCCGCGGCCGCGGTCTCACGGGCGCGCAGCGCCGGGCTGCAGACGGCCTCGCCGCGCCCGAGCTGCCCGGCGAGCGCGGCCGCCGCGGCGCGGCCGCCGTCGTCGAGCGGCTCGTCGACCGGGAAGGCCGCCCGCCGGACGGCATCGGTCGAGGCATGACGGATCAGCAGCAGGCGCCTCACATCTCAGTGCGCCGCGGCCGAGCGATCGGGCGCGCCCGATCGCTCGTGCGCGGTCGCCGCGCGCATCGTCGCGATCCCGAACCCGACCCCGAGCGAGGCCCACAGGACGGCCTGCGTGCCCAGCGCGCTGAGCCGGAACTCCCACAGCAGCGGCGCCGGGAAGTCCCTCGGCACCTCCTGGATCCCCGGCAGCGCGAGCGCCAGCCCGCCCGCGACGACGACGAACGTCGCCACGCCCGCCAGCGGCCGCGCCCAGGGCGGCGCATCGGGCCGCATCGACCACATGACCCGCGCCGCGGCGAACATCGCCAGCGCCGAGCCGACGAGCAGGATCAGGTAATACGCGGTGCGGTCGCCGATCGTCTCGGCGTTGCCGACCGCGGGCGGGTTGGGCGGGTACTTGAGAAACGGCACGAGCACGATCGCGAGGAAGATCGCTCCCGCCAGGCGCGTCGACAGCTCCCAGTCGGTGCGCTGCGAGCCGCGGCCGCGCAGGGCCGCGAAGGCGATCGAGAACAGGCCGCCCGCGGCGATCCCGTAGAGCGCGGTCGCAAGGAACAGGCCGCCGCGCTGCTCGCCGCGGCTGACGACCCAGTCCGAGACGTGCGCGAGCGGGAGCGGCGCCAGGCTCGCGTGGGCGCCGGCGGCGTTCTCGATGTCGATCGCGTCCTGCACCCGCGGCTCGCCGAAGACGAACGCGAAGACGCCCGCGAGCAGGCCGGCGATCACGCCGACGACGAGGCCCCTGCGAACGAGGGTCCAGACCATGGGTCGTCCTGTGGCTGCGGAAGCTAGTGGCAGGGCACGCCGAGCAGATGACGCCCGTCGTGCATGAGCTCGTGCAGGAACGAGCCGGTCTGCGAGAGCACGCCCTGGTCGTACTGCACGAGGTAGATCGTGAGCACGAACATCACGCCGAGCAGCAGCGCGGGCAGAAGCTGGCGAAGCGGAAACGGCTGGACGTTGGCTGCGGGATCCATTGGTGGATTCCTCCTGGGGATGGTGCGTCCCTCGTGGAAGGTGCCGCGACGGCCGAGTTCCTGACTTCGGGGTGCGTACCCCGTCACAGTGGCGCAACCGTCCCGGATTCACGCCGGGTTCCTCACGCCGTCGCGCTGACGGCACGGACCCTAGCGCGCAGGGCGGCCGAGCGCCATGCGGCCGTCCGTCGCGTACCGTGTCGGCACGCATGAGCGACGCGACGCGCTTGTACCGGCCGGCGACGCCAGCGGGGCACGATCCTTCCCGCGCGGCCGAGCGCGCCGCCGATCCGCGCGGCTGGCGCTTCGACGACGACGCGCTCGCGACGGTCCACCGCGTCATCGCCGAGCGCCGCGACATCCGCCGCTTTCGCCCCGACGCGGTGCCCGACGAGATCCTCGACCGCGTCCTCGCCGCGGCGCACCGCGCGCCGTCCGTGGGGCTCATGCAGCCATGGCGGCTGATCGTCATCCGCGGCAGCGAGCCGCGGATCGCGATCCGCGACGTCGCCGCACGCGAGCGCCTGCGCCAGGCCGACCGCTTCGACGAGCGCGCGCGCCAGTTCCTCGACCAGAAGATCGAGGGGATCGTCGAGGCGCCGCTCGGCGTCTGCGTCTGCTGCCATCACGGCCGGCCGGGCGAGGAGATCCTCGGCCGCGGCACGATCCCCGAGACCGACGTCTACTCGACGGCCTGCGCGATCCAGAACCTCTGGCTCGCCGCGCGCGCGGAGGGGCTCGGCGTCGGCTGGGTGAGCTTCTACAGGCTCGCCGACCTGCGCGCGATCCTCGGCATCCCCGTGCGCGTGGACCCGATCGCCTACCTCTGCATCGGCTGGCCCGACGAGCGCCCGGTGCGGCCGGGCCTGGAATCCAGCGGCTGGGCCGCGCGGCTGCCGCTCGAGCGGGTCGTGATGGCCGAGCGCTGGCAGGCCGAGCCCGCGCTCGAGGGCGCGACGGCGCCCGCGCCCGCCGCGCCGCGCGAGCCCGACCGCGCCGCCGCGATCGCCGCCCGCGACCGGGCCGACCGGCTCGTCAAGCCCGGCGGCAGCCTCGGCGCCCTCGAGACGCTGATCGAGCGCTGGGCCGCGACGAGCGGCGCGCCGCCGCCCGCGCGGATCCGTGCCGGCGTGCTCGTCTGCGCCGCCGATCACGGCCACACCGCGCAGGGCACGAGCCTGTTCGCAAGCCAGGTCTCCGCGCAGGTCGCGGCAGCCGCCGCGCGCGGCGAGACCGCGGCGGGCGTGCTCGCGCGCGACGGCGGGCACGACCTCGTCGTCGCCGACGTCGGCCTGCGCGGCCCGACGCCCGACGGCGTGCTCGATCGCAAGGTCGCCCCCGGCAGCGCCGACATGACGACCGGCGCGGGCCTCGCCGACGGCGCCGTCGAGGCGGCGATCGCGACCGGGCGCGCGCTCGCCGCGCAGCTCGCCGCCGGCGGCGTCGACTGCCTCGTGCTCGGTGAGATTGGCATCGGCAACACCGCGACGGCCGCGGCGCTCGCGTCGCTGCTGACGGGCGCGCCCGCGAGCGTGACGGTCGGCCGCGGCACCGGCCTCGACGCGGCCGGCCTCGCGCGCCAGCGCGCCGCGGTCGGCGCGACCGTCGCGCTGCACGGCGCGAGCGCGACGACGCCGCAGGCGATGCTCGCCGCGACCGGCGGCCTCGAGCTCGCGGCGCTCGCCGGAGCGGTGCTCGAGGCCTGGACGCGGCGCCTGCCGGTGCTGCTCGACGGCTACGCGACCGCCGTCGCCGCGCTCGCCGCCGCGCGGATCGAGGCCGCCGCCGGCGCGGGCCTGCTCGCAAGCCACCTGTCCGCCGAGCCGGGCCACCGGCTCGTGCTCACCGAACTCGGCCTCGAGCCGCTGCTCGACCTGCGCATGCGCCTCGGCGAGGCCTCGGGCGCGCTTGTCGCGCTGCCGCTCGTCGAGCGCGCCGGCCTGCTGCACGCGCAGATGGCGACGTTCGCCGAAGCGGGCGTCGACGACGCACAGCGCTGAGCGATGAGCGTCGTCGACGAGGCGCGCGCCGCGGTCGGGCTGCTGACGATCGTGCCGGTCGGCCGGCGCGCGCTTCGCGCGGGCAGCGACCACGGTGCGGCGCTGTGGCTGCCGGTCGTCGGCGGGCTCGTCGGCGTTGTCGCGGCCGCCGCCTACGCGGCCGGCGAGGCGCTGCTCGGCAGGACATACGGCGCCGCGCTCGCGCTGACGGTCTCCGCGATCCTCACCGGCGGCCTGCACCACGACGGCCTCGCCGACACGGCCGACGGGCTCGGCGTCCGCGGCGACCGCACGCGCCGCCTCGCCGTCATGCGCGACTCCGGCATCGGCGCCTTCGGCACGCTCGCGCTCGTCGCCTTCGCGCTGCTCGCGACGGCCGCGCTGGCGCGGCTCTCACCGCCACAGGCCGCGGGCGCGCTCGTCGCCGGGCACGCGCTCGGCCGCTGGGCGGCGCTCGCGCAGCTCGCCTTCGTCGCGCCCGCACGCGCGGACGGGCTCGGCGCCTCGTTCTGCGCCGACCGGCTCGCGGTCGCGGTCGGCTCGGTCGCGGCGCTCGCGATCGCGCTCGTCGCGAGCGGCATCGGCGCGGGCCTGTCGGCGGGCGCCGGCGCCGCGGTCGCCGCCGCCGCGGGGATCCTGCTCGCGCGCCGTGCGGTCGGCGGGCGTACCGGCGACACGCTCGGCGCCGCCGTGCTGCTGACGGAGGTCGCCGTCTACTCCGTCCTGTCGGCCTGCCTGGTGACGTAGATCAGCGCGTCGCCTTGCGCGCCGCCCTGGCGGCCTGACGCGATGCCTGCGCCGTCTTTCGCAGTTGGCTGATCGCTGAATCGATCCGCCGGATGTTGCTCTCGTGCCGAGACAGGAATCTGGAGCGACCGTCGTTGCTGGCTGGTTTGTGGGCCATAGGCGGGGTTCCGGGAACCGGAACTGTTGATCGTACCCGTCCGACCACCTCAATTACGAATGATCTTCCAGGCGACCCAGCCGTTCGTCGAGCCCGCGAAGTCCGTCGTCGAGCGCCTGCTTGACGGCCTCCACCGCCTCAGCGGCATGGTCGGCGGCATCCGCGACCCCCTCGGCGGCCTGTTCGGCGACCTGGATTCCCGGCCCTCCGGGCGCCGAGAAGCCCTCCACCGCGGCTCCTCGCAGGAGCCGGTCAGCCGTTCCCCCGATGCCGATGATCAGGCCGGCGACGAGCGCCGCTCGCTCGAGATAGAGCAGAACCGGCCAACCGAGCGCGACCGCCGGCAGCGAGTCCGGCGGTCCCTGGACGAAGCTGACGACGACCGCGACGAGTCCGGCGACGAGCGCGCCGACCGCGAGATACCGGCTTGTTCGCGCGCGTGCGGCGGAGTCGTCATTTCGAACGTCAATGCCCCAAGCCTACGGCGATTTCCCGCCGCGGCCGCCGCTTCCCGATGGCCGCCAGACCGGCCCTTGCGGCGTGCCGACGTCGCCAGGACGTGGTGCGGCCAGCCGCACCACGAGACACCGGCCACCCTCCTTTCCGGGGCGTCATCGTGATGTGAAGCTGGACCGCGTCATGAACACCACCGTTCACCTGTTTGCACAGCACGCGCCGGTCCTCTGGCTCGAGGATCCCGCGGCCACGAGCGCGCGGCGCACCGGAGGCAAGGCCGCGGCGCTCGCAGGCCTCGCCGACCGCCTGCCGATCCCGTCCGGCTTCGTCGTCGTCGGCGAGCTCGACCCGGTCGCGATCGCGCGTGCGTACGCCGAGCTCGGCGATCGTGCGGGCAGCGACGAGGCCCTCGTCGCCGTCCGCTCCAGCGCCGCCGACGAGGACGGCCGCGAGGCATCCTTCGCCGGCCAGCACGAGACGATCCTCGGCGTCCGCGGGATCGCCGAGCTGCTTGCCGCGATCGCGGCATGCCGCGACTCGCAGCACGCCGATCGCGCGCTGCACTACCGCCGCGCGAACGGCATCGCGAGGCCGCAGGCGCCGCTGCCGGTGCTCGTCCAGCTGCTCGTCCCCGCCGACGCGGCGGCCGTCGTCTTCAGCGTCAACCCGATCACGCCGCGCAGCGGCGAGGTGCTCGTCAACGCCGCCTTCGGGCTCGGCGAGAGCATCGTCGGCGGCACCGTGACCCCCGACGAGTGGGCGCTCACGCGCGCGTCGCTCGCCGTCGCGCGGCGCACGATCGCCGACAAGCGCCGCATGACCGTCCGCGCCCCCGGCGGCAGCCGCGAGGTCGAGGTGCCCGCGCCGCTGCGCCGGCTGCCCTCGATCAGCGACGCGCAGGCGCGCGACGCGGCCGAGCTCGCGCTCGCCCTCGAGCGGGACCTCGGCTTCCCCGTCGACCTCGAGGTCGCCTGGGCCGGCGACGACCTGCATCTCCTTCAGTGCCGACCGATCACGACCCTCGCCCGAGCCCAGGAGGCAGCATGACCCCGCAGACGATCACCGAGCCGACCGCCTTCTCCCCCGACGCGGCAGACGAGGGGCTGTTCTGGCAGCAGGACAAGATGCACTTCCCGGATCCGCTCGCGCCGATGGAGTCGGCGATGGTCGAGCGCTCGCTCGGCCACGGCTTCGGCTACGGCGCCCGCGCCTACGACGCCCCGATCGACCGCATCGAGGTGCGTACGATCAACGGCTACCAGTACCAGTCGATCGTGCCGATGACCGGGACGCCCGGCGAGATGGCCGCCCAGGGCGCGCGCGCCGAGGCGGCCGTCCGCACCGCCATCGGCCGGCTCGACGAGCTGTGGTCCGAGGAGGTCCTGCCCGAGATCCGCCGGCACCTCGGCTTCTGGGACACGTTCGACCTCGACGGCGCGACCCGCGCCGCGTTCGCCGTGCACGTCGCCCAGACGTGGGAGCGCCTGCTGCGCGTCTGGGAGCTGCACTTCGTCACCGTGCTGCCCGCCTACCTCGCGATCAGCGAGTTCGACGAGCTCTACCGCGGGCTCTTCCCCGAGGCCGGGGCGCTGGAGTCCTACCGGCTGCTCGAGGGCCTGCCGAACATGACCGTCGAGGTCGGCCAGGCGCTGTGGAGCCTGAGCCGCCGCGCGATCGCGGCGCCCGAGGTCCGCGACGCGCTGACGTCGCACGCCGCCGCCGCCGTCCCCGCCGCGCTGTACGCGACGCCGGCCGGCCGCGCGTTCCTCGCCGAGCTCGAGGCCTACGTCGACCGCTACGGCCGCCGCGCCGACACGTGGACGATCCTCGCGCCGAGCTGGACCGAGGATCCGACGCCGGTCCTCGAGCGCCTGCAGGACTTCGTCCGCATGCCCGAGGGCGAGGCGCCCGCCGTCACGACGCAGGCCGCGGCGGCCGCGCGCGAGCGGGCGATCGCCGACGCCCGCGAGCGCCTGCGCGGCTACCCGGCGCAGATCGCCGGGCAGTTCGAGGCGATGCTCGCGGCGGCCCAGGCCGGCCTCGTGATCTCCGAGGATCACAACTTCTGGATCGACAACATGTCGATCCACCACCTGCGCGCGGTGCTGCTCGCGGCGGGCCGGCGGCTCGTCGGCGACCGCGCGATCGTCGCCGCCGACGACGTGTTCATGCTCACCCCCGAGGAGCTGCAGCACGCGCTGCAGTCGCCCGGCCAGGACCTGCGGGCGATCGTGGGCGAGCGCCTCGTGGCGATCGCGCACCAGCGCACGCTGACGCCGCCGCCCGTGCTCGGCGCGATCCCGACCGCGCCGCCGCCGGACGACCCGTTCACGCGCTTTGCGATGAAGTTCAACGGCGTCCCGCAGGCGCCCGGCGACGAGCGCGAGGTGCGCGGCTCGGCGGGCTCGTCGGGGATCGCGCGCGGGACCGCGCGCGTCGTCCGCTCGATCGCCGAGTCCGGCCGCGTCGAGCCCGGCGACATCATCGTCGCCGAGACGACCGCGCCGCCGTGGACGCCGCTGTTCGCGACCGCCGGCGCCGTCGTCACCGACACGGGCGGTGTGCTGAGCCACTGCGCCGTCGTCGCCCGCGAGTACGGCATCCCCGCAGTCGTCGGGACCGGCATGGCGACGAGCGTCATCGCCGACGGCATGACGATCGAGGTCGACGGCGATGCGGGCATCGTCCGCATCGTCTGAGCGCGCCGTCCTGGCCGCCGTGGCGCTGAGCGGGACGCTGCTCCCGCTCAACTCCACGATGCTCGCCGTCGCCCTGCCCGACATCGCGTCGGGCGTGGGCGGCGGCGTCGCGGCGTCGTCCTGGCTCGTGACGGCCTACGTCGTCGCGATGGCGACGCTCGGCCCGTTCGCGGGCCGCCTCGGCGACCGCCTCGGTCGCCGCCGCGTGCTGCTGTGGGGGCTGTTCACGTTCGCCGCCGCCTCCGCCGCCGCGGGCGTCGCGCCCTCGCTGGAGCTGCTGATCGCCGCCCGCCTCGGCCAGGCGATCGCCGGCTCGCTCGTCTTCCCCAACGCGATCGCGCTCCTGCGCGACGCGCTGCCGGAGGGCCGCCGCGCCGCCGGCTTCGGCCTGCTCGGCTCGGCCGTCGGCGTCGCCGCCGCGATCGGCCCGGCGCTCGGCGGCGTCCTCGTGGGCGCGTTGGGCTGGCGCGCGATCTTCCTCGTCAACGTCCCCGTCGTCGCCGGCGCGGTGGCGCTGTCGCTGCGCTCGCTGCCGCTCGGCGCGCCCGCGGGCGAGCACGCGTCGGCCGCCCCCGCCCGCCCGCGCTGGGACTGGGCGCAGCCGCTGCGCGTGCCGGTCTTCGGCGCCGCGACCGCGGCCGTCGGCCTCAGCAACCTCGCGATGTACGGCACGCTGCTCGCGGTGCCGGTCGTACTCGCCGGGCGGCCCGGCTGGTCGGCCGCCGACGCCGGCCTCGCGCTCGCGATGCTGTCGGTGGCGATGATCGCCGTCGCGCCGCTCGGCGGGCGCCTCGCCGACCGCCGCGGCCACCGCCTGCCGGCCGCGGGCGGCCTGGCGCTGCTGACCGTCGCCGCCGCCTCGCTCGCCGCGATGGGCGCCGCACCGTCGGCCGTCGGGCTGGCGGGCGCGCTGCTGCTCGCCGGCGTCGGTCTCGGGCTCGCGAACGCGGCGCTGCAGACGGCGGCGATCGAGGCCGTCGACGCGCGCCACGCGGGCGTGGCGTCGGGGCTCTTCTCGACCGGACGCTACGCCGGCAGCATCGTGGCAGCCCTGCTGCTCGCCGCCCTGCTCGGCGGCGGAGCGGTGCGCGCGGGCTCGTTCTTCGTCGTCCTCGCGGTGGCGGCCGGGGGATCGGCGCTGCTGGCGCTGCGGCTGGGTGGCGTGGGGGTCGGCGTCTCGCAGGAGGCGTGACCTCCGCCGCACGTCAGTCGCCGAACTCGTGCCCGATCCCGGCCGGCGTCAGCGCGGCGATGTAGTGGTGGGGCAGGTGGTCGTCGACCGAGGCGTTGAAGGTGAGGTTGCGCGTCAGCTCGACCTGCCGGGCGAGAAACGAGAGCGGGTTGCCGACGAGCTCGAGGATGCTGCGCAGCTGCCCGCGCGACTCGCTGTTGTGGTGCCACTCACCGCCGTTGGCGCCGGCGCGGAACTGGTACTCCTGACCGAAGTGGGCGAACTTGCCCGACTGGCGTGGCGGCAGCTGGCGCGATGTCGTGGGCGTAGACGTAGCGGATGAGGTTGTTGCACAGAAACGGCACCTCGTTGCAGGCCTCGGCGAGCGGCG
>Ga0126313_10001327_pt1 | contig 12977 bp, 13 predicted proteins | sample Plot105A_FD_89954 | JGI IMG/M metagenome (GOLD analysis project Ga0126313, IMG submission 89954) | Serpentine soil microbial communities from UC McLaughlin Reserve, CA, USA - Plot105A | ecosystem: Environmental > Terrestrial > Soil > Grasslands | place: USA: UC McLaughlin Reserve, Lake County...
GACCAGGTGTACGGCCACCTCGTCGCCGAGGCGGAGGCGTACGAGCTCGACCTCCTGAATGTCTACGACGCCCGCCAGCCCGCGCTAATTCACGCCAGGCAGGCCTCCGCGGAGCCTTCGTGAAACCGCGAAAACTCCGAGAAGTTCGCTCCCGGCGGGAAGCCCTCGAATGCGGCCTCCGCGAGGACGAACTGCACGACTTCCGCCTGTGCGCCCGGGTCGCCCGCGCGACTTGATCCCGCCAAGCCGGAACAGCTGGCGGCCGGGTTCGCCGACGAAGCCGCGGAAGCTGTGAACCCGGCCAGCGCCAACGAAACGGCGACCAGCACCGACAATCGCTTCATATCTCCCTCCTTCGAAGGGGCCGCAGACCAGCGGATGCTACGACGCCACCCCGATTGGTGTCAATGAACACCATCCCTCTCAGCGCGGGTCGGCCGGCTCCCGGCCACGCTCGTTGGCCAGCTCCCGACCGCGAGAAAGGTCGGCTTAGGCGGCTGATCGTGCCCGGAGTGTGACCACAACCGGTCACCACTCCACTAGACAGAGAAGGGAAAATCCCGTGTTTGCGGGGCTTTCTCTTCATGGAGCCAGCCGGGCTCGAACCGGCGACCTCCACGCTGCCAGCGTGGCGCTCTCCCAGCTGAGCTATGGCCCCGCGCCGCCAAGTGTAGCGGCCCTCCGGCCCGGGCACGCTCCGTCGTCAGGCTGTGGCGGCGACCTCGACGGACGGCACGTCGCCCCAGAGTTCCTCGAGGCGGTAGTACCCGCGCGCCTCGGGGGTGAAGACGTGCAGGACGACGTCGAGGTAGTCGGCGAGGATCCACGAGGATCCGTCGGCGCCCGTGACGCGCTCGGGGAGGATGTGCGCCTCACGCTTGAGCCAGTCGTGGACGGCGTCGTAGATCGCCTTCGTCTGCCGGGGGTTTCGCCCCGTGCAGATGACGAAGAAGTCCGTATAGGAACAGACCGGCCGCATGTCGAGGATCACGACGTCGGTCGCCAGCTTGTCCTGGGCCAGGTCGGCGATCCGTCTTGCGAGTTCGAGCGGGGTCAGCTGGGCGTGAGCTCCTCGGAGATGGTCACAGGGTAGCGCGCCTAGACGAAGGCGCTCAGGCGGCGTCGCGGTAGAGGCCGAGCTCGGCGACGAGCCGTGCGACTTCCGCGGGTACGAGCGCATCGATCGGCTCGCTGCGCGCGGTCCGGGCCCGCAGCTCTCGGGACGAGATCGGGCGCGGCTCGATCTCAAAGAACTCGACACGGTCGGGCCGGCGCAGGCCCGCGAGGACGGCGTCGAGCCGCTCGCGTGGGAAACCAGGGCGGCTCGCGACGGCGAGGCGTGCAGCGTCGAGCACACCGTCGGGGTCGTGCCAGGAGAGGAAATCGCAGAACTCGTCTGCCCCGACGAGGAAGACCGCGTCGCCGTAGACCTCGGCAGCCCAGCGCGCCGTGTCCTCGGTGTAGGACGGCCCTTCCCGGTCGAGCTCGTGGCGGGAGAGCTCGACGCCGTCGAGGTCGGCGAACGCTGCCTCGGCGAGACGGAAGCGCGTCTCGGCGTCCGTCTCGCCTTGCTTGTGCGGCGGGTCACCGGTCGGGACGATCACGAGACAGTCGAGGTCGAGGCGCGTGATCGCCTCGCGCGCGAGCGCGACGTGGCCCGAGTGTGGCGGATCGAACGCGCCGCCGAGCAGGCCAACAGTCACTCCCAGGTCAGCTCCTCGTCCCCGACCGTGACGTCGTCGCCGGGACGCGCGCCCGCCGCGCGGAGAGCGGCCTCGAGCTCCTCCGTCGGGATCCGGTCGAGGTCGCGTCCGGCAACGCGGAACCCGTGGTCGCCGCGGAGGATGCGGAATGGCCGTCGGCGCTCGGGCCGCGGCCGGTAGACGAGGAAGTCCGCGAGCTCGGCCTCGTCCGCGGCGGCCGCGGGCTCGGGAGCGGCGGGAACGAGCTCGAAGAGCGCGCGGCGAAGACTGTCGATCCCTTCGCCGGTCGCGGCGGAGACGCCGACGACGGCGACGACACGCTCGTCCGTGGGCTCGAGCGCCGGCCGATCCTGAACGAGGTCGAGCTTGTTGAGAACCACGATCTGCGGTCGGTCGGCGAGCCCGGCGCCGTAGGCGCGCAGCTCCGCATCGATCGCGACAAAGCGCGCGGCGGCGTCCTCGGTCACGTCGATCACGTGCAAAAAGAGCCGCGCACGCTCGAGATGCGCGAGGAACTCGTCCCCGAGCCCGACGCCCTCGCTCGCCCTTTCGATCAAGCCCGGGACGTCCGCGACGGTGAGCTGGCGGCCGTCGGGCGCGTCCACCGTCCCGAGCACCGGCGCGAGCGTCGTGAACGGGTAGTCGGCGACCTTCGGCTTCGCGTTCGAGAGTCGGCGCAGGAGCGAAGACTTCCCCGCATTCGGGAAGCCGAGGAGCGCCGCGTCGGCGAGGAGCTTCAGGCGCAGCTCGAGCTCGGCCTCGTCGCCGGCGCTTCCAACCTCTGCTTCCCGCGGCGCCTGGTTCGTCGGGCTCGCAAAGCGGCGGTTGCCGGCCCCGCCGAGACCGCCGCGCACGACGACCGCACGGGCGCCCCGATGGACGAGGTCCGCGACGACCCGGCTGTCCGCGTCGAGGATCTGCGTGCCGACGGGAACCCGCAGCTCGACCGGCTCGCCGTGAGCGCCGTGCTTGTTCGCGCCGCGACCGTGTCCGCCGCGGCCGCCGCGAAAACGTGGGACGCCGCGGAAGGCAGACAGGTCGCGGAGGTCCGGATCGGCGACGAGGACGACGTCACCGCCGTCACCGCCGTCACCGCCGTCGGGCCCGCCCTTGGGGACGTACTTCTCACGCCGGAAGCTGAGCGCGCCGTCGCCGCCCCGTCCGCCCGTGACGTGGATCCGCGCCTTGTCGTGGAACACCGGGCCTCGCCGGCCGCCGCGTCAGTCCGTCACGGACACGACGCGCCGCGAGCCGCCGTTCGAGAACGCGACGCGACCGTCGCGCGTCGCGAAGATCGTGTGGTCGCGGCCCAGACCGGCGCCCGGACCCGCCGTGAAGCGCGTCCCGCGCTGGCGGACGACGATCGCGCCTGCCCGGACGGTCTGGCCGTCGAACACCTTCACTCCGAGCCGCTTGGACTGGGAGTCGCGGCCGTTCTTGGAGGACCCGAGCCCTTTCTTGTGCGCCATCTACGCGTCGTCCTTCGTCGTGGTCGTCTTCGTCGCCGCGGGCTTCTTCTCCGCCGCCGGCTTCTTCGGCGTCGAGGAGCGCGTCGCCTTCTTGCCGATCGTCTGGATCTCGATCCGCGTCAGGCGGCTTCGGTGGCCGTTCCGCCGCCGGTACCCGGTGCGCCGCTTGTGCTTGCCCACGATCACCTTCGGCCCAAGGACGTGCTCGGCGACCTTCGCGGTCACCTGCTGGCCCTTCAGCTCGCCGGCGTCCAGCTTGGGGTCACCGTCGCCGCCGAGGAGGAGCAGGTCAGGATGGAACGTCTTGCCCTCGCCGTACGGCAGGCGCTCGACGAGCAGGCGCTCGCCCTCGCGCACGCGGTACTGCTTGCCGCCGATGCCGATGATCGCGTAGCTCATGTCCTCAACGTGGAAAGAGCGGGCCGGGCGGCCCGCATCCGCTGGTCAGTCTACCCAGACTCGTTCTCACCGGCAACGGAAGCCGCCGCGCCCTCCGACCCGCTCCCCGAGGCCTCCGCGGGCCGCTTGCGGCGGCGGTTTCGCCCGCCGCGGCTGCCTCGCCGGGTCTTCTTCTTGCGCGGCTCGCCCTCGGACGTCTCGGCGGGCTCGGAGCCGTTCGGGGAGGAGTCGTCCGGAGCCTCCGCCGACGGCTCCGCGACCGCATCGGCCGCCTCGGCGGGAGTCACCTCGCCGTCCCCGTCCGCGGCGGCGGGGGCCGTCTTCTTCCGGCGGTTTCGCCCTCCGCGCGAGCCGCGGCGCCGCTTGCGCTTCGGCGGCGTCTCGCCCTCAGCGGACGCCTCGCCGTCCGGCGCGGCCACCTCGACCTCGGTCGCTTCGCCCTCCGCGACGTCGCCCTCGGGGCCGACCTCGTCCCTGGGCGGCGTCTCGTCCGAGCTCGCAGCGGCCTTCGCCGTCGTCTTCTTGCGGCCGCGACCGCCGCGCGAGCCTCGGCGGCGGCGCGACTTCGGCTTCGGCGTCGTCTCGTCGTCTCCGGCCTCGAGCGCTGTCTCCGGGTCGACCGGCGGCTCGATCACCGGCGCGTCGACGAGGACTGCGGCCGCCGCGCTCTTCCCGGCCCGCTCGATCCGCACCTTGACCGTCTTCCCGACCCGCGCCGACGCGTCGGCCACGCTCACGCGATAGCCGTCGAGGTGGGCGACGGCGTCCGAGGGACGGTGCGGGTGTACGGCATCGAGTTCGACCTCGACCTCCTCGCCACGCTGGACGGGAAGTGACTTCGGCGCGATCTTCGAGATCGGCCCGCGCTCGAGCACCTCGAAGCGCTCGGCGGGGACGTCCGATCGCTGCTCGAGGAAGAACCGTCGCCCCGTCTCGGCCTCGATCTCGCTCAGGCGAGTGCCGCCCGATCCGACGAGGATCGACGCGACGCGGTCGTTCAGCGCCACCCGGAAGGCCTGGTGGCGAGTCTCGCGCGTCAGAGCCCGGAGGCGCCGCTCGACCTCGATCGCCCGCGTCTCGTCCGAGACGACGATCCCGTCGCCGCCGCACGCCGGACAGGAGATCGTGAGGATCTCCCGCGGGCCGTCGGTGACGTTCTGGCGCGTCATCTCGACGAGCCCGAGCGGCGAGATCTCGACGACGTACGTCTTCGTGCGGTCGCGCTCGAGCTCGCGGCGGAGGGCGTCCTCCACCGACTGGCGGTTCTTCGGGTTCGCCATGTCGATGAAGTCGATGACGATGATCCCGCCGATGTCGCGCAGGCGGAGCTGGCGCACGACCTCCTCGACCGCTTCGAGGTTGTTCTTCGTGATCGTGTCCTCGAGGCGGGCACTCGAGGTCTTGCTCCGGGAGCCGACGAAACGGCCCGTGTTCACGTCGATGACGGTGAACGCCTCGGCGTAGTCGAAGATCAGGTAGCCGCCCGACGGGAGGTCGATGCGCCGGCTCAGTGTCGAGCCGATCGCCTCGTCGACGCCGACCTTCTCCATGAGCGGCTGGCGCTGCTTGTAGAGCTCGACGCGCCCGGTCAGCTCCGGCGACGTCCGCTTGAGGTAGCCGACGATGCGCCGATACGTCCGGTCGTGGTCGACGACCACCTTCTTCACGTCGCGGTTGAAGAGGTCGCGGATGATGCGGAGCGGCAGCTCGGCCTCCTGGAAGACGAGCGCAGGCGCCGACGTCCGCTCCGCGCGGCCCTTGATCGTGGCCCAGAGCTTCTGGAGGAACGCGAGGTCGCCCCGAAGCTCGTCGGCCGAAGCGCCCTCGGCGGCGGTGCGCACGATGATGCCGCCGTCGTTCAGGTCGAGCTCCTTCGAGATTGCCTTCAGGCGCTCCCGCTCGGCATCCTCCAGGCGGCGCGAGATGCCGATCCCTTCCCCGTACGGCACGTAGACGAGGAACCGGCCCGGGAGCGACACCTCGGTCGTCAGCCGAGCGCCCTTCGTGCGCATCGGGTCCTTGACGGCCTGGACGAGCACCTCCTGGCCGCGACAGACGAGGTCCTGGATCTTGCGGCCCTTCTGCTTGCCCTCGAGCTCGGGGACGACGATCTCGTCGACGTACAGAAACCCGTTCTTCGCGAGCCCGATGTCCACGAAGGAGGCTTCCATCCCGGGCAGGACGTTGTCGACCACCCCCTTGTAGACGTTGCCCGCGATCGAGCGCCGGCCGCGCCGCTCGAGGTAGACCTCAGCGACCTTGCCGTCCTCGAGCAGGGCGACGCGCTGCTCGCCGACCTCGACCGAGACGTAGATCTCCTTCGCGACGGGCGGCAGCTCGACGCGCTTCGCGGGCTCCCGGCGCCTGCGGGTCCCGCGGCTCCGGGACTCCTTGCGCTCCTGCTTCCTCGCGGGCGCGCGCTTCTCGGGCTCGTCGGCCGCGCCCTGGCCGGACGTGCTCGCAGCGCCGGTCTCGGCGGTCTTCTTGCGGCCCCTGCCACCGCGCGAGCCGCGGCGGCGTCTCTTCGGCTTTACCCCGTCGCCCTGGGCGGCCGGGCGTTCGCCCCCGGCCTCGGCGTCCTGCTCAGAAGCCGGATCGGCGGCCGGCTCGGCGGAAGTCGCAGCCCCGGCGGGCGCGTCCTCCTCGTGCTTCCTCCTTCGGAACCAACGCACGTGGTTTCTCCTTTCGGGCGCACGCCGGGGAAGGCGCGCCGAGCGCGCATGCCCGTCTCCCGCGTGTCAGCCACAAATCTCATCGGATCGTCGGGCGCCCGGCCCCCGCGACTCCTTCGCGGAGGGCCGTACGCCTCCCTCCACAGGCTACCAGTGCGCCGGCGCCCCGCCCCCGGCCGCCTCGGAGGGTTTGGCGGAACGGTCTTCGTTGAGGCGTGTTCAACGCGCGCCGGCGGCAGAACGACTGTTTCGCCAAACCCTCCTATGCGGCGGCGGGACGGAGCTCGTCACGCCTCGTCGCCACGGTCCCGAGCCGCTGCCGAAGCCGCGCCCAAGCCCAGGGTTCGACCTCGTCGTAGCGTCCGGCTGCCGCGTGCCAGCGGGTCGCCTCCAGGTACTCGAACCAGGCGTCCGCCTCTTCGATGGCGAGGATCTCGACGGCTTCGTCGTGCTCGTTGGGGCTCATGGCCCCGAAGGCTAGGACCGGGACCGGACGGACCCTGCGAGGCGGTCGCGGCCGCCCGCCTCGAAGTACTGGATCGCTGTCTCTCCGATCGCCCGCGTCCCTGCGTACGCGACGCCGCCCTTGAGCGCCCACCCGCCGAACGGCAGGACGGCGAGCGCCTGCCGGGCGATCGTTCGGAAGCTGAGCCCCGCGATGACGACGCCGATGATCTCGAGGGCGCTCTCCCGATTGAGCTCGACGCCGTACGCGCCCGCGATGCGGAGAACCATGCGGATCTGGTTCAGCGTCAGGACGGGGAAGTCGGCTCCCGGGACGAAGATGGCAACCCCGAGGATCCCGTTCTGACGCGAGAAGCTGCTGACGATGTGCTCGCAGAGCGGTTTGCGAAGCGCGGGGAGGCGCCCTGCCAGCGCGTACGCCTTGTCCTCGAGCTGCGACGCGATGCGGTCGATGACCGTCTCGATCGGCACCTCGTGGCCGGGCGCGACGGCGACGACGTCCGTGGCGAGGACGTGGGGCACGTCCGGGATTGCCTCCTCCGAAACGCCGAAGAGGATGCAGACGACGGGCACCTTCATCCGCTCGGCGAGGCGGAGCGCCTCGTCCTCGTCGCTCGAGGGCTCCGCGCCCGCGACCGCGAGGACCAGGACGCCCGCCCCGTCGAGGTCGTAGGCCGCCGGCATGGTCTCGGCAAGGCGTCGAACCCACCGCTCCTCCCCGCCCTCGACGAGCGCGGCCCCGATCCGCTCGACGGCCTCGGCCGCGCCGGCGACGATGATCGGATGCAGGTCCTCGGCGGCCGCACGGACCTCGCGCGCGACCTGCCAGACGGCGGTCGGCCTGAGCGGCAGCTTGGGCACGGCCCTAGGAGCGACCGGCGAGCCGGCCGCGGATGTGGATCGCCTCGAGGAGCCCGATCAGCATGAGGCTCACGATCATCGAGCTGCCGCCGTAGGAGACGAGCGGGAGCGGGATGCCGGTGATCGGCGCGATCCCGATCGTCATGCCGACGTTGACGAAGACCTGGATCGCGAGGACGAAGACGACGCCCGCCGCGACGATCGCCTCGAAGAGCCCCGGCGCGAGCGCGACGATCTTGATCCCGCGCCAGACGACCAGCGCGTAGAGGAGGATCAGGATCGAGGCGCCGAAGAACCCGCGCTGCTCGGCGAGCGAGGAGAAGATGAAGTCCGTCGCGTGCTCGGGCAGGTAGTTCAGGTTCGTCTGGGTCGCGCCCTCGACGCCGCGCCCGGAGAGCCCGCCGGAACCGACGGCCGTGATCGACTGCGTGATGTTGTATGTCGTCCCGCTCGGGTCCAGGTCTGGATTCAGGAACCCGGTGAGCCGTTCGACCTGGTAGGGCTTCAGCACGTCGATCCCCGCAGCCGGGAGCATCCAGAGGATCGCGAGCGTGCTCGCGCTCGCGGCCGCGAGCAGCGCGGCGAGGTGCGAGAGGCGCGCGCCCGCCACGAAGAGGGCGACGCCGAGGATGGCGACGTACATGAGAGCCGTCCCGAAGTCGGGCTCGATGAACACGAGGAAGGCCGGGAAGGCGACGAGCCCGACCGCCCCGGCGACCGTCCGCATCCTTCCGACGTCCTTCGCGCGCTCGGCGAGATAGCCGGCGACGCAGAGGATGACGATGGCCTTCCCGAGCTCGGACGGCTGGAAGCGGAAGAAGCCGATGTCGATCCACCGCTGCGAGCCGCGGATCGCGTCCGCGGCCAAGACAATCACGAGCAGCCCGATCAGGATTCCGTAGAGGAGCTTGCGGCTTCGCCGCCAGACGAGCGGGCTGACGGCCGCGACGGCGACGAGCGCGATCACGCCGAGCGTGACGTTGATCCCCTGACGGGTGACGTAGTAGCCCGAGTCGCCGGGGACGTCGTCCCGCGTCACGGAGCCGAGCACCCAGAGGCCGTAGGCGACGATGCCCGCGACCGCCGCGAGCAGGAGGTAGTCGACGTGGCGGATCGCCGCTCCGACCTCGGTCGAGAGCTGCGGACGGGCGGTCTGGTCTTGGACGACGCGGGTGGCCATCAGTCGGAGTGGATCGCCCCTAGCTGGGTGGGCTTGACGCCGAAGTAGTTCGCGAAGACGCGCATCGCCGTGGGCGCCGCTGCCGTCCCGCCGTGGCCGCCGTTCTCGATCAGGGCGCAGACGACGAGCTCCGGATTGCTCGTCGGTCCGTAGCCGCACCACCAGGACTGGTCGAGCAGCTTGCCGTTCGGGTAGCCGGGGATCTGCTGGTACTTCTCGGCCGTGCCCGTCTTCCCGGCGATCGAGACCGGGAACGCGCCGAACACCGCCGCCGACGTCCCGTACGATCCGTTCTGCGCCGCGTCGACGAGCCCCTCCTGGACGACGCTGATGTTCGCCGGGTCGAGGCCTACATCCCGTGGAGGCGGCGGCTTCACCGTCCGGACGACCACCGGCGCCTGGCCGTTCGGGCTCGGCTCCTCGATCTGCGAGACGACGTGCGGCTCGACGAGCTTGCCGCCGTTCGCGATCAGCGAGTAGAAGCGCGCCATCTGGAGCGGCGTCACGAGGACGTCGCCCTGGCCGATCGCGAGCTGGATCGAGTCGCCCGGGTGCCAGACCTGGTCCCAGGCGTGCGTGAAGTGCTGGCGCCGCCACGCCGGCGTCGGAATGAGCCCGCTCGGCTCCGGCCCGACGTCCACCCCGGTCGTGCGGCCGAACCCCATACGCCGCGCCCACTCCTGGAGGGGGGAGCCCTGCGCGTCGTAGAACATCTTCCCGACCCGGTAGAAGTACGTGTCGCAGGACATCGCGATCGCCGGGACGAGCTGGATCGAGGCGTTGTAGAACGGATCCCAGTTCGAGAAGGTCTGCCCCGCGATCTCGTAGCTCGGGTCACAACGCAGGACGGTGCCGGGCGTGATCAGGCCCGTCTCGAGGGCGGCCAGCGCAGTAACCGGCTTGAACGTCGACCCGGGTGGATAGAGGCCGCTCACCGGCCGGTCGAGGGTCGGGTAGTTGGCCTTCGGGTCGGCGAGGTGCTCGAGGTTCTTCTCGGAGACCCGGCCGACATAGACCTTCGGGTCGTAGGTCGGGTTCGAGGCCATCGCGAGGATCGAGCCGTCCTTCGGGTTCATCGCGACGATCGCGCCGCCGTCCGCGTAGTACTCGCCCTGGCGCCGGGCCAGGTTGATCCCGTACGCGATCGCGTTCTGCGCCGCGCGCTGGAGCTTCGCGTCGATCGTCAGCTTCACCGAGTACCCGGGCTGCGGCAGCTCGCTGAACTCCTGGCGGCCCGTGATGCGGCCGAGCGCGTCGACGCGGACCTGCCCCACGCCCGGCCGGCCGCGCAGGTACCTGTCGTAGCTCGCCTCGACGCCGCTCTGGCCGATGATGTCGCCCGCGGCATAGCCGTCGTCCTCCCGCGCCTTGAGCTGCCCGGCGCTGATCTGGCCGGTGTAGCCGAGGAGCTGCGCTGCATCCGCGCCGTAGCGGTACTTGCGAAGCTGGATCGCGTTGATCTGGATGCCGGGGAACTCACGCTCGCGCTCGAGGAGGTAGTTGACCTTGAAGTTGCGAACGGCCGTCTTGAGGGTCACGGGGCTGAGCGGGTCCGTCTTTCCCTGAGCGAGCGCCTTCCGCAGGTCCTGCACCTTCACGTTCAGGAGCGGTGCGAGCCGGCGGAACTCCGACCGGATCCTCGCGCGCGGCATGTCGTCGAACGCGGCCGGCCAGAGCTGGATCTGCGTCCCCGGGCGGTTGGCGGCGAGCACAGTCCCGTCGCTCGCCACGATCGTTCCACGTGCCGCGGGCACGCGGAACGTCCGCACCTGGTTGTTGTTCGCGTCCTCGAGGTAGCGGTCGCCCGAGATCACCTGGAGCGCCCAGAGGCGGAAGAAGAGGCCGCAGAAGAGGACGACGGCGACAAGCCCGAGGACGGCGATCCGCACCGCCATCTGCGGCGTGACGCGGTACGGCTCCTCGACGCGCGGGTCGGGCGGCAGGAAGGTCGAGAGCCGGCCGCCCCGAGGGGTGTTCGAGACGCTAGACAGCGACGCTCACCTCCCGGCGCTCGCGCTGCGCGAGCGGCAGGATCCGGCGCATGAGACGGTAGAGCGGCCACGCGAGCAGCACGTTCAGCGCGACGGACGGCAGCAGCACGGCGCCGAACAGCGTCGACGCGGAGACGGTCGAGCCGAGCACGAAGTGGAGGAAGCCGCCGCCGAGCGTGACGCCGACGGTCGCGAGCCCGACCGCGATGAGCGGCGGGTGGGGCGAGGACTTGCTCATCACCTGGCCGAGCCGGCCGGTCCAGAACCCGGCGAGCGTCAGGAGGAGCGCCGTCAGGCCGAGCGTCTCGAATGTCGCGACGTCGAGCAGGAGCCCGCCCCAGAACCCGAGCACGGCGCCGACGAGCGGGCCGCGGAGGAGCGCGATGCAGACGACCGTCGCCAGGACGAGGTCGGGCCGGCCCTCCGCGACCTCGATGCGGTTCACGAACACAAGCTGAAGGAGAACCGCGGCGAGGAGGATCCCCGCGGCCTTGAGACCGTCCGTCAGCGTCACCGGCCGCCCTTGTCCCGGCCGGCCTTGTCCCGCTCGCCCGTGTCCCGCCCTCCCGTCAGGACGACGACCTCGTCGAGCGAGTCGAAGTCGACGAACGGGCTGACCTGGATCCGCGTGAAGAGGTCGACGTCGCGGCGGCTGACGCCCGTGACCTTCCCGATCGGGATGCCGCGCGGATAGAGAGACGTGAGGTTCCGGACGCGCCAGCCCGACGTGATGACGATGTCGTCCTCGTTCACCACGTCTTGCTTCGGGACCCGGTTCAGGACGAGCGTCGCGCCGTCGCTCGGCCCGCGCTCGAGGACGCCCGACGCCGTGCCGCCGAGGACCTCCGCCGAGACGTGGCTCTCCTGGTCGGTCAGGAGCTGCACCTCGGCGGCGTTGGACGTCACGTCGGTGACGATCCCGACGAGACCGGCATCCGTCGTCACGGGGTCGTCGATCGCGAGGCCGTTCGAGGATCCCGCGTCGACCGTGACCGACTGCGTGAAGACGCTGAGCGGCTTCTGGATCACGTGCGTGGGGACTGCCTGGTAGCCGTCGGGAAACTCGGGCCCCTGGACGTAGCCGAGGAGCTTTTTGATGTTCTCGAGCTCGGCCGCGGCGGTCTGGTTCTGGATCGCCTGCTCGCGCGCTTCCTGGAGCTCCTGCTCGAGGCGCTGGTTCTCGTTCTTCGCGTGGACGAGCCCGGCCGCCCACCCGTACGCGTCGCGGAACGGGCGGGAGACGCGCTCGCCGGCGACCTCGAACGGGGTCAGGACGCTGACGCCGATCCGCTGCGCCCCGTGGAGCACGCCCTGGTCGGACTCGCGGAAGTACACGGTCACGAGCCCGAGCGACACGAGCACGAGCGCAAGCGCAACGAGCCGGGCACGCAGCGGCCGACGGCCCCCGGCGCGGGCGCCTTCAGGGCGGGTCGTGGTGGAGCTCAGGACGGGGAGCCGTGCTGTGCGTTGCCGTGGCACGGAGGACAGAGTCTAGAGACAATCCCGGCGGGTCGGTCTTCGAGCCCCGACCCGCGGCTGTGCCGTTCTCGCTAGTAGCGGCGCTTCCCGTTCCGCTGGCGGGCCTTCGCGGACCGGTGGATCGCCTCGAACTCCTCGAGGCTCTTCCCCGAGCCGACCGCGACGCACGTCAGCGGGCTCTCGGCGAGGTGGACCGGCATCAGCGTCTCCTCGCGCAGGCGCATGTCGAGCCCCGAGAGGAGCGCGCCGCCCCCGGCGAGCACGATGCCGCGGTCCATGATGTCCGCCGCGAGCTCGGGCGGCGTCTTGTCGAGCGTCGACTTGATCGCGTCGATGATCTGCGTCACCGGCTCGTCGAGCGCCCGGCGGACCTCCTCGGACGTGATCACGATCGTCTTCGGAAGCCCGGTGAGCATGTCGCGGCCGCGAACCTCGGCCCTGACCTCGTCCTTCAAATCCCAGGCCGAGCCGATCTCGAGCTTCAGCTCTTCCGCCGTCTGCTGGCCGATCAGGAGCTTGTACTCCTTCTTGATGTGCCCCATGATCGCCTCGTCCATCTCGTCGCCGCCAACGCGGATCGACTGGCTGACGACGATGCCGCCGAGAGAGATGACGGCCACCTCGGTCGTACCGCCGCCGACGTCGACGATCATGTTCCCCGTCGGCTCGCTGACTGGGAGGCCGGCGCCGATCGCGGCGGCCATCGGCTCCTCGATCAGGTGGGCCTCGCGGGCGCCGGCGGAGAGGGTGGCCTCCTC
>Ga0126313_10001329_pt1 | contig 12963 bp, 11 predicted proteins | sample Plot105A_FD_89954 | JGI IMG/M metagenome (GOLD analysis project Ga0126313, IMG submission 89954) | Serpentine soil microbial communities from UC McLaughlin Reserve, CA, USA - Plot105A | ecosystem: Environmental > Terrestrial > Soil > Grasslands | place: USA: UC McLaughlin Reserve, Lake County...
ATCAGCTGCGCCGAGATGTCGTCGTAGGAGACGAGGAACGCCTCCTCCTTGCTCTTGAAGTGCTCGTAGAACGTGCGCCGCGACACGCCCGCCGCCCTGATGATGTCCTCGACCGTCATCGCGGCGTAGCCCACGTCGGAGACCGCCTCGGCGACGGCCGCGAGGATGCGGTCGCGCTGGTTGCCGACGACGAACTCGCGCGGCAGCCCGTGGCGTCCCGGAGGGAGCTGGTGCGGCTTGCGCTGCCGGTGCGTGGATGGTTGCGGCACCTGGGGCAAACATACATGTCCCGGCGGCGCCGCAGCGCCGGAACCGGTCGGTAGCCGTACTTGTGTATCAATCGTCGCAGGCCTATCCTCCGCCGCGGTCAGGGGGTCCCACCGGAGGAGAGGAAGGGAGCGATCGCCATGACCGCGTTCTCGACGACGAGCATGACCGACCGGTGCGGCCCGGGCTGCCGGCGGGCGGGCTCGCCGCGCACGCGTGCGGCGACGTGGACGAGTGCGTGGCCGCCGCCTACCGCGAGGCGGTCGAGGGCATGCAGTCGCGCTACGCGGTCCGCCTGCGCGCGGCATCCACCCGGGACGAGGCGCTGCAGGACGCCACCCGGGACCTCCTCACGTACCTCGCGCGCCACCCCGACGTCGCCTCTTTCGTCAGCGTCGAGGTGCTCAAGGGCGGCCGCGAGCTGATGGCGCTGCGCGAGGAGCTGCGCCGCCGGTCGGTCGCCAACGTCCGCCGCGAGCTGGCCCGGTTCGACGGCCCGGCCGTCGCGCCCGAGCTGCAGGTCGAGATGCTGATCGCGACGATGGGCCACACGATCGCGCGGCACGTGACCACCGGGGAGACCGCGAAGCTGCCGAGCGCGCTCGATCCGGCGCTCGCGATGGCGGGCGCCTGCGAGCCGCTGCCGGCCTCGGGCTGACCGAGCGCCGCCGGCGCCCGACACCGGCAGCGCCGCCACGCGCTCAGGTGCCCGGGACGAGCGCGAGCACGCGCGCCGGGCTGCCGGTGCCGTCGACCAGCTTCAGCGGTGCGACGACGACGAGCGCGCCGACCGGCGGGAGCTGCGCCAGGTTGGCGAGCTGCGTGAGCCCGTACTTGCCGGCGCCGAGGAAGTGCGCGTGGACGGGGAACGGCGGGTCGAAGCCGCCGGCCTGGCCGGCGTCGGTGCCGACGGTCTCCACGCCGATGCCCGCGATCGGCGTCTCCTGCGCGAGCCAGCGGGCGCACTCGGCGTCGGGGCCGGGAGTACGCGAGCGGCCGTCCTCGACACCGAGGAACGCGTCCTGGTCGTGCGCGCGGGCATCCCAGCCGGTGCGCAGCAGCAGCCAGCCCCCGTCGGGGAGCGGCCCGTGCTCGTCCGTGAACGCGCGCACGTCGGCGGCGGTCAGGAGGTAGTCGGGATCGGCGGCCGCCTCGGCGGACTTGTCGATCACGACGGCGGGACCGACGAGGCGGGCCGGCGGCACGGACGCGACGTCCTCCCCGTCGCGGCCCGTGATCCAGTGGATCGGCGCGTCGAAGTGCGTTCCGACGTGCTCGCCGACCTCGATCACGCTCCACGCCCACGCGGGGCCGCGGTCGTCGTACCGGCTCAGCTCGCGCCGGCTCAGCCCGGGCGTGTTGACGAACGGCTCGGGAAGCTGCAGGACCGGGGTGCGCTCGCTGAGCGGCTGCGTGAGATCGACGATGCGCACGGCGCCGGAGGCGAGCGCGCCGGCGAGCTCGCCGAGGAGGGTCTGGGACATGCGGTCTCCTGTGGTCATCAGTGGCCGCGGAAGGCTTCCTCGAGCCAGTCCGCGCAGAGGTCGGGGTCCACCTTCGCGTCGACGACGAGCGGCCGGTCGCGTTGCGCGAGCCAGTCGCGCACGCCGTCGAGGTCGCCGGGCTCCCGCACCGTCAGCCCGCGGCAGCCGGCCGCCTCGGCGAGCGCCGCCAGGCCGGCCGGCGGGAACTGGGCGAGGTCGACGGCGTGGCCGAGCGGGCGGAAGTGGTGGACCTCGGCGCCATAGGCCTCGTCGTCGTAGACGACGACCAGGAGCGGCAGGCCGAGGCGGCCGAGCGTCTCGAGCTCCGGCAGCGCCATGAGCAGCCCGCCGTCGCCGAGCGCGGCGACGGTCAGTCGGTCCCGGCGGGCGAGCGCGGCGCCGATCGCGTTGCCCAGGCCGAGGCCGACGCACTGGAACGCCTGCGGGAACACGAAGCCGGCCGCGTCAGGCACGCGCAGGTACATCGACGGCCAGCCCATGAAATGCCCCGAATCGACGACGACCGTGCGCTCCTCGGGCAGCAGATCGTCGAGCGCGATGCTCAGCGTGCGCGGATCGATGCGCCCGGCCGGGGTCGTCGGGGTCAACGGCTCGTCGCGCCAGCCGCCGCCGGCGATCTCGGTGGCGAGGGCGGCGGAGCGGCGCCCCGGCGCTCCCCGGGAGGCGAGCGCGTCGAGCAGTGCGTCCGCCGTCGCGGCCGCGTCGCCGATCACCGCGGCGTCGACGGGGCGGTGCGCGCCGATCGCGGCGACGTCGAGGTCGACCTGGACGACGCGCGCGCCCGGGGCGATGAGCGTGCCGTGGCGCGTGGTCCACTGGTTCAGCGCCGCCCCGAACGCGAGGACCAGGTCGGACTCGCGGAGCAGCCGCGCGGCGAGCGGCGACGAGAAGCCGCCGGCGATCCCGACGTCGAAGGGGTCGCCGCAGAACAGCCCGTTCGCCACCGCGGTCGTCGCGAGCACGGCGCCGGCGCGCTCGCCGAGCGCGCGGAGGGAAGGCCCGGCGCCGGCCAGGACGGCCCCGCGGCCGGCGACGATCGCCGGCCGCTCGGCGGCGGCCAGCAGCGCCACGACGTCGGCGACGGCCGACCCGGCGGGCCGCGGCGGCGCGAGACGAGGCGCCGCCGAGGGCGCGACCGTCGCCAGCTCGTCCCGCACCGCCAGCGCCTGGACATCGAGGGGGAGCATGAGCACGACCGCGCGGCGCTCGACCCGCGCCCGGCGCGCCGCGCGAACGGCGTCGGCGATCGCCGTCGCCGCGCCGTGGATGCGCTCGGCCACCGCCCCGACGGACTCGACGAGCGCGTCCTGGTCGATGCGGAAGTTCGACGTCAGCGCGGCGGCGGGCGTATCGGCGGCGAGCACGAGCAGCGGCGTCCGGCTCTTCGCCGCCTCCGCCAATCCCGTGATCGCGTTCGTGAGCCCGGGTCCCTGGTGGACGCTGCACGCCGTCAGCTCCCCGCTCACGCGCGCGTAGCCGTCGGCCATGCAGATCGCGCCTCCCTCGTGTCGCGCGGCGACGAACGGCACGCCCGCGTCGCGCAGCGCGTTGGTGAACGCGAGGTTGCCGCTCCCGAGCACGCCGAACGCGGCGGCGACCCCCTCCGCCGCGAGCGCCCGACCGACCGCCTCAGCGACCAGCATCCGTGCCCCTCACCTGGCGGACTGTACCGGCGCCGCGCGCAGCCACGCGGGCAGCAGCCAGAGCACCGGCGCGGCGACGATCGCCGTCGCGCCGAGCGCGAGCGCCGCGACGCCGATCGAGTCCAGCGCGTAGCCGCCCAGCAGCGCCAGGCCGGCGCCCAGCAGCGCCGAGAGCAGGTCGTTGAAGCCGAGCAGCCTGCCGCGCTCCGCCGCGCTCGTGCTGTCCGCGAGCTGCGCGGTGGCGGCCACGAACGAGAGGTTCCAGCCGACGCCGAGCCCGAACAGCAGGATGGCGGTCGCGACGACGCTCTCCACCCACAGCAGCCCGATCGTCGACACCGCCATCACGAGCAGCCCGCCGAACATCGATGGCGCCCTGCCGATCCAGTCGATCAGCGGGCCGACGACGAGCACGAGCGCGTACATGCCGAACACGTGCGCGCCGATGATCGGGAAGACGTCGTGCTGCTCGTGATGGTGGTGCTCGACCACGACGTAGCCGCTGAGGTTCATGACCGACACCATCACGCCGAAGCTGGCCAGCGCCGCGAGCATCGCCGGGCGCACGCCGGGACGGCGCAGGATCTCGCCGAGCGGCGGGACCGGCGCCGCGGGCGCGGTGTCGTCGTGGCCGGCCAGCAGCTCGGCGATCCGCTTCGGGTCGGGCCGGATCATGAGCACGAGGCCGAGCGCGACGAGGCTGATCCCGCCCGCGGCCAGCCACGGGACCGTCAGGGCGCCCGCCTCGAGCTCGCGACCGGCGAACAGCGGGCCGAACAGCGCCGGGCCGAGGATCGCTCCGAACACCGAGCCGAACAGCACGTAGGAGATGCCCCGCGCGCGCCGCTCCGGCGGGTACATGTCCCCGGCGGCGGTCCGGATCAGCAGCGCGATCCCGCTGGCCGCGCCCGTGAGCGCGAAGCCGAGGATCACGACCGGCGTCGAGTCGAGGTTGGTGGCGACGGCGGTGAGCGCGCAGCCGGCCGCGGCGAGGCCGTATCCGCCGGCGATCACCGGGCGCCGCCCGACGCGGTCCATCGCCCGGCCCGCCGGCACCGCCGTCAGCCCCGACGCGACGAGGAAGATCGCCGGCCCGAGGCCCAGCAGGCCCTCGACGCCGGTCACGAGCACGAACGTGATCGACGACACAGCCGCCACGAGCTGCAGCACCGCCGAGTACACCGCCATCGTCGCCGCGAGCAGCAGCGTGTTCCGCCGGATCGGCAGGTCGGCGATGGTCTCGGCGCTCACCGCCCCGGATCCTCGCCCACGCGTGGCGACCCGGTCGCATCCGCCGTGACCGCGAGGTCGAGGAACGCGCGCGCCGCCGGCGAGTGGCGGCGGTTCGCGCGCCAGGCGAGCGTCACGTCGCGCGCGAGACTCGGGCGGCGGACCGGGACGACCGCGACCGGTGGCCCCGGGTGATCGGCCTCGGACGCCGGCGCCAGCGCCACGCCGAGGCCGCGCGAGACCATCGCGCGGATCCGCGGGCTCTCGGTGGACTCGAACGCCAGCGCCGGCTCGAAGCCGGCCTCGCGCGCGCCCTGCACCACGATCCGGCGCATCGAGCCGCCCTCGCCCCACACGACGAACCGATCGTGCCGCAGCTCGACCAGGTCGAGGCGCCGCCGGCCCGCGAGCGCATGCCCGGGCGCCAGCAGGGCCACCAGCGGCTCCGTCCAGAGCGGGTGCAGCTGGATGTCCGGCCCGGCGTCGAGCGTGTTCACCGCCAGGAACGCGACGTCGAGCGAGTCGGCGTGGAGCCGCTGGAGCATCACCTCGCTCGGCTCCTCGCGCACCATCAGCTCGATCCCCGGGTGGCGCGCGTGGAACGCGGCCAGCAGCGCGGAGAGGTCGAACCGGCCGGTCGAGCGCATCGCGCCGATGACGACGCGGCCGGTGCGCACGCCCGCCAGATCGGACAGCTCCGCGGCGGCCGCGTCCACCTCGGCCAGTGCGCGCCGCGCGCGCGCCACGAGCAGCTCGCCGGCGGGCGTCAGCGACACGTGCCGCGTGGTGCGGTCGACCAGCGCGACCCCGACCTCGTCCTCGAGCCGCTTGACCTGCTGGGAGAGCGCGGGCTGCGCGATGTGCAGCCGGGCGGCGGCCCGCGTGAAGTGCTGCTCGTCGGCGAGCGCGACGAGATAGCGGAGCTGCCGCAATTCCATGCCCAATGCTTATCAGAGCCAGACTGAATACGTCTTGGACTTATCAGTACGTGCGCGGGACGATGCGTTGGCTTCTCCCCTCAAAGGCAGCCGGCGGAGCCCCTCCTCCCTCGACCGCTCCGCCGGCTCACCCTTCTTCCACGAGATCGCATGTTCCACATCAGTCGCGCCATGTACCGAGAGCTCGCCGGCGACCTGATCTCCGACCGGGACCGCGAGCACGTCCTGCACGCCTGCGAAGCCGCCGTCCACCGGCTGGCGACCGACCGCTTCTACTTCGCCCACCCCGCCCGGACGCTCTTCGCCGAGATCCGGTGGCGCTTCCCGCTCGCGGCGCAGACGCGCGTGTACGCGGTGATCGACCGGCACCTGACCGCGATGCGCTACGAGCTGGAGCGGAGCGTCGAAGCGACGCTCGAGCTGACCGGGGAGCGGCTGCGCTGCCGCGCCACGACGCGCCGCAGCATCCCGTGCGGGCACGAGCCCGACCCGCGCACGGGCTACTGCGCCTGGCACCGCCACCTGGCGGACCACCCGCAGGTCGCGGCGTAGCGCTCGCTCCACCCCGCGCGCGATAGTGCGCGGATGCCGCACGCTCAGTCGCACACCCCCGCCGGGCGCCCGCGCGCCCGTGCGCTCGGGATCCCGTTCGCCGGGCGACCCGGAGCCTGGAACGCGATCACCGACGTGCCGGGCCTCGAGGTCGGCTACGCGACCCTGATCGAGGGCGCCGGCGTGCGCACCGGCGTGACCGCCATCCATCCGCGCGGCCGCGCCGACCCCGCCGACCCCTGGGTCGCCGGCTTCCACTCCCAGAACGGCAACGGGGAGATGACCGGGCTGGCCTGGATCGGCGAGTCGGGGACCGCCGCCGGCCCCGTGTGCCTCACCAACACGCACGCCGTCGGAGTCGCGCACGCCGGGATCGTCCGCTGGACCGTGCTCCGCCACCCGGCCGCCTCCGACGCGTGGCTGCTCCCGGTGGCGACCGAGACGTGGGACGGCTACCTCAACGACATCAACGGCGGCCACGTGACCGAGGCCAGGGTGATCGCCGCCCTCGACGGGGCCGAGCGCGGGCCGATCGAGGAGGGCTCCGTCGGCGGCGGCACCGGGATGAACTGCTACGACTTCAAGGGTGGCTCCGGGACGGGGTCGCGGCTCGTCGAGCACGCGGGCGAGACGTACGTCGTCGGCGTGTTCGTGCAGGCCAACTTCGGCGATCGCGAGGAGCTGACGATCGCCGGCGTCCCCGTCGGCCGCGCGCTCGCGGACGACAACCCGCTGGCCGACCACTTCTCGCCGCCGGGCGCGGGCTCGATCGTCGCGATCGTCGCCACCGACGCGCCGCTGCTTCCGCACGAGTGCGCCGCGCTCGCGCGGCGTGTCACCACGGGGATAGCGCGCACCGGGACGATGGGGTCGCACTTCTCCGGCGACCTCTTCCTCGCGCTCTCGACCGGGAATCCGGGCGCGTTCCCGGCGAACCACGCGGCGTTGCACGGCCTCGGCGCCGATCGCGTCGCGGCGCTGCGGTTCGTGCCCTGGGGCGCGATCGATCCGTTCTTGGCGGCGGTTGTGCAGGCGACCGAGGAGGCCGTGCTGAACGCGCTCGTCGCCAACGAGGAGATGGTCGGGTATCGGGGCCACCGCACGCCGGCGCTGCCGCGCGAGCGCGTCGTGGAGCTGCTCCGTGACCGCCGCTGAGCGTGGCGCGGGCGCGTGCCGGTTGTGCGGCTACCCGTAGGGTCGACCGCCGCGCCGGCCGGTAGCTTGGCACCCGCCCAAGTCCCCGTCGCACCCTTCTGGAGAGTTAATGTCCTCGCTGCTTGCGCGCCTGGCCCGCACGCTGACACATCATTGGAAGCGCAGCCTTGCCGCCGCGCTGCTCGTACTCGTGCTGCTCGGAGCCGCCGCCGGTGCCGGCGGCCCGGTCGCCGACGACTTCGAGGTGCCCGGCGCCGAGTCCCAGCAGGCGCTCGATCTCTTCCGCGCCCATAGTCCCGCACTGGCGGGCGCCGACGCGTCGCTGGTCTTCACGGTCGACGACGGCAAGATCACCGACCCGGAGAACAAGGAGGCGATCGCGGGCGCGCTCGCCAAGGTGAAGGGGCTCGACGGCGTCGACCAGGTGCCCGACCCGTTCGCGTCCGACGGGGGCTCGATCTCCTCCGACGAGCGCCTCGCGTCCGTCGACGTCCGCTACACCACGGAAGTCTCCGACCTCGAGAAGGAGGACGGCGAGGCGCTGCTCGACGCCGCGCGCACCGCCGAGCCGCAGGTCGACGTCTCGGCGCGCGGCTGGCCGATCGACCTCGCCTCCGAGCAGACGTTCCCGGTCGGGGAGCTCGTCGGCATCGCGATCGCGATCGTCCTGCTCACCCTGCTCTTCCGCTCCGGCTCCGCGATGGCCGCCACGCTCGTCGGGGCGTTGCTCGGCGTCGCCGTCGGCCAGATGCTGCTGACGGCGCTCGCGTCGCCGCTCGGGCTGCCGGCGTTCGCGAGCGTGCTCGCGATGATGCTCGGCCTCGGCGCCGGCATCGACTACGCGCTCCTCATAATCGGGCGCTACCGCGAGCAGGTGGTGGCCGGGAACTCCCCGCGCGACGCCTCGGCGAAGGCGGCGGCGACGTCCGGCGCCTCCGTGCTGGCCGCGGGCCTCATCGTCATGGTGGCGATCGCCGGCCTGCTGGTCATCGGCATCCCGTTCATCGGCAAGCTCGGCCTGGCCGCGGCGATCGCCGTCGGCGCGGTCGTCGTGTCCGCCCTGACCGTCCTGCCGACGATGATCGGGGCCTTGAAGCGCTGGCTCAAGCCGCGCAAGCCCGAGCACGTGCGGCCCTCGCCCGGGTTCGCCCGCTGGGGTGAGCGCGTGACTGCGCGGCCGTGGCTCGCGATCGCGGGCGGCGTGATCCTCCTCCTGATCCTCGCCTTCCCGGTCACGCAGATGCGCCTCGGCCTGCCCGACGACGGCAACCAGCCGGAGTCCCGCACCCAGCGCGTCGCGTACGACAAGCTCAGCGCCGCGTTCGGCGCCGGCTCGACCGGGCCGTTCCTGATCGCCGTCGACACGCCGAAGGGCGCGCCGGAGACCGAGCAGCAGCTGACCACCCTGCAGGAGGCCGTGGAGAAGGCGCGGGGCATCGACAGCGTCGCTCCCGCCGAAGTGAGCGAGGACGGCGAGATGGCGACGCTGTTCGCCGTTCCGACGACCGCGCCGCAGGACGCGAAGACGAGCGACCTGCTCGAGCGACTGCGCGCCGACGTGATCCCCCAGGCCACGTCCGGCACGCCGCTGAAGGCCTACGTGGGCGGCAACACGGCGTTCTTCGAGGACTTCTCGGACAAGGTCGCCGCACGCCTGCCGCTGTTCATCGGCGTGGTGATCGGTCTCTCCGTGCTGCTTCTGATCGCCGCGTTCCGGTCGCTCCTGATCCCGCTCGTGTCCGCCGTGTTCAACCTGCTCTCGATCACCGCCGCCTACGGCGTCGTGGTGGCCGTGTTCCAGGAGGGCATCGGCGCGAGCCTGATCGGCGCCGACGGCGGCGTCCCGATCGTCTCGTTCCTGCCGGTGATGATGTTCGCGATCCTGTTCGGACTGAGCATGGACTACAACGTGTTCCTGCTCTCGCGCGTGCACGAGGCCTACAACGAGGGCGACGGGCCCCGGGAGAGCGTCATCCACGGCATGGGCCGCATCGGCAAGGTGATCCTGTTCGCCGGCCTGATCATGGCGTCGGTGTTCCTCGCCTTCGCCACGCAGCCCGACGTGATCGGGAAGATGTTCGGCGTCGGCCTCGGTCTGGCGATCCTGATCGACGTGCTGATCGTCCGCCTCGTGATCGCTCCCGCGGTCGTGTCGCTGCTCGGGGACCGCGCCTGGTGGCTGCCGGGCTGGCTCGACCGCCTCCTCCCCAACGTGTCGCTCGAGGGGCATCTCGTCGAGTCGATCGACGAGCACGAGCCGCCGATCGTCGAGCCGGAGAAGGCGCCGGTCTGAGCGTCGCCGCTTGACAGATCGCTTTCGGTTAGTCTAGGCTTACCGTAAGCCATGACGAACGTAGCGGACGCGATCACCGCGCTGGGCGACCCGACCCGCAGGGCCATCTTCGAGGGCCTCGTCGGGCGCCCCCGCGCGGTCGGCGAGCTGGCCGGCGAGCTGCCCGTCAGCCGCCCGGCCGTCTCCCAGCACCTCAAGGTGCTCAAGGACGCCGGCCTCGTCACCGACCGCCAGGACGGCACGCGCCGGATCTACCAGGTCGACCCGGCCGCGCTGGCCGATCTCCGCGCCTACTTCGATTCGTTCTGGGACCAGTCCCTCGCCGCGTTTCGCGACGCGGCCGAGCAACGGGAGGATCGTCACGATGCAGCGGGCTGAAAGCCTGGCCGTCCGCCAGAGCGTCCTCGTGCGGGTCCCGCCCGAGCCGGTCGGGTCGTCGCCTGCGAGCCGCCGCATCGGCTGATGCTGACGCGGGAGATCCCCGCGGACTGGCAGGCCGACGCCCTCGCGACCTGATCGCTACCGCGCCGCGGGCGTGCCGCGGCTGGCGGCGACGAGCTCCTCGATCGAGACGAGCTTGACGCGCGGGCGCCCGGCGGCCTCGCCGAGGCTGCGCTCGTGCTCGTCGATCGCCTGCCAGCCGTGCCACTCCACGACGGCGGGGGCGCTGGCCCGCAGCCAGGCGCCGGTGGCCTCGCCGTCGGCGTCGGGCGGCTCCGGCAGGCGCCCCGCCTCGGCGTCCTCGACGATCCTGGCGACCGTGTCGGCGGCGTCCTTCTTGTTCGTGCCGATCACGCCGCTCGGGCCGCGCTTGATCCAGCCGACGCAGTACTCGCCCGCGTGCGGCTCGCCGTCCTCGCCGCACACGCGGCCGCCGTCGTTGCGGATCAACCCCCGGCGCGGGTCGAACGGGACATCGCCGAGCGGCGTGCCGCGGTAGCCGATCGAGCGGATCACCAACCCGCAGGGGATGACCTCCTCGCGATCGGTGGCGACCGCGCGCAGCGTGCCGTCGCGGCCGGGCTCGATCCGGTTGTGGACGATCCGCATGCCGGTCACGTGGCCGGCGTCGCCGTCGCCCAGCAGCTCGACGGGCGAGCGCAGGAAGCGGAACGTGATCCGGTGGCTGGCGTCGCCGAGCGGCCGCTCCGCGTACCGGCAGAGCAGGTCGTAGTTGCGCTTGGAGGTGGGGTCGGCGTCCGTCTCCAGCCAGGCGCGGCTGTGCTCGTCGAGGTCGAGCTCGGCGGGATCGACCACCGGCGCCGCGCGGGAGAGCTCCCCCAGCTCGCGCAGCTCGGGGTTCGTGAACGCCGCCTGGGCGGGGCCGCGGCGGCCGAGCAGGACGACCTCCTCGACCTGCGCGGAGGCGAGCGCGGCGAGCGCGTGGTCGGCCGTGTCGGTCGCGCCCAGCTCGTCGGGGTCGAGGACGAGCATGCGCGCGATGTCGATCGCGACATTGCCGTTCCCGACGACGACGGCGCGCGTCGCCGAGAGGTCGAACGCCTCGTGGCGCGCGTGCGGGTGGCCGTTGTACCAGGCGACGAAGCGCGTGGCGGCGTAGGAGCCGGGCCGGTCCTCGCCGGGGATCCCGAGGCGGTTGTCGGACGCGGTCCCGACCGCGTAGACGATCGCGTCGTAGCGGGCGAGCAGGTCCGCGCGGCTCACGTCCTCCCCCACCGCGACGCCGCCGAAGAAGCGGAAGCCGTCGCGCGCCGCGGTCTTGTCGTAGACGCGCGTCACGCTCTTGATCTTCGGATGGTCGGGCGCCACGCCGGCCCGCACGAGCCCGTACGGCGTCGGCAGCAGGTCGATGAGATCGACCTCGAAGCCCTGCGCGAGCAGCTGCTCCGCGGCGTAGAACCCGGAGGGTCCCGCACCCACGATCGCGGCCCGGCGGCCTGCGCCCACTTCCGTCATGGGCTCCAGCTTACGAATCCGCCCGTGACCCGCGCGCCCCCTGATGCGGCCTCGGGGTCCGTTCAGGGTGGGTCCCGATGGTACGCCGGACGCCGGTGCCGCAGGCTGTCGGTGCATCGTCGACCCAGGAGACCCGAGATGACCCGACACCGCTCACCCATGGCCGCGCGCGCGGCGCGCGCATGACCGGCGCCCGCTCCGCCACCTCCGCGCGGCACCCGCTGCGCCGCCCCGCCGGCGACCGGCTGCTGCTCGGCGTCTGCGCGGGGATCGCCCGCTCGCTCGACCTCTCGCCGCTCGCCGTGCGGCTCGGCGCCGTCGTCCTCGCGGCGGTGGCGGCGCCGCTCGTGCTGGCCGGCTACGTCATCGCCGCGGCGATCGTGCCGCGCGACGACGGGCGCGCGCTGCTCGGCGGCGTGCCGGCCGATCGGCGCGAGAGCGTGCTCGGCTGGACGCTCGTCGCGACCGTCCTCATCACGTTCGCGGCGGCGGAGTTCCGGCTCGAGGAGCTCGTCTGGCCGGGGCTCTCGAGCTTCGGGATCTTCGCGGCCGCCGCGGGGGCGCTCGCGCTGATCGCGGCGAGCCAGCGGCGCGCGACGATGTCCGCAGCGGCCGCCCCGGCCGCCTCGGCCTCCGCCGCGACCGCCCCCGACTCGTCCGCCCCCGGCTCATCGGCTCCCAGCGCGTCCGCGCCGACGATGTCCGCGCTCGACTCGTCGGACTCCGACGAAGCGGCGCCGGACGAGCCCGCGCCGGACGAGGCCCCGCCGCATCCGTCCGAGGCCGCGACCGCGGCGTTCGCGCACTCGTCGCCGCCGACTGCGACGCAGCCGGTGCCGCCTCCGGCGCCGCGCGGCCTGTCGCTCGGGACGATCGCCGCCGCGGTCGCGCTGATCGCCGGCGCGGTGGTGTTCCTGCTCGACGCGATCGGCGCCATCGACCCGTCGGCGACCGAGGTGGCGGTCGGGCTCGCGGTCGCCGCGGCGCTCGCCGGCGCGGGCGCGATCGCCGGCGCGGTCACCGCGCGCCGCGGCGTCCTCGCCATGCTCGCGCTCGGGCTCGTGCTCGGCGGCTCGGCGGCCGCCGTCGGCCTCCTCTCCACGGAGCTCGACGATGGCGTCGGCCTCCGCACGGAGCGCCCGGCGTCCGTGTCGGAGATCCCCGAGACCTACCGGCTCGGCGCCGGGGAGCTCGACGTCGACCTGCGCGCGACCGACCTTCCTCCCGGCGTCACCACCGTGCGCGCCCGGATCGGCGCCGGCGAGCTCACCGTGCTCGTCCCGCCCGGGGTGCGCGTACAGTCGGTCGGACCGACGCAGGTCGACGGCGTGCCCGGCGTGAACGCCGCGCTCCCGGACCGCCGGCCGGCGGGCAAGTCCGGCGCCAAGAAGCGCGGCAAGGCGCGCGAGCGGGCCGCGGCCCCGCGGACGACGATCCGCATCGACGCCGACGTCCGCGAGGGG
>Ga0126313_10001331_pt1 | contig 12960 bp, 13 predicted proteins | sample Plot105A_FD_89954 | JGI IMG/M metagenome (GOLD analysis project Ga0126313, IMG submission 89954) | Serpentine soil microbial communities from UC McLaughlin Reserve, CA, USA - Plot105A | ecosystem: Environmental > Terrestrial > Soil > Grasslands | place: USA: UC McLaughlin Reserve, Lake County...
ATCGAGGCAGCCGACATCGACGCAGCCGACGCCCGTGCGGCGAAGGCTGTCCAGGCGGCGGTGGAAGAGGCCAAGAACGCCCCTTCCCCAGACCCGGCCACCGCATTCACCGATGTGTGGGCCGACGGCGGTGCCGCATGGCGGAACTGACCACTTATCGCGAGGCCGTGTCCGAGGGGCTCGCTCGTGAGATGCGTCGCGATCCCAGCGTTGTTTGTCTCGGCGAGGACATCGGTGCGGCCGAGGGGGTCTTCAAGACCACGACCGGTCTGTTCGCCGAGTTCGGACCGGAGCGCATTTGGGACACCCCGATCTCAGAGCAGGCGATCGTGGGTGCCGCAATGGGTGCCGCGATGACCGGTCTGCGCCCGGTAGCGGAGATCATGTTCTCCGACTTCTTCGCATGCTGCTACGACTATCTGGCCAACGAGATCCCCAAGGTGCGGTACATGACCGGTGGGCAGGTCACCGTACCGCTGGTGGTGCGAACGGCCAACGGCGGCGGCCTCGGGTTCGGCGCCCAGCATTCCCAGGCAGTCGAGAACTGGGTGTTCACCGTACCCGGTCTGAAGATCGCTGCGCCGTCCACACCGGCCGACGTCGTAGGTTTGATGGCGTCCGCGGTTCGCAGCGACGACCCCGTCATTTTCTTCGAGCACAAGGGTCTGTTCGGGACCAAGGGAGAGACCGCACCGCCCAACCACGTCGTGCCGCTTGGTGAGGCTTCGGTGGTTCGTCCGGGCAATGACGTGACATTGGTTGCCCTCGCGTCAACGGTAAAGACTGCGCTGTCGGCCGCCGACCAGTTGGCAGGCGAGGACATCTCGGTCGAAGTGGTCGACCTGCGCTGCCTGGTGCCGCTCGATGCAAAGACGGTGCTGGCGTCGGTAGCACGCACGTCGCATCTTGTTCTGGTCGAGGAGAACCCCTACCAGGGCGGCTGGGGGGCAACGGTGGCTTCGATCGTCGCCGACGAGGGGTTCGAGTTGCTCGACGCGCCGATCCGGCGAGTGACCGCGGAGTGCGTGCCTCTGCCGTTCGCGGACGCACTCGAGGATGCGGTGATACCCACCGTCGAGAAAGTGATCGATGCCGTACGACGGCTCGCCGCCTTTTGAGCGGCACCTTCAATCCACGCCACAAGCAAAGGAGCAGGGCAGATGACAACGAAGACGCTGATCCGCGGCGGGACGGTCGTGAGCATGGATCCCCAGATTGGGGATCTCGGCGCCGACGTCCTCATCGAGGACGACAAGATCGTCACCGTCGAGCCGAACATCAGCGCCGACGCTGAAGTGATAGACGCGACAGACAGCATCGTCATCCCGGGTTTCGTCGACACCCACCGGCACACCTGGGAGACCGCGATCCGGGGATGCGCTCCGAACTCCACGCTAGACGACTACTTCGTCGAAGTCCTGGACACGTTCGCCCCGGCCTACCGGGCCGAAGACGTCTACGCGAGCAACCTCGCCGGATCGCTGGAATGCCTCAACGCCGGCATCACCACGCTCGTCGACTGGTCACACATCAACAACTCACCCGACCACTCCGATGCCGCGGTCACCGCGCTGGAACAGACCGGCATCCGGGCGCAGTACGCCTACGGCAGCGCCAACCTCTCACTTGCCGACTACTGGTTCAACAGCGAGATCTCCATTCCGGGCGAGGACGTACGCCGAGTGCGGGAGAAGTACTTCAGCTCCGGGGACGGCCTGCTCACCATGGCGTTGGCCACTCGCGGCAGTGGCTTCTGCATGGAGCAAGTCGTTCGGGGTGAGTGGAATCTGGCGCGCGAACTCGGCATCCCGATCACCGTGCATGTCGCGATGGGCCGGCTCGCCGGACGCTTCGGAATGATCAAGCAACTCGATGACTACGGGCTGCTCGGCCCTGATACCACCTATATCCACTGCTGCCACTTCAGTGACGAGGAATGGCGGCTCGTCAAGGACAGCGGCGGCAAGATCTCGATCGCACCGCAGGTGGAGATGCAGATGGGCCACGGCTGGCCACCGTTGCTGCAGTCGCGCCGGTTGGGGCTCCGGCCGAGCTTGTCCATTGACGTCGTGACCACGGTTCCCGGTGACATGTTCACCGAGATGAGGGCAGCGTTCGCTGCCGATCGGGCCCGGGTGCACGCCGAGAAGTACGAGCCGAACGAGCAGGTGCCCAAAGAAGTGCTGACCGCACAAGAGATTCTCGAGGCGGCAACCATTGATGGCGCGTACACCGCCGGACTGGAGGATCGTACGGGCTCGCTGACCCCGGGCAAGCAGGCCGACATCGTGATCATCGACGCCAAGTCGCTCAACATGGTCCCGATCATCGACCCGGTCGCGGCTGTCGTGCTGTGTGCCGACGTATCCAATGTGGACACCGTGCTCGTCGCGGGACAGGTCAAGAAGCGTGACGGGAAGCTGCTGGCCGATGTCGACAAGGCTCGTACCGGGGTCGAAGCTTCCCGGGATTATCTGATGGCAGCCACAGCCGAGAAGCGGCAGTGAGCGGAGGCCACCTCGTACGCCCAGCCGGCGCCGTTCAGCTAGCCGCTCCGATCGCCGGCTGGGCAAGCGCCGCGACGGGGTACCGCCGGGGGACGGCCGTCGGCGAAGATGATCATGCGGTGCACACCGGGTTCATGATCAACGAACTCGACGCCGGCGGCTGCCTCCCATGGCATGTGCACTCCTTTGAGGAGAGCTTCTACATCGACTCGGGTACCGCGGTGATCGACACCGCCGAAGGTTCGTTCCGACTCACCGAGGGCGGGTACGGGGTCGTACCGATCGCCATGCCGCACCGGTGGCGCAACGATGGCGAATTGCCGGCGCGCTGGGCCGAGATGCAAGCGCCAGCGCCGCGATCCGCCTACGAGGAGGACACCTTTGTGGTGCCGGGCCCGACGCATAACGAGGCGGTGGACGTCGTCGATGTGCGCGACCCACGAAACCGCTCCTTCGGGAAGATCACGCCTTCGCACATGGACCCGACCCGGCAGAGCCAAGATCTGCTCGAGGTCACGGCGAGCATGCGCACCGCGCTGCTCGTCTACGGAGGAATCAACGTGAAGATGATGGTCGACTCGGATCTGGGCGCCCAGCTATCGACGATGTTCATGGTTCATTACGATCCGGATGGAGCCACTGGCCCCCATGATCATCCCTTCGAGGAGACGTACTACTTCCTCGAGGGGCAGGCCGAGGCCACCTTCGACGGCAAACCCGTCGTCCTTGGCCCTGGCGACATTGCCTGGGCAGGTGTCGGGTGCCCGCACTCCTTCCGCAACCTCGGCGGTGGACCGCTCCGGTGGCTGGAGACCCAGGCGCCGCAACCTCCGCGGAGACACTCCTACCGGTTCGCTCGGGACTGGGATTACCTACGGGAGGTGCTCGGATGACGTCATTGCTGATCGCTAGCGGCACTCGCGGTATCGGCAAGGAGATCGCGCGCTACTACGCCGACCAGGGCTGGTCCGTAATTCTCGCTGGCCGTCAGGAGTCGCACGCCAAGTCGGCGGCTGCAGAGTTGGGCGGCGACACACGGGGTATCGCTTTGGACCTCTCCGAGCCGGAGCAGGTCGCCGAGGCCCTGGCAGACGTCGGTGCCGTGGACCATGTCGTACTGTCGTCGATCGCCCGGGACACGAATTATTGCGAGGACTACGACATCGCCTCGGCGCGTTACCTCGCGACCATGAAACTGGTCGGCTACACCGCGGTTGTCAGCGCGTTGACCGACCGGCTGCCGGACGACGGCTCGATCGTGTTGTTCGGTGGGCGGGCCAAGGACCGTCCATATCCGGGTTCGTTGACCGTCTCCACCGTCAACGGCGGCATCTCCGGCATGGTGCGCGCAATGGCCGTGCAGCTGGCGCCTCGCCGGGTCAACGCGATTCATCCAGGCATCGTCGGCAACAGTCCTCACTGGTCGGAAAATCCGGACTTCACCGAAAAGGTTCGAAAAGCTACGCCGACCGGGCGGAACGTGGAGATGGAGGACATTGTGGACGCCGTTGACTTTCTGATTCGCAACCGGTCTGTGAACGGTATTGACTTGTACGTCGACGGCGGCTGGCTGCTGCAATGAGGGTCGCACTGGTAGGGGCTGGCCGAATGGGGAGCGCAATGGGTGGCCGGATCGCTGAGGCGGGCCACGACCTCACTGTGTTCAACCGAACGCGCACAGGCGCTCAGGCGGCCGCTCGGCGAAACGGCGCGCGGATCGCCGACACAGCACGCCAGGCGGCGGCCTCCGCCGAAATCTGTCTGGTCTCCCTCGCTGACGACGCAGCGGTGGCGGCGACCTACCGGGGGAGCGACGGGCTGATCGCAGGTCTGCACCGAGGTGCAATTGTGTGCGATGCCAGCACAATTGCCCCTGGGACGGTTCGCGACCTCGCCCCGCTGGTTGCGGAGAAAGGAGCCACTTTGCTTGACACCCCCGTTTCGGGGAGTGTCCCGGTCGCGGAAGCGGGGCACCTGACGGTGATGGCTGGCGGAGACAAGGCCGCACTTGACCGGGCCCGATCTGTGCTCCATGCCTTCGCAAGGGGGGTCTTCCACGTTGGGGACGTTGGGGCGGGCGCCACCATGAAACTGGTCGTGAATTCGCTGGTCCACTCATTGAACGTCGCCGTGAGCGAGGCGCTGGTTCTTGCCGAGAATGCAGGGCTGGACCGGGAGATCACCTACGACGTCTTCGAAGCCGGCGCAGCAGGTGCGCCTTACGTGAAGTACAAGAGGGCCGCATTCCTCAACCCGGGCAAGGTCCCGGTGGCGTTCAGCCTGGCGCTGGTCGGCAAAGATCAACAGCTCATCCATGATCTAGCAGAGCAGACGCAGACACGGATGGATCAGGCAGAAGCCAGTCGCCAACTGGTCGCCGAAGCGATCGGCGCCGGGCTGGGCGAACGCGACATCAGCGAGGTCGCTGAGTTCCTGCGCCGCCTCTGAGTCAGCAGCGGACCTCAACTGTCCGCAGCTAGCCGGATCGGGACATCGCTAGCGCCGCGGCTCCCACGGCGTCGAAAGAGGGCGAGAGCGGGAGAAGCGGTGGTCGTACGGTGCCCATCGAGTGACCGTGCAATTGTCCGGCGACGCGTTTCAGGACGGCGGGTGAGGCGTAATCCTCGACCATCGCACGGACGCGCTGCAGGTGGGCGGACAACGCCGCTGCTTGTTCGGCCTGCCCGGCTCGTACCTGCGAATAAAGGGCCACCACGTGTTCGGGCACGATGTTGGCCAGGCCGGAGATCGAGCCGTCGGCGCTGAGCAGTCGGCCGGGTAGGTCGTCCTCGGTGCCGACCAGCACTCCCTTTCCGGCCGCGTGCAGAGTCTCGGCGTAGCCGGGTTCCCCAGCGGAGTCCTTGACCCCCCAAACCGGGAGGGATATGACGAGGTCGACCGGGATCGGGACGGCGTACTTGGGGATGTGGTACAGCAGCACCGGATGCCGGGTAGCGGCCAGTACCCGCTCATAGAACACCCTCAGGCCTTCGGTTCCGGCAGGCTTGAAGTAGTACGGCGGCAACGCCATGACTGCCTGTACGGGCAGGTCGTCCAGAAATGCGAGCTGATCAAGAGTGTCCGGCAGGTTTGCCTCGGCGACCGTCGCGATGATCTGCAGGTTCCCCTGCGCCGCCAGTGCCTGGAACACTGGTCGTTTCTCCCGAGCCGCAATCGACGGACCCTCGCCGGTGGAGCCGAAAGGGACAACCCCAGTCACCCCTTGGTTGGCCAGCCACTGGACATGGGCAAGGTAGGCCTCGATGTCGATGCTGAAGCGCACGTCATCGTTGAACGGCGTGACGTTGGCGACGTAGACGCCTTCGATGAGGACGGATGATGGTTCGGACGAAGCGGTCATACTGATCCAAATGGTGGTCCGGCGGTGCTCGATGATGCCCAGCTCCTTGGTCCTGGCATGCTGATCATCATGCCGTGGTTGTTTTGCCGGCGATGACGCCGGCCCGAAGGATCAAGGTCGCCGTCGTGGGCGGCGGTTCCACCTACACGCCGGAACTCGTTGACGGGATCGCGCGGCTGGGTGATCAACTTGGGGTCGAGGAGCTGGCTCTTACCGACCCTGCGGCCGAGCGGCTGGCCTTGGTCAGCGGCATCTCCCAGCGGATCCTCACCGAGCAGGGATACCAGGGCCGGATCACCTCGACCACGGAGCTTGATGCGGCCATTGCAGACGCGTCAGTGGTACTCATTCAGTTGAGGGTGGGCGGCCAGGCGGCGCGGGCGGTGGATGAGGCGTTCCCGTTGCACTGCGGCTGCGTCGGTCAGGAGACCACCGGTGCGGGCGGGCTGGCGAAAGCCCTACGGACCGTGCCGGTGGTACGTGACATCGCCGACCGCGTGTCGCGGCATGCCGCGGGCAATGCGTGGATCATCGACTTCACCAACCCGGTGGGCATCGTCACCCGGGCGCTGCTTGATGCCGGTCACCGAGCTGTCGGGCTGTGCAATGTCGCCATCGGCAACCAGCGAGCGGTTGCCGCAGCCCTCGACGTGGCCCCCGGCCTGATCTCGCTTGATCATGTGGGCCTCAACCATCTGACCTGGACCCGCCGGGTGATGGTCGATGGCGAGGACCGGCTGCCCGAGTTGCTCGCAGAGTTCGCCGATCAGCTGGCCGAACGATCTGGCATGCCGGCGGATTTCCTGCAGCGGTTGGGAATGTGGCCCTCGTCCTACCTCCGATACTTCTATGAGCATGATCGCGTAGTGGCTGAACAGCGGGCAAAGCCTTCCCGGGCCGAGGAGGTGGCCTCGATAGAGCGACAGCTCCTGGAGATCTATGCCGACCCATCGGTAGCGGAGAAACCCGCACTTCTGATGCAGCGTGGCGGCGCGTACTACTCCGAGGCCGCGGTGGATCTGATGGCTTCGCTGCTGGGGGATCGTGAGGGCGTCCATGTGGTCAACTTGCGAAACGGCGGCACCCTGCCGTTTCTAACCGACGACGCGGTAATTGAGGTCCCGGCTCGGGTGGGATCCGGCGGCCCGGTGGCCGAACCTGTGCGCACGGTTGAGGCCCTTTGCGCCGGGCTGATCGCCCATGTCTCGGCGTATGAGGAATTGGCGGTGGACGCCGCCCTGCGCGGCGGCAGGGAACGCGTCTTCCAGGCACTGCTCGCGCATCCGTTGATCGGTCAGCGGGAAACAGCGGACCAGCTGACAGATCGTCTGCTGACGGCCAATCGGAACTATTTGAGGTGGCCGGCGTGACCGCTGCCGTACTCGCGGTGGACGGTGGCAACAGCAAGACCGATGTCGCGTTGGTCGCTCCCGACGGGACGCTGCTGGGATATGCCCGCGGTCCGGGGTCGTGTCATCAGGTCATCGGCCTTGACTCGACGGTCCGGGTGCTCACCGACTGTGTCTTGGCCGCCGCTGATGAAGCGGGTATTTCCGGTTTGCCGGTCGCGCAGCACGGTGCTTTCTACCTTGCCGGTGCTGACTATCCCGCCGAGCGGGCGATGCTCCAGAGCCGGGTGCTGGAGCAGGGATGGGTGCGTGATCTTGAGCTGGACAACGACGCGTTCGCCCTGTTGCGGGCCGGCACTCAGGCGCCGAACCGGATCGGTGTCGTGTGCGGCGCGGGGATCAACTGCGTGGGGGAATCGGCCAGCGGCCAGCGTTTTCAGTTCCCGGCGCTAGGCAGAATCTCCGGTGACTGGGGCGGCGGTGGTGATCTTGGAATGGAGGCTCTGTTCCTTGCCATACGGGCAGAAGACGGCCGAGGGGAGCAAACGCTGCTCGAGGAGGCGGTACGGGAGCACTTCCGGACGGGCTCTGTCGGGGAAGTGACTGAGGGCCTGCACTTCGGGCGGTTACCCAGGGCTCGGATCCATGAGCTGGCTCCGTTGCTGCTTAGGGTTGCGACTGAGGGTGACCCGGTTGCCTTTGCCGTCGTTGACCGGCTGGCACAGGAGGTGTCTCTGATGGTGCGGGTGACCATCGATCGGCTTGGACTGCAGGATGAGTCCGCTGATGTGGTGCTCGGCGGCAGCGTGTTGGCGGCTCGCCAGCGGGATCTGTTGGATGGAGTGACGCGGCGGATCCACAGCCACGCGTCACGGGCGAACGTCCGGATTGTTGATCACTCGCCGGTGGTCGGTGCGGCACTGCTCGGGTTGGATGCGCTGGGCGCGACACCGGCCGCCGAGACGAGAATTCGCAGTGCCTTGCTGGCCAAGATCAACGTCGCTGCCGGCGACAGCCTTGGGGTTCAGCTGAATCGGTGAGGGCTGTAAGGCCTGAGCAAGGGGTGCGGCTGACCGCTGATGATCTGTTGCGCGAGCAGCTCTCCCACGATGAGTGCCAAGGTGGCCCCGCTGTGGGTGAATGCGATATGAAGCCCGCTGATGTCGCCGAGCCGGCCGAGCACAGGTTCGCCGTCGCCGGGAATCGGCTTGGGGCCGATGCCCTGGGTGTCCGCTGTGAGAAGCGGGCTGCCCGCGAGCACCCGGGAGGCCTCGGCGAGCAGCTGCTCGACAATCTCGGCCGGAACCCGAGACGTCCCGTCGCCGCGCACCTCTATGTGGGGCTCCGTCCAGTCCGAGTCGACGGCGAGTCCGCCGTCCGGAGTGGGTCGCACTGACACTCGTGGAGTGTTCAGCACGGCTCGTAGCTGAGTCTGTACTGGACGGGTCCTGACAAGCAGCGCCCTGGTCGTGGCATCCGGAATCGTGGCTCCGAACTGCGCGACCATCGAGGGCGTCTTGGCGCCGGTTGCCAGCAACACGGCGTCCACCTCGATGACGCCGTGCCTTTCCGTCGTCACCCCGCTGACCCGGCCACCATTCGTGGTTACCGTGGCTTCACCGGTGTTGGTGATCAACTCACCGCCACGGCCGACCAGATCTTCTGATAAATGGTTGATCAATGAGGGCAGGTCGACCCAGCCCTCACCCGGGTTCCAGATCGCTCCCGACGCCGGGATCGCTGCCGGGTCGACACCCGTTATCCGCACCTCAACTTCATCTGGAGTGACCAGGTGACTGTCGTAACCCTGCGCCAGCTGATGAGCGTGGATCTTGCTGACGGCTTCCGCTTCGTCACAGGACTGCCAGTTCAGCCCACCGTCGAACCGCAGCCAGTCCTGATTCGGATGGTGGGCGAAGAGAGTTCGGTAGCGGTCGATTCCGACCATGCGCAGGCGGTGATAGTGCTCGGACCGGATGGCGGCAGAGTTGAGCCAGGACAAGGATCGGCCGGACGCGCCGCTGGCCAGCGAGCCCTCGGTCACCAGGCATACCTTGGCGCCGCTGCGGGCGAGATGGTAGGCGCTGGAGACCCCGATGACGCCTCCGCCGATGACCGCAACTCTCGGCTCCGATTGATTGCTCATGGTGCTGACTAAGAATGTAGGTCCCGAGGGCACCTGACGACACCTCCGAACCGGCGCTAGCTAGAGGCAGGCTTTCCATTCGGCCTGACGACCAACCAGGTGCCGCCGTACTCGTCGACGTTGTGGCACAGAACCTGGTATTTCCCCTCGTGCGCGTAGAAATACAGGGGATGTCCCGCATAGGTGATCTGCGTTGAACCGTCGCGACGGCTCGTCGTCCCGAGCAGGTCAGCCCGCACCGCACCTTCGGCGCGCGGCCTTCCTTCGGTGAGCACTGGCGGCCAGGCCTTGGCACACTCGCCGTAGCACTGCGGACGGCTCGTGGCCTCGGCGTCGAAGAGGTAGATCGGCTGGCCGGAGGCGTCATAGAGCATCGCGCCGAAGTCGTCGTGTTCGGCGGTGATGATCTTGGTCCCTGCTGGGTCTCCGGACGGGCGTGCTGTCGGCGACCGGGAAGCGCCGCCCGGTGACGGTGAATCCGCAGCAGGGCTTGATGTGGGTGATGGTGAGGGTGCGGATGATGCACCGCCCGGTGATGTCGAATCCTCGGGCGAGGACCCGGACGTCGGCGATCCGCCACAACCCACGAGAAGCAGACAAGCCACCAGGACGAGACTCCGCATGCGACAAGTCTGATGCGACGGGAGGATCGGAAGCTCCTACGAAACAGTTACCGCATCACACACTTTCTAGCGGACAACTGTCTTGACGATAGACGCTAGGGCGTCTAACGTCTATGCTGTTGTCCGATAGATTCTCGAGTCGTCTGGAGTGACTCATGCCGATCGCCGCTCTCATAACCTGGGCCATCACCGCCGGATTCGGGTCATTCATGTTGGCCAGATGGATCAGCCACGGCGGTTTGCGCGCCGGGGACAACAGAGCGACGCACTTTCCGCCGGCCCGGGTATTCACCCATTTCCTGCTGGCTGCCGGCGGTTTGGTCGTTTGGATCGTTTATCTGGTGACCGACAGTTCCCTTTTGGCCTGGGTCGCCTTCGCCGATCTTGTCCTGGTAGCGCTCCTGGGAGGGCTGCTGGTGATGCGGTGGGCAAGGGATGGCCGCGTCGCGATGAGGGCGGGCGGCGGTTCCGATGCGGCTGAGGTAGACCTCGCCGAGCAGCACATCCCCCGACCGCCGGTCCTCCTGCACGGAGCCTTCGCTGTCAGCACAGTCGTTCTGGTACTGCTGAGTGCCCTGGGCATCGGCGAGAGCTAGTTCAACTGGCCATCGCCTTCCTGTGAGCAATTCGGCGCGAGAGAATCAGCGACCCTCGACAACGGCATAGGTCGGTCGCCCCGTTCGTGCCCAGTCGACGATGTTCTGAGACGCCTTTCGCCGCAACTCGATTTCGGACTCGGTGGAATACCAGGCGACATGCGGTGTGATCAACGCGCGTGGGTGACTGAGCAGCGGATGGTCTTCTGGCGGCGGCTCCTCGGGTAGCACGTCGAGAGCGACTCCCGCGAGTCCGCCAGCCTCCAGCGCGTCGAGCACTGCATCAAGATCGACGAGCCCGCCCCTGGCCGTGTTCACCAGATAGGACCCACCAGGCATCAAGCTGAGGAGTTCGGTGCCCACGAATCCGCGGGTCGTGTCGTCCAACGGCAGATGCAGGGTCACTGCCGAACTTCGGCGGAACAGGTCCAGTAGATCAAGCCGTTGCACGTCGTCGGGCCAGGCATCGTCGGGTAGGTCGGGGTCGTATCCGAAAACAGCGCCGAACCACGGCGCCGCGCGCTCCGCTGTCATCCGTCCGATGCGGCCTAGGCCAACGACGCCCAAGGTCAGCGAGTTCGGCCGTCGTAGTGGTCCACCAAGTCGGTAGTTCCATCTGCCGGATCGCACCTCCCGGGCGTGGCCGGCCAGATTGCGCAGCATCGCCAGCAGCATCGCAACGGCATGCAGAGAGACCTCCGCGGTGCCGTAGTCCGGCACGTTACAGACCCAAACCCCGTGCCGTTGCGCCGAATCTGTGTCCACGACGTCGACCCCGACTCCGTACCGGCTGACCAGTCGAAGCCGGGGTAACGCCTGAAAGACCGCTTCGGTGATCGGGGCGTACTGCACCAGCAACGCATCCATCCCGGCCGCAGCCTCGATCACCTCCTCTGGCGTCCGGCAGGTTCCGGCCAAAAGCTGATGGTCTGCGGCCGCCAGGACATCGGTCTCGATCTCGAGCGACTCGTAGTCGGCGTCAGTTACCAGCACCTTCATGGCAGCGCGACGTCGCCTGCGACGAACTCACCGGGTCCGGACAGCGCCAAAGCGACCGCCGACTCGACGTCGAAAGCCAACGAGACCGGGACCAGCGGCGGTCGTACGGTGCCCATTGAATGACCGTGCCGCTGCTCGGCCACCCGTTTCAAGACGCCGGCTGAGGCGTACTCCTTGGTCATGGCACGAACTCGCTGAAGGTGAGCAGATAGCGTCGCGGCTTGCTCGGCGCGTCCCGCTCGTACGTGTGAGTAAAGAGCCACGACCTGATCGGGCACGATGTTGGCCAGAGCTGAGATCGAGCCGTCGGCGGTGAGCAACCGGGCCGGTAAGTCGTCCTCGGTGCCGACCAGGACTCCCTTGCCCGCGGCGTGCAGGGTCTCGGCATAACCGGCTTCGCCGCCGGAGTCCTTAACACCCCACACCGGCATTGACAAGACAAGATCGGTGGGGATCGGGACCGCGTACTTGGGGATGTGGTACAGCACGATCGGATGCCGAGTGGCTGCTATCACCCGCTCGAAAAAGACCCGCAAGCCTTCAGATTGCACGGGCTTGAAGTAGTAGGGCGGTAGGACCATCACCGCTTTTACGGGCAGGTCCTCCAGAAAGGCGAGCTGGTCGAGGGTGTCGGGCAGATTTGCCTCGGCGACCGTCGCAAGGATTTGCAGACCTTCGGCGTTGGCCGACAGCGCATCCAACACCTGTCGCTTCTCGCTGGCCGCGATCGACGGGCCCTCGCCGTTGGTGCCGAACGGAACGATGCCAGTCACTCCTTGACCAGTTAGCCACTGCACGTGCGCAAGGTAGGCATCGATATCGATGGAGAACCGATCGTCGTCGATGAACGGAGTGACGTTGGCTACGTACACACCCTCCAATACGGAGGTCGGTGGTTCGGATGGCATGATCATCTCCCCAGGTCTGGAGTCTGCTCGAGAAAAGCGGTGAGTTCCCGGCGGCTCGGCAAGCCCTCGTAGTCGCCGAGATTCTGCACGCACAAAGCCCCCAAGGCATTGGCAGTGCGCAATCGCTGCTCGGGTTCCCACCCCCACAGCGTGGCGGCGAGGTAGCCGGCTGCAAAGGCGTCGCCGGCGCCGATCGGATCCAGCTGTCGGGCCGGAAACCCGGCGGAGGTCAGCCGTTCACCGTCGACCAGCGCGGCGCAGCCCTTTGCGCCCAGCTTCAGCACGATCTCTCGTGGGCCAGCATTGGACAGATTGTCCAGGGCGGCATCGGTCTGCCAACCCCAGAGCGCGCTCGCCTCTTCGTCGCCAAGGAACAAGACATCGACGAGTGGCAACAACGCCTCGGTTGCCAGCCGCGCGGTCGGCGGAGTCCAAAGTCGGCTGCGGTAGTTGACGTCATAGCTCACCGGC
>Ga0126313_10001332_pt1 | contig 12950 bp, 10 predicted proteins | sample Plot105A_FD_89954 | JGI IMG/M metagenome (GOLD analysis project Ga0126313, IMG submission 89954) | Serpentine soil microbial communities from UC McLaughlin Reserve, CA, USA - Plot105A | ecosystem: Environmental > Terrestrial > Soil > Grasslands | place: USA: UC McLaughlin Reserve, Lake County...
GACGCCGTCGCAGCCGCCTGCGGCATCGCCCCGGAGATCCTCAGCGGCAAGGACGAGGCACGGCTGGCGTTCGCCGGTGCGATCGGGATGCTGCCGAACCCGCCGCCGGGCATGCTCGGCGTCGTCGACGTCGGCGGCGGGTCGACCGAGCTCGTCGTCGGCACCGCCGCCGGCGGCGTCGTCTGGTCGGTCTCGCTGCCGGTCGGCTCGGCGCGGCTGACGCAGGCCGACCTGCCGTCCGACCCGCCGACGCCGGCGCAGCTCGCGGCGCTGCGCGGGAAGCTCGGCGGGCTCTTCGGCGAGATCGACGCGCCGCGGCCGGCCGCGGCCTATGCCGTCGGCGGCAGCGCGACGTCGATGCAGCGGCTCATGGGCGTCGCGCTGGACTGCGACGCGCTGACGCGCGGCCTGCAGACGCTCGTCGCGCGCCCGTCGCACGAGGTCGCGCTGCGCCTGGGCCTGCACGCCGACCGCGCCCGTCTGCTGCCGGCGGGGATCCTGCTGCTCGACGCCGCCTCGCGCGCGCTCGACGCGCCGCTGCTGCTCGCCGGCGGCGGCCTGCGCGAGGGGGTGGTGCTCGAGCAGCTGGCGGGGCTGGCCGCGTGAGCGGGCGCCCACGCGACCTTCACGACCGGTTCACCCGGCGTGGCGACGCGGATACTCTGATGAAGCGAGATGACGAGCCCCGACACCGACACCACGCTGCAGGAGTCGATCAGCGATGTCGAGCCCGCGCCTCCTCCTCCGCCGCCGCTGGATCGCGACCTCCACGACACGGCGCTGTACTTCGGCCGCGAGCTGTCGTGGCTGGACTTCAACGACCGCGTCCTGCAGCTCGCCGAGGACGACGCGATGCCGCTGCTCGAGCGCGTCAAGCTCGCCGCGATCTGGAGCGCCAACAACGACGAGTTCTTCCAGATACGCGTCGCCGGCGTGCACGACCAGATCGACGCCGGCCTGTCGGCGACGGGCCCCGACGGGCTGACGCCGTCGGAGACGATCGACGCGATCCGCGCCCGCGCGCTCAACCAGCAGCAGCGCCTCGAGGAGCTCGTCCTCGGTGATCTGTTCCTCGCCCTCGCCGACGCGGGCATCCGCATCGTCTCGATCGACGACCTCTCCAAGTCGCAGCGCAAGGCGCTCACGAAGCGCTTCCGGCGCCAGATCTTCCCGGTGCTGACGCCGCTCGCCGTCGGCCAGGGACGCCCGTTTCCGTACATCTCGAGCCTCTCGCTCTCGCTCGCCGCCCTCGTGCGCGACCCGGACACCGACGAGGTGACCTTCGCCCGCGTCAAGGTCCCGACGGAGATGCTCGACCGCTTCGTCCGGGTCGACGACGAGCCGACCACGTTCGTCGCCCTCGAGGAGGTCATCGCGGCGAACCTCGAGTCGCTCTTTCCGGGGATGGAGGTCGTCAGCCACGGCTACTTCCGCGTCACGCGCGACGCCGACTTCGAGGTCTCCGACGAGGCCGACGACCTCCTGCAGGCCGTCGAGGCCGAGCTGCGCCGCCGCCGCATGGGGGAGGCCGTCCGGCTGGAGGTCGACGTCGACATCGAGCCGAGCGTGCGCGAGCTGCTGCGCGCGGCGCTGGACCTCGAGAAGCGCCAGGTCTACGACGTCGATGGAATCCTCGGCCTCAGCGACCTCTGGCAGATCTACGGCCTGAGCGGGTTCGCCGAGCTGCGCGATCCGCCCTGGACCCCGGTCACGCAGCCGCGACTGCAGGGCAACGACTCCGACCACGCCAACGTCCTCACCGAGATGCGGCGCGGGGACATCCTCGTGCATCACCCGTTCGACTCGTTCGCCAGCTCGGTCGAGCGCTTCGTCGAGCAGGCCGTGTCCGATCCCGAGGTCCTCGCGATCAAGCAGACCGTGTATCGCACGTCCGACGACTCGCGGCTCGTGCAGGCGCTCATCCGTGCGACGGAGGCCGGCAAGCAGGCGGTCTGCATGGTCGAGCTGAAGGCCCGCTTCGACGAGCGCGCGAACATCAGCTGGGCGCGCTCGCTCGAGCAGGCGGGCGTCCACGTCGTCTACGGCTATCCCGGGCTGAAGACGCACGCCAAGTGCGTCCTCGTCGTGCGCCGCGAGGGCAAGGGCGTGCGCCACTACGTCCACATCGGGACGGGCAACTACCATCCGAAGACCGCGCGCCTGTACACCGACTTCGGCCTGTTCACCTGCGACGAGGACATCGGCAACGACGTCGCCGACATGTTCAACTTCCTCACCGGACTGGGGCGCCCGAGCGAGTACCGCAAGGTGCTCATCGCGCCGCGCGGCATGCGCGAGGGGATCCTCGAGGAGATCAGCCGCACGATCGCCGCCCACGAGCGCGGCGAGCCGGCGCGGATACGCATGAAGATGAACTCGCTCGTCGACCGGCGCTGCATCCGCGCGCTGTACCGCGCGTCGCAGGCCGGCGTCCCCGTCGAGCTCAACGTGCGCGGCATCTGCTGCCTGCGTCCCGGCGTGCCGGACATCTCCGACAACATCACGGTCGTGAGCGTGCTCGGCCGCTTCCTCGAGCACTCGCGCATCTACGGCTTCGAGCGCGAGGGCGAGACGCGGGTGCTGATCGGCTCCGCCGACCTCATGCCGCGCAACCTCGACACGCGCGTGGAGCTCGTCGCCCCCGTCGAGGACGTCACCGCGAAGGCCGACGTGCTCGACACGCTCGACCGCTCGCTCGCGACCGACGTGTGGGCGTGGGAGCTTTGCTCCGACGGCACATGGAAGCAGCGCGAGCCCGCCAAGAAGCCGCGCTCCGTGCAGAGCGAGCTCATGATCCTGCATGCCGCGCGGGCCAGCGAGGCCTCGCCGGCAGACCACGGGTGACCGACGGCGACCGCCCTGCGCCCGCGCGCGGCGTGCCCGAGGCGGCGCACGTCCATGCGCCGGCGCGCGGCAACAAGCGCCTGAAGAAGCTGCTGGACGCCGTCGACGGGGACCTGCAGGTCAAGGGCTGGTGGCACGCCGCGGCGGTCAACGCCGAGCGCCTGAACATGTCCGACCACTCGTGGGTGCACATCCAGATCGTGCTGAACATCGCGCTGCGGCTGTCGCGGCTGCTGTTCGGCCGCGGTGTCGAGCCGAGCATCGTCGCCGACCACGGCCTCGAGGTGCGCGACGCGGAGGTCGTGATCGCCGGCGCGGCGCTGCTGCACTGCGTCGGCATGTCGATCCACCGCACCGACCACGAGGCCTACTCGCTGTTTCTCACCGCCGACAAGCTCGGCACGCTGCTGGAGCAGGTCTACGACGAGCCGGCGCGCTCGATCGTCGTCGCCGAGACGATGCACGCGATCATCTCGCACCGCTCCAAGGGCGATCCGTTCACGATCGAGGGCGCGATCGTGCGCGTCGCCGACGCGCTCGACATGGCCCGCGGGCGCTCGCGCGTGCCGTTCGAGGCCGGGCACATGAACATCCACTCGCTGTCGGCCTACGCGATCGAGCGCGTCACGATCGGCGCCGGCGACGACAAGGCCGTCCGCGTCGAGATCGAGATGTCCAACTCGGCGGGGATCTTCCAGGTCGACGAGGGTCTGGGCACGAAGCTGCGCGGCACGCCGCTGGAGCCGCACATCGAGGTCGTCGCGCGCATCGAGGCCGAGCACGAGCAGCGCCTCGTCCCGATCTTCCGCCTGTAGCTCACACCGCCAACGCGCCAGCGCGTGATCTGGTGCGTCGCGCGTCGCGCTAAGACCCTGCAACTGTCAACTTCGAGTCCGGAGGCACGTTTTCGTGACCGACTCAGCACTGCGTGAGCTCGCAGACGATCCGTCTTCGCGCAAGCGCTTCTTCAAGATGCTCGGCGGTGCCGGTGCGGTCAGCGCCGCCACCGTCATCCTCGCCGCCTGCGGCGACGAGGAGGAGGCCGCGTCCAAGCCGCCGGCCGCCTCTGACGTCAAGGACAACAACAACTCCGACCTGAAGGTCCTCAACTACGCGCTGACGCTCGAGTTCCTCGAGGCCGACTTCTACAAGCAGGTCATCGCCAGCGGCCTCGTCAAGGACGCCAAGGTCGTCTCGATCGCCAAGAAGTTCGGCGAGACCGAGCAGGAGCACGTCGACGCGCTGACGGCGACGATCAAGAAGCTCGGCGGCAAGCCGGTCGAGGCTCCGAAGACGAAGTTCCAGCCGACGCTCGACAAGGGCCTCAAGGCGGTCCTCGAGACCGCCGCGACCGTCGAGAACCTCGGCGCCGCCGCCTACCTCGGCCAGGCGGGGAACATCAAGAGCAAGGAAGTGCTCGCCGCCGCGCTGGCGATCCACTCCGTCGAGGCGCGCCATGCCGCGGCGCTGAACATCCTCGTAGGCCGCGGCTTCGGCGACGGCAAGGGCGGCCTCGAGGGCGCACTGCCCGACGGCGCGTTCGGCAAGCCGATGGACGAGGCGGCGGTCCTGAAGGCCGTCAAGCCGTTCCTGGCATAGCGACCACCACGATCACGAAAGCGAGACTGCACATGGCTACATCGCGACTGGTGGCTCCCGAGCTTGCCACCATCGAAGTTCACGGCATGACGCGTGAGTCGTTCCTCATGCGCTCGACGCTCGCCGCGGGCGCCGCCTACGGCGCACTGTCGGCGACCGGGCTGATCTCCTCGGCGCTCGCCGACTCCGCCGGCGGCGACGTCGACATCCTCAACTACGCGCTCACGCTCGAGTTCCTCGAGACCGAGTTCTACACGCAGGCCGCCAAGCGGGTGAAGGGGCTCTCGAAGTACGAGCGCGACCTCACCAAGGAGCTGCGTGACAACGAGGCCGCGCACGTCGACGCACTCACCGCGACGATCAAGCAGCTCGGCGGCAAGCCGGTCGCCAAGCCGATGTTCGCGTTCGGCGGCGCGTTCGCCGGCCGCGCGGCGTACCTCAAGACGGCCAACGTCCTGGAGGACACCGGCGTGAGCGCCTACAACGGCGCGGCGCCGATGATCGCGTCCGTCGACGTGCTCGCGGCCGCGGGCGGCATCGTCCAGGTCGAGGCGCGTCACGCGGCGCTGATCCGCCTCGTGCGCGACCGCCAGCCGGCACCGCTGGCGTTCGACAAGGCCAGCGAGATGAAGGAGATCCTCGCCGCGGTCAAGCCGTTCATCAAGGCCTGACGCGCCGCTCGCGCGCGACGATGGCGTACCTGGGGGCCCGGCAGACGCCGGGCCCTCAGATGCCGGCGCCGACCAGCGCCGTGCAGCACTCGAGCTCGTCGGCGAGCTGCCGGACGAGCGGATGCTCGGGGACGATGCGCCGGAGCATCGCGAGGCTTTCGGTGTAGTGCTCCAGGCGCATCGCGTGGTGACGCTCGAAGTACCGGCGGACGTAGTCGTCGGATCCGAGGTGCTGCATGCGCGCGCGCCGGCGGCCGACGTGCCGGGGCCATTCGCGGATGCTCGAGATCTTGTCGGCGGCGAACAGCAGCGCGACGTCGCCGCCGGCGAAGCGCACCTGGTCGCGCAGCAGCTGCTTGCGCAGGCGGTAGCCCTCGATGCACGCGTCGCCGGTCACACCCTGCACGAGCGCCGCGACGTCGTCACCGAAGCGCGCCGCGATCTCCGCGACGCTCACGTTCGTGTCGACGACGTCGTGCAGCAGCCCGGCGGCCACGACGTGCTCCGAGCAGCCCGCGTCGCGCAGCAGGCGGGCGACCTCGAGCGAGTGCTTGATGAACGGCTCCCCGTCGCTCTCACGGCGGTGGTCGGCGTGGCAGCGCACCGCGAACGCCAGTGCGCGCGCGGCAAGGTCCTCCGATGGCGAAGACATGACGCTCCCTTCGCGCCCGCCGGCGGTCCGTTGCCGTGTCCCGTCTGCGGTCGCCGGGTCGATGCAGTTTCGGTCCGCGCCCTTTCGAAGACGCGCGCCGCCTGCCCTCTGTATAGCACCGTCACGCCAGCACACCGGAATTGTCGCGACCGAGTCGCGCCGCCTCGGTCGCAGTCCCGCTCCCCGCCTACCAGTGCACGCCCTTCATGATGTTCGCCATCGCGATCTGCTCCATGTTCGCGCGCTCGGCCTGCGCGGGAGCCGTCTCTCCCTTCGACGCCGCCGAGTCCGGGAAGACCTTGTAGGCCATGTAGAGGATCTGGTCCATGACCTTCGGGGCGAGCGCGTGCAGCACCTCGCCCGCGGTGCCGAGGCGGGTGTTGATCTGCGTCGGCCGCGCGCGCATCCCCTCGCAGATGAGGTCCGCCGCCTCGTCGGGGCTGATCGTCGGGAAGTGGTCGTAGAGCTTCGTCGGGGCGATCATCGGCGTGCGCACGAGCGGCATGTGGATCGTCGTGAACGTGATCCCGTCGCCGACGACCTCCGACGACACGACGCGCGTCCACGAGTCCAGCGCCGACTTCGACGCGACGTAGGCGCTGAAGCGCGGCGGGTTGGTCTGCACGCCGATCGACGAGACGTTGACGATGTGGCCGGACCCGCGCTCGCGCATGTGCGGCAGGAGCGCCATGATCATCTTGATCGCGCCGAAGTAGTTGAGCTGGATCGTGCGCTCGAAGTCGTGGAAGCGATCCTCCGAGAGCTTGATCGAACGGCGGATCGAGCGGCCGGCGTTGTTGACGAGGAAGTCGATGGCCGGATGCTCGGCGAGGATCCGCTGCACGACGCCGTCGATCGCGTCCATGTCCGACAGGTCGGCGCTGTAGACGTACGCCGTCCCGCCGGCCGCCTCGATCTCGTCGCGCAACGCCTCGAGCTTCTCGATCCCGCGCGCGACGAGCAGCGGGACCCCGCCCGCGGCGGCGACCTTCAGCGCCGTCGCGCGGCCGATCCCGCTCGACGCGCCGGTGATGATCACCGTGCGCCCGTTGACGATGTGCTCGAACGAGCGGTCCTTGAAGAGATCGGGGTCGAGGTTGCGCTCCCAGTAGTCCCACAGCTTGTCGGCGTACGTCTCCAGCGCGGGCACCTCGATTCCCGAGCCGGCGAGCGCGCGCTCGGTGTCGCGCGTGTCGAACTGCGGTCGCAGCGCCATGTGGTCGACGACCTCCTCGGGGATCCCGAGGTCGGCCAGGACGGTGCGGCGGATGTCGCGCACCTGCGGCAGCTTCATGAGCATCGAGAGCGTGCCCTTGGGCAGCGCGTCGGTCAGGCGCTTGTCGACGCGGACCGCGAGCTTCGGCGCGTGGGCGGCGCCCGCGAACGCGTTGAGCGACTCGCCGACGCGCATCGACTTCGGGTTCGTCAGGTGGAACGCCTGGAAGTTCATCCCCGGCTGGTGGGCGATGTGATCCATCGCGTTCGCGACGAAGTCGACCGGCACGATGTTCGTGTAGCCGAGCTCGGGGCCGACGAGCGGAAACCACTCGGGCAGCGCGAAGCGCGCCTTCTGGATCGCCTTGAAGAAGTAGTAGGGCCCGTCGATCTTGTCCATCTCGCCGGTCTGCGAGTGGCCGACGACGATCGCCGGGCGGTACACGCGCCACGGCACCGTGGCCCGGTCGCGCACGACCTTCTCGGACTCGAACTTCGTGCGGTGGTAGGCCGACGGCAGCCGCTGGCCCTCGTCGAACATGTCCTCGCGGAACAGGCCCCTGAACTCGCCGGCGGCGGCGATCGACGAGACGTGATGCAGGTGCCCGGCGGAGAGCGCGTTGGCGAGGTCGACGGCGTTGCGCGTGCCGCCGACGTTGAGGCGCTCGTTGGCCTCGTCGGACGCGGTCATGTCGTACATCGCCGCGAGGTGGAAGACGTGCGTGATCTGGCCGCGCAGCGTGGCGATCTGCTCGTCGGAGAGGCCGAGGTTCGGCTCGGCCAGGTCGCCGACGACGGGCTTGACGCGCTCGGCCGCGTCCCCGCCCCAGCGGTCGACGAGCGCGGCCAGGCGGTCCTGCGACCCCGCGCGGACGAGCACGTGGATGTCGCCCTCGCGCTCGAGCAGCCGCTCGACGAGATGACGCCCGATGAAGCCGGTCGCGCCCGTCACGAAATACGCCATTGCTCTCCTCTTCGGTATTGCCGTCCTACCCGGCGGCAAGCCTAGTGGTAGGACCGCATGCGGCGGCGCGGGTACGGCTCGGCGCGGTGCGCCTCGCGGCGGCGGGGGCTACCAGCCGCCGGCGGCCTGGGCGCGGCGCTTGGCCTCGGCCTTGCGCCGGTCCTTGCGCTTCTCGAGCTGCCACTGGATGAGCGACACCACGAACACGAACAGCGGGAAGAAGATGATCAGCACGAACCCCGCGTTGGTGACCACGCGGTCGTCCGTCTCGCCCCACCAGCCCTCGCCGTTGTCGTGCGCGAGGACGGGCGCGGCCACGACCAGCAGGCTCGTGACGGCGATCAGCATGGCGGCGGGCAGGCGGCGAAGCACGGCGTGCAGTTTATTGACGTCGGCGATGGATCGCGCCGCGATCGGGTAGCCCGCCCGCCATGGAGCTCAACGAACCCCCCGAAGACGAGCCCGACTTCGCCACGCGGCAGGAGTGGGAGGCGGCCGCGGAGGCCCGCGCGATCGGCGGCTTCGGCCCCGACGTCGGCGGCATCGACCCCGAGGAGCCGATCGACCCGGCGATGCACGCCGTCTACGAGGCCGGCGGCGGCGAGGCCGAGGGCTTCGAGCTCGCCGAGCGGGATCTCGTCCGCAATGCGTCGCACGACGACGGCGAGGGCTTCCCGGAGCTCGACGGCTTCACGCCCGAGGCCGAGTCCGATCGCTCGCCGGCGGAGTACGGCGAGGCCGACGCGGAGGAGCCGCCGGACCGGTAGCTCCCGGACGCGCGCAGGACCCGATCGCGCCCTCACGCAGCCACGGCGTCCGCCACCGCGCGCTCGCGCGCCGCGTCCACCGGAGCGCCCGCGAGCTGACCGCCCGGACAGCCGGCGCAGTCGACGTCGCGGCGCGGGTTGCGCACGAACGCCAGCCCCAGCACGCCGCCGAGCGCGACGAGCCCGGCGCTGATTCCCATCCCGGTGTGGAACGCCCGCACCGACGCGGCCTCGGTGGCGCTCGCGACCAGCGCGGCCTCGCCGGCCGGCAGGCCCGAGACGTCGGCGCGCACGAGCACGCGGTCCTCCGCGGCCCGCACGATCGCCCGTCCCGCCGGCGACAGCGCCGACGTGTCGACCCGTTCGCGCACCACGCTCGCGAACTGCGCCGCGATGACGGCGCCCAGCGCCGCCACGCCGAGCAGGCCGCCCGCACGGGCGATCGCGTTGTTGACGCCCGAGGCGATGCCGGCCTGATGCTGGTCGGCGTCGGACAGCACCGTCGCCGTCAGCGGCGCGACCGTCGCCGACAGGCCCAGCGAGAAGATCACGAGGGCGGGGAGGACGTCCGGCACGTAGTCGACGTCGCCATCGACGCGCAGCATCAACAGCAGGCCCGCGGCGGCGAGCAGCGGCCCGCCGCCCATGAACCAGCGCGGCCCGACCCGGTCGGCGAGCATCCCCGCGCGCTTGGACAGGCCGAACATGACGAGCGTCGTCGGCAGCACCGCAAACCCCGCCTCGGTCGCCGTGAAGCCGCCGACCTGCTGCAGGAACAGGACGAGGAAGAAGAAGAGGATCGACAGGCCGGCGTACATCGCGAGCGTCTGCGCGTTCCCCGCGGCGAAGTTGCGCCGCCGGAAGAGCTCGAGCGGCAGCATCGGGTGCGCCGCCGTCGCCTCGCGCGCGAGAAACAGCGCGAGGAAGAGCACGCCCGCCACGCCCGGCACGAGCACGTCGGGGGCGCCCCAGCCCGACTCGGGCTGGCGGATCAGCGCGAGCGTCGGCCCCGCCAGGCCGAGGAACGACAGCACCCCTCCGGGCCAGTCGACCGGCGCCCGCGCGGCGGCGCGCGGGCGCTGCGGCACCGCGGCGAACACGACGACGAGCGTCAGCACGACGAACGGCACGTTGATCGCGAAGATCCAGCGCCACGACGCCGCGTCGATGAGCTGCCCGCCGACGAGCGGCCCGATGACGGTCGCGATCCCCGCCCACGCCGTCCACGAGCCGACGGCGGCGCCGCGCTGCGCGGGGGGAAACGCGGCGACGATCACCGCCAGCGCGCTCGGCGTCAGCAGCGCGCCGAAGACGCCCTGCAGCACCCGCCCGGCGACGAGCACCTCGATGCTCGGCGCCAGCGCGCAGACGAGCGACGACGCCCCGAAGCCGAGCACGCCGGCGCTGAACACGTGCCGCTCGCCGAAGACGTCGCCCAGCGATCCGCCGACGAGGATCAGCGCCGCGAGCGCCAGCATGTAGCCGTTGGAGACCCACTGCTGGCCGGCGAGCCCGCCGCCGAGGTCGCGCTCGATCGCCGGCAGCGCGACGCCGACGACCGTCGCGTCGAGCCCGACGACGAACGACCCCATGATCGCCGCGAAGAGGCTCAGGCGCTGCGTGTGCGTCATGGCAGCGGCAGGCGCACGAGGAAGGTCGTCGCGCCGGGCGCGGACTGCACCGACAGCGAGCCGTTGTGGCGGTCGACGACGATCCGCCGGGCGGTCGCCAGGCCCAGTCCGGTGCCGCTGCCGATCTCCTTCGTCGTGAAGAACGGATCGAAGATGCGCCGCGCCATCTCCTCGGAGATGCCCGGTCCGTCGTCGCCGATCGCGATCTCGGCGCAGTCGCCGTCGCGCCGTGTCGTGACGGTGATGGTGCCCCGCTCGCCGAGCGCGTCGATCGCGTTGTCGAGCAGGTTCGTCCAGACCTGGTTGAGCTCGGCGCCGCCGGCCGTCACGCGCGGGAGGCTGCGGTCGTAGTCGCGCACGACCTCGATCGCCGTGTGCTTGAGCTTGTGGCCGAGGATCACGAGCGTCGACTCGAGGCCCTCGTGCACGTCGAGCTCGGCCATGCCGCCCGCGTCCATGTAGGCGTAGGTCTTCACCGCGGCGACGAGATCGGAGATCCGCTGCGTCGCGTCCTGCAGCTCGCTCGCCAGGCGCCCGGCGGTCAGCGTCGCGGCGACCCAGCGCAGCGCGGCGCCCGTCGCCGGGCCGGCGAGCGTCGCGACCTGCTCGAGCCAGGCCCCGTCGATCCGCGCGGCGGAGAGCGGCTCGGCGATCCGCCACGGTTCGTCGACGCCGAGCGCCTCGAGGCGCTCGAGCAGCGCATCCTCGGCGTCGGCCGCGTCGAGCGCGTCGAGCGCCGTGCAGCCGGCGCCGTGCGCGACGGCCTGCTGTTGCAGCGCGACGAGCTTCGCCGCCTCCTCGCGCTCGACCCCCGAGTCGACGAAGCGCGCCATCGTCGAGCCGATGACGTCGATCACCTCGGCCATCTCGGCGGCCGAGCGGCGGGCCGCGGCCGCCGGGTTGTTGAGCTCGTGCGCGAGGCCGGCGGCCATCGTCCCCAGCGAGGCGAGCCGCTCGCGGTGCGCCTCGTTGTCGGCGAATCGCCGGATCACGGGCGCGACCTGCGCCATCACGCGCTCGTGCACGGCGCGATGGGCGAAGACGAGCCGGCGCGCCTCGGCCGGCGCGACGATCGCAAGGCGGCACGCGGTGTCGGCGCGCAGGCGCACCTTGATCTCCTCGCCGGTCAGCACGGAGATCGCGCCCATCCAGGTCGGCGCGTGGTGGCGCCCCGCGGGCTCGGCGCGGTCGGCGTCGAGCAGCAGCGACTGCACGACGCCGTCGACGAGCAGCAGCAGCCCGAGCGGGGTCGTCCCCTCCTCGGCGAGGACCGTGCCCGGCGCCACGCAGAGCTCGCGCGCCGCGGCGACCCACTCGTCGAGCTGTTCGTCGTCGAGGTCGTCGAACAGGTCGATCGGGCGCAGGTCCGCGCGCGTGATCGCCGCGCTCATGCGTCGACGAGGTACTCGTGAATGAGCGAGACCGCCATCGAGCCCTCGCCGACCGCGCTCGCGACGCGCTTGATCGAGCGCGCGCGCACGTCGCCCGCGACGAACACGCCGGGCACCGTCGTCTCGAGCAGGTACGGATCGCGCTTCAGCGGCCAGCCCGCCGCCTGCGCGTCGGCGCCGGCGAGGATGAAGCCGCGCTCGTCGCGCGCGACGACGCCGTCGAGCCAGTCCGTGCGCGGTGACGCGCCGATGAAGACGAAGCACGCGTCGACGTCGAGCGCCTCCTCTTCCCCGCCCGCTCCGCGCACCTTCAGCCGCCGCAGGTGGCCGTCCTCGCCCTCGGCGGCGACCGCCGAGCTGCCGGTCCGCACCTCGACGTTGGGAAGCGCCGCGATCTGCTCGACGAGGTAGTGCGACATCGACGTCTCCAGCGACGCGCCGCGCACGAGCATCGTCACGCGGCGCGCGTAGGAGCTGAAGTGCACCGCGGCCTGGCCGGCGGAGTTCGCGCCGCCGATGACGGCCACGTGCTGGTCGGCGCACGAGCGCGCCTCGGTCATCGCCGCGCCGTAGTAGATGCCGGCGCCGGTCAGCTCGGCGAATCCGGGCGCGTCGATCTGGCGGTACGCGACGCCGGAGGCGATCAGCACGCAATTGGCGCTCAGCACGCCGCCGCCGCTCAGCTCGACGAGCCGCCCGGCGCCCTCGGCGCGCAGGCCGACGACGTCCTGCACGGTCAGCAGCTCGGCGCCGAGGCGGCGCGCCTGGTCGGTCGCGCGGCGCGCGAGGTCCGAGCCGCTCAGGCCCGCCGGGAAGCCGAGGTAGTTCTCGATCCGGCTGGACTGCCCGGCCTGGCCGCCGGGCGCCTCGCGCTCGACCATCACCGTCCGCAGCCCCTCCGAGGCGCCGTAGACGGCGGCGCCCAGCCCGGCCGGCCCACCGCCCACGACGACGAGGTCGTAATGGTCCTGGGCCGGCCGGCCGGCGACGCCGAGGCGCTGCGCGAGCTCGAGCACGGTCGGGCGCTCGAGCACCGTGCCGTCCTCGAGCAGCGCGACGGGCAGGCGGTCGGACGGGACGCCCGCGATCGTCAGCAGGTCGCGCGCCTCGCCGTCGCGCTCGACGTCCAGCCAGCGCGCGGGCACGCGGTTGCGCGCGAGGAAGTCGCGCAGGTCGTGCGAGTCCTTGGAGAAGCGGTGGCCGACGATGCGCACGC
>Ga0126313_10001333_pt1 | contig 12949 bp, 12 predicted proteins | sample Plot105A_FD_89954 | JGI IMG/M metagenome (GOLD analysis project Ga0126313, IMG submission 89954) | Serpentine soil microbial communities from UC McLaughlin Reserve, CA, USA - Plot105A | ecosystem: Environmental > Terrestrial > Soil > Grasslands | place: USA: UC McLaughlin Reserve, Lake County...
GTCCATCGAAGCTGGGATCTAACTCGTGACCAAGCGGTTGGCAGTATCATCGCGAACGTACGACGCGTGGTAGCTGGCCAAAACTGTGTCGAGCTCTCCCTGCTCGCGCACCCGGCCTTGATCGAGCCAGACAGCGGTGTCGCATTGACTGCGGAGAAGCGCGTCGCCGTGGCTGGCAAGAACGACGATTCCCGCTGACGACATGAACTCGCGCAGACGCTCGTCGGCGCGATGCGCGAACTCTGCGTCTGCTGCCCCAAGCCCCTCGTCGAGGAGCAGGATGTCCGGTCGAAGCGACGTCAGGATCGAGAAGCGCAGGCGGGTTTGCATCCCGGTCGAATACGAGTAGACGGGGTGGTCGATCCGGGCGCCGAGCCCGCTGAACTCGGTCACGTCGTCGATCCGTTCCCGCATCGCCGCGGGCGTCTCGCCGAGTTGAACGCCGAGGCTCACTATGTTGTCGCGACCCGTCGCCTCCTGGTCGAGGCCCTCCCCCGCGCCGCCGAGTAGCGCGAGCACGCGGCCGTGGACCTTGACGCTGCCGCTTGTCGGCGGTAGCACGCCGGCCATGATCGCGAGCAGCGTCGACTTGCCTGCTCCGTTGGCGCCCACGAGTCCGAGCCGCGAGCCATTCGGTACTTCGAGGTCGATGCCGCCGAGGGCGTCGATCGTGACCGGTGGGGCGGCTCTTCGGCGAATGGTCTCGACCACCCGACGCTTCAGGCTGTAGTCGAGGACCGACAGCAGCTCGTATCGGGCACGAACGTTGCCGAGGTCGATCTCGGCCATCACGCCACCCAGTACGGAAGTCGGGAACGGGCGCGCGCGAAAACGGCGAGCCCGACAGCAACGTTGATCACCGTCACGATCGCGGTGCCGATGTAGTACGACGGCAACAACGGCGCCCCGATCAGTGGCGTGCGGAACGCCATGATCAGGTGCGTGAAGGGGTTCCACACGAGCAGGTTTCTGATCCCGGGGCTCAGGTTGTCGAGGTTGTAGAAGACCGGGCTGAAGAAGATGGCCACCCCGAGGATCGAGGTGATGAAGGGCTGGAGATCGCGGAACCGCGCGACGGCGATTCCGAGCCACAGCCCAAGAAAGAACCCATTCGCCGCGATGACCGCCACGATCGGCAGCGCGATCAGGATCTTCGGGCTGAGCGGCACGAGCCCAATCACCAGGAACACGAGGTAGATCACCATGTTGTGCGCGAAGTTGATGAACTCCACCCCCACGTCGCGTAACACGAGGTTGCTGAGCGGCTGACGCGTGCTCTTCAGGGTGCTCGAGCCGGCGATGAAGACACCGGCCGCGGTGCTCGTCAGTCCGCTGAGCAGCATGAAGACGATGTATCCGAGCCCGACATAGGGCAGGAAGGTTCTGAGGTCGGCGTTCAGGAGGTGCCCGAAGACGATGCTGATGCCGACGATGAGGATCACCATCTGCAACGTCAGCCACCACGGGCCGAACACGGTCCGGCGGTAGCGATTCTTCACGTTCTCGACCGCGAGATAGCTCCAGCTCCGCCGGCGCCGAAGACCCTCTCGGATGTCGCTGACGGCCGCCCGGAACAGCACCCCTGCATCCGCGTCGAGCGGCGCGTAGCCTGCCCAGCTGGGCGATCTCGCGGTCATCCCCGTGACCGCCGCGACAGCGCGTGCTGTAGCGCCGCGAGCGTCTGCGGCCCGACGACGCCGTCGTTGAGCAGACCTTTCGAGACCTGAAATCTCGCGACGGCCGTCTGCGTGGCCCATCCGTAGCCGCCGTCCGGCTTGCCCGGAGAGAAGCCGAGTGTCGCGAGCGCCCGCTGGAGGACCTTCACCTGCGAACCCGTGTCGCCGGGCACGAGCGTCTGGGAGGGCGCTCGCGCCGGAGGCACGAGCGCGTGGCGCGGGGTCGTTGGTGCCCTCACGGTCGGCGTCGAGGGCGAAACGGTCGCTGTGGCCGACTTCGTCGGTGTCGACACCGGTTGCACGGCGGCCTTGCTGCTGCTGAAAACACCGAAGCGCGCGAGGATCGCAACGCAGACGATTAGGCCGGACGCAACGATGATCGCCGCCGGCGTCCTCGTCAGCCTGCGGCCGGCAACGTCCTCTGGCCGCGCCGCCAGAGCCGGACCGCGGAATGCGAGGAGCGCGCGACCGCTCCTCGTCAGGCGCTCACGCGCCGATGCCTCTGCCCGGCCCGCTGCTGCCCACGAGGCGGTAACCGCGCCGGTGATTGCTTGGTCGTACGCGAACGCCGCTGTCGTTGTGGCCGCTGCGAGCTCCCGCAGCGGGATGAACACATCTGCCGGGAGGTCCGCCGCCGCTCGACCCGCGGCGACGGAGTCGGGCGAAACCTCTACGGCAAGCGGCAGTCGGCACGCCTCCAGCCGCATTCGCGTCCATGCCCAGGCACCGGTGACCTGGTCGGCGGGCGTGCCGGCCGCCAGCCGGCGGCGCACCCGCCGCCATGCCAATCGCGCCGAGAGCAGGCGCGCCGCGATCAACGCGGCGATAACGAGCACGACCAGCAGAATCGCCGTGACCACGTAGAACCAGATCGACCGTGACGGGTGGTTTGAAACCGCGGCGGGATGCGACGGGATTGCGGGCTTTGCGGCTGTGCGAGGCTTCGGCCTGGCCTTCGTGACGGGTTGGGCTGCTCTCCCACCGCGTGAATTCGAATCCGAGGCGAGCGGGTCGGTCCACGCGGGCTTGATCCGAGGGTACAAACGGCCTTGTGCGACCAGCCGAGGCGGTCTCGGATCCTTGTGCGCCTGAAGCAGTACGGCTCCGGTCGCCGCTCCACCGGCGAGCAGCGACAAGAGAACGAGCGCGACGCCTCGCCGCGGCGGTGCAGCCCAGTTGCGGTGCGACCGTTCGATCCGGCCGAGCGTGAGCGCCGAACAAACGGCGGCCGCGACGACCACGATCCGAACTTCGCCGGCTGCACCGAGAACGAGCGCGCCGACCACCACGCCCGCGACTCCGGCGAGAAAGAGCGCGGGCCAGCGCGAGTGTGCGAGGACCACGGCGATCAGTGTCCATCCGGCTGCATAGGCTGTCGAGCGTGCGGCTGGCCCATTGGCCGTGCCGGTCCAGATGTTCGCGAGCTCTGCCCAGCCCAGAACAAGGGCTCCGACGACGCCGATCGCCATCCCCGACATGCGGCGCGCCGCAAGTAGCGACGCGAGCAACGCCGCACCCGCGACACCGGGAAGCACGAACACGCCCATCGCCCACGTCGTGACCGCGCCGGCATAGGTCAAGGCTGCGACGAGGCATGTGACCGCAACCGCGAGCTGCTGTCCGCGACTCAATGCGCTGCGTCCAGATCCACGGTGCCGGCGACGTCGAGCACGCGTAGACCTTGCAGTGGCTCTTGCCGCGCCGACGCGACACGGACGATCGTCAGCGAGGACGTGATCGGAGCGACCGTGCGCATCGCCCCCACGACGCGCGGTCCGGGCGTGCCTGTGATCAGCATCAGCAGACGGCAATGCGTCCGCCGGACGAGCGGTGCAATCTCCTCCGGCGCCGTGTCGACCGGTGGCACTGCGCTCGCCGCCGCGAACGCATCTAGGTACACGTCCGTCGCGCCGGCGGCAGCCGTGGTCACCAAAGCGCCGCGCGACGTCGTGACCACGTACAGCTGCCCGGCTCGGTCTGCGTGAGCGACCGCAAAGGAGGCAGCCACCTCGACCGCTGCCTCGAACCGCTCGGCGACCCAGCTGCTTCCGAACTGGTCGTCGGAGGAATATGCCGACGCGTCCGTGTCGAGCACGATCACGGTGTGGTTCGGAGCCCCCGACACCTGCTGCTTGACGACGAGCTTCCCGGCCTTCGCGGACGAGCGCCAATGCACGGTCCGCGGCTCGTCGCCGAGCACGTAGTCGCGCAGCGCGAAGAAGTGCTCGTCGCCGCTGCGGCGGCTCGCGAACTCGGACTCTTCCTGCTGGAGTGCCGGCAAAGCCGACCGCCGAACCCGGACCGTCCGCGGGTGGACGGTAAGCACGCCGCCCTCCGACCGGGCGGTCACGCGCCGCACGATCGACCACGGGTCCCCGTGCACGACCGCGTACGGGCCGATCGGCCGCTCGCCGCGCAGCGAGGTGTCGACGGGCAGACGAAGCGTGAGGTCACCACCGGTTCCAGAACCGGTCAGCGGCGACGTCGCGACCGGCGCGGACGGCGATCCCTCGACGATCCGGAGCCAGCGCCGACGCCGGGGAAGGTGCACTTTCATCCGCACGGTTGCCTCCTGCCCGCGCACGACTCGCAGCGCCGCCTGGTCCAAGGCCAACCGCACCCGCGGCGCAGGTCCCGCGACCAGAAGGACGAGAAGGACGAGAGTGACCGCCGCGGCGCCCAATGCGGTGAGCTCCGGCCAGCCGGTGAACCAGCCCCACACCGCCACAGCGGCTCCGCCGACGAGAAGGCCTGCGGCGCGGAGCGTCACCGGTGCCGGTCGGTCGGCGGCGCGGGCACGGACGCGATTGCCTCCGCGACCGCCTCGGCCACGGTCCCACCCGACGCTTCGAATGACGGCGACATCAGGATGCGGTGGGCGAGCACCGGCTCGGCGAGAGTCTGGACATCGCCGGGCACGACGTATGGACGTCCGCGGAGCGCCGCGTAGACGCGACTCGTGCGCAGCAGTCCCAGGGCGCCGCGCGGGCTTGCGCCTAGCCGGAGTTGCGGCATCTGCCGCGTGTGGCTGGCGAGCCGGACCATGTAGTCGAAGACCGCGGGAGCCACATGAATGCTGCGGGCGGTGCGGACAAGGATCTCGATGTCGTCGGGCGTGCTCACCTGCCGCACGTCGTCGACTCCGGCGCCGGAATGCTCACCGACGAGCACCCGCACCTCCGCCTGGTGGTCCGGGTACCCGACTCGCGTCTTCACCAGGAAGCGGTCCAGCTGTGCTTCCGGCAGCGGGTACGTCCCGTCCATCTCGATCGGGTTCTGCGTCGCCATCACGAGGAACGGCCGCGGCACGCGGTAGGGGCGGCCGTCGACCGTGACCTGCCGCTCCTCCATCACCTCGAGCAGCGCCGACTGCGTGCGTGGGGAGGCTCGGTTGACCTCGTCGGCGAGCACGACGTTGGCGAACACGGGGCCCGGGTGGAAGACGAACTCGCTCGCGTCCTGATGGAAGACCGAGACGCCGGTGACGTCGCCCGGCAGCAGGTCGGGGGTGAACTGGATCCGCTGCCACGGGGTGCCGAGCGCGCCCGCGAGGCTGCGTGCCAGCGAGGTCTTGCCGACGCCCGGGACGTCCTCCAGCAGCAGGTGGCCCTCCGCGAGCAGGCAGACGAGCGCCAGGTCGACCACCTCGGCCTTGCCCTGGATGAAGCCGTTGACCGCGGTCGCGATCCGGCTCGCCGCCTCCTGGAACTCGGCTGCGCCGGCCTCCGATAGCGGAGACGGGCTCGCCGGGACGGCTTCGAGATTCACCACGCGCTCGCTCATCCCGCCACGCTCTCCCCGGGCACCGGGGCCGCTGACATCGGCGCCCGCTCGTCGACTCCGACCGCGTCGCGGACCGCCTCGAGGTAGGCCCGGCCGAACCGTGCATCGGGTTCGAGATGTGCGCCCTCGGCCCACTCGTTCCAGGCATTGACGAACAGGAGCGACGGCTCGCCGCCCGCGAGCGCAGCAGCGCTCGCACGCGCCAGCCAGCGCCGAAACGAGAGCGGGTTCGCACCGTGGAAAACATAGGACGCGTCACGACGCCTCGGCGTGTTGTCCCATCCGGGCATTACTCCAGGATGGATGCGGAGCCCGTGCGGCCCGGTCGTCGCGAGGTCTGCGCCGTTGACCGCTGCATCATAGGAGTAGACGTCGCCCGAGTGGCTCGAGGACATCGCGGGGGCGAGGTTCCTGACCGACTGGAGCTCGATGCCGGCCAGCGGCGGGAAGTGCACAAGGCCGTCGATCGCATCCTCGACGCCGCGCGGCAATCCCTCGAAATGGCGGGAATGGTTGACCGCGAGGACATGCAGGCCACCGAGGCCGTCGTCGCGCGCACGCTTCTTCCAGCGTTCGATCGCCGCAGACGCGTTCTTGATGTGCCCGATGCGATAGAGGACGAGCAGCGGCCGACCGTCGACCGTCACGTACCGCGGGTCGTTGAGCGCCGGGAGGATGTCGTCGTAGAAGCGGTCGGCCCAGCCCTCGCTGTAACTCTGAGCGACGAGAACCTCCGAGTCGAGGCCGTCCCAACGCCGTGTCCAGTTCTCGTTCGCCCAGCACAGCGCGAACGGGAACTCGATCGACGGATCTTCGAGCAGGTTGCGCAGCGGCGTGTCCAGGAGCTTCCGTCCGTCGAACCAGTAGTGGTGCATGACGAATCCGTCGACGCCGTGCTCCGCGGCCAGAGCCGCCTGGCAGCGCATCACATCCGGATCCGACAGGTCGTAGCGCCCCAGCTCCCCCGGCTCGACCGGCTGCGAGTGCCCGTCGTAGAGGGGGCGGGCGCGGTCGACGTTCGCCCAGTCGGTGAACCCTGTCCCCCACCAAGCGTCGTTCTCCGGGATCTGATGGAACTGAGGCAAGTAGAAGGCGAGCACCTGCGGCCGCCGGGTTGGCCTCCGCCGCGCGCGGTGCAGCCGCGACGAGACGTCCCCGGTCTCGACGACGTCGAGGCCCGACGCGTCAGTCGCGACGCCCACGAAGCGCTCGAGCGCGTGCGCGGTGGATCCGTCAACGTGACCCGCCTCTGGCTCGAAATGCTCAGGTCCGAGCCGAAGATCCGCCAGCCGGCGGAGAATCCACGGCCGTGCCCAGAACATCGAGCCGGCTGGGTAGCGCAGCATGTCAGGGTCGAAGGCGAAGGGGATTCGCGCTGCGAGCGCCTCGACGAGCGCCTGGTTCGAGCCCCACGTCTCCGGACCGCTGAGGTGCCCGGTCGGGACGACGAGCCCAACCGAGCGGTCGCGGCGTAGCAGCTCGACGATGCGGTGAATGCCCTCCGGCGAGGACATCAGCCCGTCGAGTAGCGCGACTCGCCAGGCGTCACCATCCTGCCTGTGCGGGCTGCGCTTCGTATGCACCTTGAGGATGGCGTCGTAGCCGTCCAACACGCTGGCAGCGGCCAGCTGGACGAGCGAGCCGAGATCACGGCCGGAATTCTCGACACGGTGAATCATCGCGTGCGGAAGCCGCTCCCTGATCTCGGGCTCCAGCCAGTTGGCGCGGCCGTCGACCAGCGAGACCACGAGGTCGTACGGCTCGGGAATCCGGACGAGCCGATCTTCGATGTCGAACCAGACCTCGGCGTGGTACACGTGCGCCACCACGAGCACGCGTGCGTCCGACGGCGAGCATTGAAGCCTCGGCTGCCGACGATCCGCCGTGAGCTCCGGATGCGCCAGCAGCGCGCTCGCGGCTGTAACGAGTCCGCCGGGCGCCGGCACCTCGGGCGGAAACAGTCCGGCCGTGCAGGACGGGGCGGCGACGTGGCGGCGCGCGACCCGCTCGGGCACATGGCGGATCCTGCGGCGGACCATCCGGCCCTGCGCCGCCACGGTCCGTAGCGGCGCGGTGACCCGCCACGACCACGAGTTCAGGAGCCCTGCCATCTGCCGCCGGTGCTCGTCCCTCGTCGCCTCCAGATGGGCGATCCGGACCAGCAGCGCTTCGTTCTCCTCGCGCAGCGATTCGAGGACGTCGTCCACCCCGGCGCTCACCGCCAGCACTCTATCCGGGAAGCCGCCGTCTTCTGGGACGCGAGATGGTCACGCTCACGGCCGCGAGCTCGGCATCCAAGGCGTGCCGCGGTCAAAAAGGAGCACCTCGCTCGTTGGAAGTTGTTGCGCCGCCGCAACGAGGCCGCGACCTCGGGCGTTTGCGGAACGCAGGATGTACTCCGGCTCGACGTCAGCGCGGACAAGCGCACAATCCCAGAACGGATCAGGCGGCTGATCCGCGCCCGCCACGACGAGCGCGCGGCGCCGCCGCGGCGCGCGGCGCCCCGCGACGCGCGGCAGCTCGACCGCGGGCACGCTCTCCGACTCGACCTCGATGCGACCTCGTCGGTCAGGCTGTCACCTCGCGCGGGTCGCGCTTGCCGGTTGTGCCGCGGTCTCGGTGCTACGGCGCTGACGTTCCGTGTCGAGGACCGAGCGCGCCGCAGCCCGAGCCGTCGCTGCGGCGCCGACGCACGCGATCCCAACCAGCACGAGGAACCGCTTGGCGCGATTCGGGACAGTCGCGGGGATGCGCCGCGACTAACCGCGCCATCCCCCGATAGAAGGGGACCGTCAGTGCGATGCCGCGAGCGTCCCCGCTCGTTCCGTGCTTCACGTGCAGAGCCGTGAAGCTCGGCTCGTACCACGTCGTCCACCCTGCCTCTTTGAAGCGGGTCGCGCACCCGTACGAGGCGACGACCACGTCGAGGAGATCCGTCATGCGGACGTCGCTCCCCGCTGCAGGCGGCGACGCCTGTTCGCACGCCGTCGAAGCTCTGCCGCCATCGAGCGTCGCGACCACCCGACCGCTGCGGCCGGGTACGGATGGCGCTGCGCGACACCTGCGGCACGCCAGCCCGCGAGCCGGCCGCGGATCCCGGCGGGCGTCCGGTCGACCGCGAGCTGGGCGGCACAGATCCCGCCCTCGCGCGCGAGCGCGATGATCCCGCGTGCCCCTGTAAGGACTCCCCACTTGCGAAGGACGTAGCTGCGTCCGAAGCCGGTCAGGTAATTCTTGCCGGCCGACCCGGAGCCGAGCGTCGCCGAATGCGAGTGCACCGCTCGCGCATCCGCTACCAGCGCGCACCGGGCGCCCGCGAGTCGGAGCCGCAGGACGAGGTCGACGTCCTCCCAGTAGGCGAACAGCAGCTCGTCGAAGCCGCCGCATTCGAGGAACGCGGAGCGGTCGAACGCCGCAGCCGCCGCCGACGGCCCGAGCGGATCGGTCACGCCGGGGCCGAGCACCCCTACCGGCTGGCCGTTCAGGTAGTCGAACACGAGCAGCGTGTCGTCGAGCTCGATTCCCGCACTGTCGATGATCGCCGGATCGTGCGCCTCAAGTAGCACTCCGGCGGCCATGGCCACGCCGCGCGAGAGGTCGAGCCCGCGCGCGAGTCGCTCAGCGAAGCCCGGCTCACAAACGCAGTCGTCGTTGACGAGCACGATCGCCTCCGACGAGGCAACCGCCGCCGCCCGGTTGACGGCTTTCGAGAAGCCGTGGTTGCTCGGGAGGCGGATCACCTCAACCTCGGGAAAGCGCCGCGCCAGAAGGTCGGCGGTGCCGTCGGTCGAACCGTTGTCGACGACGACCACTTCCGAGCCGGCACCGAGCGACGGAAGAAGCCGCTCCAGCCGACGGGCGCCGTTCCAGCTCGGCACGATCACGGTCGCGCTCACGCCCAGGGCCGCTCCGGATGGACCACGAGCGCACGGCCGCGGCTGGCGCTCATCGCGGCGATGTCCAGGAGCGAACGGACGACCGCCGCCGGAACAAATCTCGCCGCGCTCACGACTAGGTCGCGCGGCGGAACGCCGGCGAGGTCGCGCTTCAGCATGCGGAACGCGACGTTCTGCTCGCACATGAGGCGGTTGAGGAGCATCTGCGTGGCGCGGAGCACGTTCTGGTCGAGGACGACGTTGCCGGTGCGTGTGACCGCGAGTCCGATCGGCCTGACGAGGCCACGGCGGGTGAAGTGTACGGGCGTGGCGTGCCCGTCGAGATGGAACCATCGCCGTCCGCCGATGCGCGCTTGGAGGCTGCCGAGATTAGGCACCGAGACAACAATCCGGCCGTTGCGGCTGGTCGCCCCGACCGCCGCATAATCCCAGGACCGGTCGGCGAGATCCTTGAGCACGGGCCAGAGGACGACGACGTCGGCGCCCTCGGCAGGCGCCCCGCGCGCCTCGGCCGACGTGGTCCGAACCCTCCGGCCCCCTGTCGCCCTGCGCCGCGTACGGCTCGATCCCGACGACCGTGCACTTCTGCTCGGCGAGCCGACCGAAGAAGCCGGCCATCGCCGGATTCGATCTCGATCACCCGCGCCCGAGCGGCCGGGCCAAGCGCACGAACGATCGCAGCCTGAGCGAGGTGCCGCAGCAGCTCGAGCAGCAGGTCGGCGGCGGGCGTAGGCGCCACCGCGGTACAGACCGTTGCGTCACGTGGGGACCGCTCGACGGTGGCCGCCGTCCCGCACGACCGGCAGGGGTCAAGGCGATAGAGAGGCGCCGTCGCCCGCCGGTCTGCCCGGCGAACCGAGAGCCAAGCTCCATCGCTGCGACGCCGCAGGCGAGGCAGCTCGCGCCCGTCGCCATCAAATAGCCCCGCGCCGCCGCAGAAGGGGCACGCTCGTCAGGGCGAGGATGTGCAGGTCGCGGCCGATCGAGACGTTCTCGATGTAGTCGCGCTCGACCGCGAGACGCTCGTCGAACCGAAGAGCGCCAGGCCCGTACACCTGCATCGGCCCCCGCGATCCCCGGCTTGACCGTCAAGGCGGAAGCTGCTCGGGGTAGTGCTCGACGATCTCGACCTGCTCGGGGCGCGGGCCGACGAGCCTCATCTCGGCGCGGATGACGTTGACGAGCTGCGGCAGCTCGTCGAGGCTCGTCTGGCGTAACAAACGCCCGACGGAGGTCACGCGACGGTCGTCGCGGAGCTTGAACGCCGGCTCCTCGAGCTCGCCGATGTCGACGAGCTCTCCCAACCCGTCGTCCGAGCCGAGAGCTGGACCGTGCCGAGCATCCGGACAACGCTGAGCTTGACCCGCGTACTCCAACAGCGACCGGGAAGGGTTCGCGCCCCGGTACGCCCTCGAGCTACCAACCTCGATAGCAACGGAGACACAGATGCAGCATCACGATCCTATGGCCGCACCATTGCTGTTCGTTGTACGCCGTACCGTACGCAGTGACGCGGCGCAGCGCGCAAAGCGCCCACAGTCGCCGAGGTGGATCTCGGTCACGTGAGGAAGCTGCGAGAGGCGGATCGGCTGCTCGCTGAGGGCGCTGACGTCGACGCCGTCTGCCGGCATCTTGAGGTGTCGGTCCAGACCTGTCAGCGCTGGCGAAGTCAGTTCAACGCGACGCGGCCCGAGGACCTTGTGCGGTTGAAGCAGCTGGACAAGGAGAACGCGCGGCTGAAGCGGTTGTTGGCGGAGAAGGCGCTCCACAACGACATGCTGCGGGAGGTGGCGCGGTGAGTCCGGAGCGGCGGCGCAGGGGTGGCAGGCACCTGCAGGGTCGTTTCCGGACTCCGAGCGGAGGGTGTGCCGGTTGACGAGCCAGCATCGTTCCTCGCAGCGCGCCGGCGCCAGCTGGTGGAAGTTGAGCTGCGTCTTCGGGGTCGAGGCCGAGAAGTCGACGCGTTCGACGACAAGGTCCTCCCAACTCCGCGCTCGTCCTCGGCGACGGAGGTTCATCGTCGGGCGGCACCAATCAACCAAGTCTGGACTGGAGGTGTGAGTGGGTCTGACGGACATCCGGGTCGAGTCCCGTTCGGCAGCGGCGACAGGCCCCCGTACGTTGAGCGAGTTCGCTCGCTGTTCTGGCGACGCTCGGCGGAGGAGGGTGCTGGCGGCGCGGACGGGATCGCCGTTCTCACCCCGGCGTGCGTCTACAGCGCCGGGAGTACGCCGGGCGCGATCGCGATCATGCTCTCCGTTCTGCTTCTTCCTCGTGGTCGCGAAAACTGTGCGGCCTACGACCTTGACCACTTGTCGCTGCGCCACCTGATTGTCGACGAGCTGCCGCGGATCGTGCTCTCGGCGCTCGCGAGCACCGCATTCTAGACGGTCCTTTCTTGAGCCGGCCTCCACCCGCTGCGCGATGGCGACCGGATCTTGGCCCTGGGTGACCCCAATCGCATGCCCATGTCCAGTCGTAACCTGCGGTCGTGCACGTCCGGTGTCCTTACTCAGACGGGAAGCCGTGCGTTCTCCGTGCCGAGCAGCCGGTGCCGGGCCTCGTCGAATGACTTGACGACAGCGCCGTGGAGAATGTCAATCCGACGGCCGACTTCGGGTCGAAGCCGAAGAGGAGGATCAACAGCGGCGTTTACCACCCAGTGCACGGCATAGGCGGCCGTCGCAGCAGGGAGGACGGTCGCACCGACAACGTTCGCGGTCGGCGGCGGGAGCGAGTCCTCGAGCGGGCGTCGGCGAACCTCGGCTGGATCAGCTCGAAGTACGCGACGCACGGTAGGCAGTACCGGCGCCCGAACACGAGCGCAATGACCAGCTCGAGCGCGAGCAGCGCGAGGAGCCACGGCGCGCCGCCCGTCACGACCGCTACGAGCGCGAGCACGCCGACTACCGTCGGTTGACCCGCGAGGTGCGGGAATCGATCACGGCTGTGTCGCGGTACGGTTCGGCGGCGCGCGCCGCCCTCGGCGCGGCGCGCGCCATCAGCCGGCGGCGTCCTCGATCATGCCGGCGGCGACCGTGTCGTTCGTCGCCTCGTCGATCGCGATGAAGGCGCCCGTGACGCGGTTGTCGGCGAAGCGGTCGACCGCCAGCGGCTCGCCCACTCGGAACCGCACGCGCCCGAGGTCGTTCAGCTCGAGCCGGTCGGGCGACGAGCGCTCGTCGAGCGTGTGGATCTCGACCTTCGAGACGAGCTCGGCGGCGATCGCCGGCACCATGCGCGTCGTGTGCTTCACGAGCAGCCGCGCGCGCGGGAAGAGCGGGCGCTCGCTCATCCAGCAGACGCGCGCGACGACCTCGCGCGCGAGCTCCGGCGGCCGGGCAGGATCCGCCAGCATGTCGCCGCGCGCGACGTCGACGTCGTCCTCGAGCCTCACCGTCACCGACAGCGGCGGAACCGCCGCGTCGATCTCGACGCCGCCGCACTCGACGCTGCGCACGCGCGAGCGCAGCCCCGACGGCAACACGACGACCCCGTCACCCGCCCGACAGACGCCGGCCGCGACAGCGCCGGCGTACCCGCGGTAGTCGTGATGCTCGTCCGACAGCGGCCGGAAAACCCACTGCACGGGCA
>Ga0126313_10001334_pt1 | contig 12945 bp, 15 predicted proteins | sample Plot105A_FD_89954 | JGI IMG/M metagenome (GOLD analysis project Ga0126313, IMG submission 89954) | Serpentine soil microbial communities from UC McLaughlin Reserve, CA, USA - Plot105A | ecosystem: Environmental > Terrestrial > Soil > Grasslands | place: USA: UC McLaughlin Reserve, Lake County...
CCGTCGAACGGCGGCCATCGAAAGAGCGCCCGAACCGCCGGTCAACGCTGCACGCTCCGGCGTTTCGACGGCGCTTACAGCGTTGACGGCGGATAACGCCGTCAACGCCGCACGTGGCGCCAAAAACGGGACCGTTTCAGCGTTGACCGGGCGGTCTCGCGTCCGACCTTCCCTCGATGCCGCCGTTCAAAGCGGGCCGGAAGAACGCCCGGGACAGGTTCGCGGCGTCCGCCGAACGGGCAGGGAACGGAGATGGAACACCCCGAAGAGTCCGCCGTCGGCTATCCCGAAGAGCAGCCCGCCGAAGTCGTCGACGACCCGCAGCCCCCGAGCGAGGAGAAGCCTCAGCGCAAGCGCGGTCGCGTGGGCCGGGGCCGGACCGAGTCCGGCGCGGGGGAGGGCCGCACCGCCACGGGGAACCCGAAGGCCGCCGGCAACTGAGCCTCGATCCACCGATTCTCGCGGCGCCCGCGACGCCGAGGCGTCGACGACGATCGGTGGATCCAGGCTGGGCCCGCACATCGGTCATCGAGGTGACCGGTATCGCTCCGGGGCGCGCTGCCCTGCCACTGCGGAGGGAACGCCATCCAGAGTCGAATCAGGAGGTCCACGATGGGTGAGCGCACAGACACCGCCGGCGTCCGCGACGAGCAGCGGGAGCTGCGCCGCAAGGAGGAAGAGGTGCGGGAGCGGGAGCCCGCCGAGCGCTCCCCCGCCGAGCGGCAGCCGCCGGACGGGTCGTCCGAGAAGCCGTCCCCGCCAGGCAACGCGGAGCCGCGCGGCTGACGGGCCGGTGACCGGCCGCGCGTAACGCTCATGGACGTCGTCAAGCTGGCGCGCGGGCTCGCCGTCAACCGGATCTCGTTCGGCGCGGGGCTGGTCCTCGTCCCGCGGCTCTACGCACGCACGTGGGTCGGCGCGGGCGCCGCCGGCGAGGATGCGACCAAGGTCCTCGCCCGCGCGCTCGGGGCCCGCGACCTCGCGCTCGGCGCCGGCGGGTTGGCGGCCCTCCGCGAGGGCAACGTCGACGCCGCGAGGCGCTGGTTCGCCGCCCAGGGCGCGTCCGACGCGATCGACCTCGTCGCGACCGTGGCGGCGCGCGGACTACCGCTGCCCGCGCGGGTCTTCGCCGTCGTCATGGCCGCCGGGTCCGCCGCGATCGCCGGCGCCTACGTACGGACGGCTGAGCAAGAGCTCAGGTGAAGCGGGGCCGTCAGCCGCCGATGCCACGTCAGTGCAACGGCTTCCCGCCGGTGGCGCCGATCACCTCGCCGCTGATGTAGCGCGAGTCGTCGGTCGCGAGGAACACGAAGACGGGCGCGAGCTCGGCCGGCTGGCCGGGCCTCCCGAGCGGCGTGTCGGCGCCGAACTGCGCGTTCTTGTCGGCCGGGAAGCTCATCGTGACCAGCGGCGTCCAGACCGGACCGGGGGCGACGGCGTTGACGCGGATGCCGCGCTCGGCGAGCTCCTGGGCGAGCCCCTTGGTGAACGTGCTGATCGCGCCCTTGGTCGCCGCGTAGTGCAGCAGCTCCGGGCTCGGCTGCGCCGCCTGGATCGAGGTCGTGTTGACGATCGTCGAGCCGGGCTGCATGTGCGGGACCGCCGCCTGGCAGAGGTGGAACATCGCGAGGATGTTCGTGCGGAAGACGAACTCCAGCTCGTCGGGCGGAATGTCGAGGAACGACTCGTGCGACATCTGGAAGGCGGCGTTGTTGACGAGCACGTCGAGCCGCCCGAGCTCGCCGACCGCCCGCTCGACCAGCGACCGCGCGTGCGAACGGTCGCCGACGTCGCCGGGCACGGCGACGCAGCGCCGCCCGGCCTGCTCGACCAGGCGCCGCGTGCCGGCCGCGTCCTCGTCCTCGTTCCAGTAGGAGCACAGGATGTCGGCGCCCTCGCGGGCGAACGCGATCGCGACCGCGCGCCCGATGCCCGAGTCGGCGCCGGTGATGAGCGCGACCCTGTCGGTCAGCCGGCCATGCCCGACGTATGTCTCCTCGCCGTGATCGGCGAGCGGTTGCATCTCCGCCTCGCGCCCCGGCGGCTCCTGCTCCTGCTCGGGAAACGGCGGCGTCGGCTGGGCGTGCGTCGGGTGCTCTTCCTTGGTCATGGAGCCGTACTACCCCGGAGCTGCCGACCTTCAAGGCTCGCTAGCCCCTTCCGCTACGCGCGCGTGCGGATGCGGACGCGCTTCGACGCGACCTTCGCGCCGTCGACGTACCACGAGAAGGTCGTCGTGCGCCGCATCCCGCGCTTGCGCACCTCGATGCTGTCCGAGGCTTCGCTGTTCCACGAGTCGCCGACGACGTTTCCGCGCATGCACTTCCTCGGTCGCGCCTTGCGCGTCCAGCAGACCCGGTACGGGAGAGACTCCCCGAGCGGAGACACGGTGAACGTGAGATCGACCAGCGAGAGGACGCGGTAGACCGTCACTTCCGACGAGAACCGCAGAGCGGGCTTGGGAATCGTCAGACCGACGACGTTGGAGAATCCCTGGAGGCAGTCCGGCTGGTCCAGGCAGTCGAGATCCGTGGCGTTCACCATCACGTAGTACGTCCCCGGGTCGAGCTGCGACTCGTAGGACCAGCTGCCGGACTCGATCTCGGCGTCGGTCAGGAGATCGAAGGCCGCCACGTTCTCCTCCAGGAACGAGCCGTCCGTCGCGCGATCCGGACTCGAGGCGATCGCGATCGCCGCGTCGTCCGCTCCCGGCATCGCGAAGCTCGCTCCCGGATGCCGGTCCTCCTGACGGACGCTGACGAGCGTCGGCGATGCCGCCACCGCTGCGTCGTTCATGACGAGTACGAGAAGGCATGCGACGACGACGGGCTTCATGCCGGCGAGGCTAACGGCTGCGCCGGATCGGATCGGCCGACCGTTCCGACGACCTCGCCGAGCGATACGACCGGTCCGCCGCCCCCGCCGGCGCCGCCGCGCAGCGCGACGGTGTCGCCATCCTCGAGGAACGTCCGCTCGCCGCGCGGCGTCTGGATCGGATCCCGGCCTCCCCAGCTGAGCTCGATCAGACTGCCGTAGGTCCCCGGCTCCGGGCCCGAGATGGTGCCGGAGGCGAAGAGGTCGCCGGCCCGGACCGTCGCGCCGTTGACGGTCGCATGGGCGAGCATCTGCGCGGCGTTCCAGTACAGGTGCCGCGCGTTCGTGCGGCTCACCACCGCGCCGTTGAGGACGATCTCGACCGCGACGTCGAACCACCACGGCTCGTCCGTGCGGAGGTACTCCAGCGGCGCGGGATACTGCTCCGGACCATCCACCCGGAATGGCTCGAGCGCGTCGAGGGGCACGACCCAGGGCGACATCGAGGTCGCGAACGACTTGCCGAGGAACGGGCCGAGCGGCTGGTACTCCCAGCGCTGGATCGCACGGGCGCTCCAGTCGTTGACGAGCACGAAGCCGAAGATGTGCTCGCGCGCCTCCGACGTCTCGATCGGGGTGCCGAGCGGTTTCCCGTTGCCGGTGATGAACCCGAGCTCGAGCTCGATGTCGAGCCGCGGCTCGGGGCCGAACGTCGGCGCGCCCCCCGGGTCGGAGGGCGGGCGCTGCCCGTGCGGGCGGCGGATCGGCGTCCCGCTCACGACGACGGTGCCGGCGCGGCCGTGGTAGCCGACGGGGAGATGGCGCCAGTTCGGCATCAGCGGGTCGTTGTCCGGGCGGAACATGCGGCCGAGGTTCGAGGCGTGCTCGATCGAGGCGTAGAAGTCGACGTAGTCGCCGACCTCGACCGGGAGCACCGCTTCGCAGTCGGCAAGCGGCGTCGCGTGCCGCTCGTGGCGGCCCTCGCGGACCGCTTGGGCGATCTCCTCGCGCGCCCGGCGCCAGGCCTCCGCCCCCAGCGCGACGAACGCGTTGAGCGAGCCGCGCTCGAACGTCCCCGCGGGCACCGACTGCAGTCCGAGTCCGTGCAGGTCGATTGCGTCGTCGCCGAGCCGGACGGCGGGACGCGGCGGCGCTTCCCCGCGGCGTACGACGCCGTACGGCAGGTTCTCGATGCCGAAGCCCGGCTCAGGCACGCGCCGGCGATTCCGCGAGGATGCCGTGCGCCACGAGGTCGGCCACCGGCTCGTCGAAGCTGCAGCTGCCGTACGCCCTGAGCACGTCGCGCGCTCGCGTGAGCGCGCCGGCGTCGGCGACGTGTCCCCGCCAGCGCAGGCCGGCCTCGCCCAGCTCGAAGGCGTCCGAGTCCGCCTCCGCGACGATCGCCGCGGCGTCCGCGACGCCCGCCAGCGCCGTCGCCGCCAGCAGGTTCAGGAAGCCGTGCTGGAGCACTCCGATCTGCTCTTCGCGCGTGCGGAACGGGTGGTGCAGCCCGGCGGTCGCCTTGAACGGCAGCCCGAGGCGTACGCACTCCGCGATGAACCGCGCGACCGCTGCGTCTGACGGGAACGCCTCGGCGCTGAGGCCGCCGCAGCGGATCTTCGCCCCCGCACGACCGTCGGCCGCCAGCCGGTCGAGCGCGGCCGTCAGCTCCGCGGCGTCTCGCGTAGGGACCTCGACGAAGAGGTCGACGCCGTGCGGCGCTGCGTCGAGCTGCCCCGGCAGCCGCAGCTCGATCGCGTCGACCGTGCCCGGCCCGCCGTACGCCGCGACGCGAGCGACGTCCTCGCGCCAGTCCTCGCCGTCGCCGATCGCCCCGAGGCGCCAGTCCGCTTCGGGATCGGCCTTCGCCAGCTCGGCGAGCCGCGACACCGGGCACAGGAACCGCCCGAGCATCCACGCGTGCGCACCCGCGCGCGCGGCGCGGTGGTCGGCGACCGCGCGATCCATCGGCTTGCGCGCCGGCGGGAAGAGGCCGGCGTCGTCGATCAGCCGGCCGAAGAGGATGCGGCTGGCGTCCCGGTCGAGTAGATCTCCTCGCTCCACGAGACGGAAACGTACCGGGGGCGGACGCAGGCGGCTCCGCCTCGGCGCTGGCTCACGGCGTCGGTGTGGGTGTCGCGGTCGGTTCGGCGGTCGCGGTGGGCGCCGGATCGGCCGTCGCCGTAGGCGTCGGCGCGGGCAGCGGGGTCGCCGTCGGGTCGGGGCTGGACGTCGGCGACGGCTCCTCGCCGGGCATCTCCTCCGGCGCGGGCTCTTCCTTGGCGGCCGGCGTCTGGGTGCTCGACGGCGTCGGGTCCGGCGTCGCAGACGGCTCCGTGCCCGAGGAGGACTCTATCTCCTGCGCCGGCTCGGGCGTGGGGAGCGGCGCTGCCGGCTCTCCGACGGGTTCGAGCCCCGTCGCGATCGCATCGCGCAGCTCGTCCGTCAGCCGATCGGCCGCGGCTTGTATCACGGCGATCGACGCATCCGAGTCCTCGAGCGCGGCGAGCGCCGCTTCGATCGCGGCGACTCGCTCGCTGGCCTCGGCGGTCAGCTGCACCTCGCCGCCCGTGCTCAAGACGAGCTGCCAGGCGAACGCGAGCGTCTCGCACCCGCTGCAGGCGTAGTTGATCGCCTCCGCATAGTTGACCGGGACCGCGTAGTCGACGTCGGCCATGACGAGCACCACCTGCACGGCGATGGCGATCGTGCGGCACGCCTCGCAGCTGGCGTACGCCTGCGCGATGTTCTGGTGCGTGAGCGGGCCCTCACGGACGCGCTCGATGTCGAATGCGAGCTCGAAGACGCGCGCGCCGTCTGTTGTGTTGACGGCCTGCGCCCGGTTCTCCGGACTCGGCGGCTCGGTGCCCGGCGCGGGCGTCGGCGCGGCGGCCGGCTCGGCCACGGGCGGTGGCTCCGGGCTCGACGGCGGCGCAGCCGCAACGGCGGGCGCCGGCCCCGGAGTGGGCGTGGATGCAGCGGCGTCATCCGGCTCCGGAACGTCCTCGTCGACGTCCGGCTGCAATTCCGCCGAGGGGTCGACATCGCTTGGCACGTCGATGCCGCGCGCGACGGCTTCGTCCTGATCAGGAGCGCCGCCCGCCGCCGGCACGGCCGGGAACGTGGTGACCGCCGCCTGGGCGGCGGGCGTCGGCGAACGCTCGCCCGGGTCGCCGCCCGGGCCTGCCAGAACCTGCCCGATGGTGCCCCGCTCCTTCGGCCGCAGCGGCTCGTAATCGCCGTCGGGCCACCAGCTCGCGACGATGAGCGCGGCGGCGATCCCCGCGCCCGCGATGGCCAGGAGCCTGCGACGCCGGCTATCGCCGATCCAGCGACGCACGCCGAGGGCCGCCAGGCGGCCCAGGCGGCCGAACGTCAGGCTGACGGCGGTACACGGCAGCATCAGGGCGACGACCTGCAGCGCGCCGAGCACCGCCGCCGCCCAGTCGCCGTCACCGGCGGCCGCACCGGCCCGGCCGGCGTGCATGCTCAGCGAGTCGAAGATGGTGGCGAAGAGCCGCGGCGCGCCCATCACCAGCCACGCGAGCAGCAGCGTGACGAGTGGCGCAAGCGTCGCAACGTACGCGCTGACGACGACGCGGACCCACGGCCTGAGCTCGGCGACGCGCGGCTCGGGCCGGCGCCACGGGAGCAGGCTGCGGAAGATCGGCCCGATCCGCGACAGGATGTCGGGGACGCCCGTCAGGTCGCTGAGGACGTAGTAGCCGTCGAAGCGCAGCAGCGGAAGCAGCTGCTGGACGATGACGAAGTGCTGAGAGACCGCGAGCAGGAGCAGCGCCTCGGCGCCCGTGGCGAAGTGGAGGGCGCCCGCAAGCAGCACGACGACGGCGTTGAAGTACACGCCGCCCAGATCGGTGCGCACGCGCCCCGCCCGCCCCAGCCGGTAGGAGTCGGTCACGTCGCAGTAGAAGGCCGGCCAGATCAGGTAGAGGCCGGCTCCCATCGCGCCGGGCCGGGCGCCCCCGTAGCGGCATGCCGCCGCGTGGCCCACCTCGTGGAACGCGGTGGCCAGGATCACCGAGCCGAAGATTCCCAGCAGCAGCGTCGGGTTGTAGATCGCGCTGCGCAGGCTCCCGCCGACACCGTGCGAGAAGAACAGCCAGCCGTCGAAGACGACCAGCGCGGCCACGACGGCCACCACGAGCGGCGGCCAGAACATCGGCTTGAACGCACCCGCGAGCCTCTGCACGACCTGCTCGGAGACGAACCGCCGCCGGTGCCGCAGCGCCAGCGGTGCTGGGCGGCGCTCGAGTGCCTGGCTTGACCCCTCTGGTGCGGCAAGCACGCCGAGCGGCCGCAGCTTCCGCTCGACCAGGAACCGCACGTTGTCCGAGCTGACTTGGCGACCGAGCCGTGCGCTCACGTCCTCGGCGATCGCGCCGGCCTCGCGCTGCCCGTCCGCGGCCTCGCCGAGCGCGTAGAGGAGAGGCGAGAGCTGGACGACCTGGCCGTCGGGCCGGCGCACCAGGTATTGCGGCTCCTTGAAGCCCGAGCCTTCGAAGCGGCCCAGCAGCTCCAGCCCGGCGGCGCGGCGCGGGACCTCCGTCCCGGCCGCCGCACGCCGCGCCGGTGCGTTGTCTTCGACCAGCGTGGTCACCGGCGCGCTCCCGGAGGGAGCGCCGCCGGGCGCCCGTCCGCCGTCACGAGGCGGTGCCTCCGTTCTCGTCGACGCCGGTCTGGCCGCCGGCGTCGGCGTCCGCCGTGCCGCCACCCTCGCCCTGCATGATCGACGAGGTCTGGTTCGACGTCGCGTTTGCGTCGCCGTCGAGCGTCTGCATGATCAGCGCGTCCTGGTCCGCCGTCGCGAGCGATACCGCGTCGGGCGACAGCACGTTGGCGCTGACGGCCGCGTCGATCGGCGCAGCGACGTTGGCGTTCGCCGCGATCGTGGCAGTGATCGGCGCCGCGACGTCGAGGTCGAGGTCGAGGTCGACGTCGAGATCCAGCAGCGCACTGCTGTCCGGGATCTCGGCCGGCGCCGTCGCCGCGTCGAGCGTCTCGCCCACCGTCTCGCCCACGGTGCCGGCCGCGTCGCCGACCGCCGGGAGGGCGTCGCTCACCGGAGCGACCGCGTCGACGCCGTCGCCGGTCACGTCAGCGGCGGGCAGCGCGTCACCGCTCGACGGAGCGACCGCGGGGGCGCTCTCGTCGACGCCCGTCTGGCCGCCGGCGTCGGCGTCCGCCGCGCCGCCCTGCTCGCCCTGGTTGATCGAGGAGACCTGGTTCGACGCCGCATTGGCCTCGCCGACCAGCGTCTGCGACAGGAGCGCCTGCTGGTCGGCCGTGGCGAGCGAGATCGAGTTCGGCGACAGCAGGTTGGCGCTGACGGCCGCGTCGATCGGCGCAGCGACGTTCGCGTTGGCGGCCACCGTGGCGCTGATCGGCGCCGCCGCGTCGAGGGCGAGGTCGAGATCGACGTCGAGGTCGAGCAGCGAGGTGCCGCCGAGCGTCTGGATGAGCGAGGCGAGCGTGCCGTCGAGCGTCCCGCCGGCGGTCCCGACCATGTCGTTCACTTCGGCGAGGACATCGTCGGCGACTCCGCCGACGGTGCCGACGCTGTCGTTGACGGCCGGGATGGTGCCGCCGACGGTCTCGACGGTGTCGTTGACGGCCGGGATGGTGCCGCCGACGGTCTCGACGGTGTCGTTGACGGCCGGGACGGTGCCGCCGACGGTCTCGACGGTGTCGCTGACGGCCGGGACGGTGCCGCCGACGCTGTCGACCGCGTCGTTCACGGGCGGCACGGTGGCGCCGGCCGTGTCGACGGTCTCGTTCGCAGCCGGAATGGTGTTGTCGGCCACGCCGGTCGCGCTCTCGACGGGCGGCGTCGCCTGATCGGAGAGCGCGTCGGCCGTGCCGCCGGCGTCCACCGTCGGGTCGACGGCCGGGGCCGCGGAGCCGTCGACCGGCCCGGTGGGTGCCGTCGCCGTGCCGGGGTCGGCGCCGGTCGTGACGTCGCCGGCCGCGGCGGCGGTCGTGGCGACCACGCTGTCGGTCACGGCGTCGGCCGTGTCGCCCGCCGGGTCGAGCGCCGACAGGCTCAGCGTCGACATCAGCGCGCGCTCGGGCAGCATCTCGGCGACCTCCGCCTCGAGCTCCTCGGGCGTGAGGCCTTCGATTCGGTCGTCGTGAGGATCAATGTTCATCGGTCGCTCCTTCGAGTTCTCGTGCTTCGCGGGCCTCGGATAGCGCTGCCCGCCGCTCCACGAGCGAGTAACGAGGTCGTCGGCGGTCTACGGTCACGACCCGGACGGCGCGGATCCCGTACGCGCGGGAAACCCGCGCGTCGCACCGTTCGGCACCGTCGGCGCTCGTCAGTCCGGCTTTACGCCTTGGTCAGTCTGGTTTGACGCGCCCGCGTGCCAGGAAAGCCCAATGGCGATGCGCCGCCGTCGGGCGTCGGACGCCCAACTCGTCCAGCGAGCCGTTCAGCTCGGGGATCCGGACGCGGCTCTGGTCGCAATCGCCGAGCTCCGTCGCCGGCTGGACGCGCTGGAGGCGGCCCACGTCGACGACGCGCTGCGGGCGGGCTGGTCCTGGCAGCGCATCGGGATGGCCCTCGGCATCACGCGCCAAGCCGCGCATTCCCGCCACGCCAGGCGCCGCCGCGGCGACGATCGCGTGGCGGTCGCAGGCCGCGCCCGCATCGTGCTCGAGCGCGCCCGCCAAGAGGCGGCCCGGCTCGGCTCGGCGACGATCGAGACCGACCACCTCATCCTCGGTCTGGCGCTGGAGGCCGATGGGCCGGTGGCCGAGGCGATCGCGGCGTGCCGGCTGGACGAGGACGAGATGCGGTCGCGGCTCGAGAGCGAGCGGCGCGCAGGCGATGGCCGGCCGAGAACGCCGGCTCTCTCGCAGTCGTCGCTCGCAGTGCTCGAGGACGCTCTGCGCGAGGCCATGCAGCGCGGGAGCGACAAGCTGGCCTGCGACCACCTGCTGCTTGCGCTGCTGAGGGAGCCCGGAGGGCGGGGCCAGCGCCTCGTCATGGCGCTCGGCAAGACGCCTCGGGCCGTCGAGCGACGCCTCAACCGAGCCTGCGAGAAGCATGCCGCTCGGCGCGCGCGGGATGCCGGCGCCGACGGGCGCGCGCCACTCCCGGCCGCTCCGGTTTGACTGTCTGACCGGCGGCGGCGTCGGGCGACCAGCGTCACGGGGTCTCCCTGAGCGAGTCGGGATCGACCCACGAGATCGCCCAGCCGTCGGTCAGCCCCTCGACCTGACGGGTGTCAGCAGCGAGGTCGGGGCGCTGGCGTGCGACGTCGAGCGCCTGCTCCCAGTCGTCGCTGCCGGCGAGCAGGATTCCCGGCTCGGCCGGTATCCACGGCCAGCGCTTGTGCGCCTGGGCGCTCGCGAGCGCCAGCGCGTCGGCGTCCAGCTCGGCGTCTGCGCTCGCCATGAGAGCGTTGCCCTGCCGCCATGTGCGGACAGTCATCCGTCGCTCCTCCCGGCGCCGGCGAGTACGGCGTGGCGCAACGACATGCCGGAACACTATGGGTCGTGCTCGCCATGTCGAATTCGGCATGCGTCAGCTTCATCGAGGGGCCGCTGGTCGGCGGCATCCTGGCCGATCGGCTGGGCCGGCGCGCGGCCTTCCTCGTCAACCTCCCGATCGGCGCCGCCGCGCTGGCCGTGGTCGCGACCTTCCTGCCGGGGTCGATCGGCCGCAGCGCCCGGCGCGGCGCGCCCACCGACAACCTGCTGCCGCTCGGGCCCGTCGCATGACGCGGGGTTGTCCGCACGCACCGTGGGGTAGGCACGCGCGCATGGTCGCATCCTCCGAGGCCGCGGTCGGCCGGGCGCGCGAGCCGCTCGACCTGGCCGATTGGAGGCGGCGCGTCGCGGAGCTCTACGCCCGGGTCCGCGCGGCCTCCGATCCGACAGAGGCATGGCGGATCTGGCGCGCCGCCCGCGACGATCTCTTCGCACGCCATCCGCAATCCCCGCTAGCCGAGGACGAACGCGCCGCGTTCCGCGGCCTTCCCTACTTCGACCACGATCCGGCGGCGCGGGCGCTCGCGACGGTCGTCCCGGTGGAGCCGGTGACGCTCGACATCGCCACGAGCGGCGACGGCGCCTTCCGCTTCACGCGCTTCGGCAGCGCACGGTTCGAGCTCGGCGGCGAGGGCCTCGCGCTCGAGCTCTACTGGCTCGAGGGCTACGGCGGCGGCGTGTACGTCCCGTTCGCCGACGCGACGAGCGGCGCGGCGACGTTCGGCGGCGGCAGGTACCTGCTCGACAGCGTCAAGGGCGCCGACCTCGGCACGGTGGGAGACCGGCTCGTGCTCGACTTCAACTTCGCCTACAACCCCTCGTGCGCGTACGACCCTCGCTGGATCTGCCCGCTGGCTCCGCCGGCCAACCGGCTCCCTGTCGAGATCCGGGCCGGCGAACGCGCCTAGCGCGGAGGGCGTTGACCGCTTCGAGCCGTGCGCGCCTCGCGCCTACCGGATCAGGGATGCCGTCTACGTAGCGTTCGTGTTCAACACGATCAACCGGGTGGCGGTCGCTTGCGCATCAACGAGAAGATGACGAGCGCGGAGGCGCAACCAGACGCTCACGCTTCGGTCGCGGGTCTTGTGGAGCGCCCGCGGCTGTTCGCGCTGCTCGATCGCGGCGCGCGGGGTCCCGTCACGCTGGTGTCGGCCTCGGCGGGGAGCGGGAAGACGATGCTGGTCTCGTCGTGGCTCGCCAGCAAGCCGCCGGCCGGCGCCGTCGCGTGGGTGGGGGTGGAGCGCGACGAGACGGACGCCACGCGCTTCTGGGGCATGCTCATGGACGCGCTGCGCAGCTCGGGTGCGGTCGCTGCGGGCCATCCGCTCGCGACGCTCGTCCCCGCGCCGCTCGGAGGCCAGGATGAGTTCCTGCACCGGCTGATCGAGGGACTCGGGCGGCTCTCGCGCCCCGTCCTGCTTGGTCCTCGACGACCTGCACGAGCTGCGCACCGACGACGCGCTCGCCGGCTTGGAGCGCTTGCTCGCGCGCGCGCCCGCCCAGCTGCGCACGTTCGTGATCAGCCGCCGCGACCCGAAGCTGGGGCTGCATCGGCTGCGCCTCGCGGGCCAGCTCACCGAGATCCGCGGCGCCGATCTCGAGTTCACCGATGCCGAGGCGGCCGAGTTGATGGAGGCGGCGGGAGTCGAGATCGCGGCGGACGACGTTCACCGCCTGCACCGCCGCACCGAGGGCTGGGCGGCCGGGCTGCGGCTCGCCGCGATGTCGCTGGCGCGCCACGCTGCGCCCGGCCGCTTCGTCGCCGAGTTCTCGGGCAGCGAGCGGACCGTCTCGGACTACCTGCTCGGCGAGGTGCTGGCGAGCTTGCCGCCCGACATGCGGCGGCTCCTGCTGCGCACGTGCAATCCTCGAGCGCGTCACCGGCGAGCTCGCCGATCTCCTGACCGGTCGCAGCGACGGCCTGCGGCTGCTGCATGATCTGGAGGAGGCGAACGCGCTCGTCGTCTCGGTCGACGTCGGCCGCACGTGGTTCCGCTATCACCACCTGCTGGCGGACCTCCTGCGGCTCGAGCTGCGCCGCAAGGCGCCCGGCGACGTCGCGGGGCTGCACCGGCTCGCGGCCGGCTGGCACGCACAGCACGGCAACCCGCTCGACGCGATCCGCCATGCGCAGCTCGGCGAGGACTGGGAGCTCGCGGTCGAGCTGCTCGGCCGCCACTGGGTCCATTTCGTGCTCGACGGGGAGGAGGCGACGCTCGGCGCGCTGCTCGCCGGTCTCCCGCCCGCATGGGCCGACGGCGACGCGGAGGTGGCGACGATCACCGCCGCCGACCGCCTCGCCAACGGGCGCTGGGCGGAGGCTGACGCGCTGCTGGACGCGGCTGAGCGCGCCATCCCCGATGTGCCGCCGGCGCGTCGCGCGCGCGTCGAGACCGCGCTGGCGACCGTTCAACTGTTGCGGGCGCGGCGGCTCGGCGACGTCGAGAGCGTGGTCGGCAGGACGGGCAGCATGCTCCATCCCGACAGCGCGGACGACGCCGAGCTCGCCGCGCTGGCGCTGATGAATCTCGGAATCGCGGAGACATGGACCATGCGACTCGTCGACGGCGAGCGGCACCTGCGCGAAGGGCTGGCGCTCGGCCGCAAGGCCGGCCGCCC
>Ga0126313_10001335_pt1 | contig 12937 bp, 13 predicted proteins | sample Plot105A_FD_89954 | JGI IMG/M metagenome (GOLD analysis project Ga0126313, IMG submission 89954) | Serpentine soil microbial communities from UC McLaughlin Reserve, CA, USA - Plot105A | ecosystem: Environmental > Terrestrial > Soil > Grasslands | place: USA: UC McLaughlin Reserve, Lake County...
GCCGAGCACTTCGTCGAGGTCGTCTTCGCACCTGCCTACGAGGACGGCGCGCTCGACGCGCTCATGGCCAAGCGGGACGTCCGGATCCTCGAGGACCAGGAGCGTCGCGAGCCGCTGCTCGGCGAGAAGATGGTGCGCCAGGTCACCGGCGGCCTGCTCGTGCAGGATCGCGACCTCGTCGCCGCCGAGCGCGAGCGCATGGACGTCCTGACCAGCCGCGCGCCGACCGACCGCGAGTGGGCCGACCTGCTGTTCGCGTGGCGGGTGTGCGCGCACGTGCGCTCGAACGCGATCGTGCTGGTCAAGGACGGCGCGACGGTCGGGATCGGCGCCGGCCAGATGAGCCGCGTCGACTCGGTGCGCATCGCGGTCGAGAAGGCGCGCTCGGATCTGTCCGGCGCAGTGCTCGCGTCGGACGCGTTCTTCCCGTTCCCCGACGGGCCGCAGCTCGCCATCGACGCGGGCGTGACCGCGATCGTGCAGCCGGGCGGCTCCGTCCGCGACAGCGAGGTCGTCGCCGCCGCCGAGGCCGCGAACGTCGCCATGGTCGTCACCGGCCGCCGCCACTTCCGGCACTGATGAGCGCAGTCGAGCGTCACGGCTCCGGCGGCGCGTGGGAGCCGACCGTCGGCTACTGCCGCGTGGTCCGCGCCGGCGATCTCGTGGTCGTCGCGGGCTCGACGGCGGCGATGCCGGGCGGCGCCATCGCCGGCGTCGGCGACACGTACGCCCAGATGCGCCAGGCGCTCGAGACGATCGAGTCGGCGCTCGGGCGTGTCGGCGCGACGTTCGCGGACGTCATCCGCACGCGCGTCTACCTCACCCCCGAGGCCAGCTACGACGGCTTCGCGCGCGCGCACGTCGAGGCCTTCGGGGACGTTCGGCCGGTGAACACGACGGTCATCGTGGCGGCGCTCGCCGACCCGCGGATGCTCGTCGAGATCGAGGTCGACGCGTACCTCGGCGCCGCCGAGGGCTGAAAGGCCCTGCACGTCGCGGATCCGTCCGGCCGGTGTCGCAGCATGCCGCGCCCGTGCCCGCCGCCGCCCGCTCCACCCCGTCCGCCGATCTGCGGGCGTGGCAGCGCGAGACGCTCGTGGCAATGCGCTCATGGACGTCGGGGCCGTTCCTCGTCGCCGCCGCGCCGGGCGCCGGCAAGACCCGCCCCGCGCTCGAGCTCGCGCGGGCGCTGCTGCGCGAGGGCGCCGTGCAGCGCGTCGCGGTCGTCTGCCCGACGACACCGCTGACCCGGCAGTGGGCCGCCGCTGCCGCGCGGCTCGGCGTCCACCTCCTGCCCGACGCCGCGAGCCTGCGCCCGCTGCGCGACTTCGAGGGCGTCGCGGTCACGTACGCGCGCGTGGCCTCCGGGGCCGCGCGCTGGGCGCGCCAGTGCCGGGCGGGGACGCTCGTGATCGCCGACGAGGCCCACCACCTCGGCGAGGACCTCGCCTGGGGCACCGGGTTCGCCGCCGCGTTCGGCCCGGCCGCCCGCTGGCTGCTGCTGTCGGGGACGCCGTTTCGCTCGGACGCCACCCCCATTCCCGGCGTCCGCTACGACGACGGCGTCGCGGTGCCCGACGTGTCGTACACCTACGCCGACGCCGTCCGCGACGGCATCTGCCGCCCGGTCACGTTCATCCCCTACGACGGCTCGCTGCAGTGGCGCAGTGGCGACGACGTCGTCGAGGCGTCGTTCGCGGACGCCCTCGTCGGGCGGGAGGCCAGCCGCCGGTACCGCACCGCGATCTCGGTCGAGCTGCCCGACGGCCTGCCGCGGATCCTCGCGCAGGCGCACGCCCGCCTGGAGGAGGTCCGCGCCGGCGGCCACCGCGACGCGGGCGGGCTCGTGGTGGCGGCCGACAGCACGCACGCCCGCGCGATCGCTAGGATCCTCCGCGATGTCACGGGGACGAAGCCGACGGTCGTCCTGCACACCGACGCGCGCGCCGCCGAGAAGCTCGGCGCATTCACGCGCTCGACCGAGCGCTGGATCGTCGCGGTGAACATGGTCAGCGAGGGCGTCGACATCCCGCGCCTGCGCGTCGGCGTGTACGCGACCGCGGCCAAGACGCCGCTCGTGTTCCGCCAGATCGTGGGGCGCTTCGTCCGCACGCTGCCCGGCCGGCCCGCCGACCTGAGCTGGGTCTACCTGCCGGGCGATCCGGTGCTCCAGAGCCACGCGCGCGACGTCGAGCGCGAGCTGCGCCACGTGCTGCGCCCGCCGGCCGAGCGCGACGCGCTCGAGCTCGACGGCGCTGAGGACGCCCGCGAGACGGAGCGCTCGGACGCGCCCGCGTTCGTGCCCGTCGCCGCCGACGTGTCGCCGCAGTTGTCGCTGTTCGGGGCCGCGCCCGGGGCGGCGGCGCCGGCGCTCGCTCCGGCCGTCGCGGCTGGCGCGCCGCGGGCCGAGGAGCCCCTGCCGGAGCCCCCGGCGTTCGAGCGCCGGGCCCTGCTGCGCGACAAGCGCCATCGCCTGGTCGCCGACCTGCGGCGCCGCGACGGGCGCAGCCACGCGGAGATCAACCGCTGGCTGAACGCGTCGACCGGCGTGCGCCGCGTCGACGACGCGTCGATCGCGCAGCTCGAGCGGTCGGTCGAGCTGCTGCTCGGCGCGCTCGGCCGCCGAGCGGCGCCTCGTTGAGCCGGCTCGCGCCGCCGCCTACGCGGCGGCGGGCTGGGTCGCGCCCGGCCCCGGCTCGAGCCGCACGTCGGGCGCCGCGAGCTGCGCGCCGCAGCGCGCGCAGGCGAAGTGCTCGTCGACCGCGCCGCCGCATTCGCGGTGGCGCGCGACGCGCGGCGGGCCGGCGGGCGGCGCGTAGTGGCGGTCGCCCCACTGCATCAGGGCGATCAGCGCTCGCCACAGGCCGACGCCCTTGTCGGTCAGGCGGTACTCGAAGCGCTCGGGGCGCTCCTGGTAGCGGTGGCGCTCGAGCACGCCCTCGTCGACGAGCCGCCCCAGGCGGTCGGACAGGACGTTGCGCGCGACGCCGAGACCGCGCTGGAAGTCGTCGAAGCGGCGCACGCCGGCGAACGCGTCGCGGATGACGAGCATCGTCCAGCGGTCCCCGAGCACCTCGAGCGCGCGGGCGACGGAGCAGTTCTGGTCCTCGTAGGTGCGGGGCAGCATCGAGCCCCAGTGTAGCGCATCGGTTGCATCACGAAACCGAACCGTGGTAGTGTCCGTTTCATCATGCAACGCAAGTGGCAGGTGCTGCTGGTCACGTCGCTCGCCGTGTTCATGAGCTTCCTCGACGTGACGATCGTCAACATCGCGTTCCCCGACATCCGCAGCTCGTTCGGCAACGCGCCGCTTGCCGAGCTGTCGTGGATCCTCAACGCGTACAACATCGTCTTCGCCGCGCTGCTCGTGCCGGCGGGGCGCCTCGCCGACCGGATCGGCCGTCGGCGGGCCTTCGTGGGCGGGCTGCTCACGTTCCTCGCCGCCTCGGTCGTGGCGGGCCTCGCACCTTCCCTCGAGGTCCTCGTCGGTGCGCGCGTGGTCCAGGCGGCCGGCGCTGCGGCGCTCGTGCCGACCTCCCTGGCGCTGCTCCTGCCCGAGTTCCCGCTCGCGCAGCGTGCGACCGCGACCGGCATCTGGGGGGCGACCGGCGCGATCGCCGCCGCGCTCGGCCCCTCGCTCGGCGGCACGCTGGTCGACGCCGCCGGCTGGCGCTGGGTGTTCTTCGTCAACCTCGCGATCGGGCTGCCCGCGCTGATCCCCGCGCGCCGGCTCCTGCGCGAGGCGCGCGAGGCCAACCCCGGCCCGCTGCCCGACGGCATCGGCGCGGGGCTGCTGGTCGCGGGCGTCGGGCTGCTCGCGCTCGGCGTCGTCGAGGGCGAGGACTGGGGCTGGGACTCGGGGCGCGTGACCGGTGCGCTCGCGGCGGGCGCGGCGCTCCTCGTCCTGGTCGCGCTGCGCTCGAAGCGGCATCCGGTCCCGGTGGTCGAGCCGGGGCTGTTCGGCGTGCGCTCCTTCGCGGTGGCCAACGCGGGCATGTTCGTGTTCGCGCTGGGCTTCTACGCGCTGCTGCTGGCGAACGTCCTGTTCCTGACCGGCGTGTGGGGCTACTCGGTGCTCGAGGCCGGCTTCGCGCTCACGCCCGGGCCGCTCATGGCGGCGCTCGGCGCCCCGATCGGCGGGCGCCTCGCCGACCGCTTCGGCCAGCGCGTGGTCGCGCTGCCCGGTGGCCTGCTGGTCGCCACCGGCGCGCTCGGGCTGGCGGCGTCCACGGGCCCCCACGCGGCGTACGTCAGCGACATGCTGCCGTGGCAGATCGTGAGTGGGTTCGGCATCGGGTTGAGCTTCTCGGCGTGGGGCAGCGCCGCCGTCGCCGAGCTCGCGCCCTCCCGCTTCGCGACTGGCAGCGCGATCATCGGCGCGCTGCGCCAGATCGGCGCGGTGCTGGGCATCGCGGTCCTGGTGGCGGTGATCGGCACGCCGGTGGCGAGCGACCCGGTCGGGCCGTTCCACGAGGCGTGGCTGCTGATCGCCGCGACCGGCACGGTCGCCGGGCTGCTCGCGCTCGGTCTCGGCCGCGTGCAGGCGCGCGACCCGGAGGCGGCGTTGACGGCGGTCCCGGCGCGGTAGGGGACCGGAGTACCCCCGGGGAGATTCGAACTCCCATCTGCCGGCTTAAAAGGCCGCCGCTCTGACCGTTGAGCTACGGGGGCCGCGTCATGGTAGGCCCAGGGTCCGGCGCGGGCGCACCTACCGCGACCGGCTCGCCGTCCCCGCGCGTCCGACCCGGTCCCTGCCGTCGAAGGCGATCACCGTGCGTTGTCCCGCGGCGCCGAGTGCGTTGTCCCGCGGCGCCGAGCCGCAGTGGCGCCCCGACGAACGTACGCCATGGTGTAGGGAGAGGCATTCGCGCCGAGGGCCTCGGGGTCGCCGCGTGTCCCGGCCCTCAGCGCGGCGGAGGTGGAGCCGGCGCGCGTCCCCGCGTGGAGCGCGGTTGCCCGGCCGACCGTTTCCCGTCGTCCTCCCGCGCTTTCACGGGGCTCCCCTCCTGCCCTTTCACGGGGCTCCGCTCCTGTGCTTTCGCGGGGCTACCCTCCCGCGCTTTTGCATGGGTTTCGCCTTCTGAGCGCGCGCCGGATCTGTGGCGTTCGAGGGTAGACCCGATCTCCTCCCTCAGGTGGTCCAGCTCGGCGAGAGCGTGATCGCGGCGCGCGTTCAGTTCACTTACCAGCTCCTCGATCTGCGCCCGCCGGCGTTGCCCTTCCTCGACATTCTGCTTCGCCGTCGTGCTCGCCTCGCCCCGGATCCGGCGCGCTTCTTGCTCGGCCTTCTCGCGCACTTTCTCCGCATACTCGTCCGCGGCCTGACGGGTCGCGAGCGCAGCCGCCTCGGCCTCCGAGCGCAGCTCCCCGCATTCCTCCTCGGCTCGACGGCGCATCTGCTCCGATTCCTGTTCCGTCGTCAGGAGGATGTGCGCCGTCGACTTGCCAACCAGCTCGAGCTTGCGCGTGATGGCCGCCTGCCCGATGTCCTTCGCCGCGTCCGTCTCCAGCCAGTCCGCCAGCTCCATGAGGAACTTGTCAACCGACCGCTGGTCGTAGCCGCGCCGAGCGACGGGAAAGCCTTCCACACGGATTCGCTCGATGTCGTTCCAGTCCATCTCCGCCGTCCTCCGTTGTGCTGATCCCCTCCATCGACCCAGGGGACCGTATCGGTGAATCGGAATCCGGGGCCCCGGCCCCCCGACTGGAGGAGGCGCGGTCCGGGGATCCTGGGCGGGCGGACGGGCTCCTCCGGCCGTGTGTCCGCCCCCGTGACTCCCTCCGAGCTGGCCTACTCCCGTACAACGTGACGCAGCGCACAGGGTTGGACGCATCGTCCGCGGACATGGCGTCTTGGCGCGTTGCCACCTCCGTGGGCGCGCGGTGGGCCGTCGGACGGGGGCTGGTGAGCCCAGCCGGCACGGTCCTCTACCGGTGGTCTGCTCGATCATCGCCTGTCGCCTGTCGCCGGGCGCGACGCGTGCGGGCGGTCGGAGCACGGTCGTCGGCCTTGCGGCGCGCGACCGCATCCGAATGCGCTGACCGACGGCATCAACCCGCGTGGGCGTCGTCGGTCTCGGCGCGGGCCGGCCTGCCGTTGCTGGGCCTGCGACCGCGACGACCGTTGACCGCGGCCTGAGCACCTTCTGTCCTTTCTGGACGACCGTTCGACTGCTGCGGACGTCCGTTTGACGTATGGTTGCTTCTGGCGGACTTGAGTTCGCCGATGAGTGGGGGTGGCGGCGCACGAGGCGTCGTCCGGACGAAAGGAATCTCATGAGGTTCTGCGGCACGACGGACCGTGTTGTGGGCGGATCGCGTCTTCGTGCGCTGTTCACCGTGCTCGGGGTCTCGGTGATGCTGGCGACGACGGGCGCCGCCACGGCGCGCGCTACGGCGGTCTCGCCCGCATTGCATCGGGGCAACGTCAACAGCTGCGCCGACATCGAGCCGGGCACCCACGGCCTAAGCATCGAGGCGCCGGCCGGTCACGCGACGTTCGACGACGGCACGCTCGCCGGTGCCTACAGCGTCAGCTATGACAAGACGACCTTCGAGTGGGCGTCCAGCACCGTTCCCGTCTCGTTCGTGGTGATCAAGGGCGGCACGGACGCAAACCTCTACCGGTATTCCTCCGCGATGAACGACACCGGGCTTGTGCCTCCCCTGAACAAGGGAGGCGAGCTGCCCGCGATCAGCCACGTGCTGCTCTGCTACGGCAAGCAGCCGCCGCCTCCTCCGCCGGCCACGGGTCGGATCGTCATCGAGAAGAAGACAGTGCCCGCCGGGGCCGACCAGCAGTTCAGCTTCCACCCGTCCGAGAGCCTGTCGTCCTCTGACTTCCTCCTCGCCGACGGCGGCCAGAAGGTCTTCGAGGCCTCGGCGGGCACGTACACGGTGCAGGAACTGCCGACCCGGGGCTGGACACTGACGAAGCTCTCCTGCGACGACGCGGACTCCTCGGTGACAGAGGCTACGGCGGCGATCGATCTCGCGGCCGGCGAGACGGTGGTCTGCACGTTCACGAACGCCAAGGCTCCGGTCGACAGCCCGCCGGTCGACAACCCGCCGCCGGCCGACAACCCGATCGTCAATTCTCCGGTCAACCCGCTGCCCGCTGTCCCGGCCGCCACCACGCCCGCGGCGGTCGCTCCGGCACAAGTTGTCAGGGGCACGCGGGTCTCCCGCGGGAAGGCCGTCCTGCGCGTGCCGGGCTGTGCGGCGACGCGCGCTCGCGTGACCGTCACCGGTTCGCCGATGCGCCGCATCGTGTTCTCGGTCAACGGCCGGCGTGTCGCGGCGGCCGTCGTGCGGCCCGGTCGTCGCACCGTGACCGTGTCGCTGCCCATCGGGGCCGTCTCGGCGCGCGTGACGTTCCGCAACGGCGCGTCGGCCCGGACCCTCCGCGCCAGCACGCGCCGGTGCGCCGGCCGCGCCGTGCGCCCGCAGTTCACTGGCTGACCGTCACGGCAGCTGATCAGGACGAGGGCGGCGATCATCGCCGCCCTCGGACCGTCTCAACCTGAACGGAATGGCTGTGGTCGCTCGCCGCGATTCGAGCGAAGCTGGTCAGCCGACCGAACGGCCCGATCGTCGATGACCTACTCGCCGATCAAACGATCGATCTGAGCGCGTGTGTCGCTCCAGCTACTCCGGTGGGGAGACCGCGCTCCCCATGCGGCGATCCGGCGCGGCGTGCCCCCGCTCGCTCCGCTTCGAGTTGGACGAGCAGCGAGAGCCGGTGCAGTGCGGCCACCCGCGCTACCGCTTCGAGGCGAGGCTGTCGGGAAAAGCCGCGGCGCGGCGGTTCGCGGTCGCCGGATATGTGCGCCGGGTGCCTCCGCGGCGTGACGGCGCCGCCCGCGCCTCAGGCCGGCACGGCGGCGAGGCGGTGCGGTGGAGCTTGTGGAGGTGTGCGCCTAGCTTCTGCGCGTTCGAGCGCCATTTGCAGGGCTTTGCTTAGTACCCCCAGCGGGATTCGAACCCGCGATCTCCGCCTTGAAAGGGCGGCGTCCTGACCGCTAGACCATGGGGGCCCGGCCACCGATCATAGGTCGCGCGCCCCGCGAGCGGGCCGCCCGGCTCAGATTGAGCGCGTCAGGCCGCCGTCCACGGCGAGCGTCTCGCCCGTCACGTACGCCGCGCGCGTCGAGCACAGGAACGCCGTGACCGCCGCCATCTCCTCCGGCGTGCCCATGCGCCCGGCCGGCACCTCGCGCGCCGCGGTCGCCTCGGCCTCCTCGGCCGAGCCGCTCATCGAGTAGGCCCGCTCGGTCGCGATCCGGCCGGGCAGGACGGTGTTCAGCGTGACGCCGTCGCCGGCCACCGCGCGCGCCAGCGTCTTGAACGCCGTGATCATCGACGCGCGGTGCGCGTTCGACAGCATCAGGTTCGCGATCGGCTCGCGCACGCTGGTGCTTGCGACGTTCACGATCCGCCCGAAGCCGCGCTCGCGCATCCCGGGGATGACCCGCTCGATCAGCGCCATCTGCGCGAGCACGAGCGTCCGGTACGCCGTCTCCCACTGCTCGCGCGGGAACGAGAGCGGGTCGGAGTCGCTGGGCGGGCCGCCGGTGTTGCAGACGAGGATATCGACCGGCCCGAGCGCGTCATGCACCTCGGTGAGGAAACCGGGCACGGCGTCGAGGTCGGCGCTGTCGAGCACGAAGCCGGCCGCGCCGATCTCCGCCGCGGCGGCGTCGATCTTCTCGCGCGAGCGCGAGCTGATTGCGACGCGGACGCCCTCGCCCGCGAACTCCGCCGCGATCGCCCGGCCGATGCCCTGGGACGCGCCGGTGACGAGCGCGACCCTCCCGTCGATCCCGAGGTCCATCGGCGGAGGCTATATCGCGCGCGCGGCCAGCCCGCGATCCCGGGCCAGGCGGGCGCACCACGCCGCGAACAGCGCGACCGCGACGACCGCGCCGAGCCAGTGCACGCCGATGAGGACCGCGACCAGGCTCGGCAGGCCGGCGAGCGCCGCGCCGAGCAGCGTCGGGCCGGGCGGCAGGCGCAGCACGGCGGCGGTGACGAGCGCGCACAGCAGCCACGCGCCCGGCCCGGCCAGCCAGCCCCAGTCCACGAAGAACGAGCGCGGCAGTGCGATCGCCAGCGCGACGGAGAGCACGGCCACCGACAGCCCCTGCACGGCCGCCGCGCGCCACAGCACCGTTCGGTCCATGCCCCCGATTGTGGCGCACGGAGTGGCTCAGGCCGCGCGCGCCGGCGTGGGCTCGGAGATCTCGAGCCCGACCGCGTCGCGCAGTCCTGCGGTCCCGGCCGGGGTAACCACCAGCGCGCGGCCGCCGGGCCGTCGCACGACCCACCCGGCCTCGAGCAGCGCGCCGAGCACCGCCGCCCCCAGCGCGCCCGCGAGGTGCGGGCGGCGCTCGGTCCAGTCCAGGCACGAGCGCGTCAGCGGCCGGCGCGCGGCGCGCGCGGCCTCGACGTGCGCGCCCAGCGCCCGCAGCGGCGCGGCCGCCGAAGAGCGCGGTCAGCATCGCGCCGCGCGCGGGGTGTCCGATGGCCGCCGCGATCGCGGCGATGTCCGCGTCTCCGTCCATGGCGCGATGATCGCGCACCGACGGTTCGCCGGGTCACGAAACGGGGGGCTCGTAGCGTCTTCAGGGCATGCGCTCAGATCGCCGCTCCGACGCCCTGCCGCTCGCCGCCGCCCTCGTTACCGTCGCCCTGTGGGCGTCGGCGTTCGTGGGCATCCGCGCCGCCGGCCGCGACCTCTCGGCCGGGCCGCTGTCGCTCGGGCGCCTGCTCGTCGGCGCGGCCGCCCTCGGCCTGCTCGTCGCCGCGCGCCGCGACCGGCCGCCCCGGGGCGACGTCGGGCGCCTGCTCGCCTGCGGGCTGCTCTGGTTCGGCGCCTACAACGTGCTGCTCAACGCCGCCGAGCAGCGCGTCGACGCCGGCACCGCCGCGATGCTCGTCAACGTCGGGCCGCTGCTCATCGCGCTGCTGGCCGGCGTCCTGCTCGGCGAGGGGTTCCCGCGCACGCTGCTCGCCGGGTGCGCGGTCGCGTTCGCCGGCGCGGTGGTGATCGGCTGGGCGACATCGGAGCGCGGCGTCGACGCGGGTTGGGGCGCGGCGCTTTGCATCGCCGCGGCGGCCGCCTACGCGGGCGGTGTCGTCGCGCAGAAGCCGCTGCTCGAGCGCACCTCCGGTCTGCAGGTGACGTTCCTGGCCTGCGTCATCGGCGCGGTCGCGTGCCTGCCGTTCGGGCCGGCCCTCGTCCGCGAGGCCGGCGACGCCTCGGCGTCCGCGCTGGCGTGGACGGCCTATCTCGGCATCGTCCCGACCGCGATCGGCTTCACGACCTGGGCCTATGCGCTCAAGCGCACGAGCGCGGGGAAGATGGGCGCCACGACATATCTCGTCCCGCCGCTGGCCGTCCTCATGGGCTGGTCGATGCTCGGTGAGACGCCGCCGGCGCTCGCGCTGTTCGGCGGCGCGCTGTGCCTGGCCGGCGTGGCGGTGACGCGCGAGGCGCGCCTCGTCCGCCGCCGCGCGCCGCGCGCGCTCGCGGAGGCCGAGGGCCACTAGCCTGTACGGCGCGCCGGGCGGTTAGCTCAGCTGGCCAGAGCGCCCGCCTTACAAGCGGGAGGTCGCAGGTTCGAGCCCTGCACCGCCCACTCCGCGCCGGCGCGCGGCGGCCGCTCAGGTGCGCTCGACGAGCCGGTCGAGCAGCGGCGCCTGCGCCGGCAGGATCCGCTCGCGGGCCGCGTCGAGCCCGAACCACTCCGCGCGGTCGATCTCGGGGAACTCGCGTGTGGTGCCCGACCGCGGCGGCCACTCCATCTCGAAGGTGTTCGAGCGGATCGCGCCGGGATCGAGGTCGCCGGCGATCGCCCACGCCATGACGACCTTGCCGCCCTTCTGACGGACCTCGCCGAGACCGACCGGCTCGGCGCGGTCGGGGGGCGCGGAGCCGAGCTCCTCGGCGAACTCGCGGCGGGCGCAGGCGAGCGGGTCCTCGCCGTCGTCGTACTCGCCCTTCGGGATCGACCAGGCGCCGTGGTCGCGCTTGGCCCAGAACGGGCCGCCCGGGTGGACGAGCAGCACCTCGGGCCCGGCCGCGCCGGGACGGTGCAGGAGGATGCCCGCGCTGCGCTTCGCCATCGCTCGCATCGTATGCGGGGGCGACCTCGCGCAACCTCGCAGCCGCCACGCTCGTTGCCGGTTCGCCGGGATCGAGGATCAACGAGGAGGCACCACCATGCGACGCACGCTCGTCGCCCTGGCCTGCGCGCTCGGCGCGCTGGCCGCCACGCCGGCGCTCGCGCCGGCCGCCGTGCAGGTCGGCTCGTCGGGCTGGCAGTGGGGCAACCCGCTGCCGCAGGGCAACGCGATCCGGGCGCTGTCGTCCGCGGGCACGCAGGGCTACGCCGGCAACGACTTCGGCACGCTGCTGCACACCACTGACGCCGGCGCGCCCTGGACCGGCCTGCCGAGCGGCACGTTCGCCGGCCTTACCGAGGTGCAGGCCATCGATGGCGACTCGGTGTTCGCCGGCGGCGCGTGCGTCGCGCGGCGCTCGGACGACGGCGGTCGCACGTTCAAGCGCCTGGCCTTCACGCCGGTCGATTCGAGCTGCCGCGAGGGGCTCGCCGCGGGGCTGGTTCGTGAACGAGCGCACCGGCTACCGGGTGCTGACCGACGGCACCGTGCTGCGCACGGACAACGACGGCGACACATTCGCCCGGCTGAGCTCGCCGCTTCGCGATCTCCGAGGGCGGGCCGGCCGCACGGGCCCGCCTCGACGTGCGATCCGCGCCGCCGGGGTACACTCCACAGACGCTCACGGGGGCGTAGCTCAGTTGGTTAGAGCGCCGGCCTGTCACGCCGGAGGTCGCGGGTTCGAGTCCCGTCGCTCCCGTCCTCAGAAGTGCCCGCAAACGCTCAGAAGCCGGGCGCGTGGCTCGGCTTCCAGACTTCGGAGGTGTGGCCCGATAGTGGCCTAAACGCGGTCAGGAGTCGACCGCGCGGGTCTCGCCGAGGATCTTGTCGGCTGCGGGCAGCAGTGTCTTCAACGCCACGTCGCGGCGTGGCCAAATGACTCCGCATCGGTGAGCCAGCGGTCCTGCTCGGCGGGCGTCAACATTTCCCAGATCCCGGCCGCGGCGTGCGCGGCGCCGCGCGCGGCGTCGATGGCGTTATCGAGCGCGATGCACCGCTCGTCTTCGAACGGGTCGAAGCGGTCCGTGTCGGTCATCGGTTCTCCTGTTGGGCGTTGTCACGCTCGGTGTCGAGCGCGTCGAGCTGGTCAGCAATCCCGGCGCCGGCTCCGTCGAGCAGCGCGCCGTAGTGGCGCTCGATCATCCGGACGCTCGTCCCCATGATCCGGGCGAGCGTGAAGATCGGCACGCCGGCGGCGAGCGCGTCGCTCGCGAACGTCGAGCGCAGGTCATAGATGCGCGCCGGGCGCGCGACGCCGGACGCCTCGATCGCCGGGCCCCACGAGCGGCGGCGCCAGTTGTCGAGATTCAGGACACCGCCGCGCGCGGCGGGGAACACCAGCGGCGTGTCGATCCGCGGCGGGATCGCATCGAGCGCGGCGCTCGCGCGCGCCGACAGCGGGACCTGGCGGCGCGCGCCAGACGTCTTGCCGAGTTCGACGACCTCGCCGTCGCTAACGGTCCGCACCACGTTCAGGACGCGCGCGCGGCGGTCGATGTCGCGGCGCTCGAGCGCCTGCCATTCCTCCGGCCGCAGCCCGGTCGCGGCGGCGAACAGCGGGAGCGGCTGGTAGGCGGGGTGCAGTTCGGCGGCGATCGCGTCGAGTTCGTCGCGCGCGAAGACGCGCACGGTGCGCGGGGACGGCTGCCGGTTGCGGCCCGCCATGAGCGCCGGGTTGGTGGACAGGTAGCCCCACCGCACCGCGGCGCCCAACGTCTGCCGGAGCGCCTGCACGACCCCGTAGCGGGACCGC
>Ga0126313_10001337_pt1 | contig 12921 bp, 10 predicted proteins | sample Plot105A_FD_89954 | JGI IMG/M metagenome (GOLD analysis project Ga0126313, IMG submission 89954) | Serpentine soil microbial communities from UC McLaughlin Reserve, CA, USA - Plot105A | ecosystem: Environmental > Terrestrial > Soil > Grasslands | place: USA: UC McLaughlin Reserve, Lake County...
AATGGGGAGTTGCCCATATATTTAGCAGTTATAATAATACGCTGGTTCATATTACTGACATAAGTGGGGCCGAAACAGTCGCGTTCAGCTCAGGCGGAAGGCATGTGACAGCCGACAGATACGAATCGTCACCCTATGCTGCTATGAAATCTGCAGTTGCAGCAGCGGATGTTGCAAAATCGAAAGGCATTACCGCTTTACATATCCGAGTGCGTGCTGTTGGTGGGGTAGGACCAAGAATTCCAGGTCCAGGAGCACAAGCTGCAATAAGGGCACTGGCCAGAGCCGGGTTCAGAATTGGGAGAATTGATGATGTCACTCCTGTTCCACACGATACTACTAGAAAACCGGGAGGGAGGAGAGGACGAAGAGTCTAGTAGGTAAATCAGAGCGTATTTATGCTGTCCTGTAAGTTCGTAAGTTTGCAGCAAATAGACTGCAGTAGCAGAGAACTATTGAGACTTTACACGGGGCGACTGTATTCTATCTCTAGATCGGTGTAATTTGTTTTTAATAGTATAGAATATTAAGAATTGGCTCGTGATTGGCGCGTCTATTATTACATATCATCAGTATAAATATAATGAAGGGACAATAAAACTGAATCCTTAGAGTTATTATTCCTTGCCCGAGTTTTCTTCTTTATTTTCCTTCTTAAGTTTCTCTGAGAAGGAAACCAATTTGCCATGATCTTCGATTTTGATAGTTGTATTTACTCTGACATTTATACCAATTGACCGGAAAAGCATAAGCAACTCGCCTCCCGATATTCTTTGTTGAATTTCACCTGCCTTGGTCAAGTCGGCTATCCTCTTTATTATCATGCGTGTCTGAGATGGAAACTGGATTTCTGCAAGCTTCAGAACTTCTTCTCCTCTGTCATACAGAAGGTCAGATACGATTTCCCTATCAGTTTTAATTCGAGCTTTTTGTGCGGCTTTTGACTTTTCTAGTGCTGCTGCTTGTTTCCATAATTCTTTCATTTTTCGAGCCTTAATTATTGCGATATCTGGGTCATCTTTTTTATCTTGTTCTTTAGATGACATTATCCTTTAATCACTCCTAACGGGACCAGTCTTGCCACCTTAGAGGCTATTTCCAAGGAATGAGATATATCGACAACGGCATCTACATCCTTGTAGGCATCAGGCGCTTCTTCTATTAGACCATCTTTTGTTAAGGATTTAACGTAAATACCCTTTGTTTCCAGAGACTTTCTTACCCCTTCCATCGAATGTGCTCGTTTTGCAGCTGATCTTGACATAGTTCTGCCTGCACCGTGAGCTGTTGACCCGAAGCTCAAATCGAGTGACTTTTTGTTACCTATGAGAACCCAACTTGCTGTCCCCATGGAGCCGGGAATGATGACAGGCTGACCGATACTATAGTACTTGGGTGGCAATTGTTGCATTTCAGCTGGAAATGCTCTGGTGGCGCCCTTTCTATGCACTACTAGATCACGCATTCCCTCACCGTTAAGCCTGTGACGCTCAACTTTGGCAATATTGTGAGATACATCATAAACAAGCTGTATATCCAGTTCATTTGTTTTGAATATTCTTTTAAATGCCTTTCTCGTCCAATGTGTTATCATCTGTCTATTGCACCATGCAAAGTTAAGGGCAGAGTACATGGCCTTGCGATAGTCATCCCCCTCAACGGAGTCATTTGGTACGCATGCAAGTTCTCGGTCTGCAAGCCTAAAACCATATTTTTTTAAAGCTAGTTCTGAGACGCGTAAATAATCGCTGCAAACCTGATGTCCAAAACCCCGTGAACCACAGTGAATCAGTATTGTTACTTGTCCCTCATGGCTGAGCCCCATGGATTTTGCTGCCGTCTTGTCATAGATTTTGTCCACCTTCTGTACTTCAAGAAAGTGATTACCTGAGCCTAAACTGCCCAGTTGAATGCCGCCTCTTTTTCTTGCAATATCTGACACCCTAGATGGGTCGGCTCCCTTCATTTTACCATTTTCCTCACAAGCTTCTATATCCTGTCCCCATCCATATCCCCGTTCGATTGCCCAATTAGTACCCTCTACCAATAACTCATCCATCTCAGACCTGGTCAGCTTAAATGCTCCTTCACTTCCAACCCCTGTAGGAACAGATTTGAATAGCTCATTGATTAGGTCTTTTAGTCTTGGCCTCAAATCAGATTCACTCAGCACTGTTCTAATTAGTCTTACCCCACAGTTAATATCGTATCCTACTCCGCCTGGGCTAACAACACCATCCTGCAGATCGGTTGCTGCCACTCCTCCAACTGGAAATCCGTATCCTTCATGACCATCTGGAAGAACCACAACATGTTTTACAACGCCGGGTAAGGTCGCGACATTCGCTGCCTGATCTATAGTCCTATCTGTGATCATCTTTGAAATGAGATTATCATTAGCATAGATGGTAACGGGAACATTCATCCCCTTGGATTCATTTTTTTCAATTCGAAATATCAGATCGCTAATTTTCCTGACACGATGACTACCACTTTTGGTCAACAATTCGCTCATATTTCTTATCTTCAGATTACCTTTTAGCTATCATATACGAGCTTATAAATACGAATCCAATTGGAGGTTAAGCCTACGAAGCAAGGCATCCAACTCATACACATCCATTGACTTAAAAAGATGCAAAACAGTCTCATAATACATAACAAGAACAATTACACTATCAGAGCTGGTCCGAGTTTCTCATATGCTCATAACCAGCTTTGGATTCGCTCGCCTTCCTCCAGTTGATTTTTAGGCTATGGGATTTCCAATTTCGGACAGTTTTCTAAATAGTGAAATGCATAATTTGAAGTTTTCATCAATTGAAACAGCACTAGGCAAGATTTATTTTTCTAATATTCTTTTTGTGATATACAATGACCATACTTCCTATAGATTCTGGACGTTATGGAAGCAAGGAAATCAAACAAATATTCGAAGAAGAGCAAAGACTACTCTATGAGATTGAATTTGAAGCAGCCGTTGCTTTTGCACAGGGTCAGATAGGTGTGATTCCTTCTTATGCCTCAGAAGAAATTGTAAAGATCGCAAAGTCACATGCAGTCAGTTTAAGAAGAGTAAAAGAATTAGAAATAGTCAGCGATCATGATACAGCGGCATTAATAGAGGCGCTTGGAGAACAATGCTCTCCAAGAACGAAGCCGTGGATCCATTATGGACTAACAAGCAGTGATGTTGTAGACACTAGTACGTCCATGCAAATAAGGGATGCTTTTACGATTATTGAGCCCAAGCTTTCGCGTCTGGCTGCAATTTTAATCAATAGAGCAACTGAACATATCACAGTGCCAGCTGTCGGAAGGACACATGGTCAACATGCCAGCATAATTGCATTTGGACTCAAATTTGCTGTATGGGCTGCAGAAATGGCTAAGCATATAGAAAGGTTAGAAGAGAGCAAGAAGCGAATTTTACGATGTAAAACACTAGGAGTTGTAGGAACAGGCTCATTAATGGGAGAAAGCGCATTAGAGGTACAAGACATGGTGGCTAAAAGTTTGGGCCTTTTCTCAGTAGAGGCTGCTACTCAGGTTATTTCACGTGAGGGATATGCAGAGATGCAATTTTTGATTGCTTTATTGGGTTCAAGTCTTGACAAGATAGCAATTGAAATAAGAAATTTGCAAAGAACAGAGCTGGCCGAAGTCGCAGAACCTTTCAGGCAAGGACAGATCGGCAGCAGTGCAGTACCAGTTAAGCGCAATCCAATTAAGAGCGAAAGGGTTTCCTCTCTTGCAAGAATGTTACGTTCTTTAGTTAATGTGAGTATGGAAAATATTTTACTATGGCATGAAAGAGACCTTTCGAATTCAGCAAATGAACGATTTACTATTCCAATGAGTGCCATATTAATAGACGAAATGCTGAACTTAATTACCAAAGTTATCTCAGAATTACAGATAAACAAAGACAGGATTACTTCCAATATAGATATTACAAAGGGCCAGATTTACGCGGAATTTGTTCTCGAGGCGCTAGTGAAAAAAGGAATTCCTAGGTTTGAAGCCTATAGGGAAATTCAAAGGGTAGCATTCGCCGCTCTTCGAAATAGTGAATATTTTTTAGAGGCTATGGTTAAAGATCCCTGGCTATCGAAGAAGATGAGTGAGGACGAGCTACGTCCATTATTTGATCCCAAGGACCACTTAGCCGCGTCGACGAAGATTATAGATAAAGTATCAGGTCTAGTAGAGGAAACTATACGAAAATTTTCTCTTGTCTAGCTTTAGAGTTGAGCATGGTTAAAAGTATGCCAATGATGACCTAGGTTAGCTTAGAGTTTTTGTTTGATAAATACGTAGCTTGATGAGACCTATTTGAGGGTGGTCGTGATTCTATCTAGCTTGCAAAAATTCCTATGAATTAATGAACTGTATTGGAGAGCTTTTTTTCGCTGCATTGCAGATTGATGGGGGACTTTCATCGAAACTGCAAGCTGTCGCAAAATATGTTTTCGCACCAAGTCATTGGAACCGTTAATCTTCTGGTTTACTGGAATGCTTTTTGCGAACGAGATAAAATCTGGTGAGAGGAATGGGTGTTTTACTCTGACACCGAATTCTTTCACTACACTATCGATTTCTTGCATAAGTACAAACTCATTTTCGAGCTTCTCCTCCATAAGCTTCACGAGCCCAGCAATGCCTTGGTTGTAAGCTGACCGGAATTTGTCATATCCGCAGAAAAGTTCATCGCAGCCGTTTGCTGTTAAAACAGTTCTGTAGCCATTAGCGTGAGCAAATTTTCCAATATAGAAAAATCCAATACAATTTTCAATATGTGAAGTAATATTGCATTTCACTTTATTGCAAATCTGGTCTATATCTTTTTGAAAGCGTTCACTATCTAATTTCAATATCTTGTGAGGCAAATTCATTATAGACGCTATTTCTCTTGAGAAGGAAATATCATGCGATGCTGAAAAGCCTACAGTTAGTAATATTACGTCTATTCCAAAACCCTTGCACATCTGTGCAAGTAAGGAACTGTCTAACCCGCCAGAGAAGGCTATTGCAATCGAGGTTTCATTGCCTATAGCTTGCTCCACTGCTGCAAAAACGGCAGTTTTTAGGATCCTTAACAACACAGAATACTAGGTTCTAGTATTACCCAATTCTATAAAATTCTTATTGGATTAAGACAGGCCCTCAAAGTTAGGAGAGCTGATCATCCTAATAGGCTCACAATTCTGTGACTCAACCTTCATTAATTTCTTTTGATATATGTAGGTGATTACATATTTAGGTACAGATATAGAGCCATTGAAGACATAATATTGTACCATATAATAATTTATATGCGAAAGTTGTCTTCATTTTTGTAGGACAATTTTATGAAGGGAGTTGTGACAGATAGCGATCTTAAATACATAGATCAAAGGGGCAATCTTCTGCGTAATAGGGCAGAATTGTCTACGTCTAATATCCTGTCTTTTTTGGGACACAATTATGAATACAATGTAAGGGTGGACCTTAATGAGACCAATTTCGTTTATGTGGATTTTAAGATCGACGATAAGTACATCGAAGTAATAGATTCCGAATCGGACATAGAAAAGTTTAAGATGCTCAAAAGAAATCTCCCAGAACTTAAGGTCTTTGGCGTTGGACATTCGAACTACGCGGCCAAGATGAGTGAGTTAGAATCATTTTTTTCGTTTGACTCTTTGTCGAATCAAGTTGGATCTATTTTCATAGAGGACCCATCTCTGGCCTTTGATTATGCACACATTTTACCTTTAGTAGAAAAATGTTCAATTTTACATGGCCATACCTCTACAGTTATGGTTGAAATAATTGGGAATACGAAAGACAACTTGGTGATAGACTTTGGCCAAGCTAAGAAAATTATCAAGGACACCCTAAATGCATTTGACCATAAATTCTTCATTAACAAACAGTATCTTGAGAGTGAGGATGATGTTCACTACCATATATCTTTTGAAGGCCCAAAAGGGTACTTTAATTTGCAGTTGCCAAAGACTACAACCTTTCTTTTGCCTGGCGAAGCGACAGTGGAGAATATTTCCTCTCAGATAATTAGGCTGTTGGCACCAAAGATGCCTGCCAATGTTGAAGCACTTGGCGTATATGTCTATGAGGGGGTAAACAAGGGAGCACATATCATCGCGGAAACAAAACCTGGCAAATTATGAAAGAGTCAAAGGCATTAGTGATGCTTTCCGGTGGCTTGGATTCTGCCACGTGTCTTTATTGGGCGAAGAAAAATTTTTCTCAAATCTATGCTATTACATTCGATTACTATGATAGAATCGAGAACGAAAAAAAAGCGACCATTGCACTATCTGAAAAAGCAAGTACATTGGAGCTCTTCAGAATTAGCATTCCCTTTATTAAAGAATCTTCAGACTTTTACAGTGGTAAGTATGCTCCCCCTACAAAGGACAAGAGATGGTCATCTTATATTCCTGCAAGAAATCTAATCTTCTATTCGATTGCCGCTCACTATGCAGAATTTTTTGATATCAAATGGATTATAGGTGGTCATAGTAAGGATGACGGGTTATTTTTTAAGGACGCAACAGTATCTTTTATAAAAGACATGAATTCATTATTTAATCGAGGTTGTTTGTACTGCGATGGAAAGCCTTACACAATACTGGCCCCTTTAGCAAGTTTGGATAGAATAGGAATAATCAGCTTAGCAATAAAATTAGAGGTCCCCCTTGATTTGACTTGGAGTTGCCACCGTGGTGGAGAAATACATTGCGGGCAATGCTATGCATGTACGAGTAGATCTGAGGCATTTAGATTTTTAGGGATAGCAGATCCTGCATATAGTTCAAGTACGTCCTAGGCTATTTCAATTTAGAATCCCCCATGGAGGGCCTTAATTTAATATGGCCAAGGTTAAACGTTTGATTGTTTTCGTATCCATATTGTCAATAATATGTCTAACAGATTAGTTGCGACCACAATCTGATATTATCTTTATTCATCTTGATTGGTAATGCTAGCTACGTTTCAATATGCATCTATGCTTGGAGACCAAATTTTTATATTTCTGGGTAAACGAATAACCTGGACTCCTTGATTGATGGCAGAAAGATACTGACAAGGTATTCAAAAAATCCTATTCTCGTGCCTAAAAAGGACAACTGGTGGGAGTCAAAAGCCGTTTTTAACTGCGCAATTCTGCACGATGGAGATACAGTTCATATGCTCTATAGGGCCATAGGAGAGTATGAGAATTATATTTCTAGAATAGGATATGCATCTAGCACTGATGGTTATCACTTTGATAGAACCAACGAAATAGCTTTTGGTCCAAAGGAGGATTATGAAAAATACGGAATGGAAGATCCTCGATTAGTGAAAATCGGTAACCAGGCTTACATTACATATGTTGTACTCTCAGGCTATGTTCAAGACAGACCGAATGTATCCACAGCGTTAGCCACAACAACAAACTACTGTGAATTTACGAGGCTTGGCTTCATAACAGGTGGAGGCACAAACAACAAGGACGTCGTCCTCTTTCCAGAGAAGTTAAGTTATAGGACAACAGACGGTTACGAAAGATACCTTTCTCTACATAGGCCAAGTACTTGGATAGGACCCGCCTATGGTATAGATAGGCCAAGTATATGGCTGGGCGAAGGCGAATCACTGACAAGAGTTGATAAACATACACTTCTTCTTAGACCTGAGAGGGAATGGGAGGCACTAAAGGTTGGGGCTGGAGCCCCACCCATTAGAACAGAGCAGGGCTGGCTTATCATATACCATGGAGTAAGTAATGATAAGACGTATAGCGCTGGCGCAGCACTCCTCGATTTAAAGCAACCTAACAGGATTCTGGGGAGAACTAAATGGCCAATATTGGAACCAGAAGAACCGTATGAAAGATTTGGTGATATAAACAATGTAGTCTTCCCCACCGGAGCATGCGTAATAGATGGAGAACTATTTCTGTACTATGGAGGAGCAGACAAGGTATGCTGTCTAGCAAAGGCAGATCTAGGTATTCTCGTGGATTTTATCCTGCAAGAAAACTGAAATCTAAATGGCATAAGGATGATGGGGCTATCAGATGTAATAAATGAGAATTCTATTTTTATTTAGGCGATCGTAACAAATGAACCTTACAATTGTAAAGTTGTGCCAATTATTTTAAAATTGTAAATGTGTTCTATTTGAGTTTAATGTTAAACCTGTGGTTCCATCATATTCTGATGATCCTGATTATAGCCATCTATGGATTCAACAAAATATACGGTTCAACCCCAAGACCGATCGAGGTCTCGGTTTACTTTTTCATAATTATGTTCGGACCCACATGATGTGCAATCGGCCTTCAATCCTTTTCAATAATACCAGGCTTTCAATTTCTACTTTCCTTTTTTATTTGGCTGCGGCAAAGTTAATTGGGCGGTAGTCTGAAGATATAATCTAATTGAACAGGGAATGATGAAGCGGTGGCTGTATGATTTTCTCAACGAAAAGGTGATTATTCATGCCAAAATATCTGAACCCTGCCGTTCTTTAATTTTGATGCATCGAATATTTTGTTACGCTGAAACAAGAAATACTCACCGCCATATCATCTTTTAATAATACTATTTTGGGAACCGACTTGAACGAAATTGATGTCATTTCAAAAACATGCGCTGGCCCCTTGAACAATGAATTGAATGACAATCTCCACTTACTAAATGGAGATCTAGTATATTGAATATAGAGAACGTTACCCAATGACAGATCTAATAATTAGACATGATATGACAAAAAGGTTATGGATATGATCTACAGATCTCAGCCAGTTTTGTCTTTGTGTTAGGGGAGATGATGTACATGTGACTCCTTTTTTGTCTCGTCTTAAACTTTTTATCAGAAGCAGTATATTATATGTCAAATTGACAGAATTTTCACAGTATGTAATCAAATGTATAGCAGAATGGGGGAAAAAATCTAGCGACTGCAATGGTAATATAGAGTGTCTACAAACGTGTTCACGAGATCTAAGAGCTTGTCTGGACGCGGCATTTCCTGATTCGAGAAAAATCGAATTTGAGAGTGATAAGATCAATTACATTCTGTCTTCCATATTCTTCTTGACCAATAGAATCGCTAAGGCGAGCATAGGTTTGGCAGAACTTGATAAAATAGCGAATGATGTTAAGGATATTAGTCATATGAGCCTGGAAAAGCAGCAAAATAAAGAAGGCTACGAAAAGATGAAGAAGTATCTTGACGAAATAATAGCAAAATACTTTTGATCGTAAAAGACATTGGAAATTTGAAAATGAGTGCCGAGCAATCAGGCGCAGTTTTTGCCAGTATTGTATAACATATTTGCTACTATAGCCTGTTTCTACAAAAATATATAAGGATTTAGACGCCGATATAATAATATTGAAACACACTGCAACCCATGGTTCTGAGTACAGGAATATTTCGCCTTCCAAGCCCAATCCGAGATGGGGTAGAGAAGAGGAAACTGAAATTTTTGCCCAGAATGTGAGACGATTCAGACAAGCTAAATTGTCAGAGGACGATTTTCGGCGTTTTAGGTTACAACACGGTGCCTATGGTTCGAGGCTACAATTAAACTACAGTATGGTTAGAATCAAAGTTCCAAGTGGCGAAATTAATCCTGAACAGCTAGAAAAAATTGCAAGTTTATCAGAATCTTTCTCTATTGGCTCCGCTCATGTTTCTACTCGTCAGAATATTCAGCTACATTGGGTACAACTAGAAGATGTTAGTGAGGTAATGAGAGGACTTGTTGAAGTAGGCCTCACTACCCGAGAAGCATGCGGTAATACAGTTAGAAACGTAATGTGTAGTCATTACGCAGGGGTATGCCCAAATGAAGCATTTGATGCCACCCCGTACTCCAAAGCAATTGCAAGATTCTTTATCAGAAATCCTATGTGTCAGAATCTCCCACGTAAGTTTAAGATTAATTTTGCATGCTGTGAAGATCATGGACTGGTAAGAATTGCAGATATTGGATTGACTCCAGTGATAAAAGATGAAAGAAGAGGATTTAGAATATATCTAGGTGGAGGGCTTGGAGCTGCCTCCTTTATAGGTCATTCGCTAGAGGATTTCACACCTGAAGAAAGGGTACTCCCAACATGTATGGCCGCTATTAGGTTATTTGATAGACATGGCAATCGGGAAAATATGGCGAGAAATAGAATGCGATATTTGGTGCATGAAATGGGATGGGAAAAATTCCAGAAAATGGTGTTAAAGGAGCGGTCCATAGTCGAAATGACTACTGCCGTCTCCACAGCCAAGCTCTTTGATGTGAAAGACAATGATGGTCCCAACCTGCCTGCAGAGACTATGTCGTCACATTCTCTGACAAAATTGCCGGTTTTAAATGATCACATAACTCCCGAAGGTTCAAAGTATGAGCGATGGGTTCATACCAATGTTGTACCTCAGAAACAAGCAGGCTATTTCACAGTGTTTGTAACACTCGAGGCAGGTGATATCACGGCTAACCAGTTACGAATATTAGCTGGAGCGATTCGGGAGCTATCCACTGAAGGTGCGGCTAGAAATACACCACAGCAAAATTTTGCAATTCGGTACATTAAGGGTGAGGACTTGCGGGAGTTTTATGAAAGGCTCATGTCCATTGGACTAGGAAGTCCAGGAGCATTAACTATTACGTCCGCGGTGGGGTGTTCTGGAACAACTTCATGTAACCTAGCGATAACCAACTCTCACAGACTAGCAAAAGAGGTACAAAGAAAATTCATAGAGTTAGGATTTGACGCCGATGAGGACCTCAGAGATTCAACGATCAAGATTAGTGGTTGTCCTAATTCATGTGGACAGCATGAAATTGCAACTATAGGATTCTTTGGCGGTGCATCAAGAATCGGAAATGCTATGGCTCCAACCTATACTATGCTATTTGGTGGGAGTGCTGGAGAACAGGGCAATCTTGGCAAGGCAATCATGCGTGTGCCCGCAAGGAGAGTAATAGACACTATCAAGGAAATAATCAAAACATACAAGAACGAAAAACATGACGGTCAGACACTTAACCAATGGATAAATAGAATTATGAACGGAGAAGGAACAGGCGATATCAGAAATATCGAAGATATGAAACGACTACTCTTAGGAGTTACACAGCTTCCATCAATTGAAAATGAACCTGAACTATACAAAGATTACGGTAATGATGTAAAGTTTACAGCTAAGACTGCAAGGGGAGAATGCGCAGCTTAACTCATTCAAATGAATAATATACATACTTCGAATGCAGCAACGGAAAAAAAGGCAGCTGATTCTACCATCGTTGGTGCTGAGAACTACGAACTACCAATTGTATGCGACATTGATATCCTACGTACTCTAATTCGTAAGAAGGCAGCTCGAGTAGTGGATGTTCGCAAGGAAGAAGAATATAAACAGGGACATATTCCTACTGCAGTTTCGATGCCCTTAGCGCAGGTCTTGTCAAAGGATTCTCCTGAGGGAATAGTGGATATTCTGGAGAGTATTGGAGTATCAGACAAGCTGCCCGTCATAGTCTACGATGATACCTTTGGCGCACTAGCGGCAAGAGTTGCATGGACTTTTCAATATGTCGGCCACACGAACACGTCATTGCTTGAAGTAACCTTCAGCCGATGGAAAGATTCGGGATTGGAGATTGAAAATCAAATCAATACGTACCCAAAAACAACACACTATCTGAATATCAATCAAGAAATTCACGCTGATGTGTCGTATGTAGAAAATACCAGGGGAAACACCAATATGATACTAGTAGACTCAAGAGAAAGGTTAAATTTCTTAACCGAACACATACCAGGAGCTAAAAACATACCTTATACGATGTTAGGTTCAAATGGCAACATACTGCGGAAGCCAGATGAAATAAAGAGATTTATCGAAAATAGAGGACTTTCATCAGAATCTGAATTTATTACATACTGCGGGAGCGTCGGAACATTGTCTGGTTTAGCATATTACGCTCTTAAACTAGTAGGGATAAAGAATGTCAAGTTATATGCAAAATCATTTCGAGAATGGAAGAGCTTAGGAAAGCCTAAAGAAGAGTTTACAGATGCGAATTACTGGGACTTGTCGGCTGAATAAAATTTTTTATTCAGTCAAGAAAAGATAGCTAATCCTAGAGCTAAATTTGAATAATGTGTAGAAAAGTTATTTAGCTAGTTTTTAATTTCAGATTATATCTCATATAAAGTTCAAACAATTGCATGTCTGAATTCAACAAAAAATGGTAAAAATGGCTTCGTTATCTGGTCTGAAATCTGCCAACTTCAGATTGTGTCGAATTTATGTCTGGGCTAGCTAGAGATACACTATCATAATACGTCGTCCGCTAGTCAAGATGAGACAATCCTCGAACGGCGCTTAAAGAAAACGCATTTCATCAGGAGTTTTCGAGCGACAGGATAGAATGTCTTCCCAACTGTAAGAGGATAAATTCAGAGTACGAATTAGGATCTGAGATATTTTCAAGTTATCGAATTATCTTTATCCAACTTGTTAATTTATTTTGCTGTAATTCGTTATTTATGACCAAGTTTATTCCGTTGAATTATAGATCTTTGCAAAGACAATTAACAACAAAAAGTAACGTGTTTGCATTAGTAGGAGGGTGCTATTTTTGAGAGAATTTAGTTCTGCTGACCCTATTACATCTTCGAAGCCTCTGAATATATTGATAGCTGAAGATGAGCCCGATATAGCAGCTTTGTACAAGACAGTATTAGAGAAAAGGAAGCATAAAGCAACAATAACTACAAACGGCGAAGACTGTCTTAAAGCATATCATGAAGTTTGTCAACGTAATAGATTTAGTTCGGGGCAACAGTTATATCCTCAGTCAGACCCAATTTATCTATCAAAGAACACTCCATTTGATGTTGTTATTCTAGATTG
>Ga0126313_10001338_pt1 | contig 12916 bp, 14 predicted proteins | sample Plot105A_FD_89954 | JGI IMG/M metagenome (GOLD analysis project Ga0126313, IMG submission 89954) | Serpentine soil microbial communities from UC McLaughlin Reserve, CA, USA - Plot105A | ecosystem: Environmental > Terrestrial > Soil > Grasslands | place: USA: UC McLaughlin Reserve, Lake County...
CGTTCTTCGCCCTGCCCGCCGAGCAGCACGACCTCGTCCCCGACCTCGACGTCTCCGTCCACCCCGAAGACACAAGCATCCATCGTGACCCGCCCCAGAAGCGGGCGCCTCTGGCCCCGGATCAAGGCCTCCGCCCTCCCCGAGAGCGCCCGCCGATATCCCTCCGCGTACCCCACAGGCACGGTCGCCGCATACATCGGCGCCTCGGCCAGAAAGGTCAGCCCGTAGGATACCCCGTCGCCTCTGGCCAGCCGCCGCACGCCGGCGACGTAGCTCTTGAGAACCATCGCAGGCCGCAGATCCTCCGCCGCCGGGTCTCCCTCGTCGCCCGCAGGGTGCAACCCGTAGAGCGCCACCCCGGGCCTGACGCAATCGTAGTGCGACCGAGGGTGCCAGAGGGTGCCCGCCGAGTTCGCAGCGTGCACGAGAGCGCCACCGAAGGGTTGCGCGGCGAGCACGGTCTCGAAGATCTCGATCTGACGTCTCGTCGCCTCCTCATCGGAGTCGGCCGAAGCGAAATGGGTGTAGACGCCGGTGAGCCTCGAGCCGAGCATCTTGCGCGCTTCCCCCACCTCCTGAGGCTCGACACCCCAGCGGTTCATCCCCGTGTTCACCTTCAGGTGCGCTTCGAGACCCTCGTGGGCTGCGATGCGCCTCGCGCTAGGGATAGAGTGGGCCGTCACGACCAGGCGATGTTCTTCGGCCAGCGGCAGCCTGTCCGGCAGGAGGTCGGTGAAGACCAGGATCGGGGCTTCCAGACCCGCGCGCCGCAGCTCCGTCCCTTCCTCGACGGTGACGACGGCGAGAGAGTCTGCCCCGGCCGCGACACAGGCACGGGCCACCTCGACCGAGCCATGCCCGTAAGCGTCCGCCTTGACAACGGCCATCAAGCGCGAGTTCGGAGCCCTGCCTTTGAGGGTAACTACATTGTGGCGTACGGCGCCGAGGTCCACTTCGGCCCAGGTACGGCTCGGGACCCTCACTCCGGCGGCCGCGCTATTTACGGTCGTTCCTAACGGTGGGGGTTCAGTACGTGGAGGGTCAGGATATCCATGCGGGTGATAATGCCGCGGAGCGTGTCGTCTTCGGCGATGGGCAGGATCTTGATCCTCTTGTCGGCCATGATGGTGGAGGCCTCGGCGAGAGTGGCGTCGGGGGAGATCGTGATCAGGTTCCTAGTCATCACCTCGTCGACGGTAACGCCGGCGCTCTTGAGCGCTTCTTTGCGGTACTCATCCCAGCTCCCCAGGGGGATGAGGCCACCGAGGATATCCAGGAAGCCCGGGGCTTTGATGTCCGCGTCACGGAAGATCAGGTCCCCCTCCGTGACTATGCCGACGAGCCTCCCGCCATCGACGACGGGGGCGCCCGAGATACCAGACTCGGCGAAGAGCTTGATCGCAGCCTCCACCGTCTCGTCAGGCCCTAGCGTAGGCCACTCGTCGTGAGCGATCTCGGCCACCCTCAATTCCCTTATGTCCTGCTGTTCCACGTTCTACCTCTCTGATCGTCGTTCCCGGTCGCGCTGCCTATTGTAAACGGCCCGCCGAATCCTCGGTCAAGGTTTCCACTCCCTGCTTACGGCTTCGATCCCTACGGCCCGCCGGGCATCGAGGTCGAACTCGACGAGCGCACCGTTGAGGACGACAGGACCGCGGGTGGCGACCGAGATCCCTCGCCACTCACCCAGGAACAAAGCGAGGAAGTCCTCCCGCCCGAAGCCGATAATGCTTTCTCTGCAGCCGGTCATGCCGACATCGGTCACGTACGCCGTTCCGCCAGGCAGGACCGAGAGATCCGCCGTGGGCACGTGCGTGTGGGTCCCGAGCACAGCATGCGCCCTTCCATCTAGATAGTAGCCGAGCGCTTGCTTCTCGCTCGTGGCCTCGGCGTGGGAATCTACGAGCACGAGGTCGGCGCCGCGCGCCTCTAACTCCGCGACGGCCACGTCGGCCGCCTCGAAGGGCGATACTCTCGTCCTCTCGACGAACACACGCCCGAGGATGTTCGTGACGCCCACGGTTACACCGCTCGCGTCGAAGAGCCCCCATCCCAGCCCAGGATCTTTTTCGTCGAAGTTTGCGGGACGCACCACCCTGTCCGTCTCATCGAGGAACTCTCTGTATCCTTCGGCATCGAAGGCGTGGTTTCCGAGGGTGAGGAAGTCGGCTACGGAGAGCAAAGCAGAGCCGCTCTCGCGGGTGATCCCGCGCCCCATGGGGGCCGAGTTCTCGGCGTTGGCGACGACGGCGTCAGGACCCAACTCTTCACGCAACCTAGGAACAAGGTCCAGGACCGCCGAGCATCCTGCGGGCCCGACGACGTCCCCGATGAAGAGCAATCTGAAGATCAGAGCAGCTCCCCTATGGCCCGCGGCAGATAGTCGAGCAGATCTGTCGCCACGAAACTCTCCGCGGGCCATCCGGTCTCCTCGAGCCAGAGCTCCGCCGCGCGCCCGTGCGCCCACGCTCCGGCCCTGGCCGCCTCGAAGGTGCCCATCCCGCGCGAGAGGAGGGCGCCGATCACACCGGACAACACATCTCCTGTCCCCGCCGTGGCCAGCGCGACGTTCCCCGTGGAGTTGACGGCGACTCTTTCGTCCTCGACGACGAGCGTGTCGGAACCTTTGAGCAACACACAGCAACGGTGCTTTGCGGCCGCTTTGCGGGCGGACTCGAGCCTGCGGGACGACACCTCCCTGGCCCCCGACTCGAGCAGACGCCCGAGCTCACCTGCATGTGGTGTTATGACTGTCGGGCTATCCCTCCGCGTGATGGCGTCGGAGCCCACGAGGTTCGTGATGGCGTCGGCGTCGAGCAAGACGGGCAGCTCGACCTCGCGCAGGATGCCTTCGACGAGGCGCTTGCCCTCATCCCCCGTCCCCGTCCCCGGGCCCATTACGAGCGCGGAGGCTCTCCCGACGTGCTCCAGTATCTCCTCCAGCGCACCCCACCCCATGTATCCTTCCTCGTCTTCGGCGACGCCGTAGACGAGTGCTTCGGTGAGGGCGAGGTCGACGGCGGGTGCCGCCCCCTCGGAGGTGGCGAGGAAGACTATGCCGCACCCCACCCTCTGCGCGCCGCGGACGACCATAAGGGGGGCCCCGGTCGTGCCGCGGGAGCCGGCGACGACGAGCAGGGCGCCGGCCGAGTACTTGTGGGCCGGTTCGGCGGTGCGCGGTATCCTGCCCCGCAGGGAGGCCGCGTCGGTCCAGACCAGAGAGGGGGCGACATCTGCTTCCGGCGGGATGCCTATGTCCACGGCGACGACCCCGCCGGCGTGCTCGCGGCCGGGGGAGATCACACACCCCACCTTCACCGCGTGCGCACAGACCGTGAGGTCGGCTAACACGGCCACCCCCTGCACCTCACCCGTCGCCCCGTCCACGCCGGAGGGTACGTCGACGGCGAGTACGGGGACCCGGGCGGAGTTCATCTGCTCGATGATCCCGGCCTCCTTCTCGCGCACCTCCCCCGAGAACCCAGTCCCCAGCAGCGCGTCGACGACGAGATCGGCCGAACCGAGCTCCGCGTCGAGGTCTTCTAAAGAGATGAGCCGCACGTCCAGGTTCCGTAGCGCCTCCAGGTTGGTCGCCGGGTCTCCCTCGTACTCGCCCTTCGTCGCCAGAACAGCGACATCGACTCCGGAGCGGTGCAGCTCGCGGGCGATGACGAAACCGTCGCCCCCGTTGTTGCCGCCGCCCGAGATAACGAGCACCCGAGAGGGGGAATACCGCTCCAGGGCAATACGGGCCATGGCGGCGCCGGCTCTCTCCATGAGCACGCCGCCGGGGATGCCGAGATCCTGCGCCCCGGCGTCGGCGCGGCCCATCTCCTCTGCGGAGTAGAGCTTCACCCCGGGATCTGCTCCCGGCGCACGACGCAGACGGCGACCGCGGAGAGCTCGGAGTGGGTTATGGAGATGTGGAGGTCTTCTTCGCGCACGCCCACCGCATCGGCGAACTTCTTGATCTTGCCGGATATACGGACCGTCGGGGCGCTGCGGGGCCACCTCACGACCTCGACGCCGTTCCATTGGATCAGGCCGCATCCGAGCGCCTTGGTCACAGCTTCCTTGGCCGCCCAACGCCCGGCGTAGTGACGCTCGGCGAAGCGGTACTTCTCGCAGTAGGCGATCTCGGCCTCCGTAAACAGGCGCTTGCGTATTCGCGGGGTGCGCTCCAGGGCGAACTGCATCCTCTCGACGTCGACGACGTCGACCCCGATCCCCGGTACGACGAAACCTTCCACGGGGCGTATGTTACGGCAGATTCATCCCTGGCAAAAGGGATATAGTATGTGTATGGATACGGCCACGGACGCCGTCATCATCGGCAACCCGAACTCGGGACGCGCGGGCGACGAGGGTTATCTCGAGCGTTTCGCGAAGATATTGCGCTCGGGAGGCCTGGCGGTAGAGGTGCTCAACACCGAGCATCCCAACCACGCCACCGAACTCGCTTCCCTCGCGGGAGACCGCCTGGTCGTGGCCGCAGGGGGCGACGGCACGGTCAACGAAGTATTGAACGGGCTCTCGCTGGGTGCCACGCTGGGAGTACTTCCGCTCGGCACCGCGAACGTGCTGGCGCGGGAGTTCGGGCTACCGCTCGACCCGGCCGAGGCCTGCTGGCGCATACTGAAGAGCGAACGCTCCAGGGTGGACTTCGGCGTCGCCACGAACAGTGAGGGCGCCGAGCGCCGCTTCGCCTGTATGGCCGGTATAGGCTTCGACGCGAAGGTGATAGGCGCCGTGACGCCGCGCCTGAAACGCTACCTGCGGAGGTTGGCCTTCCAGATAACGGCGTTCAAAGTGCTCTTCGGGAACAGGTTTCCCACGCTGGAGATAAGTCACGGCGACGAGGTCCACACCGCGAGGTTCGCCATAGTCGCCAACGCCCACTACTACGGCGGCGACTACAGGGTCACAGGGCCAGGCCTGCTGACCAGCGGCGTGTTCGAGACCATCATGGTCGAGCGTATGAGGGATCTCCTGAGGCCGGACATCTTCGCCGGGATCATGGCGAGAAGGCCGCTCAACCGCACGATGACGTCGTTCACCTCGACGGAGGTCCATGCCAGATCCCCCGGCGCGGAGGTGCCCGTGCAACTCGACGGTGAGCTCTGGGGCGAATTACCTATGGCCTTCCGCATTGAACCCGGCGCCCTGAACGTCGTACGTTAGCACTTCAGCCTTTCAGCACGCTCCGGCCTTTCAGGCCTTCGCTTGTCAGCCCGCCGCCTGGCTTCGCCAGGCGGCTTGTCAGCATCTCAGCCTCGTGGCCGATCGTCGCCGGCGTGATTCGCGTGTGCCCTCGCAGGACTCGTCGACGACGAGCACGGCCGCGCCCCGCACGTGGCCACCCCGTAGAGTATCGAGGGCCTCGTTGGCCTCCTCGAGAGGGAAAGTCATGACCTCGGTGCGGACCGGAACCTCCGGGGCCAGCGCGAGGAACTCGTAGCCGTCTTGCCGCGTGAGGTTGGCCACCGAGCGCACCGAACGCTCACCCCAGAGGATCTCATAGGGGAAAGACGGGATCTCGCTCATGTGTATGCCCGCGCAGACCACATTACCGCCCCTGGCCACGGCCCTGAGGGCCGCGGGGACCAGGGCGCCGACCGGCGCGAATATGATAGCCGCGTCCAGTTCCTCGGGTGGGGCCTCTTCCGAGTTCCCGGCCCATTCAGCGCCCAGCTCCCTGGCAAACTCCTGCGCCTCCTCGTCATGCGGGCTGGTGAAGGCGAAGATTCGCCGGCCCTCGTGCGCTGCGACCTGGGCGACGATGTGGGCCGAGGCCCCGAAACCGTAGAGACCGAGCCTCTCACCGTCGCCGGCGAACCGCAGCGAGCGGTACCCTATCAAACCGGCGCACAACAAAGGAGCGGCCTGCAGGTCGGGGAATGCCTCGGGGATCGAGAAGCAGAAACGACCGTCGGCTACGGCGTATTCAGCGTAGCCGCCATCGATCTGATACCCGGTGAACCTCGCGTTCTCGCACAGGTTCTCGCGGCCGGAGAGGCAGTAGCGGCACTCGCCGTCGGTCCACCCCAGCCACGGCACCCCGACCCTGTCCCCCACCGTAAATCCGCTGGCGCGCTCGCCTATCTTCTCTACGGTGCCGACTATCTGATGACCGGGGACCAGGGGCAATCTGGGATCTGGCAACTCCCCATCCACGACGTGCAGATCCGTCCTGCACACGGCGCAGCACTGTACGCGCAGGAGGACCTGTCCCGCGCCTGGCTCGGGCACGGACATCTCTGCGACCCTCAACGGCTCACCGGGAGTGTCCAGGATCATCGCTCGCACCGGCGTATCCTCCTTCTCAAAGAAGTGTAAACGCTCTCAGGAACACGCTCGCTATTCGACGGTAACGCTCTTGGCGAGGTTGCGCGGCTTGTCGACGTCGAGTCCCCTGCTCTTCGCGACGTGGTAGGCGAGGAGCTGCAGCGGCACGCTACAGATGAAGGGGGCCAGGATCTCCGGCGCCTCGGGTACAGGGAGCACCAGGCGCGCCATTCTCTGTGCGGCCTTGTCTCCCTCGCGGGCGACGGCGATCACGCCGGCGCCCCTGGCAACGGTCTCCTCAACGTTCGAGAGCGTTTTCTCGCGGACGAGTCCCTCTCCGAGAACGGCTATAACGGGACAATATTCGTCTACTAGCGCAATAGGACCGTGCTTCATCTCGCCCGCCGGATAGCCCTCGGAGGGCAGGTAGGAGATCTCCTTGAGCTTCAGAGCCCCCTCCAGCGCCACGGGATACGAGATACCGCGCCCCAGGAAGAGCGAGCACCGCGCATCCTCGAAGACCTCGACGGACTCCTCGACCCGGTCCCCGAGCAGCTCTAACGTCTCTTCGACCTTCTCCGGCGCCAGCCTGATGCCGCGTCCGAGCTCCCACAACTCCCTGTCCGGGACGATCTCCCGAATGCCGGCCAGCGCCAGCGCCAGCAGGTCGAGGGCGGCGACCTGGGCGACGAAGGCTTTGGTGGAGGCCACACAGATCTCGGGCCCCGCTCTGGTGAGCAACACTGCGTCGGCCTCGCGGGTGATGAGCGACCCCTGGGTGTTGGTGACCGCGAGCACCCTGGCCCCGAAGCCCCGCGCCGCCTGAACGGCCGCCAGGGTATCCGTGGTCTCCCCGCTCTGGCTAATGGCGACCACGAGCGTACGGTCGTCCCCGATAGGGTCCGCGTAGCGATACTCGCTCGCGATAACGACCTCGACGGGTATCCTGGCGAGCCTCTCTATGGCGTGCTTGCCGAGTAGGCCGGCATGGTAGGCCGTGCCACAGGCGACCACGACGACCCGGTCTACCCCCGAGAGATCGAGTCCTACCTCGGAGAGGTCGACGACGCCGCCTGAGTCGATGCGGCCGAGGAGGGTCGCCCGCAAGGCGGCCGGCTGCTCGTGGATCTCCTTTAGCATGTAGTCGCTGTAGCCGCCGAGCTCGACGGCTTCGGCGTCCCAGTCCACCTCGAAGGACTCCCGCTCGACAGGCTCGCCCGAAGCCGTGAACAGCTCTACCGAAGAGTCGGCTATCTCGACGATCTCACCGTTCTCGACGAGGATGAACTCGTGCGTCTCTGCGAGCAGCGCCTGCACGGCACTGGCCAGGAAGTTCTCACCTTCTCCAAGCCCAACGACGAGCGGACTCTGGTGGCGGGCCGCGACGACCTTGCCTGGCTCGTCCACGTTGACCGCGGCGACGGCGAAGGAGCCCTCGAGCCGCCCGAGCACCCCGGTGAGAGCCGTCCGCAAGGTCTCCCCGGCCTCCACCCTCTCGGCGATCAGGTGCGCCATCACCTCGGTGTCCGTCTCGGAACGGAAGACGACGCCCCGCCCCTCGAGCTCCTCCTTGAGCTCGGAGAAGTTCTCTATGATGCCGTTGTGCACGACGGCGACGCTCCCATCTCCACCGAGATGGGGATGGGCGTTCTCCTCACTGGGGCGCCCGTGCGTCGCCCAGCGGGTGTGTCCCACCCCGGTCCGCACCAGGGAGAGGTCCCCGTTGCGCGAGGCCAGGGCACGAGTGAGGTTCTCGAGATGCCCCACCTCTCTTATCTGCTCTATCCGGCCGTCCCTCTGAAGGGCCAGCCCCGCAGAATCATAGCCCCGATACTCCAGGTGCCTCAGACCCTCCATGAGCACATCGACACACCGCTCTTTACCGGCGTAACCCACTATGCCGCACACGGGCTTACCTCCCTGCTTATCCGGAGATGGGATCAGGGAGGGCAGAGAAAGGAGACAGAGTGACTGTCCGGGCCTGGACGACGCTTTGTCCCCGGCGTCACCGCCGGGATTTGTCACCGCCCTGACGACCGCCCGAAGCCGAGACGTACCCGCCGAATGCTTCGATGAACGTCTTCCTCGTCGACTCCCGTCCCGCGGGAGTCCTGGCGCTTGTTTTTACTCTCCGCCCCGCAAGCTACGACGATCCCATCGAACTTACTGGTCATTGCTGCGAATGTACGTCCCCTGTTGGCCACCTCCTATCTTCTACGGTCCGAGGCCACTAACTGTAACGGATGCGCCGCGAAAAAGAAACCCGGCACCATAAAGCTCTACAAGAAGTTGAGGTCCACGATGCCTGATGCGGCGAGCAGAGCAATGATGATGGGCTGGTGGATAAGGTAGATAAACAGCGAGTTCCTCCCCAGAGGAAGGAGCGGCCTCGCCGGCGCGGGCGCCTTGTCCTCTGAGACTGTCGGTCGTCTGCCATCGCCGTACACTACGTTCCCGAAGAACAGCCCGATCAGGACGACGCCGAACCAGGGCAAGAGCGGCCTGTAATCAGGCATGATCACGCCCTCAGGTACGACACCGAACGGCAAGAGCCAGAAGCTCTGTGAGTAGATGTCCTGGGCCAGAACGTACTGGCCTGAGGCGAATATGAGGGTGCCGAGCACGAGGTTGGTAAATCGGAGCCTCAAGAAAGGGTAGGCGAGGATTATGGAGACCCCGATCAGGTGCAGTATGCCGAACGCCACAATGCCCATTCCGAGGCCCAGGAAGACGAAGGTCAATACTATACCGTACGCGAGAATCCTCAAGCCCCTGGCCAGGTACTTGCCGAAGAGCCTCCATCCCGTCAGAGTAGTCCTTGCCCGGCTTATGGCGAGCGAGACGCCGACGAGGAGCAGAAAGAGGCCCGCCGTGACGTCGGCGAAGAGCGCCCAATGCCCCGAAGTGGACCCTATGTCGTACCCTCCGAGGGTATCCAGGTCGTAGGTGGAGTGGTAGACGATCATCATTATGATGGCGACACCGCGGGCCGCATCCACCCCCCAGAACCTGTTCACCTTGTGCTCCGTACCCGGCTCCTCTCCGGTTTTTCCGGATCATACCCCACCCCCGCCTCCGCGGACCGCATGAGTTAGGATTGGTACGTGACTCAGGACTTCACCATCAGGCCGGGGCGCGGGGAGGACGCGGCTGCGGCGGCGAGGCTGTGGATGCAGAGCGCCGAAGAGCATACGGCCCACGACAGGGTCTACGAGACGGCCCCCGGCGCAGAGAAGACCATGCGGCGCTTCCTGGCCGACGTGGCCAACAACGGCTACTCTTTCCTCTTCGTTGCCACGGCAGGAGACCGTACGGTGGGCTTTATCTCGGGGGAGCTGCGTCAGGGCTCCCCGACCTTCCTCCCTAAGACGTGGGCCTCCGTGGATGACGTATTCGTGGAACCCCAATACCGTAACCGCGGCCTGGGCCGCGCCCTCCTCCAGAGCGTCCAGGCCTGGGCGCAGGAGAGGGGCGCAGACGGCATCTCACTCCAGGTCGCCGCCGCCAACGAACGGGGCCGCAAGTTCTATGAAGATCTGGGATTCCGGGAGATCTCCGTCTATAAAGTGCTTGAATTTTAGGGCAGTCAGCTTTCAGCCTTCAGCTTCTTGTTCATCCGTCGCTGATGAGTAGGGTGCGGGAGAGGACTCGTACGCCTGGTTCGGGCTCGTAGCCGAGGGCGGTGTAGAACGTTTCGGCCTCGTTTTCTTCGACCTGTACTTCAAGGTAAGAGATGTTCTGTATGGCGCACCGCTCAACCACCGCTTCGAGCAAAGCGCGGCCGACGTCCTGGCGTCTGGCTTCCTGGCGCACGTAGAGGTCTTCGATGCTGACGAAGGGTGCGCCCGCCGAGATGTTGAGGCGATAGGCGAGGACGGCTACGCCGAGCAGCTGCCCTTCCGCACGGGCGGCGAGCACTTCTACGTCTCCGGCCTCGAGGACTCTTCTCAGGCGGTCGGAGAGAGCTGCGGGCACTGGCTCGCCGTTCCTGAGGGCTTCTTCGAGGAACGCCAGGGGCTCGGCCAGTCCGGTAGCGGGTACAGAGGCTACCTCGAGCGGACTCAACGTTCGATGGCGCTTGCGGTGATCCTGGCCGCTGCTTCGATGGCTTTTTCTATCTCCTCGTCCCCGACGTCGAGATGGGTACACAGCCGTGCGAAACCAGGTTTGCCGGGGGTGGCGAGCACCCCTTCGCGCGAGAGGGCCTGCAGGAACTCGGGTGGGTCGTCGACGGCGACGAGGACGAGGTTGGTCTCGGGTTCCCTGGCCTCGTAGCCGACCTCTCTCAGCCCGGCGGCGAGGGTACGGGCGCGTTCGTGATCCTCGGCGAGCCTGTTCACGTGGTTCTGGAAAGCGTAGAGGGAAGCGGCGGCGATGATGCCTGCCTGACGCATGCCGCCCCCGAAGGCCTTGCGCGCCCGACGCGCCTCCCTGATGGTCTCCGCGTCCCCGGCGAGCAGGGACCCGACGGGTGCTCCGAGGCCCTTGGAGGAGCATACGGAGACCGTATCGACGTGCGCGCACCACTCGCTGGCAGGGACGCCGGTCGCGGCCTGCGCGTTGAAGAGCCTGGCGCCGTCGAGATGGATCTTCAGACCGAGCTCCTTCGCGGTCGCGGCTGTCGCGGCGAAGTCTTCGAGCGGGTAGACTTTGCCGCCCGCGGTGTTGTGGGTGTTCTCGAGACTGAGCAGCCTCGACCTCGGGAAGTGGACGTCCTCGGGCCTGACGGCGGCGCGGACGGCCTCCGGGTCGAGGACACCGTTCTCGCCGGGGAGGGTACGGAGCTGGACGCCAGAGAGCATCGCCGGGGCGCCGGCCTCGTAGACGAAGATGTGGGAGCCCTCGTGCAGGAGCACCTCCTCCCCGCGGATCGTATTTACGTGAACCCCGATCTGGTTGGTCATCGTTCCGGAAGGCGCGTACAACGCCGCCTCCTTACCGAGCAATTCAGCCACGTACTCCTCGAGCCGGTTTACCGTCGGGTCATCGCCAAAGACGTCGTCCCCGACGGGCGCCTCGAGCATCGCCCGCCGCATGCCTTCCGTCGGACGAGTTACGGTGTCGCTGCGAAGATCTATCAAGGGTTGCCTCCATCACTCTGTTCGGCCGTTCCCAACACCCGAAGCGTGGTCGCGAAGTGGATCTTCGCCACCTCCCCAAGCCCTTCCTCCCCGAGTTCCCTGACCACCCGCCGGCCGGCCTCCACAACGTGCGTGGCGCCGAGTGGCAATCCGAACCCGACCCGCTCCGAGAGACGCTCCATCTCCCTGAGTTGCCGCGCCCGTGCCACTATGGACGCGGCGGCCACGGCCGCATCGTCCTCAGCCCGGGGGCGTACCTCGAGCCTTACGCCTTCGGGCACGGACGGCTCCAGATAGGAGCGGGTGGATCCGGCGAATTGATCTACCACCACGACCTCAACCTCACGCGCAAGTTCACCCATGATCTCGGCATCGAGCTCGCCGAGCAGCCGGTTGACGTTTCCGGCGGCGTCCCGGCGGGACTCGTACTCCCTGGGCGGGAGCGAGATGACGTGGACGTTATTCCGGCCCACGGCTTCGAGGACGCGCGCTGAGATCCGGTGTATACCTGAGGCCATGATCTCCTTCGAATCCCTGACCCCTATCTGCTGCAGCTTTTTGGCTGTCTCTGCATGGGTTATCCGGACCCCGGCCACGACCAGGGGCCCGAAGTAGTCTCCTTTACCAGCTTCATCGACGCCGAGCCTTGGCGTAACGTCGAGAACAGGCCTTGAGCCCGTACGGGCCATCGAAGCTCGCGTAGCAGCGGCCCCTGTCTGCGACGTACGCCAGTCTTCGAGCAGGGCTCGTAACTTTGAAGCTCTACCTCCGGTAGATATATTGCCCGTACTGTAAACGTTCAGCTTCGCCGTCTCGTCGTCGCGGACCAGATCGTACTGGGTGCCGTGATCTATAGCCCTGCTGCCCGCTATCTCCACGCCTTCTCTGTCGAGGAGCTGGCGCAGTCTGGCGGGTACTCCTGTGGGTGGGGCTGGGTTCAAAGGACCTCGAAATCTTCGAGGTCTCCGCTGGCGTCCTCGAAGTCTGTCTCCACGTTCTCGACCGAAGCTTGCTGCGGACCCTCTTCACACCAGCGGACCATCTCCCTGACCCTCTCAGAAGGACCTTCGAACAGGGCTTCGACCGCTCCGTCGGGCACGTTCTTCACCCACCCCTTCAGGCCGAGTTCTTCGGCCTTCTGCCTGGTCGAGTCCCGGAAGAAGACCCCTTGCACCTGGCCTGAGATCTTGACGTGGGCGCGTTCCAGATCGCTATCTTGCATTTTGCGCACCTCCGTTGGGAGCCTTCCGTCCATCCCTTTTATCGGCAGCTTCACCAGATATGCTAGCCTACAGCGGGCATGAAATCAGAGAAGCAAACGGTCTCCGGCGGGCCGGAACGCGGGAGAAGTCCGGACAGGGTGCTCCTTACCCTGGTCGTGCCGACGCGCAACGAGGCCGAGAACGTCCCCAAGCTCGTCAACGAGTTACGCCGGAGCCTTTCGGATCTGGATTACCGGGTGGTCTTCGTGGATGACTCGACGGACAGGACTCCAGAGGTGATTCAGGGCCTCGCAGAACAGGACGGACGCGTCTACCTGGTACGCCGGC
>Ga0126313_10001339_pt1 | contig 12916 bp, 13 predicted proteins | sample Plot105A_FD_89954 | JGI IMG/M metagenome (GOLD analysis project Ga0126313, IMG submission 89954) | Serpentine soil microbial communities from UC McLaughlin Reserve, CA, USA - Plot105A | ecosystem: Environmental > Terrestrial > Soil > Grasslands | place: USA: UC McLaughlin Reserve, Lake County...
CGACCTTGGGCCACCCGCACGAAGCGCCGGATGAGGATCTTCAGCGTACCGCCCGTAAGCACTACGCCTTAAGGGCAGTGCCCCCGTCCTCTGAACTTCCCAGAACGCCGTTTAGTCTCGGATCAACTTCGGAGAATTAGATAAAGGCGAAGTTCGCAGAAGCCCCCCTCCGTGCGTTCCGGTCAACCCGTGGCTAACGGAGCCTCGCTACGGCCCGTTCTCCGCCATGAAGCAAGTGTTCCCTGCGCAAGTCTTCAACGCCGTCAGGCGCGACACCAAGTTAGACGGCGGTGCGGTCGAGTTGTAGACGTTGGTCAGTTCGTAGGGGTCGGCCACCAGGTCGTATAACTCCCTCTGGCCGTCCTTGTACTCCACGTACTTGCGCCTGGGGTCCGCGCCGGCGTTGACGGTGCGGATGCCCCTGTAGGGCGGCGAGTAGTTGGCCGACGCCTCCAGCAGCACGGCGTTCCTCCAGCCTGCCACGCTGCCGTGCAGCACCGGCTCCAGCGAGCGCCCGTCGGGCACGTAGCTCCAGTTTTGCGTGTCGCAGGAGCTCGCTGAGGGGCAAGCAAGGTCCAGGAAGGTGGGCATGTAGTCGGTGTTGAGGGCCAGCTTGTAGCTCGTGGACCCCGCCGCCACGCCGGGGCCGCGCACCAGGAGGGGCATGCGGACGTCCTCCTCGTAGGGGCGCCACTTCTGCTCCGGTACGCGGTGCTCGCCGTGGTGGAAGCCGTTGTCTGAGGTGAAGAAGATGTAGGTATTGTCCAAGGCGTTGGAGCCGTCGGGCGTCTTGGTAGCGCTGAGCTTGTTGACGACCCCCGCTACCAGGTCGTCTACGGCCTGCAGGGACTCCACCCGGTTCTCGTGGCGCTTGTTTATCGCGGAGATCTGGGTGGAGGAGAGTTTCGGGAGCTGCCTGATCCAGGAGGGCTTGTCTGAGACCTCGGCCTCGTCGAAGGAGGACAGGCGTGGCCCTTGGATGCCGTCGTAGTCGTGGGCGTCGCGCGGGGCGGGGGTGGCCGGCGCGTGGGGCGCTATGGGCGCCACGTAGGCGAAGAAGGGCATGCCCTCCGAGGCGGTGGTGGATATGAACTCTTCGGTATTCCTGCTAAGGACGTCGGTCATATAATCGCTATCGCTCGTGCCGTAGTGCCTTGAGATGCCGTCGTCGTTCACGTCGTAGCCGAAGTACTTGGGGTCGCCCAGGGTTGCGGCGGCGAACCACCTGTCCCATCCCGGGGGAGGTTCATCGTTGGTGTTGTCGTAGCGGTTCATGTACTTGCCGAACAGTCCCGTCCTGTATCCCGCCCCGTCCAAACGGGTGGCCACGTTGTCCGCCTCGTCGCCGTTTTGCTGGTAGGCCCCCCAGCCGCCGATGGAGGTGGTGGGGCTGTCGGTTGCCGAGTTGGACCACACCCCGTTGTTTTGGGAGTACTGGCCGCGCATTATGGTGGCCCTGGAAGGGGCGCACAGGGCGTGGGAGACGAAGGCGTTCTCGAAGCTCATGCCCCCGCCTCCTAGCAGCGAGCGGGTCTTGGGCATGTAGGCGAGGTCGTCCTTGCGCATGTCGTCGGTGAGTATGAAGACGAAGTTGGGCCGCGCGGGAGCGCTCTGGGCCTTGGCCTTGCGCACCGAGCCGGCTGGTCCCACGTAGGAGCCCAAGAAAAGCACACCTAAGGCCAAGGTCGCTGAGGCCAACATCACGCCCATCTTCCTCATACCCAAACCCTTCCCTATAGGGGACGCAGAGCCCGAAGAACCCCGCCCCTCCCCGTCGTGCGCAACGAGTGTATCTTACCCCCAGGTGCGGGAGCTTGTATACGCCAGGCGGACGTTTCTCCTATATTCCGGCCAACCAGCTTCGCGTTGACGGCGTTCTGAGAAGGTCGGCATGAACGATGGGACTCTTGACAGCCCAGGCGATATCGTTACCATGGATACTTGGGAAAGAAACAACCCGAAGTGTAGAGGCTGAGATGCCCGCTTCCCCATTGGGCGCTTAAGAGACGGGCAGAGCTAGTGGCGCAACCGGCTACCTCCAAGTGAGTAGAGAGGTGAGCCGGTTTTGCTTTTGCTTCGGAGGGTGTAAGGGATAGGAGGTGAGCAAAAGGAAACACACAGAGCACCTAGCAGCGGACCGGGGCTGGCGCAGATTCGTCACGCACCACGGCCCTAAGCATAGAAGTGTACAAGCCGGGAGGAGGGGAATGTCCTGTAGTTTTGTGTCCTTATACAAGGGAGGAAGAGCATGGTCTATGGGACTCGAAGCTACCGTAGCGGGCACAGGAACCAGCGAGCGAGACTTCGGCTCTGGTACGTTCTGATAGTGGGCGCCCTTGTGAGCCTCCTCGCAAGTTTTCTGGCCGTGGCGGGACCTTCAGGGGCAGCCGTATCCATCAGCTTCGGCAAGAGCACGCTTCAAAACGCGACCTCTACGCGGCCCACCTCGCTGCAATTCGGCCCGGACGGAAGGCTGTACGTAGCACAGCAGGACGGGCTCATAAAGATCTACACCCTCAAGCGCAACGGCGCCAACGATTACGCGGTGACCGCGACCCAGACCATAACCAAGATCAGGCGTATCCCCAACCACAACGACGACGGCACGTCGAACACGGGTGTAACAGATCGGCTGGTCACGGGCATCCTGGTGAGGGGCACCAGAGCGAACCCCGTGATCTACGTAACCTCTAGCGACCCGCGCAAAAGAGAGGTGGACCTCGACACCAACTCGGGCGCGCTCTCCCGGCTGAGATGGACAGGGTCAAGCTGGGAGAAAGTTGACCTGGTCCGCGGTCTTCCGCATGGGCACGGGTACCATTCGACCAACGGGCTGCAGCTAGACCCGTCCACGAACACGCTCTACGTCGCCCAGGGCGGCAACACCAACATGGGCGCTCCCTCCAACCATTTCGGCCTTCTGCCCGAGTACGCGCTCTCGGCGGCCATCCTCAAAGTCGACCTCGATGCTATCGGCAACCCTCCCTACGACCTGCCGACCCTCGACGACGAGGACCGTGCTGGGGACCCCGACGCCAACGACCCCTTCGGCGGTAACCACGGCAAGAATCAGGCCAAGCTCGTGCCCGGAGGGCCGGTGCAGGTCTACGAGCCCGGGTTCCGCAACCCCTACGACCTGCTGATCGCCACGAGTGGCAATATGTACACGATCGACAACAGTAGCAATACTAGCCAGGGCGGCGTTCCGGTGAACGAGGGTCCGGCCGGCGTGTGCACCAACGATCAAAGCGAGGGGGGAGCGGACCAACCAGAGGCTCTACACCTTGTGCAGGGTCCAGGCTACTACGGTGGCCACCCCAACCCGACGCGGGGCAATATGTCCAACACCTTCAACGCGAACAATCAATCGCCCGTGACGGCGGCCAACCCCGTCGAGTGCGACTACCTGGTGCCTGGAGCCGAGAACGGCAGCCTCACGACGTTCACTTCCTCCACTAACGGGCTCACCGAGTACACAGCTTCGAACTTCGGCGGCGCCATGAAGGGCAACCTGCTCGCGGCTAGCCTCGACGGTACGCTCTACCGGATCAAGCTGACCAGCACCGGTGACGGCGTGGTGTCCAAGAGAGCCTTGTTCTCTAACGTCGGAAGCATGCCGGTGGATGTGACCACTCGAGGCGACACCAGGCGCTTCCCAGGTACTATCTGGGTAGCCAACATCAGAGATGGTACGATCGAGGTCTTCGAGCCCAGTGATTAAGGCGGCTCGGGCAACCCTAAAATGAACGGGCACGCAGCAGTGTGAACGCTTGGCGCCCACCGCCTGCCCCTGTCCTCGTAGCCCGCATCCAACCACAGGTGTTTCAAGCGCGAGAGCCCACCCTTCGCCGACTCCAGCAGCAACCTCAGCCCGTCCTGGGGTAGGGCACCTTGGCGCTGTGAACCTTGGCTTTGAGGAGCAAACCCTCCGTGTCCACGAGTAGGTGCCTTTTTCTGCCCCGAACCTTCTTGTGGCCGTCGTATCCTCTCTGTTCGCCGCCCACCCCGGTGCTCTTGGCCGACTGGGAGTCGGCTATCCCGGCGCTAGGCAGCGGGTTCCTACCCAAGCGGGTCCGCAGACGCTCGCGCAGCGAAGCGTTGAGTCGCTCGAAGGTGCCGTCCGTCCTCCATCTCCTGAACCAGCTGTAGACGGTTTCCCAAGGCGGAAAGTCTTTTGGCAGTAGCCGCCAAGGGCATCCGCTCTTCAGGATGTAGAAGACGGCGTTTAGGATCTCGCGCGAGCCGTGGATCCTCGGTCGTCCCCGCTTGTTGGCGGCCGGAATGTGGGGCTCTATGGCCTCCCATTCGGCGTCGGTAAGATCGGTTTGGTAGCTTTTTTCATGCTCAGGAGCGTAAGCCATCGACCCACCCGCTCGCTTTTCCAAACAGTTTCTCAGCCGAAAAAAAGGACTGTGGGGGCGCTGGAACGAGACGAATGGCAAAGAGCGGCTTGGAGGGTGATGGTGGCCCGATCGCTGGATGCCCGCTCCCTGGTCTTCGTGGACGAGATGGGAACCAACACCTCCCTTTCTCCTGTGTATGGGTGGTTCAAGAAGGGACACAGGGCCCACTGCTCGGTACCTCGCAACCGCGGCAAGAACACCACCGTGCTCGCCAGCATGAGCGTGGAGGGTATGGGCCTGTCGCTCGCCGTGGAAGGGGCTACAACCGCCCGGGTCTTCGAGACCTACCTCGAGCGGGTACTGGCGCCCACGCTGCGCAAAGGTCAAGTGGTGGTGATGGACAACCTATCCGCCCACAAAGGAGAGCGGGTAAGGGAGCTCATCGAGGCGAGGGGCTGCCAGCTGTTGTACCTGCCTTCCTACTCGCCCGACTTCAACCCCATAGAGGAAGCCTTCAGCAAGATAAAGATCCTGATACGCAAGGTCGAGGCGCGTAGCGGCGAAGCCCTGCTTGAGGCCCTCGGGGCGGCGATCTCGGCGCTCAGCGCCCAAGAGGCCCGTGGCTTATTCGAACACTGCGGCTACCGCGTAGGGGTTCAAACGTTTTGATCATCGCTGTAGGTCGCACACATAACGAGCAGGTCTGGTGAGTAAACCTCGCGACTCTCTCAGAGGTCTGAGCTTCTTAGAATCCACCTACCCCGCACTAGGGTCAACGGGGCCGTCGGCTGCCATTGCCTAAGGATGGCTCCCGAAGATGGTAGCGGGGCATCCTCGGCCTCGCGGCAGGACCCAGGGCCCTCGTACCCTCTGCACACGTCGAGGGCGTTTAAGCGCTGCTCGTAGTAGTCACGGGTCGACCGATCCGGGGGGGCGTATGCAGTATCCGCCGCACCAAAGGCGTTGTGCAACTGGTAGGGGTCTAAGGTAAGGTCGTAGTATTCGGCATCCCCATTCTCGTAGCGAGTGTACACCTTGCCGGGCATACGCAACATGTCCCACCTGTTGGGGGACACTTCGTTGTCCGCTTTCTCGCTCAGAATGGCCGTGCGGGTCCAAGCGATGGTCGGGTCTTGCGCGAGGGGGAGGAAGCTGCGCCCGTCCACGAAGGCGGGGATACTCACGTCCCCCATGTCTGCCAGGGTCGGCGCTATGTCGTGGTTGCCGACGAGTTTGCCACTCTTCACGCCGTGATCGATCCCGGGTCCGCGCACGATCAGCGGGAAGCCCGTATCCTCCTCGTAGGGATGGAGCTTGCCATGTTTGAGCCGATGCTGTCCGAAGTGGGCCCCGTTGTCGGTGTAGAACACGAAGTAGGTGTTGTTCATCTCTCCCTTGCGTGTGAGGAGGGTAGAAACATCCCCGATGAAGCGGTCGACCCGCATCAGCGAGCGCAACCCGTTCCTGTAGTCTTGATCCAATTGTGAGACGTCCGAGCTCGAGACCTCGGGCAGATTTCTCACGTTCGACGGCTTGTCCGAGACGTCGTCCTCGTTGAAGGCGGGGCCGCGGGGCACGCCCACCCCCTCGAACTTCCTGCCATCGGTTTTCGCGTAGCGGTAGGGCGAGTGTTCGGCCGCGAAGCTCACGTAGGCGAAGACCGGCGCAGGCCTGCCGATGTGACCCCTCAGGAACCCGATTGCCGCCCTGCTCACGCCAGGGTCGGCCTTCTTCCGCCTCAGGGGCTTTCGGATACCTTGGTCGTTGAGGGAGGTCCAGCCTTCGCTGACCCCGTTCCAGGCGTACCAGCGATCCCAGCCAAGAGGGATGTCGAGGGAGGTGTAGTTGTTCATGTACTTGCCGAACAGTCCCGTCTGGTATCCGCCGTCGTGCAACCAGGTAGCGATGGTGCTTTTCTGCTCCCCCTGGTCCCGGAACTTTTCGTACCCCCCCAATGGAAGCGAGTTGCCGTAGATATGGGTGTTGTGAGCGTACTGGCCGCGCAGGATGGTGGCCCTCCCCGGGCAGCACAAGGGGAAGGTGGAGGTCGTGTCGGTGAACTTCACGCCCTGGCTGGTTATGTTGTTCTTCAAGGCAGGCATCGCGTTTTCGGTGCCGGGGAACTGGTCGTCGGTCAAGACGAAGATGATGTTGGGCGGTTCTTTGGGCGCTTCGGCCACGGCCGATAGGGATCTCGCCGAGCCTATACCCGTAACGAGCGCTACCACACTCGCCAGGAAGATTGCTGTGATTATAGAAGCTAACTGTCGCACATTCCCAGCTATTCTTTCGCTTACTTCTCTGAGGGGCGGGAAAGGGAAGCATCGTCGAGTCACCACACCACGTCAAGCAATAAGCTTATCCTAGCCGATGATCGTGGCGCAGCATACACCATAGGTGGCCAATAGATCTAGAACGGGCCCGTAGCTGTATACCAGGTAGCATGTCTTCGACGTCGAATCGTTGCCCCTTACCGGCGGAAGATTTCTGGCCGCTCGCTTGTGCCCGGCGTTCGTTATGGAGATTGAAGTGCCTGCTGCAATGTTAGAAGCGACCGCTGGCCCCGGAGCCCGGCTAGTGCGTATCCCCTCCAGGCACACTTCCATCCCCTGCAGGGTTGTTCCCATGATATACCTCCTCGATCACGCGCCGGGCCAGAGCATCGCGTTTGGCTACTGGGTCGTGTTTCGCTTGGTCAGGGGTCGATCTGGTTACCAGCACGAGCCCCTGCGGGAACTTCGACCTTATCATCGCCGCGTACCCGGGGCCCGTCGTCCTCATGCAAGCCTTCAGCCGCAGCACGGAATCCGCGCCCATCCACACGGGTGCCGCTTTGGGGATCTTGCCCGTGCTCTTTAGCATGGCGAACCCCTCGTCCTTCGTAACCTCTCCCTCCGTATGGACGATCTCGAAGGCGCCGCTGTTCTCCAGGCCGGACGAGGAACTAAGGAGTCCGGGATAAGTAGGATAGGCCGCCATAAGCAGGAAATCCGTTTCCTTGACGCGCATCTGACGCCTCACGTTGGGTACCGATATAGAGGCGGCTCCGCACGACACGTGCCCGCCCCCCACACTAAGCCACACGGTGTTTTGCGGCGTGTGGTAGACAGTGTTCTTCGTGCGAGTATGCTTGTTGGACTTCGTAGGGTTTACGAACTGACGCTGGTCCAATCGAAGCCGCGTCAGAGCGTGCCGGTCACCGTCGAGAAAGGCTATGTAATTGGTGTAGAGCGGGGCGGCCACGATATTCTTGCCACGGGGAACGTTCTTGGCGATCCAGTCGGTCATGCCCAGCGCCCGCGAAGCAGCCCCTCCCCCCTCAGATGGTACGGAGGGATGCCCGAGCAGCATGTTGCGCGTCTGTACACCAGCGGATACGGCCAGGTAGGTTATCAGGACGACGGCCAGCAGCATCCTCGGCCACGCGGTATACCGGCGTTCCCTAACCTCTCTAACCAGCAGTTCGCCCGAACTCGCGACCAGCGCAGCCAGGGCGCATAAGAGCAGGGTCTGCGGGGTGAGAAACTGGCGCGGATGCCAGCCTTCTATGGTGACCAGAAGGCAAACCGGGATCTGGAATACCAGCGCCATCGCGAATATTCGCCACGATGGGCTTCCTCGGCGAAGCGCCCTCCATCCCACGTAGCCAGCGGCCACAAGCAGCAGAGGCCATACCGCGATCTTGGGGGTGAGGCGACCAGTAGCGTAGGTGCTCAAGGCACCGAAGGTCAAGTGAGAAAGTGCCGCGCCTCCTGTGCTCAGGAGTAAGCCCGTCAGCGCTACCACCCACGCGAACATCAGAAGCAGGCCGGCCCGCTTGCGCCGACGTTCGCTCGCCAGAAAGCGGTCAACCATGCCGGAAAAATACGCCGCCGCCAAGAGCGCGGCGAACACTAGGACTGCCACGACGGCTATTATCTGGAGACCCCCGCCTGGCAGACGGCCGACCAGGTACACCTGTTCGCTAACCGCCCATACCCATACCCACCAGGGAATGCAGATGAGGGCTACGCCCAGATAATGCCACAACGCCCCGCGCAGATTCCAGCCCAGCAACAGGACCGCCAGCAGCGCGAGGGGCAAGTTCACGAACGCCGTCTCTTTAGTTACTATGGAGGTTCCGAGAATCAGGCCCGACAGCAAAGCAAGGTAGAACACGTCCTGCTGTATCGCGGCCATAAGGGTGAGCAGCGTCAGCAGGTTCATCGTCAGCTGCAAGGCGTCTATATTGAACGCTTCCGGGTTTGTCGCAGTGTAGCTGAGCAGCGTGACCAGAGCCGCAGCGATAAGCCCGGCCGCGGGACCGCAGATCCGCTTGGTTAAGAGGTAGGCGAGCAACGGGTTGACCAACGCCAGCACCCGCACGCACCATGCCAAGCCCTCCGTATCGCGTCCGAAGAACACCATCAGAAAGCCAAGCAGGCCGGGGAACACGGGCCCCCGCTTAATCTCCGGTGTGCCCGCTATCAAAGTGTATCCTCGTCCAGAGATGAGGTGCCAGCCAGCCAGTAGATAACGTCCGGCATCCTGGGTGACTATCCAATCGTAGCCGAACCACACGAGGGGTGGCACGGAGAGAATGGCGACTAGGGGAACGACCGCGAGATCCGCCCAGACAAGCGTGTGGAACCGCACGCCGGACGATTCGGATCTATCGCCGTGCAGCGGCAGCTCAGCATCTCCTCCCTGGCACGGACGCCGATGAATCAGCGTCTCCTTAATAGCACGATACCCCTCAGGTAATTGTGTCGTCGAGGCGAGTCCTTTGCAAGCTCCGAGATCGGTTACGGTTGTGGTGGACAAGGAAATACAAGTCCACACTATGTGTATGAAGGCCAGCGTACACTGCTGGTGAGGCGTCTCTCACCCGAGGGTCTCACGTCGGCCCGAAGCGGGACTGGGCGGGCGAGCATACTCATAGATCAGACAAATAGAGGAAGCTTAGGACTCCGTGTAACCTTTTTAGAACGCTGTCACTCCGACATTGTGCGAAAGAAAGCCACCATCGAGTCGGTCCAAACGCCACACTACCGCCAGCGTGTGCCGTCCTTATCTCCTACTAATGTGCCAGGCTGGCTCCTAAATAAGCTCGACACAGACACCAACGAGCGAGAAGGCCGCGCCCGGAGGACAACAGCGGCGCGGCCCGAGGATGGGCCGGATGCACGCCCGCGTGAGGAATACGCACCCAACCTTACTAGCGCACCGTAGTAGGCACCGAGGAGCGGCGCATCAGCCGAACGGCACATCTTTTGCGAGGCGTGCGAAAGGCCGGAGCCCTGTAGGAGACCAGCCCCTCCGCGTTGCACAACGCCGCCACGGTACCAAGCACGAGTTAGCAGGCGCATGTGCCAGATGGCTACTTCTGGAGGCGAACTTCTCAGAGAACGCCGTTTAGCGGCAGCTCAACTTCTGAGAATACCCCTTCCACGCACTCCGCTGAATAGAGCATGAGAAGCGGGCCTAGTGTCTCAGGTATAGTGGCCCGGATGACCAACGGTGGCTTTCTCTCGTCGACGTCCGTGGTGGCCATACTGGCTTGCGTCGCGCTGCTAGCGCTGCTGAGCGCCCTCACGCTGGCACCGCCCGAAAGACGCGAACGCCGCTACGTAGTGGCGTTCATGCTTAGCCTGGCGGCTATCTGGGCGGTGGCGCTCCTCGTCATCACGCTAATCAGGCGCACTATAGGATGAGAGCGAAGGACTTCTCACCGGTACAGTCACGCTCCGTGCGACCTGGGCTGCCGGGCGAAACTTTCGCACAGGTTCGTTGAGGGCGGCTAGCCCAGCAGGTCTTTGAGGACGCCTTCTTCTTGAGCGTGCCCTTGTCCTGATCTCCTCGCCCCTCGGACTTGAGGTCCTTGTCCGCCGCCCCCGGTTCTTTTACCTCTTGCTATCGCTCGCGGATGCCTCGCCTGAACCCGTCCCGGCCACCAACCGAAAGGAGCTTCGGTGGGACCGGCGATCCTGACGGGTATTTCCCTCACCGACCAGGCGTAGTCGCCGCTTTCCTAGAGCTTCGGTAGCGTGTCGCCGACGTTGCCCAAGAGCCCCTTGTCCTTGAGCTCTTGCTTTTCTCGCTCTCTCTGCGCCCGCTTTGCCTCGGCTTGGGCCTGCCTGGTCTTCTCCCTCTGCTCGGCCTCCTTCTCGGCTTCGGCTTTTCTCTGCAGGGCGCGGCCCTCCGCCTTCAGGTCCTCGTCGCCCGCGAGGGCGCCGGCGGCTTCCTTCATCCTGCCCTTAAATTCTTCCGACATTCGTGCCACCTCCTTAGTCATTTAGCCGTCCACTTCTCTGTGCAACTAAAGGCCGGTGAGGTTGCCTACGGGACCGCCCGCGCTGTTGAGCTTTTCGCATTCACCGCAAAGGGACTTGTTGCCGGTTCCCTGCCGAACGTTCTCGGGGGCTATGCTGTTGCCGGTCTGGCAGCTAGGGTTATTGTGGTAGACCTCGGAGTTGGGCGAGTGCCAGGGTCCCCGTCCCCTCAAACCGCTGGTCGTCTCCCTGAGGCTATCGGTGGCCCCATCCACGATGTCCGCCGCCCCACCCACGAGCCCTTTGCCTTTGTCGGCAGCCATGCGCTTCCTCCTCCGCCAGCTCCCTAGTTGCTTTATATGTTACCAGATAGCGTAAAGTCGAAACCTCCAAAAGCTCTCTACAGAGCCCGCAACCTGGCGCCCGACGACACCATCAAGACGCACAGCCAGAGCGAGAACAGAGAGCTTGCTCCCATAGATAGGAGAGAGATAGGAGAGTCGGGGATTTACAAGGAGGACCGGGGCTCCTCTCTGCCCGAGAAGCTCATATCTCCCCGGTCTAGAGGGCCACCCCGGGAGGGGTCATAATGCATCTGAGAGGTATTCTCGTCACAGAACCGAAACTATGCGAACTTCCTAGAGAACGCCGTCAACACTAAGTTCCGAGAATACCCCTTCCACGAGCTCCGGTGACTAACGACACGCCGGAGCCTCCTTCACATCACGCACTAGATCCCGTATGGGTTCGAGAGCGTCGCCTCTAGCTTATGAGCTTCCAGGCGCTCTGGAAGTTCAACCCCATGGGCTGCTGGAGCGCGATCCCCAGGAATCCGAGTCCCTCCAGATGCTCGGCCCGCTTCAACGGACCGACGTCGATAGCCCGCAGTCCCCCGTCGCGCACCAGCTGCGCGAGCGACTCCTTCGCCGCCGCCTCGTCGCCGGCTATTAGCACGTCGAGCGGTTGGCCCGCCACTTGGCCTTCGACCAGCGTGCCCGAGAAGGTGGTGTTGAAAGCCTTCACGACCCTGGCGCCTGAGGGTGCGGCGGCCGCCACCTCCTGCGCCGCCGAGGTACCCGGCGCGGTGGCGAGCCCGTCGAAGGTCTCGTTGAGGGGGTTGGATATGTCCACGACGACTTTCCCCGTGAGCTCTTCGCCCAGATCCTTAGCGATTTGGAGGTTCCCTGGATAGTACACAGCGAGTATGACCACCTCGCCCAGCGGCTCCGCGCCGGGACCGGCCGCTTCGACCGTCGCCCCTACCTCGGTCGCACCACGCAGTTCCTCGGCCAGCCGCTCGGCCTCCTCGGGGTCCCTGTCCACAATCGTCACGTCGTGCCCGCCGGCCACCATCCGGTGACCGATCCCACGTCCCATGTTCCCTGCTCCGATGATGGTGACGTGCATACTAATCCTCCTCGCAGCACCTAGCCACACCACACACTAAGTTGTTAGCGTACCCACGCCGCTCGGTGGTTACTCCGCCACCTAGCACGATGCGACATGCTGCGACCTTCTTAGAGAACTCCGTTTGGGCGAAGTTCGCAAAAAGATGGGCCGTCTGGTGGATGCGCCCTTCCTTGCTATCCGTCTAAGGTGGGGCGTACTCTCCTGGATCCGGAGCCAAAAATAGGGAGCGCGCATGGGAATAAACCAGAGGATTTCGCTGAGGAAGTTCACCGACGACATCCGCCGCTGGGTCGATGAGGGCCGAAGCGACGATTGGATCGCTAGCGCCCTCGGTACCAGCGCCTCCTCGGTGCAGTCGTTCCGTTCGCGCCACGCCATCTACCGCCGCGGGGCGACCTCCACGCTGCATGAGCCCAAGGACTTCTCCTCCTACGAGGGTGTGTTCGAGCCCGAGGGCTCCGGCGTCTGGTTCGACCCCGAGATCGGCTCCGACCCTCGCTGGCAGGAGCGCTGGGAGGGCACCGAGAGGGTGGAGCTGCGCCTCACGCCGACCAGGATCGTCCTCCTTAGGCGTGGGGGCCCCGGAGCCCTACGTACTTCCTAGAGAATTCCGTAAAGCGGAAGTTCGTAGAGCCATCCTTCTAGGTGCTTCGGTGAGTAGAGGCTACTCGTCCCCCGCCATCCACCCGTTCTCATAGAGTGCCTTGTCCAGAGCTTTCTCATAAGCTTCTATCGCTCTATCTAGCGCTTGCTGACGCTCGTTGAGGCTGCTTGTTCGGATGGCCGCTGCTAGGTTGTCCGTGAACGAGCCTTCCAGCGCGAGGTCGAGCTCGGGGGCAAGCTGCGACAAGAGGCGGTACTTGCTTTCTATTCTTTCGCTGGGGAATAGCATCGCGCCCAATTTCGTTTAAG
>Ga0126313_10001341_pt1 | contig 12910 bp, 11 predicted proteins | sample Plot105A_FD_89954 | JGI IMG/M metagenome (GOLD analysis project Ga0126313, IMG submission 89954) | Serpentine soil microbial communities from UC McLaughlin Reserve, CA, USA - Plot105A | ecosystem: Environmental > Terrestrial > Soil > Grasslands | place: USA: UC McLaughlin Reserve, Lake County...
GCGGTCAGCCCCGCGTCGGCGTGCGCGGCGATCTCGTCGGGCTCGAGCGACGGGTCGAGCTTGATCACCGAACGGGCACTCGTGAGCAGCAGCTCGGCGAACCCGCCGTCGCGGTCGAGGCCCGGGAACGAGCCGTTGATGCAGTGCATGTCGTCGCCGCGCCGGCACGGCCGGCACAGCCCGCAGGAGATGAACGGGTGAACGATCACGGTGTCGCCGACCTCGACGTTGGTAACGCCGGAGCCGACCTCGTGCACCCAGCCCGCGTTCTCGTGGCCGGGCGTGTACGGCAGCTGGATGCCGGTCTTCTCGGCCCACTGGCCCTCCTGGATGTGGAGGTCGGTGCGGCACAGCCCGGCCGCGCCGATCTTCACGACGACATCGAACGGGCCCGTGGCCTTCGGCTCCTCGACCTGCTCGAGCTTGAGCGCCTCGTGGTACGCGTGCAGCCTGGCGGCGTTCACGCTGCCACCTCCTCAGGGTCGGTGATGCCGTAGCGGGTCGCGAGCAGCGACCGGCAGATGCCGCCGTTGGCCTCCAGGCTCGTGCGGACGAGCCTCGCCTTGCGCAGCCACAGGCGCAGGTCGCCGGCCGCGATCGGCGCGCCGCCCGGCGACACGAACGCCGGCGCGCCGCCGTCCGCCGCGATGCCCAGGCGCCCGCGCAGCTCGACGCAGCGGCGCGCGTCCGGCCCGTCGGGGAGATCCGCGACCCGCATGGACGTAAGCTCCTCGTCGGTCGCCCCGCCGGCGAGCAGCGCCTCGCACACGCGCGACTGGCGCATCACCAGCGCCTTGCGATGGAACAGCTCCCGTAGCGCGCCGACATCGCCGTCGGTCTCGCCCGGAAACGCCCGCGCGAACGCGTCACCGCGCCCGACGGCGGCGTTGATCTCGTCGCCCGTGTAGTGGTCCTCGAGGAGGACCGTGATGTCGCGGACCTCCGGCAGCCGGCGCACGGCGTTGCGTGCGTCGGCGGCCATGAGGTACGCGAAGTTCGGCGCGCATTGCGGCGTCGGCAGCCGCAACCGGACGTCGACGTCCCCGTCGGCCGAGACGTCGCAGGAGGTCACGAACCTCAGCGACGTGATCGGCTCGTCAAGCTCGGGGTCGTAGACCGTGCCGAGCGCCTCGAGGACGCGCGAACGGATTGTCACGCGCGGTCTTCCACCAGCTGTGCGTCGTCCCGGGCGGCCGGCTCATCGGCCTCCTCGGGAGGCAGCTGCAGCTCCTGCGGGACCTCGACGCCGTACAGCTTGGCCGCGTTGAGGCCCATGATCTTCTTCTTGCCCTCGGTCTCGAGCGCCGGATAGTCCGAGTACGCCTCGTCTGCCGGGTAGTTCCAGTCGACGAAGCCCTCGACCTGCCACTTGGGCTCCCAGATGGCGTAGTCGCTGGCGAACAGCATCTTGTCCTCGCCAACCCAGAAGAGCAGCTCGCCCATCACCTTGGCGAAGAAGCGCGGACGGGCGTGCATGAGTCCACCGATCACGACCGCCAGGCCCGCGTATACGTTCGGCTCCTGCGTCGCCATGAAGCAGAAGTCCTCGATCCGCGGGAGGCCGACGTGCTCGACGATGAAGTTGAGCTCCGGGAAGTTCGTCGCCACGTGGTCGACGTCGGAGACGTCGAAGGCGTCCTTGTCCAGCGGCCAGATCGTGGGGCCCTTGTGCACGTGGATGTTCTTGATCCCGAGCTCCTGGCACTTCTCCAGGAAGAACTGCGACTCGGGGTCCGTGAGCTTCCACCCACGCGAGCCGTCGTGCCACTCCGCCGTGTAGAGCTTGACCCCCTTTAGGCCGTAGCGCTTCGCGTCCTCCTCGAGTTGCTTGAGGCCGGGCTCGCCCTCGCGCGGGTCCCAGCGACCGTTCACGATCAGCTTGTCCGGGTACTTCTCGGCCATCCTGGCGTTGCGCTCGGCGGTGTTGAAGCCCTCGGTGTACCACTGCTTCAGGTAGGTCGGCAGGAACAGCCCGACGTCGACGTGGCCATCCTCGAAGACGTCCTTGACGAAGTCCTCCTCGGAGTACTTCTGGAACTTCTCGATCGGCCAATGCGTGTCCGGCGGGCCGAGCCCCTGATACGCGTGAAAGCACTCGATCCAGCCCTTGGCGAACTGCTCCTGGCCCTTCACCCAGTTCGCTGGGCTCGCGTCCCAGAAGTGGACGTGACCGTCCATCACGAAGTACTTGTCGCCGTTGTGCTCGTACATGGCTAGCTCACCGGCTGGAGGTCGAAGCCGAGGTACTCGGCGGCGTCCTCCGGGTTGGCGAAGAACAGGACGCGGTCGTCGAGGACGACCATGCGCCCATAGTGGGTCGACATGATCTCCTCGAAGTCGTCGTTGCCGAAGTCGCTCCAGCCGAGCGCGTCCGCCAGTTCCTGGTAGTCGAAGTCGACCTTGCCGACCCCGTCCACCCGGATCATCGACGGGAGAACCGTCACGGTCACGTTCTCCTTACCCCTCATCACGTCCGCGACGACGTGCCCCACCTGATTGTCCATCAGGGTCACGCCGGTCTTGTTCGACGACGTTGGGTCCGCGTTGAACTCAGTCATGCGCTCAGCTCCTTTGGGGTGTCGAGGCCGAGGTCCCCGAGCAGGCCCTCGAAGCGCTGCTGCGAGCGCCCGAAGGAGTCCTCGAAGCGGACGACCTTCTCGGGCAGCTGGGACCAGATGGGCTGCAGTTGGCGGGCCGCCTCGACGCTCCTCGCGGTCCAGCCCGACAGCCAGTCCTGCATCGTGGCGCGGTTCTCCTCGCCGTGCGTCTCGTCGCTCGTGAGCATGCCGAACAGGGCGCGGGCGCCGCGCTCCTCGCGGGCCGCGTCGGCCTCGCCGTTGCCCATCAGTGACGGCGTGACGTAGTCGCCGTGCAGCGCCGCCGCCTGCATGACCAAGCCGCTGCGGAACAGCTCACCCACCAGCGGCTCGAAGACCACCGCCGTGGCGAAGAACGCCTCCGCCCAGTCGCGCACGCCGGTCAGCTGCTCGACGTTCTCACGCGTGGCCTGCCAGTGCGGGTCCTGCTGCCAGGCCTCCTTGTGCGTGGCGCCGTCGAAGCCCTCGATCTGATCGGTCAGCTCGAGGTTGTAGAGGATGAGGTCCTGCGCGAAGCGCAGCTTGTGCGCCGCGGCGACCGCGAGCGCGTTGTTGATCATGTTGGTCGGCGCGTCGCGGTTGGCGGGGATGTAGACGTGCATGCCGATCCCATGCTCGGCGTGCGCCCAGGCGGTCACGTGGTGCTCGAGTATCTTCGCCCACCCGCGGTTGATTGCAGCGAAGGACCCGGCCGCCTTGGCGTTGGCGATGTTCTGCTGGACCTGGCGTACGACGGCCGCGTTGTTGCGGTAGATCGTCTGCTCCCACTCCTCGTTGGGATCGAGGAACTCGTGCCAGTTGGAGGACTTCAGCGCGGTCCACTCCTGCGGGTATCCGGCGGTGCCGTCCGCGAAGGCGTAGACCCACCCCTGGGTGAGGTAGCGCTCGGGGTCGGGCTGCACGTCGACGGTGACGTCCTCGTACACCGTCGCCCGCCGCTTGCGCGGCTTGAAGTAGTTGAAATTGCGGCTTGTCGAGGACGGGAACTCGAGCGCCCCGGCCTCGGCGTCCGTGAACGCCGGCTTGGGAACGCTGCGTTCCTTGACGGGGCTGTCGGTGGCCATAAGGCTCCTCTCTCCTCCTACTGCTCGGTGGTTGTGAACTTGTCGAAGTGGATCTGTGACTCGGGAACGCCCCTGCCCTCGAGCAGGGCGATGGCGGCTTCGACCATCGGGGGCGGGCCGCAGACGTAGGCCTCGACCTCGCTGACGTCCTCCTCCAGGCGGTCGACGACGTCGGTGATGAGCCCCGTCTCACCCCCCCAGGCGCTCTCGTCGGCCTCGGTCTCCGACAGCGCCGGGACGAAGCGGAACTCGGGCAGCCTCCGGGCGAGCCCCTCGAGCTCCTCGACGTGGAAGAGGTCCTCGGGGCGGCGCGCGCCGTAGTAGTAGACCGCCGGCCGGCCGTTCCCCGACTCCGCGAGCGAGCGCAGCAGCGACAGGATGGGCGCCATCCCGGCGCCGCCGCCGATGAACAGCATGCGCCGCGTCGAGGTCGCCCGCAGCGTGAACACGCCGTACGGCCCGGTCAGCTCCAGCTCGTCTCCGACCCTGATGTCGCCGCTGTCGAGCAGCCCGGAGAAATGGCCGTCGGGGTAGACCTTGACCATGAACTCGAGCTCATGGGCGGTCGCCGGCGTGTTCGCCATCGAAAACGAGCGGTGCTCGTCCGCTCCGGGGATCCTGATGTCGACGTACTGGCCGGCCTGGAAACTGAGCCGCTCGGGGTCCACGAGCGCGACGCGCAGTAGCCGGATGTCGTGTGTGAGCCGCTCGATGGCCTCCACCCGCGCTATGGCCGTCTGGAGCGCGACCCCGCTGCGCAGGATCTCCTCGTCGAAGTTGAGCAGCTCGATCTCGAGGTCGGACATCGCGTGCGCGCGGCAGAGCAGCGTGTAGCCCTCCGCCTCCTCGAAGTCGGGCAACGCGAAGGTCGAGTAGCGGTCGAGGTCGACCTCCCCGTCGAGCAGGAACGACTTGCAGGACGAGCATTGCCCCTCCTTGCAGCCGTGCATGAGCATCAGACCCTGGCGGAAGGCTGCGTGGAGGACCGTCTCGTCCTCGTCGGCCTCCATCTCGATGCCCACCGGCTCGAACCGGACAGTGAACTTCTCACCCATTGACGACGGCGCCTTCGGCCCGGTGGCAGCGCCGCTCGCGCGGAGCGGCGCCGCCACCCCCGAGGTACTCAATTCGCGGCGCCCTCGCGCGCCGGCCGGCCGGCGGGCCCACCGGCCTTGTACTTGGCAATGTGTGCCTCGCGCTCCTCTGGTGACATCTCGTTGAGCAGGACGTTCGGGCTCTGGAGCGTGATGCCACGGACCTCGTCGAGCGTCCACATCTTCTTCGGGTCGAGGTCCAGGTGCGGCTGCGGGACCAGCGTCTTGCCGTCGTCGCGAACGAAGCCGCTCTCCTCCATCATCTCGCCCACGTCCTTGCCGTGGTGGAGCGTCTCCCACTCGCGCTTGCCGGCGAGCTGGCCCATGGCGGGCGTCGGACGCCCCTCGTACTCGGGCCGGAACGCCACCTTGTCGGTCCAGTGGCAGGTCTCCGAGCAGTACGTGCGCACCTGGCCGTCGACCTCGTCGACCACGGTGTCCTCGCGGATCAGGCACGGGACCATGCACGTCCAGCAGCGGTGCGGGTACTCGTAGTCGGCGTCCGGCTCGAACGCGATCGGCTTGGTGCCGTTCTTCTTCGAGAAGTCGGCGTAGCGCTCCCACCACTTGCCGTACTTGTCGTACCAGCCCGGGTACTTGTGCTCGAACCACTCGAAGTCCTCGTCGTCCAGCGTGTCGATGCGCCAGTAGTTGGCGAACCAGCCGGTGGCGAAGAACTGGCCGACCTCGTGGATGTAGCCCTTGTTCCAGATGCGGTTCCAGGCCTCCTCGACGAGGTCGTGCGGAATGACCAGGCCGTACTTCTCCAGCGGAACGAGGTAGGAGCGGTAGTAGTCGTCGTAGATCCAACGCCGCCACATCTCGGCGTAGCTCTCGCGGTCCTTGCGGCGGTCCTTGGTGCCGTACTCGATGAATGTGCCGATCGCCGCGTCGACGACCGCGTGGTTGTTCCACCACGCATAGCGGAGGTCGCGCTCGAGCAGCTGGCGGTTCCGCTCGTCGGCGAGCGCCATCAGGATGATCGAGTAGCCGTTGGAGATATGGCGCGACTCGTCGGACTGGACGGAGTGGAACACGGTCGGCAGCAGGTAGTCCCCGTTCGCGGCGGCCTCAGCGGGCATGGCGACGAAGAGCACGTTGGTGAACGCCGTCTCGGCCACGATCGTGAGGTAGATGTCGGCGGCCGTGATCGCGTCGCCGGTGATGAAGCCCTCGCCGAACTGGCGCCCGATGGTGCCGGCGTAACAGTTCGCGAACCCCTTCTCGGTGATGTCGAACCCGGCCGGATCGATGTAGTGATTCATGTAGAGCCGCTTGAGGTTCATCTGGATGGTCGAGTGGCGGACCTCGTCGATCATCTGGATGGCCAGCCCGTTATGGATCTCGGGGTTGGGCACGGCGTTGATGGCCAGCGGCATTGCGCGGGCGGCGGAGATCTCCGGGAACGGGATGATGGATAGGAACAGCTTCTGCCACTCCATCCAGCGCTCCTGGACCTGCCGGAACATGTTGCCCCGGATGGCGCCGTCCATGGCCCCGAATACTCGGTTGTCCTTCTCCTCCTCCATCGGGAAGTAGGACCGAAGTACCTGCTTGAGCGGGTCCTTCTTGGGCGCCTTCTCGAAGGTGTAGTCGGTTGGGTACTTGTCGACCGGCTCGACAAACGTCGGTTCCCAGGAGAGCTCCTGGATCTTGCTGTGGGCCTTGGTGATGCTGGCTCTACTCACGGGATGCGTCCTCCTTAGCGGCTCGGCCGTCTCGGGAAGGACTTCTACTCCCGGGGGCGTTTCATCCGCGTTACTCATCCGTGTTACCGGGGCGATCCGCGTGCCCTGAGCGCGTTACACTGAGGTCTAGAGCGACTGGTCTGCCCAGGGGACGAGCCTGAGGAGAGCGATGCCGGCCAACCCGTGGCTTGCGATCGATGCGGCGACGTCGCCGCGAAAGCGGGCGCGCGAGCTGAAGCGGTTGTGGGAGGGTTTCCTCGGCGAGGGGCGACTCGACGCAGTGCGCACGCCGATCGCCGACTCCTGGCGCCGCTCGCACGCTGCCGGCGTCGATCCTTCGGCCGAGCACCGGGCACCCGTTCTCGCCGACGAAGACGAGACGTCGGCGCGCTGGGACGTGCATCCGCTGGCCGCCGCATTGCCCCTGATCGAGGAAAGCTTGATGGCCATCGCCGACGAGTCGGCGCACCTCATCGTCCTAAGTGACGCGGACGGGCTCCTGCTGTGGATCGGCGGCAACGCGACGGTTCGCATGGCGGCCGCCGATTCGATGAACTTCACCGAGGGAGCTCTGTGGAGCGAGACCGGTGCCGGCACCAACGCGATCGGGACCGCCCTGGCCGCCGACCACGCCGTGCAGGTCTTCGCGGCTGAGCACTTCAACGAGGTTGTGCAGGCCTGGACCTGTGCGGCAGCCCCCGTCCACGACCCGGAGACCGGGCAGCTCCTGGGCATCGTCGATCTCACCGGCAAGATGACGACGGTGCACCCGCACAGCCTCGCCCTGGCCTCGACCGCGGCGAAAGCGGTCGAGTCCCAGCTGCGCTGGGCAATGCACGAGCGGGATGACCGGCTGCGCGCGCGCTATGGGGAGCGGATCCTCGCTGGGGCGGACCGGCGCGCGCTGGTCACACCGAGCGGGAGGGTCGTGGCCGACCATCCCGACGGCTGGCTACCGGAGGAGCGGCTCGAGCTCCCGGCCGGCGGAGGCGAGCTCGTGCTCCCGTCCGGGTCGCACGCGTTCGTCGAGCCCGTCGACCACGAGGAGGCGTTCATCGTCCGCGCGCTCGACGGCGCGCCGGCAGCCCGCAGGCGCCCGCTCTTGAGGCTCAACCTGCTGGCGCGGGACTGCGCGGACGCCGAAATCGACGGGCGCCGGGCACACCTCAGCCGCCGTCACTCCGAGGTCCTCGCCCTGCTCTCCGCCCGACCCGGCGGGATGACCAGCGAGGAGCTCGCCGCCGATCTCTACGGCGACGCCGGCCACCCGAGCACCGCCCGGGTCGAGGTCTACCGTCTTCGCAAGCTCCTCGGCCCGTGGCTCGACACCGAGCCCTACCGTCTGTCGATGGACGTCGAGTCCGACATCGGCCGCATTGAGGGCCTGCTCGACCGCGGCGCCGTGCGGGAGGCCGCCGAGCGCTACGAGGGCCGGCTGCTGCCGCATTCCGAGGCGCCCGGCGTGGTGCGGGAACGCGAGGCACTGGACGCCTGGCTGCGACAGGCTGTCATGACCGCCGACGACGACGATGCACTCTGGGCGTGGGTCCAGTCGCCATCCGGCCAAGACGACCTGGCGGCCTGGAAGCGGGTGCTCACGCACCTGGGCTTCAGAGACCCGCGGCGCAGCCTGGCTGCGGCCCGGATCGCCTCACTGCGGGACTCGTACGCGTCGACCTGAGCGGCACCACGCCGCCAGTCACTCCTACCCCCGCTCCTCCACCGGAGGCGTCCCGTAGGTGTGGAAGGTCGCGACGGTCTGCACCCCCCAGGCCTGCCCCTTGGCCCGGTCCGCCTCCGTCCACACGACGGTCGGCTCGTCGGGAGCGTAGACGAGGCGGCCGCCGGTGGTGACCTCCACGCGGTTCCCACCCGGTTCGTAGCCATAGAGGAAGAAGCCCTGGGCGATCGCATGCTTCGAGGGGGCGGCCTCGATGTGGACGTCGTTGTCGAGCCAGATGTCGGCCGCGCGCAGGCACTCCTCCCGCGTGTCCACCCAGAAGGCGACGTGATGGAGGCGGCCGGTCGCCCCATACGCGTCGCTTGTGTAGATGAGCTCGTGGGCGGCGATGGAGGCGCTCATCCAGGCGCCGGTCTCGCTGCCGTCGTCCAGCTCGATCCGCTCGTAGAGGCGGTAGCCGAGCGCGTCGACGCAGAACTCGCGGTTGGCTCGCACATCGGCGGCGAGCAGGTTCACGTGGTCGAGACGCTTGATCGCGCAGCCGCGCCCCGTGTACTTCTGAGGCACGTTCCGGAGCGCCGGGCGCAGATCCTCCGGCGGGTTGTAGCGCTCCACCTCGTAGTAGAGCTCGAAGAGGTGGCCGTCCGGGTCGCGAAAGCGGTACGAGGGACCGCGGCCGAGGTCGCCGTCGGTCCGGCCGATCCCCAGCCCGGCGGCCTCCACGGCGGCGACCCGCCGCTCGAACGCCTCCGGGCTCGAGGCGCGCAGCCCGAGGTACGCCATGCCCGAGGTGTCCGACTCCGTGAGCTTGAGTGACCAGCGCTGATAATCGCCCCAGCCGCGCAGGTAGGCCGAGCGGCCCTCCCGGGCCTCGATCTCGAGGCCCATCACGTCCACGAAGAAGCGCAGACTCGCCTCGCCCGTGGGCGTGAGCAACTCCACGGGTCCGAGATGGGCGAGCTCACTCATCCCGGCTCCCTTCGCAGCCCCTTGCCGCGATCCTGCCGGTCCTCATGCTGCTCTCCGGTCCCGATCGACGCGTGGTCGCGTCAACGCCAGGGATAGCATCCGCGGTACAGCAACACTTTACGGTCTGGAGGGAGCAGAGAGATGAGCGCGGATCGCGTTCTGGTCACCCACGCGGGTAGCTTGCCGCGACCGGACGACGTGGCCGAGACTGTCTGGGCCCGAATAGACGGCAAGGACGTCGATGAGGCCGCCTTCAAGTCCCGCCTGGACTCGGCGGTGCGCGAGATCGTCGGGCGCCAGCGGGATCAGGGAGTCGATGTCGTCAGCGATGGCGAGCTGAGCAAGCCCGGCTTCAGCACCTACGTCTCGGAGCGCTTCAGCGGGTTCGACGGGCGGTCGGAATTCCAGGCCGACGACGTCGCGCCCTTCCCGAATCTGGCGATGCGCCTGTTCGCCACCGATGCGATGGCGCACATCATCTTCTCCAACTGCGTCGGCCCGGTCGAGCTGAAGGACAAGGATGCGATCCACGAGGACATCGACCGGCTGAAGAACGCGCTGGGCGACGCTCCACCAGAGTCCGCGTTCATGGGCTCGATCAGTCCCGGCCAGATCGCCTTCAACTATCCGAACCAGCACTACGACTCGCACGAGTCCTATCTCGAGGCGCTCGCCGGCGCTCTCTCCTACGAGTACAACGCCATCGTCGACGCCGGCCTCAACCTGCAAATCGACTCGCCGGACCTGGCCATGGCCGCGCACTCCCGCTCGGTGGGCAGCAGCCTCACGGACTGGAAGACGCACCTTCCGCTGGCCATCGAAGCCATCAACAAGGCGCTCAACGGGATACCGAAGGAGAAGGTCCGCCTCCACGTCTGCTGGGGGAACTACGCCGGCCCACATCACTGCGACGTACCGTTCAGCAACATCGTCCGCGAGGTCCTGAAGGCCAACGTCGGGACCATCTACCCCGAGGGCGGCAACCCTCGGCACGAGCACGAGTGGCGCGTCTTCGAGGAGGTCGAGCTGCCGGACGACAAGAAGGTGATCTATGGCGTCATCGACACCAAGACCAACTACGTCGAGCACCCCCAGGTGGTGGCCGACCGGCTCCTGCGCGTAGGCAAGCTGGTCGGCGGCGAGCGCCTCTTGGCCGGCACCGACTGCGGTTTCGACACCTTCATCCGCTTCTCCCAGGTCGACCCGGACGTGGCCTGGCTCAAGCTGAGGGCGCTCGCCGACGGCGCCGAGCTCGCGACGAAGGAGCTGTTCTAGAAGGCGTTGTCCGCGCAGGCGAGGGAGGATCAAGGCATGGCCGAAGGAGCAGTAGTCGTCGTCGGCGGTACGTCCGGTCTGGGCCGCCAGCTCGGCCAGGTCTTCGCCGGTGAGGGACGGCCGGTCGTGATCACCGGCCGCGACGCGGCGCGGTCCGAGGCGGTCGCCAAGGAGATCGGGGGCGACACCCGCGGGCTCGCCCTCGACCTTGCCGAACCGGGTGGAATCGTGGGTTGCCTTGAGGGTGACGGCCCGGTGGACCACGTGGTGCTCGCCGCCATCGAGAGGGACTCGAACAGCGTGCGGGAGTACGACCTCGACCAGGCCCTGCGGCTCGCCACGCTCAAGCTCGTCGGCTACACCGAGGTGCTCCACTGCCTCCACCCGCGGATGCACGACGAGACCTCCGTGCTGCTGTTCGGCGGGCTGGCCAAGGATCGCCCATATCCGGGATCGACGACGGTCACGAGCGTCAACGGCGCGGTGACCACCATGGTGCGCACCTTCGCCACGGAGCTCGCGCCCGTCCGCGTGAACGCGCTGCACCCCGGCATCGTTGGCGACAGCCCCACCTGGAGAGGCGCCAGCGAGATGCTCGACAATGTGAAAGCCCGCACTCCCACCGGACGCCTGATCACGATGGAGGAGGTCACGGACGCCGCCCTCTTCCTGCTTCGAAACCGGGCCGTGAACGGGGTCAACCTCGCGGTTGACGGCGGCTGGATGATGCTCTGATGCGAGTTGCCGTTCTGGGCCTCGGGCGCATGGGGATCCCGATCTCGGCGCGGCTCGAGGGCGCCGGCCATGAGCTCAGCGTCTGGAACCGGTCGCCGGGACCGACCCAGGCGTACACGGATCGGGGGATCCGGGTCCTTGGGAGGCCCTCGGAGGCGTGGGAGCACGCCGACGTCTGCATCACGATGCTGGCCGACGGTCCGGCGCTCGAGGCGGTGGCCCTCGGGGAGGATGGCCTGCTGGCCGTTGAGGCGAACGAAATGCTCGCGAGCGAGACAAGCGCGCTCATCGACATGAGCACGGTCGGCGCGGACACGTCCGCTCGAGTGGCCGAGGAGTGCGGGCGCCGCGGCGTGTCGTTTCTGCGAGCCCCCGTGAGCGGCAACCCGTCGGTGGTCGCGGCCGGCAACCTCGGGATCATCGTGTCCGGCCCGAGGGACGCCTTCGACCGGCTGGGCGACACGCTTCGAGACATTGGCCCCAATCTCTTCTACGTGGGCGCCGGGGAGGAGTCCCGAATCGCCAAGCTGGCCCTGAACGTGATGATCGGCGGCACGGCCCAGTTGATGGCGGAGGCGCTCGTGCTCGCCGAGAAGTACGGCATCGATCGCGCGGCCATGCTCGAGGTGATCGGCGGCACCGCCGTGGGGAGCCCGTTCGTCAAGTACAAGACCGACGCTCTCGTGGCCGACGACTACAGCTCGACCTTCACCGCGAGCCTCATGTACAAGGATCTGGCTCTCGCCCTCGAGGCGGCACAGGACGTCGGGGCGCCGCTTCCGGTCGCTGCCGTCACGCAGCAACTCGTGGAGGCTTGCATAGCCACCGGCATGGGCGACGCGGACTTCACGGCGCTGCTGCCCCGCCTACGCCGCGACGCGGGGCTCTAGTGCCGGTCATGGGACAGGCACCTTCGTATCACGTGCAGAAGGCGCGCGAGATCGAGCTGGCGGAGCCTGTCGAGCTCGGCGACCGGGCGAGTGGCCTCAAGCGCGCGATCCTCGTGGGCAGGCGCGTCGGCGCCGTCCATTCCGGGTTGGCGTTGTGCTCGATGGAGCCCGGCGCCCAGGTGGGCACGCATCTCCACTCAACCGAGCAGAGCTTCTACCTGCTGCGCGGCAATCCGGAGGTGGTCGTGGAGGGCGGCCCGTTCCGGCTTGCGGCGAACGAGTGCGGCTTGCTTCCGGTCGGCGTGCCCCACGCCTGGCGAAACACCGCGGACGAGGAGGCGGTATGGCTCGAGGCGAACGCGCCGGCTCCGCGCATCTCGGGACCTCCGGACACCTTCTGGACGGGAGAGCCCCTGCCGTCCTCCGCCGGGGAGCCCCCGGACATCCGTGATCCCCGCACGCGCACGTTCTTCCGCCTCGCACAGGGGGAAATGGACGTGGACAACCTCAAGGTCGGGGCCCAGCTCGACGCGCCCACCGTCTCCGCCAGCATGGCAACGGCGCTCCTCGCGTACAGCGGCATCGCCGTGAAGATGCTCGTCAACGAGCGTCTCGGCGCGGTGCTCCACACGATGTTCATGGTCGAGTACCAACCCGGTGGGATCGCCCAGCCGCACGACCATCCGCTCGAGGAGACGTACTACATCCTGGAGGGAGAGGTCGAGGCGATGGCCGACGAGGAGGTCTTCCAGCTTGCTCCGGGCGACGTCTTCTGGACCGCGGTCGGCTGCGTGCACGCCTTCCACAACAAGAGCGGCGGGCGCGTTCGCTGGCTCGAAACGCAGTCCCCGCAGCCGCCGGCGAACCACTCGTATCGCTTCAATCGGGACTGGGACCATCTGGCAAAGCGGTTGTCC
>Ga0126313_10001342_pt1 | contig 12910 bp, 10 predicted proteins | sample Plot105A_FD_89954 | JGI IMG/M metagenome (GOLD analysis project Ga0126313, IMG submission 89954) | Serpentine soil microbial communities from UC McLaughlin Reserve, CA, USA - Plot105A | ecosystem: Environmental > Terrestrial > Soil > Grasslands | place: USA: UC McLaughlin Reserve, Lake County...
AAGACGCTTTCCGAGCTGTTCGACGGGCGCTCGCAGCTCCTCGCCTACAACATCATGTTCGGACCCGACTACGAGGTCGGCGCCTGTCCGGGGTGCTCGAACCTGGGCGACGAGCTCGACGCCGCGCGCCTGCATCTGAACCACCGCGACGTGACGCTGATCTGCTTCTCGCGCGCGCCGATCGATCGGCTCGTCGCCTACAAGGAGCGGATGGGTTGGCAGTTCCCCTACGTCTCGACCTACGAGACGGAGTTCCCGTTCGACTTCGGGCTCGCCCTCACGCCCGAGCAGGCGCAGGCGATCCCCGAGGTCAAGGAGATGCTCGGCAACCCGCCCGAGTGGCTCCAGGAATGGGGGCGGCAGGTCGGAGCCAAGCTCGAGGACGGCCTGCGCGAGGGCCCGGGCTTCATCGCCTTCGCGCGCGAGAACGGCAGCGTGTACCACACCTACACGGTGATGGCACCCGATCCGTTCGTCGCCCCGTACAACTCGTTCCTGCTTGCGCGAACGCCGAAGGATCAGCCCGACGAGCCGCGCGCTTGGCGCAAGGACGAATACCCGGACTGATCGCGGTCGGGAGCGCCCGCGCCGCGAGCAGGACGCGGGCGTGGGCGCTCGGTCTTCAGCGGCTCATGGGCGGGCGCGGGCGGCGAGATCGCGTAGGACGGCCGCTTCGCGCCGGACGTCGACCGGCATGCCGACGTCGTCGAGCCGCCGCGCCACGGCGGCGATCTCGTCCGCGAGCTCGCTGGGGCTGATCGGCCGCCGGCCTGCATGGGCACCCTCGCCCGGGTCGCTGGGATGCGCACGCGGCGCCTCGCCGGCGAGGCGCCGCTGCAGCGGCGGCAGCACCGACGACAGCACGGTCACGACGAGGACTGCCGCCAGCAGCCGCACGAAGTCGTCGCTTACGTCGTCGACGGCGCCTACGATCGCGATGTCTCCCACGAGCGTCTCGAACGTCGCGGTCACGATCGAGGTCCATACGAGGAACGTGACGAGCGGCGAGTCGTCGCGGCGCCGTGCTCGCAGCACGAGCGACGCGTGCGAGCCGCATAGCGAAGTCAGCCCGCACAGCCCGAACGCGCGCAGCAGCGTTTCGTCGTCGTCGTCGATCCAGGTGGCGCCCACGAGCAGCACGAATGCGAGGACTGCCGCCGCCGTGGTGAGTCCGCCGAGCACGGCGCGCCAATCATGCGCCTCGCGCCGCAGCGCCTCGCCGCTCCCACCCAGGGCCGAGAAGAAGCTGAAGCCGACGCTGGTGACGATGACGCGCCACTGCGTGTCGTCGAACTCGCCGGTCGCGAGCGCCAGGATCGCCGCCGCGGCGGCGAGGCAGAGCCCCGCGATCACGGCGCGTCCGACGGCTCTGCGCATGGGCGCCACGCTACCGGGCGAAGCGGGCGAAACCGGTCAACGCAGGTCGCCGCGCGTTTCGCCGGCCCGACCGGCGTTGACGGCGGACATCTCCGTCAACGCTGCACACCGCGCGATAGCGGGAGGCGACCGGGCGTCGACCGTGCGCTCAAGCGCCGGTGCCGAGTCCGTCGATCGCCTTCTGAGCCCGCTTGACGCTCGCGCGCGAGCCGAGCCCCGTCAGGCACCAGGTCGCCCCCGCGGCTATCCACGGCGCAGGGTCGGTGCCCGGCGGATTCGTCACGACCACGTCGAAGCCGTCGAGCGATCCCCGGAGCCCTCGAAGCTCGCCGACGACCTCGGCCAGCGCCTCCGGCCCCGGCAGGTCGATCGGGAACACCCCGTCGAATCGCGCGGCCCGCCGCAGCGGGCGCCGGTTGGGCCAGCCGGCCGCGACCCAGACGGGGATGCGCGGGCGCTGCACGGGCGCGGGTTCGAACTCCCCGTCCCAGTAGGCGAGCAGGCGGTCGAGCCCTTCGTCGAGCAGCTGCGCCCGGGCGCGCGGGTCGCCCTCCTCGCCGTAGCGGTCCGGATCGAACTCGCCGGTGCGGTCCCAGCCCAGCCCCACGCCGAGCACCAGCCGTCCGCCGCTGAGCCGGTCCAGCGTCACCGTCTCGCGCGCGAGCTTGTGCGGTCGGCGGCGCGGGATCGGCGTCACCAGCGGCCCGAGCGCCAGGCGCTCCGTCGCGACGGCGATCGCAGCGAGCGTCACCCAGGGGTCGGCGATCGCGCGGATCGGCTCATGAAAGGCGACATGGTCCCAGAGGAAGAACCCGTCCCAACCCCGGTCCTCGGCGCGCGCGGCGAGCGCCATGACGCACCCCGGCTCGGACAACTCCCCGAACGGCGCCGCGAAGATGCCGCGGCGGGCGGTCACGCTCGCGCCGCTCCTCGCCGCGGCGCGAGTCCTCCATCGAGCGGGTCGACGACGTCGTGCGGCGGCGGATGCCCCGGATCGCGAACGCAGCAGTCCTTCAGCGTCTCGCCTGTGGCCAGGTCGCGGGGATAGGTCCGGAGCGCGTCCGCTCGGCCGGAAGCGACGAGCGCGCGCCAGCGCGCCGGCTCGCGCGCGTAGTAGGCGCGCGCCGAGTAGGTCGTCGCCCCGTCCAGCGAGACCACGGTCACCTGCTCGCGGACGTACGGCGCCGCGCGCCCGCCGGCGCCCGTCTCGAGCTCGTCGATCGCGTCGCCCGCCGTGCGGCCGATGAGGAACAGGTCTCCCTCGGCGTGCAGCTCCTCTTCTCCCGCCACGAGGGCCGCCATCCGGTGGACGTAGCGGCAGCCCGCGTTGCTGCACGCCGCCCGGTGCGGCACCACGATCGCATGCGGCCCAGCGGTGCGGAAGCGCCCCACCGGCTCGCCGAGCAGGTCGCGCAGCCGGCGATGATGCGCGAAGCCCTTCTGCGTCGTGCCGTAGGCGAAGTATGGGATCAGGTCGCTCATGCCTAGGTGGGATGGCGCGCCACTCGAGCCGCCTCGAACATCTCCTCGGGCAGATGACTTACAGGCACGAGCAGATGATCCGCGCTCGCGAGCAGCGTAGGGCGCGGCGCAGGGAACGGCAGCGGGAGGCGGAAGCCGCGCTCATGAGCAGCCTCACCGACGAGGAGAGGCGGCTCTGGCGCGTGTACTCCGAGGCGGTTGCGCGGGTGCGGCCCAGCGCCGGCTGACCGGGGAGCGGCGGGTCGCAGTCGAGCGGCGGCGGGACGCTAGCTTGATCGGCCATGGATCCGGACGCCATCGGCGAGACCCTGCGGCGGTTCGGCCTCGGCGATGACGACCGCGCCGCGTGGGAGGAGAGCGGGCTCGCGTTCGAGGACTGGCTGACCGACCGGGTCGCCAGGCGGCCGGCGGGTCGCCGCGCACGCGAGGTGTACGGCGCCGACGACGTCCACGACTTCGCGCGCCGGGCGATCCTGGACGCGCTCGCGCTGGAGCCGCACGATCGGCTGCTCGACGTCGGCTGCGGCGGAGGGCTGCTGCTGCGCGACGCGCTCGGCACGGGCGCGACGGTCACGGGCCTCGATCACAGCGAGGAGATGGTTCGCCTCGCACGCGAGCGCGCGCCCGCTGCCACGGTCGTGCTCGGCAGCGCCGAGCGGCTCCCGTTCGCCGGCGCGTCGTTCACCGCGATCGCGATGTCGATCGTGTTCTTCTTCCTCGACGACCCGATCGCAGCTCTGCGCGAATGCCACCGCGTCCTCGCGCCGGGCGGCCGGCCCGCCGTCTACACGACCTCTCCGGCGCTCCGCGGCACGCCGGCGGCGCCGGAGCCGCTCGCGAGCCGCGGCCACTTCCACGAGGACGAGGAGCTCGCCGAGCTCGCGCGGCGGGCCGGGTTCGCAGACGTCGCGGTCGTCAACGACGGCGGCGGCCAGCTCCTGACCGGCAGGGCGTAGCACGTTCACCCCTGCGGTTGGTGGTCGCGCCCGTCGCCGCCCGGGAGGGTCGGACTGCGGCGCCGCGCGGCGTCGCACCCACCGTCCCCCCACATGCGAGGAGTTCGCACGTGATTCCCCCCAAGCTCTCCCGCGGCCGGCGCGTCAGCGCCTCGGCCGCGCTCGTCCTTGCCATGGCGGCCGCCGGCGTCATGGTCACCGGTCCGGCGGCGGACGCCGCCGCCCCCGCCGCCAAGCCGGCGAAGCGGCCCGGCGCCGCGCACGCACCCGCGCGCAAGAGCGCGCGCGGCAAGCGCCCGATCGCGCGCGCGTCGCTCTGCTCGGCGCCGATGGTCGGCGACTGGCGCAACATCAACGCCTCGACCAACGCGATGACGCGCGTGCTGGTCGACTTCGACTGCCAGGACGTGATCCTGTGCGACATCAACGGCAACTGCACCGGCGGCGACTCGTCGTATTACATGCACGCCTTCGGCAGGTGCAGCCCACTCGACTGCGACTGGGGAAGGAAGCGCGCCTACGACATGGGCGGCGGCTGGATCCGCTCGATCTACGACTTCGGCTTCAAGTCCAGCCACGTCTGGCTCAAGACGTACAACTACTACGGCCTGACCTACCTCCGCGTCTGGGTCTTCAACGACTTCGCGTGGTGGGACGGCCGGACGGACTACACGACCGACGAGTGGTTCCTGCGCTGAGCGCCCGTCAGCGACGGCGGCCGGCCCTCGCGGCCGGCCGCGAGTCCGCGCCCAGTAGCGCGCCGCACAGCACGCGACTGTCCTCCCCGATCGTGACGTCCCCGCACACGACGGCGGTCGGCGCCACGTACGCGGACTCCGCCACCGGCGAACGCTCGCCATCGTGCTCGATCAACACTGTGGGGCATTGTCCCGCAAACGATGAGCGCGGCGCGGCCCCGAGGTCATTAGAGCGATGCGAACAAGGGAGGCCGTGCCATGCAGTCCGAGCCGAGCGCCAGGATCGACACCCGCTTCAGCGATCCCGATGCGGGCCCGACTCCGTGGTCGGAAGCCGTGCGCGTCCTCGAAGGCGCCGAGCTCTACTGGCTGTCCACCGTGCGCGCCGACGGCCGGCCGCACGTCACGCCGCTGATCGGCGTGGCGGTCGGCGGGGCGATGCACTTCTGCACCGGGCTGCGCGAGCAGAAGGCGCGCAACCTCGAGCTCGACGCGCGCGTCGCGCTCACGACCGGCAACAACACCTGGGCCGCGGGGCTCGACGTCGTCGTCGAGGGAACCGCCGTGAGAGTCGCCGACCGAGACGCGCTCCAGGCGATCGCCGACGCCTACGAGGAGAAGTACGGCAGCGTCTGGCACTTCGACGTCGGCGACGGCGTGTTCGGCGACGGCGAGCTCGCCGCCGCCGTCTTCCGGATCGAGCCGGCCAAGGCGATCGCATTCGCCAAGGACCCGCACGCCCATACCACTTACCGCTTCGGCGACCGCTGACCGTGGAGGTCCGAGCGCTCACCCAGGCCGATGCGGCGACGACCGCTTGAACCTACCTAGCCTCGACCTACGACTTCGACGACCCGTCGATCCTCGCGCGCGACCACTGGGCGGTCACCGACGCCGGCGAGCTTTGCGGTTACTGCTGCTTCGGCGCACCCGCGCGTGAATGGAATCGGCGCTCCGCCGCGGTCGCAAGACGGCTCGGCTTTGCCGTCGAGGGCGTCGTGGAGAGCAGCGAGGGCCCCTTCCTCGTGATGGTGCGGACCGCCCGTGGTGCGGGAGCGGTGCGAGATTGACGCGTCATATCCTTACGCTTACGCGGTGAGCAGACTCGGGGCGGCATTGGGCAGCGCGCTGTTCCTCGTGGCCGCGCCGGGCGTGACCGCCGGTCTCGTGCCGTGGCTGCTGACCGACTGGCGCTCCTCGGAGCCGCCGGTGCCGCTCGTTGCCATCGGCGGCGTCCTCGTCGTCGCCGGCGCGGGCGTGCTCCTGCACGCGTTCGCCCGCTTCGTCGTCGAAGGCCGCGGGACGCCGGCGCCGGTCGCACCGACCGAGCAGCTCGTAGTCGGCGGCCTGTACCGGCATGTCCGCAACCCGATGTACGTTGCGGTCGGAGCGACGATCGTGGGCCAGGCGCTGCTGCTCGGCCGCCCGCTGCTGCTCGCCTACGCCGCACTGTTCTGGCTGGTCGTCGCGACGTTCGTCACGCTCTACGAGGAGCCGGCGCTGAGCGCCCGGTACGGCGACGAGTACGCCGCCTACCGGCGCGGCGTACCCGCCTGGTGGCCGCGGGTGCGGCCATGGTCGGCCGAGCGTCCGCGACGCTGAGCCCCGATGTTCAGGCCGCGCGCCGCAGCTCGAGAGCGTCCGTTCGCGCCGGCCGGGTAACGGCCGCGCCCTGCGCCAGCCGGACCTGCTCGTCCTCGTGGCGCAGCAGGATGCCGTGGCCCTCGAGCAGCCGGTACGAAGTCGCGTCGCGTTGCATGTCCACCTCGATCAGCTGGCCGCGCACGCCGACGCGGAAGCGCAGGCGGTCCCACTGCTCCGGCAGCCGCGGCCGGAACGCGACCGCGCCGTCGCTGTCGCGCAGGCCGCCGAAGCCGGCGGCGAGCGCGAGCCAGGTGCCGCCGCAGGAGGCGATGTGGATGCCGTCGGCCGTGTTGCCGTGCGCGTCGAGCAGGTCGACGGCGCAGGCGTCGAGGAAGTAGTCCAGCGCGGCGCCGGCGTAACCGACCTGCGACGCGATCACGCTCTGGATGCAGGCCGACAGCGTCGAGTCGCCGGTCGTCAGCGCGTCGTAGTAGTCGAACGTGCGACGCGTCTCCTCCTCGGAGAAGCTGTCCGGCAGCAGGTATGTCGCGAGCACGACGTCGGTCTGCTTGATCACCTGGTGGCGGTAGATCTCGAGCGGGTGGAAGTGCAGCAGCAGCGGGCGCTTCTCGCGCGGCGTGCCCTCGAAGTCCCAGCGCGGGCGGTCCAGGAAGTGCTCGTCCTGGAGTGCGATCCCGAGCTCCTCGTGACGCGGGACGTACATCAGCTCGGCGGCGCGGCGCCAGGAGTCGACCTCCTCGTCGGCGACGCCGAGCGCGGCGCGCGCCTCCGGATCGGCCGCGGCGAGCCACTCGGTGATGCGCACGGCGATCTCGAGGTTCTGCTTGGCCATCAGGTTGGTGTAGGCGTTGTTGTGGACGAGGGTGGTGTACTCGTCGGGGCCGGTGACGCCGTGGATGCGCAAGCGTCCGTCGCGCATGTGGCCGAGCTCGAGCCAGAAGCGGGCGGTCTCGACGAGCACCTGCGCCCCCTCGTCGAGCATGAAGGCGAGGTCGCCGGTGACGCGGTTGTACTGGTGCATCGCGTGCGCGATGTCGGCGTTGATGTGGTACTGGGCGGTGCCGGCGGCGTACCAGGCGCTGGCTTCCCGGCCGTCGATCGTGCGCCAGGGATAGAGCGCGCCGCCGTGCCCGACCTCGTGGGCGCGCCGGCGGGCGGCGGGAAGCATGTCGCACCGGAACTGGAGCAGCTGCTTGGCCCACTCGGGCGTGGTGTGTGCGAGGAACGGGACGACGTAGATCTCCGTGTCCCAGAAGTAGTGGCCCTCGTACCCGCGTCCGGTGACGCCCTTGGCAGGGACGCCGAGCCCCTCGCAGCGGGCGGTCGCCTGCAGCAGCTGGAAGAGGTTGAAGCGGACGGCCTGCTGGACCTCGGGCGCGCCGTCGATCTGCACGTCCGAGCGCTCCCAAAAGGCCTCGACGACGCGCCCGTGATCGGCCTCGACCGTCCGGTAGCCGGCTGCGACGGCGCGGTCGAGCGTGCGCTGCGCGCGCGCGAGCAGGTCGCCCTCGGGCGCCTGGGCGGCCCAGTGGTAGGCGACGAACTTGCTCAGCCGCAGCGAGTCCTGGGCTTCGACGACGATGCGCGCGTGATCGCCGTCGGCCGTCGCGGTGATGTCGGTGGCGTCCGTGCTGTGCGCCATGGCGCAGGCGAGGTTCAGGCCGCTGTTGCGCGTGGCGAGCTCGAGCACGGCGCGGTCGCCGTCGGCGTGTGCAGCGAGCGCGACGAGCGGCTTGTCCGCGAAGCCCCTGCCGCGGCGCGGGTCGTCGGCGGTCTCCTCGGGCGCGTGCGTGACCAGCTCCGAGCAGACGGTGATCCGCGCGCCGTCCGCGCTGACCTCGTAGTCGAAGGCGACGAGGTGGCGTTCGGCGAGCGACGCGAGCCTGCGCGAGCGCACGTGTACGCGGGTGCCGCGCGCGCTTTCGAACTCGACCTCGCGCACGAGAACGCCCGCGCGCATGTCCAGCGCGCGCTCGAAGCGGATGATCCGCGCGGTCGTGAGATCGAACGGCTCGTCGTCGACGTAGAGCCGGATCACGGAGCCGTCGGTGGCGTTGACGATCGTCTGGCCGGTGCGGGCGAGGCCGTACGCGTCCTCGGGGTAGACGATCGGCCAGGTCTCGTGGAACCCGTTCAGGACGACGCTGGCGTCGCGCGCCGGGTATCCCTCCTCGGGCGCGCCGCGGACGCCGAGATAGCCGTTGCCGACAGCGAAGATCGATTCGGCGGCGCCGAGCCGCTGCGCGTCGAAGCGCCGCTCGGCGATCTGCCAGGGGGCGTCGGGGTCGGCGCCGAGGCGCGCGCGCAGCTCGGCCGCGCTGGCGTGGCGGTCGCGCATCTACATCAGCTCCCCGAGGTCGTCCACGACGATGTCGGCGCCGGCGGCCAGGAGCGCGGCCGGCGCGGCGCCGCGCGCGACGCCGATGACCAGCCCGAAGGCACCGGCGCGGCCGGCGGCGACGCCGGCTAGCGCGTCCTCGACCACGACGGCGCCGTGCGGCAGCACGCCCAGCCGACCCGCCGCTGCGAGGAAGCCGTCCGGGGCCGGCTTGCCGCGGAGTCCCAGCCGCGCGACCTCGGCGCCGTCGACGGTGACGTCGAACAGGCCCTCGATGCCGGCCGCGCCGAGCACCGCGCGCGCGTTCGAGCTCGACGACACGACCGCCGTCAGCACGCCCTCCGAGCGCAGCTTCTCGACCCAGCTCACCGAGCCCGGGAACGCATCGACGCCGCCGACGGCGAGAGCGCGCTCGACGAGCGCCTGCTTGCGCGCGGCGATCGAGCGCACCAGCTCCGCGTCGGGCTCCAGGCCACGCGAACGCAGCATGTCGCGCACGCCCTCGAGCCGCGGCTTGCCGTCGACATGAGCCAGATAGTCGCGCTCGGCGTCGAACGGCTCGCCCAGTACCGCGTCGAAGGCCTGCTTCCACGCCGCAGCATGCAGCGCCGAAGTGGCCGTCAAGACGCCGTCGAGATCGAACAGCACGGCATCGAAGGAGGCAGGGGTCGAAGTCATGCGCCGAGCTTGGACCGCCGCGCCCGCGCGTACATCGGGGCGGCGCCCCTAACCGGCACCCTGAATCGGGCGCCGGCCCGGCGGCTCAGGCGTCAGCGGCAGCGCAGCGCGTAACGGCCAGCGACGGCCTGCGGGCATTCGGTCGCGCGGCCATCAGCAGCCACCCGGCGCGTCGTCGTCGGCGTCGCCCGAGCAGCTGTCGCCTCCGCCGCCGCCGTCCAGGTGATCCGCGCCCGCGCCTCCGGCCACGCCATCGGCGCCCGGGCCGCCGGCCAGCACGTCCTCTCCGTCGTCGCCCGCCATCAGGTCGTCGCCCTCGTCGCCGTACGCCGTGTCGGCGCCGGCTCCGGCGGCGATCCGGTCATCGCCTCCGTCGCCGTAGATCACGTCGTCGCCGCCGCCGCCTTCGATCGAGTCGTCGCCCCCGAGCCCGCAGATCACGTCGTCGCCGGCCGTGCCGGCCAGCGTGTCGTTGCGGGCGCTGCCGCCGATCGTGCAGCCGCGCGGCGAGACGGCGAACTCCTCGACGCCGATCACGGGGCGGATCGCGCGCCGCAAGTCGGGCGTGGCGAACGCCTCCCGCAGCACGTCGCCGCCCAGCGCGTTCCCGAGCGCGGCCATGATCATGCCCTGGTCGAGCGAGAGGTAGCTGCGCGACGCGAAGCCGGTGTCGACGTTGACCGAGTCGGCGAAGCCCCACTTCCCGTACACGCCGCGCATGGACTCGAGCCGAGCCAGGTTCGCGAGCGTCTGGGCGGGCCTGTAGCGCAGAGCGAGGAATGCCGCGTGCGGCGTGACGACGCCGTTCGTGTACGCGCCGGCGGGCGGGTCGGGCTTCGGGTCGCGCCCCGCGCAACCGGCGAAGCCGCGGTCGACGAGCGTGCCGTCCTCGTTCGACGGGTAGCCGTTCGGGTCCATGCCGATCGCGTCGACGCCGAACGCCGCGTAGCCGCCCTCGGGGATGTTCGACGGCGAGAAGCCCCACGCGGGGTAGCCCGCCGACACGAGGCCGTGGTCGATCTGCGCGTCCACGGTCAGCGGGTGGTTCCGGCGCCACGAGCCGGCGCCCCAGCGCTCCTCGGGCACGAACAGGGCGGGCATCAGCGCCTCGAACATCGAGCCGCCCCAGCTCGGCGTGACCCGCGTGTCGCCATACGGGTAGGCGCCGTCGAACACGGAGACGCCGTCGTAGCTGCGGTTGAAGCCGGACGGCCTCGTCTCCTGCCACGACCAGTCGCACGAGTCCGGAAAGCTGCGCCAGCGGCCGTAGTACGTCTTGCGCGGGAGCTCTCCCTTCGCCGTCCCGATGTAGTCGGCGATCCGGCTCTCGGAGACGACGGTGTCGTAGCAGCAGGGCCCGGTGCCGGTCGAGGGCACGTAGTGGAACAGGATCCGGTTGCGCTCCGGCACGTAGTAGAACCCGAAGTCCATCGAGTCGTAGATCGCGTTCGCGCGCGCCGAGAGCTTGGGCACCGTGTTCGCAACGATCCTCAGCCCCGTCGCGAGCCAGCCGTTGTCGACGGACGAGAGGATCGGCGTCAGCGGCTCGCCGCTCGGCGGCCACGTCGTCAGCTTCTCGCCCGTGCGGTGGTCGTACCAGTTGTAGTACTGGCCCGAGGGTTCGTGTCGCTCCATCCGCTCGAGCGTCCCGACGGTCTGCTCGAGCCGCGCCACCAAGTCGGCGCGGTCGATGATGCCCAGCCGCTCGGCGGCGACGGCGCTCCACATGTAGGCGCCGATGTTCGTGGTCGACGTCTGCGCCTCGCGCTGCCCGCTCCTGTGCAGGACGTCGGTCGGCAAGCCGGTCCCCGGGTCCACCATGGCATCGAACGACGCCCACGTCGCATCGGCGTAGCGCTGCAGCTGCGCCTCCCCGGCGGCGTGCGCCGGCGACGCACACGACAGCGCCACGCACGCGAGCGCGACTCCCCACGCCTTCTGCATCGCTCGCGCGAGTACCCGGACAGAACAGGTGTCATTCGTCACATGCGCGGGTAGGCGCTCGCCGCCGGGCGTCCGTCGTTCAGAGGAGGGGTCCATGTTCAGGTTCAGGCGCAAGGCGGCGATCGCCGTGTCGGTCCTTGCCATCTGCTCGGGGGCTGCGGGAGGGGTGCTGGCCGCCGGCCAGCCCAGCGACGAGGCCGCCCTCGAGCCCGCGCGGCAGCCGGCCGATCCGGCGATCGAGACCCGCGTGAACGATCTCCTCGCGCAGATGACGCTTCAGGAGAAGCTCGAGCAGATCCAGCTGCTGCCCGACTTCCTCGTCACCGACGACGAGGTCCGGAAGGGCCTCGGCTCGATCCTCAGCGTCACCGACCCGGTGCAGATCCGGAGGCTTCAGCGCATCGCGGTGGAGGAGTCGCGGTTGAAGATTCCGCTGCTGTTCGCGTTCGACACCATCCACGGCTTCCGGACCGTCTTCCCGATCCCGCTCGGCACCGGAGCGAGCTTCGACCCGCAGATGGCGATGACCGACGCGAAGTTCGGCGCCCGCGAGTCGACCGCCGTGGGCATCAAGCAGACCTACGCCCCGATGGTCGACGTCTCCCACGAGCCCCGCTGGGGTCGCATCTCCGAGGCCGCGGGCGAGGACCCGTATCTGAACTCGGTGATGGCCGCGGCGCGCGTCAAGGGCTCCCAGGGCACGAACTACAGCGCGCTCGACAGGCTGATCGCGAGCCCGAAGCACTTCGCCGCCTACGGTCAGCCGGAGGCCGGGCGCGATTACAACACGACCGACATGTCCGAGCAGCGGCTGCGGAACATGTACCTGCCGCCGTTCAAGGCGGCGGTCGCCGCCGGGGCCGACACGGCGATGTGCTCGTTCAACGCGATCAACGGCGTGCCCGGGTGCGGCAACGACTACCTGATGAACGACATCCTCAAGGGCGAGTGGAACTTCGACGGCTTCGTCGAGAGCGACTGGACCGCCGTCGCCGAGATGCGGGCGTGCCCGCCGGTGAGCCCCAACGCGGGCGAGTGCGGCCACGGCGTCGCGGCCGACGGGCCGGAGGCGGCGGCGCTTGCGCTCAACTCGGGCGTCGACTCCGAGATGACGAGCACGCTGATCCGCGACTTCGGCTCCCAGCTGCTCGGCGACGGGCGCATCACGATGGATCGCATCGACGACGCGGTGCGCCGCATCCTGCGCGTGAAGTTCCGCGCCGGCCTGTTCGAGAACCCGTATGCGCAGTTCCCGCCGGCGCTCGGCGGCGGCGTGTACTCGCCGGCGAACCCGGACGCGCAGCAGCTCCGGCCGGACGCCCGCGAAGCGGCGCGGAAGGCGGCGGGCCGCTCGATGGTGCTGCTGAAGAACAACGGCGCCACGCTTCCGTTCGACCCGGCCAAGAAGACGGCCGTGATCGGGCCGCTGGCGAAGGCCGCGAACGACATGCTCGGTCCGTGGTGGGGCCGCGGTGACGGCGCCGACGCCGTCACGGTGTTCGACGGGATCGATGCGCAGAACACGGCCGCGACGACCTATGCGGAGGGCTGCCAGCTCTCGCACACCGAAGTCGGATCGCCTGGTGGCCACGACCCGGAGGGCTGCGGCTCGGACGCCGGCTTCGCTCAGGCCGCCTCGGTCGCGAAGGCGGCCGACCAGGTCGTGCTCGCGCTCGGCGAGACGCGCGAGATGAGCGGCGAGGCGAACGCCCGCAGCACGCTCGACCTTCCCGGGCGCCAGGAGCAGCTGATCAACGCCATCAGGAGGACGGGCAAGCCGTTCGTGGTCGTGCTGTTCAACGGCCGGCCGCTGGCGCTCGAGGAGGTCGTCG
>Ga0126313_10001343_pt1 | contig 12909 bp, 11 predicted proteins | sample Plot105A_FD_89954 | JGI IMG/M metagenome (GOLD analysis project Ga0126313, IMG submission 89954) | Serpentine soil microbial communities from UC McLaughlin Reserve, CA, USA - Plot105A | ecosystem: Environmental > Terrestrial > Soil > Grasslands | place: USA: UC McLaughlin Reserve, Lake County...
GCGGCGGTGACCTGGCGCTCGTAGTCCTCGGCCGCCTCCTCGAGCTCGCCGCCGTCGACGGCAACGCCCGCGGTGCCCTCGAAGGCGCGCACCAGGGCGAGCGCGACCTTCGGGTTCGGCGAGGCCGCCACGTAGTGCGGCACCGAGGCCCACAGGCTCACCGACGGGAGTCCCTCGTCGGCGCACGCGCGCTGGAGCACTCCGACGATCCCGGTCGGGCCCTCGTAGCTCGGCGGCTCGAAGCCGAGCCGCTCGACGAGCGCCTCGTCGGAGGTGATGCCGCTGATCGCCACGGGCCGGCTGTGCGGCACGTCGGCGAGGAGGGCGCCGAGCGTTATCACCATCTTCACGCCGAGGTCGCGGGCGGCACCGATCACGTCGTCCGTGAAGCGCCGCCAGCGGAGCGATGGCTCGACGCCCTGGAAGAGGACGAGGTCGCCGTCCGCGCCGGGCACCTGCGCCACCGAGAAGGAGTTCTCTGGCCATTCGATCTCGCGCGAGCTGCCCTCGGTAAGCCGCACCGTGGGACGCACCGCGGTGAAGTCGTAGAACTCCTCGGGATCGATGTCGGCGACCTCGCGCGCCTCGAACGAGCCCTTGATGTACGAGAGCGCGGCCGACGCGGACTCGCCCGCGTCGTTCCACCCCTTGAAGGCGCACACCATCACCGGTGCGCGGAGGTCGGGACGCTCTCGCCAGATCACGTCTGTCATCAACCTCACGGTACCCAACGTCCGGTCCCGCGATCACGATTGGAACGTGACGATCGCCGAGTTGAGACCGGGTGGTGAGGTCGAGGGGGTCTTCGCGTGCACGCGCAAGGACCGCCTCACCGCCAGGAACGGAGCGGCGTACCTCGCGGTCGAGCTGCGCGACCGCACGGGGGCGATCCCGGGGCGGGCGTTCCGCGACGCGGACTTCCTGGCAGGCCAGTTCGAGCGCGGCGACCTGGTCGCGGTGCGCGGGCGAGTCGAGCGCTTCCGCGACGAGCTCCAGGTCGAGCTGCGCTCGATCAAGCGCGCCGCCGAGGAGGTGCCCGACCCGTCGGAGTTCCTGCCGGTCGCCTACCGCGACATGGACGAGCTCGACGGGTTCCTCGAGCACCTCGCGCGCGAGGTCTACGACCCCGACCTGCGCGCGCTGCTGGACTCGTTCCTCGGCGACGAGGCCTTCCGCGCCGACCTCCGGCGGACGCCCTGCACCCGCTCCGGCCACCACTCCTACCTCGGCGGGCTGCTCGAGCACACGGTGTCGGTGGCCACGCTCGCCTTCGAGACCTGCACGCTTCATCCGCGGCTGAACTCGGACCTCCTGCTGACCGCGGCGATCCTGCACGACGTGGGCAAGACGCTCGAGTTCCAGCTCGGCGCGGAGATCGCCCTCAGCGAGGCGGGCGCGCTCGTCGGCCACGTCGCGCTGGGCCAGCAGCTGGTCGCGGAGCGGGCGCGCCGGATCGACGGCTTCCCGGAGGGGAAGCTGCACGCCGTCTCCCACTGCATCCTGGCCCACCACGGCCCGGACGTCCTGCCCGGCCGGCGCTTCCGCTCGGCCGAGGCGCTTGCCCTCTACCGCCTGAATGCGCTCGACGCGGGCGTGAAGGGCGCGCTGGAGCACGGCCTGCGCCTCGACGAATAAGTAGCTGATTTTCCGTTCAGGGCTTGTGTCCGCGCGCCCTCCTGCCGACAGATAACGGGAGGTGTCCGGAGAAGAGTCGAGTCCCGCGACCGCCCAGGCGGAGGCCGTTGAGGAGCTGCTGCGCCAGCTCGTCGATGCCCGCTTCGTGCTGACGGATCGCGACGGCGCGGTAACGCGCTGGAGCCGGCCCGCCGAGGAGCTGTTCGGCTGGCCCAGCGCCCGCATGCTCGGACGCCCCCTGATCGAGACGCTCGCGGTGGCGGGCGAGCTCCCCGAGTTCGGCGGCGTGACCCAGACGGTCGCCCGCCGCAAGGACGGCACCGAGCTCGAGCTGACGCTGACGTTCGTCCCGGTCGGGATGAGCCAGAGCCTCGAGTTCAACGGCTTCCTCGAGGCGCTGGAGATCGCCGCGCCGCGCGGCAATGCGCTGCGCCAGCTGCAGCGCAGCCATCGCACGGTCGTGGATTGGGTCAACCGCGCGATGCGCGGCGACGCGCACCTCGAGAAGGACGACCTCGCCGCCGGCACGATCGTCGCCTTCCGCCCGCTGATCGACCTTCCGCCGGCGCCGCTGCCCGCGGAGGACGAACCCAACTCCGACCAGACCGCGACCGCGAACGCCGCGGGCCAGATCGCCGATGCCGTGGAGGCGGCGCTCGGACGCTCCGACGACCTCGAGCGCGTGCTCGAGGGCACGACGGCGGAGCTGCAGGAGGCGCGCGGCGAGGCCGTGGCCGCCCGCGGCGAGATCGCCGAGGCGGCCACGAGGATCACCGAGCTCGGATCAGAGCTTGCCGAGACGCGCCGCGCGCTCGAGGAGATGCGCGCGCACGCCGAGGCGGAGCGCGACCGGACACATGCGGTCGTCAAGGAGACGCGCGCCATCGCGGAGCGGCTCGAGCGCGAGCTCGCCGGGACACCGCAGGCACAGGAGCGTCTGAGCGCGCAGCTCGAGGAGACTCGCGCCACCGTCGCGGAGCTCCGCGCCACGCGCGAGAAGGTCGAGGCGCTCGAGTCCGCGCTCGCCACCGAGCGGGAGGCCGGGGATGACCGGCGCCGGGTGGAGGCCGAGCTGCGCGAGACTCGCACGCGCGTCGAGCAGCTGGAGACAGCCCTCGCGGAGACGAGTGAGCGCGCCGCCGAGGAGACGAGCCCGCCGCTGGCCGAGCTTCGCCAGCGCGTGGAGACGCTCGCCCGCGAGCTGGCCCGGGTGCGAGATTTCGGCGCCACCGACGAGCTCGAGGAGGTCCGCGGCAAGCTCGCGGCGCTCGAGGACGTCCGCGCCGAGGCCCCGGCGGGGCTGACCGAGCAGCTGGAGCGCACGAGCGCGAGGATCCAGGAGCTCGAGCGCGCTGTGGGCGCGGCCGACCGCGGGGCCGAGCTGAGCACGGCGCTCGACGAGACCCGGGCGCGTGTGGAGGCGCTCGCCACCGAGCTCGCATCGGTCTCAGCCGAGCGCGAGCTGCTTCGCACGAGCGCCGACGACAAGGGTCCGGAGCGCCTTCGCGCCGAGCTCGAGGCCGTGCGCGGGAAGCTCGAGTCGCTGGCGGGCGAGCGCATCGAGGAGCACCGAGTGCTCGCCGGAGACCTTGCCGACACGCATGCGAAGCTGAACGAGCTCGTTCGCGCGGTCACCGACGAGCGGCAGCGAGCCGACGAGGCGCGCGCCCTGCTCGGCGACCTGCGCCAGGAGCTGGCACAGCTTCGCTCGACCGGCGCCGCACCCGCAGGTGGCGACGGCGCAGCCCTCTCGGCGGACGCGGTGGCCGCGGTCGAGCGACTCACAGCACTGGCGGAGCAGGCCGCGGACGCGGCCCGCACCCATTCGGCAAGCGCATCGGACGCCTCGACACAGGCAGAGGCGCGCTCGAGCCGCGCGGAGGAAGCGGCGAGTGCCGCGGAGGCCCAGGCCATCCGCGCCGCGGAGAGCGTGTCGAGCGTCGAGGGCGAGCTTGCGCGAGCGCGCGACACGGCCGAGGCTGTGGGCGCCCGCGCCGCGGACGCGGAGAAGACGCTCGCGTCGCTCGAGGCTCACCTCGGCCGGGCGCGCGAGCTCGCGGGCAGCGTCGAGTTGCAGGCCGCGCGCGTGGAGGAGGCCGTATCAGCGGCCGACGCCCACGCCGGCCGTGCCGAGGACGCCGTGAGCAAGGCCGATGCGACCGCCGAGCGCGCCGAGGCGGCCGCCGCCGGCGTGCACGCGGACGCGGAGCGCGTCGTCAAGGCGACCGCGGACCAGCAGGCCGGGGCCGAGCGCGCGGAGCAGGCGGCCGACCGCGCGGAGACCGCGATCGCCCGCGGCGACGAGCTCGCGGCGCGGATCGAGAAGGACATCGAGCGCGCGGGGAGCGCCGCATCGAGCGTCGAGCGCGCCATCGAGCGCGCCGAGGAGACCGCAGCAGGGGTACAGCGCGATGCCGCCCGCGTCGAGGCCGCCACCGCCCAGGTCCAGGCGGCGGTCCAGCGAAGCGCCGAGGTCGCCGGCGAGGTCGAGGCGAAGGTCGCGCGGGTGGACGAGCGGGCAGGAGGGATCGAGCGCCAGGCCGAGCGCGCCGAGGCCGCCGTGACCGCGGCGGAGCGGCACCTGATGCGCGCCGACGAGGCCGTCGGGAATGCCGACCGTCACGCCGCTCGCGCGGGGGAGCAGGCCGGGACAGTCGAGGAGACGGCGCGCCGCCTGGCGGACGCCGCGTCCACCGTCGAGCGCGAGGCCGAGCGGGCCCGCGAGGCGGCCGCCACGGCGGAGAAGGCCGCGGCGGCGGCCCGCCAGGCCGCCGACGAGGCGGGCGCGACCGCCCACGGGCAGCGCGAGGAGCTTCGCCGGATCAGCCGCTACGAGGCGAACTCCACACCGGCGGCCGACACGGTTCCGGCCGCCGCGGATGAGGCGCCGGGGAACGGCGCAGCGCGCGCGTTCGCGGCTCCGGTCGATCCCACGAGCGTCCGGGCGCCCGATCCCGAGATGGCCCCGCTCGCGCTCGACCGCAAGCCGCTCCTCAAGCCGAAGGACACGGCGCCGAAGCGCGAGCCGCGCGCCGGCTTCGACGACGTGAAGCCGCCGATGGCCAAGATCGGCCTGGACGGGCGCTTCAAGGAGCTGAACCAGGCCTTCTCCGACCTCGTCGGCTACAGCGAGCCCGAATTCCAGCAGGCCATCTGGCCGCCGGTGATGGACCGCGCGAACCTCGACAAGCATCGTGAGCAGATGAAGGAGATGCTCGCGGGGACGCTCGAGTACGCGGACATCAAGACCGGTTACGTGCACGCCCAGGGCCTGCTCGTGCCGATCGTCGGAAAGCTCACGCTCGTCCGCGAGAACGGCGAGCCCGCGCACTTCCTCCTCGAGACTTCGTAGTCGTAGGGCAAGCACCGGGCGGTGCCCGGTGCGCTGCCATGTCATTCTGCGCCTTTGTGATCCCGGACTCCGGCATGCTGCCGTGGTTCGAGCGGCTGCGCGAGGACGTGCCTGAGCTCGAGCCGCTCGACGCGCACACCCACATCGGCTCGAACGACCCGGACGGCTACCGCTGCAGCCGCGAGCAGCTGGTGAACGCGCTGGCACAGATCGACGCGCGCGCCTTCGTCTTCCCGATGCACGAGCCGGAGGGCTATTCGGCCGCGAACGACATGGTGATCGCGGAGGCCGAGGCGGCCGAGGGGCGGCTGTTCGCGTTCTGCCGCCTCGACCCGAAGGACGGCGCGCAAGCCGAGGCCGAGCGCGCGCTCGGCCGGGGCGCCCGCGGCATCAAGCTCCACCCGCGCGCCGAGCAGTTCACGCTCGACCATCCCGGCCTCGAGCCCGTCTTCGCGCTGGCGGACGAGCGCCGCCTCCCGGTGCTCGTGCACGCGGGCCGCGGCATCCCGGCGCTGGGCCGTCACGCCCTCGACGCGTGTGCCCGACACCCCGGGATGCGGCTGATCATGGCGCACGCCGGGATCTCCGACCTGTCCTGGATCTGGCGCGAGGCACCCGATCACCCGAACCTCTTCTTCGACACCTCGTGGTGGTCGCCCGCAGACGTCCAGGCGCTGTTCGCTCTCGTACCTCCCGGCCAGATCCTGATGGCCAGCGACGCTCCCTACGGCTCACCGACCTGGGCCGCGGTCATGGCCGCTCGGAACGCCCTCCAGCTCGGGCTCGACACGGAGCAGGTGCGCGCGGTCCTAGGCGGCCAGGCGCTCCGGCTCGTAGGCGGGGAGGACCCGCTGGACCTCGGTCCCGCGCCGGGCGCCGACGGCCTGGCGCGCGACCCGCTGCTCGACCGCGTCTACTCGTTCCTCATGAGCGCGCTCGGCCAGATGTTCCAGGGGATCGAGCCGACCGAGGTGCTGGCGCTCGTACGGCTCGCCTGCGACGTCGGGCACGAGGCCCCTCAGGAGCCGATCTGCCGGTGGGTCCTCGACCTGCTCGAGGAGCGCGAGCGCTACTCGCCAGAGGGCGACGGCCGGCCGACCCGCCTCGCGCCGGGCCTCCACTTCCTCGTCGGCGCGCTCGGCATCGTGCGCACGCCCGACGTGCCGCTGCCTGTCATGCCACTTCGCGAAGCGCCTCGAGCTCCCGGCGCATAGCCAGGCGCTTCAGCGCCCGCGACTCGATCTGGCGGACGCGCTCCGCCGAGATGCCGAGCCGGCGCCCGGTCTCGCGCAGCGGAGCCGGATCGTCCCCGCTCAGTCCGAAGCGGAGCCGGATCACGTCGCGCTCGATCTCCGGGAGCTCCTCGATCGTGCGCCGCAGAAGCTCCTCCGAGAGGCTCACCTCGACCTCCTGGTCCACGGGCGGCGTGCCGCCCTCCAGGAGGTCGCCGAGCGCCGTGTCGCCCTCCTCGCCCACGGGCCGGTCGAGGCTCGTGACCGTGCGGGCCGCGTCGCGCACCTCCTCGACTTGGTCGAGCGGGAGCTCGGCCTCGCGCGCGATCTCGTCGTCCGTGGGCTCGCGCCCGAGCTTCGCGGACAACTCGCGCTCCGCTCGCACGATCTTGCGCTCGCGCTGGCCGATGTGGACGGGGATGCGGATCGTGCGCGCCTTGTTCGCGAGGCCGCGCTGGATTGCCTGGCGGATCCAGAAGGTGGCGTAGGTCGAGAACTTGTAGCCCCTGCGCCAGTCGAACTTCTCCGAGGCGCGGATCAACCCGAAGATCCCTTCCTGGATCAGGTCGAGCAGCGACAGCTCCTGGCCCTGGTACTTCTTCGCGATCGAGACGACCAGGCGCAGGTTCGAGTTGATCATGCGCTCCTTCGCGCCGAGGTCGCCCTGCTCGATCCGCTTCGAGAGGTCGACTTCCTCCGCCGCGTCGAGCAGCGGGTAGCGCCTGATCTCGTTCAGGAACAGCTGGAGCGCGTCGGTGGTGGCCGCGGCGAGCTCGCCGTTGCGGAACGTGGTCGGCTCGACTCCGGTTCGCCCGCAGTCGTCCTCGATCTCGACGCCCTGCGCATCGAGGTGCGCCTCGAGAGCCTCCACGTCCTGGTCGGACAGCTCGAGCGCCTGAACCAGCTCGTCGAACTCGGAGAGGTTCACGCAGCCGCGCTCCTCGCCGCGAACGATGAGCGTCGCCACCTCTGGACGGGAGGTGAGCTCCTGCGCCACGAGCCGAATGCTACGCAGCCGCCGCGCCCGCGGCCGACAGACGGTCCAGCGAGCGCCGCAGCAGGCGCGACACGTGCATCTGGGACACGCCGACCTGCTCGGCGATCTCCGCCTGCGTGAGGTCCTCCTCGAAGCGCAGGCGCAGTATCAGCCGTTCGCGCGCGGGCAGCGCCTCCAACGTGCCGCGCAGCGTCTCCCCTATCTCGACCAGCTCGTAGCCCGCCTCCTCGTCGGCCAGCGACTCCGCCAGGCTCCAGGCCTCCTCCTCGCCGTTGCCGGGGCGCGGGGCGTCGAGCGAGACGGCCTCGTAGGCCGTGGCCGCCTCCATGGCCTCGAGCACGTCCTCCACGGGGGCGCCGACCGCCAGCGCCACGTCGCGGGGCGTCGGGGAGCGGCCGAGCTTGGCGGGCAGAGCGCCCAGCGCCTCGCCGACCTTCAGCACGAGCTCCTGGGTGGCGCGCGGCACATGCACCGACCAGCCCTTGTCCCGGAAGTGGCGCTTGATCTCGCCGAGCATCGTCGGGACCGCATATCTCGTGAACCCGTTGCCGCGGTCGGGCTCGTAGCGGTCGACCGCCTTGATGAGGCCGACGCAGGCCACCTGCACCAGGTCCTCGAGCGGCTCGCCGGCATGCCGGTAGCGCGCCGCGAGCTGGCGCGCGAGCGGCATGAAGCGAACCACGAGCGCGTCCCTGGCGTCCAGGTCCCCGTCGCGGTGATAGCGCAGAAGGAGCCTGTCGTCCTCGAGCCTCCGTGCCTCGGGAGACTCAGCCGCCGGCTCCCCCAACAGGACGGCTGGTGTCACGTGTCACATATCACCCTTTCGGGCAATTGTGAAACCTGGTGGGGTCGTCAGCCCACGGCGGATGCGTCGTCCACCATCTCGAGCCGCTCCTCCAAGCGGGTGATGGCGAAAACGCGCTGCACGGGCTCGGGGCCCCGTACGATCACGACACGGCGCCCGGCCTCGCGGGCGCGCTCGTCGGCCGTGACGAGGCAGCGCAGGCCGGTCGAGTCGAGAAAGGTCAGGCGCGACAGGTCGAGCACCACGACGGGCGGCTCGCCCTCCTCAACACGCCGCAACTCGTCCTGCACCTTGGCGACGGTGGAAAGGTCGAGCTCTCCCTTCAGGGCCACGTGCACGAGTCCGTTGCGGTCCTCGGTCTCTACATCGAGGATCTCCACGTGGCCGGGAACCTAGCGCATACTACGGCGCGTTGTGGAGGCGCTCAGTCCACTCACCGTCCACCCGGAGCGCGCCGCGCTGTTCTTCGACGTGGACGGCACGCTCGCCCCGATCGTGCAGCGCGCGGAGGACGCCACGGTCCCCAAGGAGACCTCGCTCCTCCTGGCCAGGCTCTCGCGGCGCTACGCCGCCGTCGCCTGCATCTCGGGCCGCGCCGCGGCCGACGTTCGAAGGCTCGTGGGCGTCGGCGGCATCGAGTACTCCGGGCTGCACGGCGCGGAGCTGCTCCCCCCGAACACGAAGACCGCCGAGGTCATCCCGGAGTTCGCCCGCCACATGCCGGAGGTGCAGAGCTTCGCGCGCAGGAACGACTCCGCTGAGCTGCGGGCGCTGCGCGTGCGGATCGAGAACAAGGGGCCGATCATGACCTTCCACTGGCGCGGCGCGCCTGACGAGGACCGCGCGCACGCGCGCGTGCGCCGCATCGCCGAGGAGGCGGAGGCGGAGGGGCTGTGGACGCACTGGGGGCGGAAGGTCCTCGAGATCCGCCCGCCGGTCCCGATCGGCAAGGGCCGCGCGGTGCGAGAGCTCCTGGCGCGGACGCCCGTCAGGGCGGCGATGTACGCCGGCGACGACGTGACCGACCTGGACGCGTTCGACGCCCTGGCGGACGTCGAGAGCCCCGTGAGGGTCGGCGTGCGCTCAGACGAGGGCCCGAGGGAGATCGTCGAGCGGGCGGACCTCGTCGTGGACGGCACCGACGGCATGCGCGAGGTGCTCGAGGAGCTCGATCGCGGGTGAGGTTCCGCGACTTCCTTCGAGTGTCGGTGCTGATCTACGGCGCGGCGGCCACGGCGCTCGGGATCGTGTCGATCGTGGGGGCCACCCGCGCGGACACGAACACGCTCGTCTACGTGGCCGCCGTGTGGTGGTGCGTAGCCGTGCTCGCGGGGCTGTGGCTGGGCCGGCGCCCCGAGACCACCGAGAGCATCGGGACTCTGCTCGCCGACGCGCGCGTCACGAACTCGCTGCCGCAGATGGAGCCCGCGTCGGTCATGTTCAACCGGCTGTGGCCCGTGGCGGTGGCCGTGGTGCTGGCGGGGGGCGTGGGCTTCTTCGTGCCGCAGGTGCCGGTGATCGCGACCGGCTTCTTCCTGCTGGTCGCGCTCCTGTGGCGGCGCCAGTCGAGCGCGGTGGCCGCGATCGAGGGGCGCGACGGGGCCGAGTTCTGGTTCGACCGCAGCGCGCCGTTCGGCCCGCCGAAGCTGCTGCGACTGCCGGGCCTGCGCCGGATCGAGCCGGCCTAGCCGCGCTTGCGGAGGCGGTCGAGCTCGGGCCATGGGCGCGTGTTGCCCACGTGGCCCGCCGTCAGCCACGCCCGCCGCGCCGTCGCCACCCCATAGCGCATGTTCCGGAGCGTGCGAGGCCAGTGCGCGTCGCTGTTCACGAGGAGTGTGACGCCCGCCTCGGCCGCGGCGCGCGCGTAGACGTCGTTCAGGTCGCGCCGGTCCGGGTTCGCGTTGATCTCGAGGAAGGTCCCGGTCTCGACCGCCTTCGAGATCACGCTGTCGAGGTCGAGCGGGTACGCCTCGCGACGTTCGATCAACCGCCCGGTGGGATGGCCGATCGCGTCCACGAGCGGGTGCTCCATCGCCTGCATCATGCGCTTCGTCTGGTCCTGCTCGGACTGCCGGAAGGCGGTGTGGAGACTTGCGATCACCCAGTCGAGCTCCTCGAGCACGTCGTCGGCGTAGTCGAGCGAGCCGTTCGGCATGACGTTGGTCTCGGTGCCCGCGAGCACGGCGATGCCGAGGTCCGGCAGCGCTCGGATCTCCTCGACGCGCCGCAGGAGCGCGTCGGGCTGCACGTCGTTGCCGAAGCCGTGGGTGGCGGAGTGGTCCGTGATCGCGATGTACTCGTAGCCGAGCTCGCGCGCCGCGGCCGCCATCTCCTCGACGCTCGCGTGGCCGTCGGAGAGCGTCGTGTGCATGTGGAGGTCGCCGCGGATGTCGCCGAGCTCGATCAGCTCCGGGAGTCGGTTCTCGCGCGCGGCCTCGAGCTCGCCGCGGTTCTCGCGCAGCTCGGGTGGGACGAACTGCATCCCAAGCCGCCCGTAGACCTCCTCCTCGCTCGTGAACGCCTCGGACTCGCCGCTGGCGTCGTCCGCGATCCCGTACTCGCTCACATGCAGCCCGCGCCGGACCGCCTCGGTTCGCAGCGCCTCGTTGTGCTTGCCGGAGCCGGTGAAGTGCTGGAGCAGGTTGCCGAACGCCTCCTCGGGCACGATCCGGAGGTCCACGGGCAGCCCGGAGTGGGTGAGCGCCTTCGCGCCGGCCGCGCCGGCGCCCGCGACCGAGTCGACCGAGTGGAGGCCGGCGAACGCGTCCGACAGCGCGGCCGGATCGCTCGACGAGGCGACTATGTCGAGGTCCTTGACGGTGTCCGCGAAGCGGCGAGCGCTGCCGGCGAGCTCGACCCGGATCGCGGACGGGTGGTCGCGCAGCGCGGCCACGAGCTCCTCGCCCACGGGCAGCGCCTTCGACAGGAGCATGCGCGCCTTTGGGCGGCCGTCCGCCCCGCCCGCGAACGCGGCGAGCACGTTCTCCTCCGCCTTCTTGCCGAAGCCCTTCACGTCCTTCAGGCGCCCGCTCTCGGCGGCGTGGCGCAGCTCGTCGATCGACGACACCCCGAGCTCGTCGTGGAGCAGGCGCACCCGCTTCGGCCCCAGACCCGGGATGCGCGTGATCTCGACGAGGCCCGAGGGGATGCGCTGCTTCAGCTTGTCGGCCGACGGGATCGAGCCGGTCTCGAGCAGCGCGTCGATCTTCTCGGCGATCGTCTTCCCCACCCCGGCGAGCTCCGCGGCGCGCCCCTGCCTCGCGAGCTCGGCCACCGACACGCCCGCCTCGCGGATCGCCTTGGCGGCGTTCCGGTATGCCACGACGCGGTACACGACGGCCCCGTCGAGCTCGTACAGGCTCGCCAGCTCCTCGAAGGCCTCGGCTATCTCTCCGTTCCGCACCGAGGCGCAGTCTGGCAAGCCGCGGGTTGTGCCCGCGGCGCAGCTATGTCGTACGTTACGCGCCGCTTTGCGACGAGCCTGGCTGATCCTGCCGACCTACAACGAGGCCCAGAACGTGGAGCCCGTGGTGCGCGCCGCGCTGGCGCAGCTCGCCGCCACCGGGCTCGAGCACACCGTTCTCGTGGTGGACGACGGCTCGCCCGACGGCACCGGCCGGGTCGCGGACAGGCTCGCCGGCGAGCTCCCGGAGCTGCGCGTGCTCCACCGCCCCGCGAAGGACGGGCTCGGGCCGGCCTATCTCGCGGGGTTCGCGGCCGCGCTCGCGGAGGGGGCGGACCTCGTCCTCGAGATGGACGCCGACTTCTCGCACGACCCCGCCGACCTGCCGCGGCTGATCGCGGCGGCGGACGCGGCCGACCTCGTGCTCGGCTCGCGCTACGTGCCGGGCGGGGGCGTCGAGAACTGGCGCATGCTCAGACGGGTCCTCTCGCGCGGCGGGTCGTGGTACGCGCGCGTGCTGCTCGGGGTGCCCGTGCGCGACCTGACCGGCGGCTTCAAGTGCTTCAACCGGCGCGTGCTCGAGACGATCGACCTGACCGACGTGCACGCCGACGGCTACGGCTTCCAGATCGAGCTCACCTACCGCGCCATCGAGGCGGGCTTCAGCGTCGCCGAGGTGCCGATCCTGTTTCGAGAACGGCGCGAGGGGCATTCCAAGATGACGGCGCGCATCGCGCTCGAGGCGGTCTGGAAGGTGCCGGCGCTGAGACTCCGGCGCTGACGCTATATTTTCTGAAGCGACTCGAACCGCGACAAGGAGCAGACGTGGCAGGCAATCTCGACGAGGTCACCGACAACAACTTCCAGGCGGAAGTGCTCGAGGCCGACAAGCCGGTCCTCGTCGACTTCTGGGCGCCGTGGTGCGGCCCGTGCCGCATCATCGCTCCCCACCTCGAGGAGCTCCAGTCAGAGCGCGACGACCTCCGGGTCGTGAAGCTGAACGTGGACGACAACCCGCAGACGGCCGCTCAGTACAACGTGATGTCGATCCCGATGCTGCTCCTCTTCAAGCACGGCCAGGTCGCGCATCAGATCATTGGCGCGATGCCGAAGAGCCGGCTCGTGCAGGAGATCGACCCCGCTCTAGCCGCTTAGCGCGGGCTTGCGGTCCTGGCGCGCGCGCCAGTTGCCGCCGACCGCCCCGAGGATCGCGCCCGCGAGCGTGGTCACGAAGACCAGCCCCACCTGCGGCTCCGGCAGGTGCGCCTTCGTGTGCTCCGGGTTCAGCATCTCGTTGCCGAGCAGGATGAAGCTCCCGAAGATCAGGCCGCCGATGGCGCCGCGCAGGAAGCCCTCGTCGGCGCCGCGGTGCTCCGTGCCCGCGAGGAAGCCGCCGATGATGCCGAGCGGGCCCGACATCGCGTAGTAGAGGATCTCGTTCACGCTCAGCGCGAAGCCGGTCAGGATCCCGAAGACGGCCGGCAC
>Ga0126313_10001344_pt1 | contig 12907 bp, 9 predicted proteins | sample Plot105A_FD_89954 | JGI IMG/M metagenome (GOLD analysis project Ga0126313, IMG submission 89954) | Serpentine soil microbial communities from UC McLaughlin Reserve, CA, USA - Plot105A | ecosystem: Environmental > Terrestrial > Soil > Grasslands | place: USA: UC McLaughlin Reserve, Lake County...
CATCCGCAGGAAGATCGTGGACAGCGGCTTGAGGCTCGTGCCGAGGCCGGGGTTGAGCCACCCGACCAGCGCACCCAGCACCATGAAGATCAGAATCCACTGCGTGTTGGAGATTCTGCGGAGGAACCTCCAGATGGCGCTCACCGGGAGGCCAGGGCTCCAGTCTTGGCGTCGATTCCCGCCACCACAGAGGCGTATGATGCGGCGAACTTCGTGACTCCCTCTTCTTCCAGCTGAAGAGTGATGGCGTCGAGATCGATTCCCTCATCTCTCAGAGCCGTCAGCTGTGCTGGGGCTGCGGCAATAATCTCCTGAATCCGAACGGACGGCTTACCGTGCTGGCGATAGGCGTCGAACGTCTCGGGTGGAAGCGTATTTACAGTCAGAGGCGCAGCCAGTGCCTCGACGTAATACACGTCCGGGAGGCGTGGGTCCTTGGTGCTGGTGGAAGCCCAGAGCGGGCGCTGGGGACGTGCTCCGGCCTCGGCGAGTCTCCTCCATCGCGGGCTCTCGAGGGTCTGCTGGAACAACGCGTATGCCAGCCCGGCATTCGCGATGGCGATCTTGCCGAGCAGCGGGTGAGTTGGCGTGCGATTCAGCACCGCGTCCACTTTGGCATCCACACGGCTCACGAAGAAGCTGGCGACTGATCCCGTGGAGTGGATGGGTAGCCCTCGTTCGAGCCGCGATTCAATCCCAGCGAGAAACGCCTCGATCACCATCGAGTAGCGCTGGAGCGAGAAGAGCAGCGTCACGTTGACGTTGATTCCATCCGCGATGCATCGGGTGATCGCAGGAAGGGCCGCTCGTGTACCGGGGATCTTTATCATCGCGTTGGGCCGGTTCACGGCCTTCCACAACCGCTCGGCTTCCTGAATCGTGCCGTATGCGTCTTCTGCCAGAGCAGGAGAGACCTCGAGGGACACGAACCCGTCTGCCCCGGCGGAGCTCCCGTAAAGGGGCATAAACACGTCGCAGGCAGCGCGAACATCGGCGACCGCCAAGGACTCGAAGATCTCGGATGCACTGCGCCCTTGCTCAGATAGCCGGCGGATATCCTCGTCGTACAGATGGCTCCCCGCGATGGCCTTCTCGAAGATCGTCGGGTTGGAGGTCATCCCTCGTAGTCCATCGTCAGCGATGAGTCGCGCCAGAGTACCGGATGCAATCAGATCCCTGGTGATGTAGTCGTACCAGAGGCTCTGGCCCAGACGTCCCAGCTCCAGGAGCGGGTTCGCCTCGCGACGGCGTTCTACACTCATTCTGACCTCGCGTGCTTTGAAGCCGGATTGCTGGAGAGGAGACGCTTTGTGGTTGCGGCCACCTCCTCGGGGGTGAGTTTGAACTCCTGATACAGTCGCTCACCTGGAGCGGATGCGCCGAATCCTTCCATTCCCACGATCGTCCCGTCGTCCGTAGTCCACCTGGACCATCCAAACGGGCCGGCCGCCTCAATAGCTACCCGGGTGCGTACCGCCGGTGGAAGCACCACGTCCCGGTATCGTTCGGGCTGCGCGGCAAAGAGCTCCCATGAAGGCATCGAGACGACGCGGGCGCGCACACCGTCTGCGTGAAGCAGCCGGGCAGCGCCTAAGGCGACCGGTATCTCGGAGCCAGTACCGATGAGGATGGCGTCCAACCGGCCGGTGCCCGGCGGATCCAGCAGTACATACGCCCCGCGGCGGACGCCCTCAGCGCTCGCGACAACCGTTCGATCGAGCACCGGCAGCTTCTGTCGCGTGAGGACCAGGATGGTTGGCCCATCGCGCCGTTCCATGGCGACCCGCCAGGCCTCGATGGTTTCCGTGGCGTCACCCGGACGGAGTGTTACGAGGTTGGGAATGGCGCGTAGCATGGCCAGATGCTCGACGGGCTGATGAGTCGGCCCGTCTTCGCCAACGCCGATAGAGTCGTGGGTTCCGATATAAATGACCGGCAGCTTCATGATCGCCGCCAGCCGAATAGATGGCTTCATGTAATCGGAGAACACGAGGAAGGTGCTTCCGAACGGCCTGAGGCCACCGTGAGCAGCAATCCCGTTCAGACACGCGGCCATGCCGTGCTCTCGCACTCCCCAGTGGAAGGTGCGGCCGGTAGTGGACGGACCGAAGTTACCGCCCTGCTTGAGCGTGGTCCCGGTGCTGCCGCCAAGATCCGCCGAGCCTCCGACCAGGTTGGGCACTGCTGCGGCAATCGCCTGAAGCGCCATCCCTGAAGCCTGCCGGGTTGCGAGCTGTCCCGCGGCGTGAGCCACAACCGGTAGCGCCTTGTCCCATCCTTACGGCAGCGTACCCGACAGCCACTGCTCCAGCTCGACCGCCGCGAGGGGATACGCCCGCGCGTATGCGTCGACTCTCGACCGCCAATCTGACTCGAGCTCTGCCCCACGGGAGACAGCTCTACGCCAATCGGCCAGCGCCTCATCCGGAACGTGGAACTTCGGCTCTACCGGCCAGCCCATGATCTCTTTAGTGCGCCGCACTTCCTCCGCACCCAGCGGAGCACCGTGAGCCTCCGCGGTATTGCGCTTCGTTGGTGCAGGGTCGGCGATGACGGTTCTCAGGATGATCAGCGAAGGTCGCGAGGTCTCAGCCTTGGCCGCGTGGTATGCTGCCGCGATCGCGGAGAGATCGTTTCCGTCTGCCACCCGGACAACGTGCCAACCATACGCCTGGAACCGACCGGCGACATCCTCCGAAAAGGAGAGAGCGGTGTCCCCATCGATGGTGATATGGTTGTCGTCGTACAGGACGTTCAGCTTGCCGAGACGAAGGTGGCCAGCGAGGGACGCCGCCTCGCTGGCAACGCCTTCCATCAGGTCGCCATCGCTGGCAAATGCCCAGGTCTGGTGATCGATGATTGCGTGCTGAGAGCGGTTGAAGTGGTCGGAGAGGAAGCGCTCTGCGATCGCCATACCTACTGCATTGCCGAAGCCCTGGCCCAGCGGTCCGGTCGTCGTCTCGACTCCGGGTGTGTGCCCGCGTTCCGGGTGTCCAGGAGTGCGGGATCCCCACTGGCGGAACGCCTTGATGTCGTCGAGCGAAAGGTCGTATCCACTCAGGTGCAGCACGGAGTAGAGCAGCATCGACGCATGGCCGCATGACAAGACGAAGCGGTCGCGGTCAGCCCAGTCTGGATTCTCGGGATTATGTCGCAGGAAACGAGTCCATAACACGTACGCCGCGGGTGCCAGTGCCATGGGGGTGCCTGGGTGGCCCGATTGAGCCTGCTCGACGGCGTCCATGGCCAAGGCGCGGATAGTATTGATGCTGGTCCACGCGATTTCCTGCGGAAAATCGAGCTCTCTAGATGACGACATGGGATCGGGTCGCGCAGGGCGGGTGCGGGTGCTCTCTAGGTTCAGGACCAGCTCCTTTCGAGCATGAAGTCGATCCGCGCTGGTGGAGGGGGAATAATAGGCCGTACCGCCGTACCGCGGTACCGCCTTACCTTCAACCATGCGCCGCTTAATTCGACTCTTCGTCGTTCTCGTCGTCATCCCGACCATCATCGGCGCCATAGTCATGGCTGCTGGCGGGCGACCTCTGGCCTACGAGCTTCTCCAGCGCGGCACGTCCTACAGGTTCCCGGATGTCGACTGGATCGTCACCAAGGATTTGGCTCGCTGGATGGAGGATCGAGCACGTCCTCAGCCGGTGTTGCTGGATGCCCGAACCGACACGGAGTTCGCTGTCAGCCAGCTCGAGGGCGCGCGCCGGATCGATCCCTCGCGGCCCTCACTGAACGCCCTGGCGGGCTTTCCCAAGGACACCCCTATCGTGGTGTATTCCTCGGCCGGGTACCGGGGTGCCCTGGTTGCTACGTGGCTCAAAAAGCAGGGTTATCAGAAGGTGCAAAACCTGGGAAGCAGCCTGTACCAATGGGTCAACGAGGGGCGGCCGATCTACCACGGCGGCACCCCTGTGAGCCTGGTGCACCCTTATGACGGTCAGTGGGGGTGGCTAGTGGAACGGGAGTACCGGGCCCGGGTTCCTGACGTCCGGAAGGAGTCTGCCGCCCCCTAGGTGGCGGAAACCCATGCCAGACTGTCGGTTTGGCGTCAATCTTGCTATGTTGAAAGGGTACGATCCCGACCTGTCAAGCAGGTCAATGTCTCACCCTTAATTTGGTATCTTGTGGCACGTAGAACACGAAGGCATCCTGCAGCTCACATTCCCAGCTTCCGCCGTTCCCCTGGTCGTTCAATGCAGTCCCATCGCGATTGGCTTCTTGCACAACACGGTTCTGTGTGCGCGTATTGCGGAACCGAAACGCCCGAGCAGGCTATTACGCTCGATCACGTGCGACCCCGCCGGGGTCAGACGGCTTACGACCGTCCTGACAACCTGGTGCTCGCGTGCAAGGACTGCAACGCCGCAAAGGCGGACACTCCGCTGGTGGCGTTTCTCATGCAGCGCCGCTCACGGGGAGTTTTCCTTCTGCATTACGGAGAGCATCTCTCCGAACCGCTCAGGGAACTGGCGCGACAAGCCTCCGAAAGGCCTCTGATCGCGAAGGAATGAAGAGCAAAAGGGCGGCCCTGGAGGCCGCCCTTTCAGTTTCTACCTTTTTTATAGTCGAAAGTCTCTCTAGCCCTGACCCTCGCCGGCTTTGGCTGTTGTGGTCACGCCCGCCTTGGCCGACCCGCCTCCTAGCGCCTCCCGCACGATACGCCCTTGCTCCGCCAAGTGGGCCGCTGGGTACCCTTCCGCCGGGCTCGCTCTTTCCGGTCGGCCGACGTAATGGAGATTCATCGGGTGTCCTTCCTCCAGGAGCTCGCGCAACTTGGCCTCCAGGTATCGCCAGGCGCCCATGTTGAGCGGCTCTTCCTGCACCCAGACCAGGTCGGTGGCTTTGCTATAGCGGGGGAGCACATCGCGCAGCTCGTTCCATGGGAACGTGTACAGCTGTTCCAGCCGTATAATGGCGGGGCGGTCCGCGCCCAGCTTGTCTGCCTCCGGCAGCAGGTCGTAATAGACCTTCCCGGTGCACATCAGCACCCGTTTCGCCTGCTCCTGCTTCCCGGCGAACGCCGGATCGTCGATGACCGGCCTGAACTGACCATTGGTCAGATCGTCGAGCTTGGACGTGGCGAGAGGGTGACGTAGCAGGCTCTTGGGCGTGAATAGAATAAGGGGCCGCTGCCGGGATCGCTTCGCCTGGCGACGGAGCAGGTGAAAGTACTGCGCCGGCGTGGTGCAGTTGACCACTCGGATGTTGCCTTCCGCGGCGAGGTGGAGGAAGCGAGCCATACGCGCGCTGGAATGCTCGGGTCCCTGACCCTCATAGCCATGCGGCAGCAGCAAGGTGAGCCGGGTTGTGAGCCCCCACTTTGCCAATCCCGCCGAAATGAACTGATCGATGATCACCTGCGCCGCGTTGATGAAGTCACCAAATTGTGCTTCCCAGAGAACCAGTGTTTCGGGCGCGGCTACACTGTATCCGTACTCGAATCCCAGTGTCGCAAGCTCGGAAAGCGGGCTGTTGTGCAGCTCCATCGGCGCCAACGCGCCGGGCAGGTTCTGGATAGGGGCCATCGCGGCGCCGGTGTTGACGTCGTGCAGAACGAGATGGCGCTGACTGAACGTGCCGCGCTCGGTGTCCTGCCCTGTCATTCGAACCGGTATGCCTTCGGTCAGGAGCGAGCCGAGCGCGAGCGCCTCGGCATGAGCCCACTCGATGCCGCCGTCCGGCCCGAGGGCGCTGCGCCGCCGCTCGAGTTGCTTCTTGAGCTTCGGGTGCACCGCGAATCCTTCGGGCCAGCTGTGCAGCTGATCGTTCAGAGCAGTTATGAACTCAGGGCTCAGAGACGTGTCTACTTCCTGGCCGGGCCCACTGAGCCGTACCTGACGTTCCTGAGTCGGCGCTGCATTCATGCTCGCCTTGAAGGCCTGCTGGATGTCCAGCAGCCGCTGGTACGCGTCTTCCGCCTCCTTCTGCGCCTCATCGCTCGTGATGACACCGGCATCGATCAGCGTGGCGGCGTACTGGTCGCGGACGGTCGGCAAATTTCTGATCCGCTCGTACATCACCGGCTGAGTGTACGCCGGCTCGTCACCCTCGTTGTGGCCGTGCCTCCGGTATCCCACGAGGTCGATGACGACATCCTGGTGAAACCGGTCACGGTATGCCATTGCCAGGCGAACGGCAGAGAGGCAGGCCTCAGCATCGTCGGCGTTCACATGGACGATGGGGATGTCGAATCCCTTTGCGAGATCGGAGGCATACCGGGTAGAGCGGGCATCCTCCATGTCGGTGGTGAAGCCCACCTGGTTGTTGGTGATCAGGTGAAGCGTGCCGCCGGTGCGGTAGCCTTTCAAGGAGCCAAGGTTCAGGGTCTCGGCGACGACCCCCTGGCCGGCAAACGCCGCGTCACCGTGAATAGCGACCGGGAGTGCGGCAGTGGGGTCGTGGTGCGGCTCGCGGCCACGGCGCTGCGTCTGCTTGGCCCGGGCACGGCCGTCCACCACCGGCGATACGTATTCCAGGTGGCTGGGGTTGGGTGACAGGCTGACAGTGATCGCCTTGCCCTTCATCGTCTTGTAAGCGCCCTCGGCGCCGTGGTGGTATTTCACGTCGCCGGTGCCGCCTTCGGGCGTCGGATGTCCTCCTTCCACCTGCCGCCCTCCCTCGAACTCGGCCAAGATCGTCTCGTACGGGCGGCCGACGGTGTGTGCCAGAACGTTGAGTCGACCGCGGTGAGCCATGCCGATCACAACGTCGCGAGCGCCCGATTCCGCCGCGCTCTCGATAGTGAGGTCAAGCATCGGCACCAGCATGTCCACGCCTTCGATCGAGAATCGCTTCTGCCCCAGGTACGCCTTGTGGAGGAAACGCTCGAGCGCTTCCACCTGAGTAAGGCGCTGAAGCAGCCAGCGTTGCTCCTCGCGGGTTGGTGGCTGGCGATACGCGCCGGATTCGATTTTCTCGCGCAGCCAAACCCGTTCCTCGTGGGTGGATATGTGCTCGATCTCGTATGCCATCGTTCCGCAGTACGTGGCTTTGAGATAGGGCAAGGATTCGGCGAGAGTGCGGCCTGGCACGGCGATGCGTAGAACCCTCGACGGGATCGACGCCATGACCTCTGGAGTTAGGCCGAGTGGTGAAGGGTCGAGGGCGGGGTCACCGATTGGGTCGGTGCCGAGAGGATCCAGCCGGGCGGCGAGGTGCCCGTGCATTCGGAACGCCTTGATCAACGCCATCGCGGCCGCAACGTGTGACAGCATCTCGGGCGCCGCTGATTCCTGGCCCGGCTTTGCCGACGCCGGTGCTTTGGTGGGAGCCCGAAAGTTCAGGCCCGAAAGCTTGAGGCTCCCGGCGATGCTCTCGTAGAACGTCTCCTCACCTTGAAGCAGTTGGTCCACGATCCCGAGGAACGCGCCCGACTCCGCACCCTGAATGATGCGGTGATCGTAGGTGCTCGTGATCGTCATGACCTTGCTGATACCGAGCTCCCCGCGGCGGCTGTCGCTCAGGCCGGAGAACTCGGCGGGGTATCCGATGGCGCCGACAGCGATGATGCTTCCCTGGCCGGCCATCAGCCGGGGCACTGACGCCACCGTTCCCAGCCCACCGGGATTGGTGAGCGACATGGTAGCACCGCTGAAATCGTCCGGCATCAGCTTGTTGGTGCGCGCCTTCTCCACCAGGCCTTCATACGCCTCATGGAACGCCGCGAAATCCATGGTGTCGGCATTTTTGATGACCGGTACGACGAGACCGCGGCTACCGTCCTTCCGTTGAACGTCAACCGCTAGCCCCAGGGAAATACCTTCCGGCTGCATCCGGTGTGGAACGCCGTTCTGCATGCTGAGCGCATGGCTCATTACTGGCTGGCGCCGAGTAGCTTGAACGATGGCGTACGCGATCAGGTGGGTGAAGGAGATCTTCTCGCTGCGGCCTGCGGCCTGGAGTGCGGCGTTGAGGCTCCGCCGCCGTTCCTCCAGCACAGCCACCGACAACTCACGGAAGGTGGTGGCTGTGGGAACGGTGAGGCTCTCGTTCATATTCGCCACGAGCTTGGCGGCGGGGCCTTTGATGGGGGTCGTACCCGAGGCGGGTAAGCGGGTAAGCGGGTCAGCGGGCAGAGAAGGTGTCTGGGAAACCTGCCTACCCGCCTGTTTTCCGTTCTCTCCGACAACGCCGCTCTCGAACAGCCGGCGCCATTCGGGGCCTACGGCGGAGGGATCCCGCAGGAACTCCTCATACATGGCCTGCGCGAAGCCCGCGTTGGCCGTCTCGAACACGTTTGGATCCACGAGCCTCAACTCGACTGGGAAGATGTAAGGAAGATAACGGCGGGGTTGAATGAACGCAGCGAAATTTCGCCTCTTGCGAGTCCCTTACCGGGCCGTATTCTAAGGAAATCTGTCTTACCCTGAGACATACGAGGCCCACGATGGTCAGTATCCAGTTCAGGCATATTCAGTGGCTGCTGGTGGCAACCGGCGCGACTCTCTTCGGCTGTGGTGGTGGCGGAGAGGGAAGCGGGCCTCCCCCGGCGGATGCCATCTCCGTCTCCAAGACGAGCGGCGACAATCAGCAGGGTACGGTGGCCGAGCCGCTGCCGAATCCCCTTGTCGTTACAGCTACACAAAGTGGTAGCGGTGCGGCCGGCCTGACTGTTACCTGGACGACCTCGTCACCATCACCAGCGGGGGGGAGTGTCACTCCAACATCGACAACTACCGATGCTGACGGACACGCGGCCGCTACGTGGACGTTGGGAACCCTTGCCGGAGCGCAAACGGTTAAGGCATCGGTCACCGGGGTAACTGGCTCGCCGATCACTTTTACCGCCACTGCAGTGGCGGGAGAAGCAGCCACGCTGGCCAAGGGTGAGGGTGACGCTCAGACCGCCGAGACGAATGCGGCGCTAGCAGCGCCGGTGCAGGCGAACGTCACTGACCAGTTCGGAAATGGTGTGGCGGGAGTTCCTGTCGCCTGGTCGGCAACGGGAGCTACGGTGTCTGCGCCCAGCGTCCCGAGCGATGCGGAAGGAGTCTCACAGGTGAATGTGACCTTGGGAGCCACTGCCGGACCAATCACGATCACGGCCGATGCACCTGGTTTGGAGGGCTCGCCACTGACATTTTCGGCCACGGCCACCGAGCCCATTCCTACCCCGAGCAGCATCTCGGTGAGCGTACGGGACGATAACTTCCTCAGCGTTCGGAACGGGACGGTCAATCCAGCCGTCGATACGGTACTCGCCGGCGGTACAGTAACCTGGGCCTGGGAGCCGACAGCGAATGATCCCCACGATGTGACTCCGACCGGCTCCCCGACCTTCACCGGCCATGATACAGCTACCCAACCTCCGCCGTTTACGGTGAGGTTCACCAGTCCTGGTACGTACAGCTACTACTGCACCCAGCATGGCTTGCCGACCTCAGGCATGCGCGGGCAGATCGTCGTCAAATGACGGAATTGCGTCTTCCGTTCACCACAAATGCCAGGTACCGCTCCGCCTCAGCCTGAACTCTGATCGAATCCCAGCCGAGCTCCTCCCCCATCAGCTCGGCGACGCGGTGCGCGGCCGGCGCACCATGCTGGCTGTGTTCGTAGTAGTGGTGGAAGCGGCGGACCATCACGTCTTCCACAGTTTGCGCCAACTCCCTCCGCACCGCGTGCACCACTTCCGCTTCGATGGCCGGATGGTCGGGTACGAGCCGACGAAAGAGCCGCCTATCGGCCCCACCGAGGTTGAAGATTCCGGCTGCTTCTGTCCCATAGTGCCGCAAGAGGTGCTCAACGCTTACAGCGGGTATGCCGAGCTCAGCACCTCGCTCGCGAAATCCGCTCAGGTCTGCGGTCTCCCCGCCGGGCAGTGGCTCGAGATCCGTCCTGGCCTCGGCATGCCGCGGCCGGCCGTCCCGGTGGCGGAGCTCTCGCATGGCTACATCGACCACCTCGGCTGACATGGAGCGATAGGTCGTCAGTTTCCCGCCCACTATCGTGAGCATCCCTCCGGATCCGTGCACGATGTCGTGCTCTCGGGACCGGGTGGACGTCAGCTGCCCCTGCCGGTCCAGCAACAAAGGCCGGAGTCCCGCCCAGGAGGCGCGCACATCTTCCACTCCCAGCCTGGCGCTGGGGAATCGCGCGTTCACCGAACGGAGCAGGTACACCATGTCGGCGCCCGTGACTCTGAGGTCTTCCGGTGGGTCCGCGCTATCCGTATCCGTCGTGCCAATGTACGAGAGGTCACCCCAGGGAAGGACGAACATCACCCGCCCGTCGATCGGACTCGTGAAGGCGATGGCCTCCTTGTGGTCGATCCTGGATCGGTCCACCACGACGTGTACGCCCTTCGTGGGCTGGAGCAGTGGCGCCGCGCCGGCATCTTCAAGGCGCCGTACCTGGTCGGCCCAAGGTCCGGTGGCGTTCACGACCACGCTGGCGCGAATGACGCCGTGTTCTCCCGTAAGGCGGTCCTCCAGCTGCGCGCCAACCACTCGGCCGGCGGTGCGCTCGAGGCCGGTCACTGCCATGTAATTGGCTACGAGGGCGCCATGTTGGAGAGCCGATCGGGCGGTAGCGACCACGAGCCGGGCATCGTCACACTGCGCGTCGTAGTACCGGGCGCCTCCGAGCAGTCCACGATCCCGAAGCATCGGCTCCGCTTCGAGCATTCGACGCTTGCCGAGCATTCGGTGTACCCGCACATTCCGGAACATCGCGAGCGCATCGTAGAGCAGCATTCCGGCCGCCAACCGCCAACGAGAGATCCGATCTCCACGATGTACGGGAAAGACGAACTGCAGGGGCCACACGAGGTGTGGCGCAATCCTCTGGAGCGTGCGCCGTTCGCGATTCGCTTCCAGTACGAGCCCAATCTCGCCTTGTTCGAGATAGCGTAGTCCACCGTGAATCAGCCGGCTGGATCGTGAGCTGGTGCCTGAAGCCAGATCATTCTGCTCAACGAGAATGGTCCGTAATCCACGCATTGCAGCATCGCGCGCGATGCCCGCTCCGTTGATGCCGCCCCCAATAACCAGGAGATCGACCGGCTGCAGGGTGAGCTGCCCCAGCGTCGCCCGCTCCGAGGATCGTTTCGCATGACCCTGTGCCCCGTCTCGGGGATTACCCGCCCCAGCACCTGGTTTTTCTGGCACGCTCATCTCATTCGACGTGGTATGAGGGTTCTCGACCTGGCGTGTGGAACCGGTCGCCATAGCCTTGCGGCTGCGGCGCTAGGGGCCGAGGTCACGGGTGTGGACCGTGATCCAGCAAAGCTGGGACAGGCGCGCGATCGCGCGGCGGCAGCGGGGCTCTCGATCGACTGGCGCGAGCTGGACCTGGAGGGGTCATGGCCTGCTATGGATAGTTTTGATGCAGTCCTGGTATTCAACTATCTTAACCGAGCCAATATGCCCAGAATTCGTGGGCTGGTCGCGCCCGGTGGCCTGCTCATCATGGAAACCTTTCTCGAGGCTCAGCGTGACGCGGGCTGGGGTCCGACGTCGGCCCAGCACCTGTTACGTGCTGGCGAGCTGGCCCACCTGGTCGCTCCTCTGAGCATCCTGCACGGGCGTGAGGTCTTCGAAACTGTGGACCCCGAGCGATGGCGGGCAGTGGCCAGCATTGTTGCTCAAAAGCGGTAAGCGGTAGAGCGCAAGCGGACGTGTTGGTCCCGCTCAATGCTCACCTCTCACCGCCCACGCGTTTATTATCATCCCCTCACCTAAAAGGGGCAACATGCTCGACTCACGCCGCGGCCGCCGGGTCGCGATCGTGGCTGGCGTTCGCACTCCGTTCGCCAAGAGCGGCACTGTCTTCCGTGATGTGTCGGCGGTGGCCCTCGCTAGACACGCCGCACGGGAGCTGCTGTACCGGAGCGGCGTCGACGGACGGGAAGTTGACGAAGTCGTGTTCAGCCAGGTCGTAGCCTCTGCACTCACCCCGAATGTGGCCCGCGAGGTGAGCCTCCTGCCACAGCTCCCCCCAAGTGTGCCTGCCTACACGTTGAATCGCGCGTGCGCCTCCGCCGCTCAGGCCATCAACAATGCCGCCGATCAAATTCTCCTGGGCCATGCCGACACGGTAATTGCCGGTGGCGTCGAATCGCTGTCGGATATTCCGATTCTCCACTCGCGCCGCTTCAGCCAGGTATTAATGGATGCGAGCAAGGCACGGAGCTTCGGCGGGAGACTCGCCGCTGTGGGCCGGGTTCGCCCGCGCGACCTGGTTCCGGTCACCCCGGCCATCGCCGAGCCCTCCACTGGCGAGACGATGGGCCAGTCAGCGGAGAAGATGGCGAAGGAAAATGGAATCTCCCGAGAAGAGCAGGATCGTCTGGCGCTGATGAGTCACCAACGCGCCGCCGCTGCTACGGCGAACGGCAGGCTTACCGCGGAGATCGCTCCCTGGTTCGGTGGTCCCGACATGGATCAGGTGGTTACTGCGGATAACGGGGTCCGCTCGGACACGTCACTCGAAGCCCTGGCCAAGCTGAAGCCCGCATTCGATCGCAAGTACGGCTCGGTCACCGCCGGAAACTCCTCTCCGCTCACCGATGGCGCTGCGGCCGTGCTGCTCATGGCAGAGGAGAAGGCGAAGGCGCTGGGACATAAACCGCTCGCCTTCATTAGAAGCTATGCAGTGAGTGCGGTGGATCCCGGCTGGCAGCTGCTTATGGGGCCAGTCTTTGCTGTGCCGAAGGCGCTGGAGCGGGCGGAGCTCACCTGGAAGGATCTTGGCCTAGTCGAGATCCACGAGGCGTTCGCGGCACAGGTGCTTTCGAACGTGCAGGCATGGGGGTCTCAGGCCTGGGCCGACCGGCTGGGTTTGCCGGCGCCAGTTGGTGAAATCGACTGGGAGCGCACGAACCTGGCGGGTGGCTCGATCGCGATCGGACATCCTTTCGCCGCCACTGGGGCGCGGCTGGTCACCACACTGGCCACGC
>Ga0126313_10001347_pt1 | contig 12885 bp, 12 predicted proteins | sample Plot105A_FD_89954 | JGI IMG/M metagenome (GOLD analysis project Ga0126313, IMG submission 89954) | Serpentine soil microbial communities from UC McLaughlin Reserve, CA, USA - Plot105A | ecosystem: Environmental > Terrestrial > Soil > Grasslands | place: USA: UC McLaughlin Reserve, Lake County...
CGACACGCCGACGCAGCCGCCAGCACCGCACGCGTCCCGTTCGTCGTCGAGTAGATCAGCGTCTCGCCGCGCGGCTCTAGCACCTCCCGCGGTGACGCGCCGATGTCGAACCCCTCGATCCTCATCGCCGAGCGCTCGCCGCCCAGCAGCCCCTCCCCCAGCTCCTCCCGCAAACGCAACGCGTCGTCGACCTCGCGACAGCAATAGACGCGCCGATAGCCGCTGGCCAACGCCTGACAAATCGTCGAAGTCGCCCGCAGCACGTCGACCACGACCGCCACGGGCGCCTCCAACACCTCGTCCGGCGTGAACGCCACGTGGACCCGCATCCCGGCATCTACGCTACCCCCGCTCATGGCCTGGATGAGCTCACCTCGGGACGAAGCCGTGAGTCGCCGCGCTGCGCCCGGCGGCGCGAGGCCGCGTCGTCAGTCGGGCCCGTATCTTCCAGATACGCGCCCTCCCTGCGTCCTTGCCTCGCATCCGCCCGGCGCACCACGGCGACGAAGCGCCATCCCGAGATGAGCTCCCAGCCGATGTACTGCTACCGCCACCCGAACCGCGAGACGCTCGTTTCCTGCTCGGAATGCGGCCGCCCGATCTGCGAGGAATGCATGACCTTCGCGCCCGTGGGCATCCGCTGCCCCGAGCACTCAGGCAAGGTGCAGGGACCGCAGCGCCTCACGCAGGGGGTGCGCCGCGCGAGCTTTGAGGGCGCCGGCGCCATCGTCACGAAGGCGCTCGTCGGGATCAACGTCGCCGTCTACCTGCTCGAGCTCGGCCTCGGCGGCCGGGTCAACGGCACGGGCAACCGGATCTACGAGGAGGGCTTTCTCTACGGGCCGTTCGTCGCCGCGGGCGACTGGTGGCGCCTCTTCACGGCGATGTTCCTCCACTACGGGCCGATCCACCTGGCGTTCAACATGCTCGCCCTCTGGTTCTTCGGCTCCGCCGTCGAGATGGCGATCGGCCGCGGCCGCTACCTGCTCGTTTACATCGTCTCGGGTCTCGCCGGCTCCGCGGGGGCGCTCGTCTTCACTCCCAACAGCGCGACCGTCGGCGCGTCCGGGGCAATCTTCGGGATCCTCGGCGCGGCGCTCGTCCTCGAGCGCCAGCGCAACTACGTCCTCGGCGGCGGCGCGATCGGGATCATCGTCCTCAACCTCGTCTTCACCTTCGCCATCCCCGGCATCTCGATCGGCGGGCACCTCGGCGGGCTCGTCGGCGGGGCCCTCTGCATGCTCGCCCTCTCACGCTTCGGCCGGACGCACGCGATCTACGGCCGGCCCGGCCTGCTCGGGATCCTCGGGGTCGTCGCGATCGGCGTGCTCAGTGTCCTCGTGGCGTACTGGCGCGCCCAGGGCCGCCTCTAACCCACGGGACGCGCGGCCGTCTCGACCGTCGGGCCCGCCCTGAACAGCACGACGCTCGCGACGATCGCCCACCCGAACCCGGCGATCAGCAACACATACAGGTAGCCGCCGCTCGGAGACCAGAAGCCGTCCGACGCCCACGTCATCCCGCGCAACGCGGCGAGCACCGCCGCGGCAAGCCCGAACCAGGTGAACCACCGAGGCACGATCGCGGCGCGCGTGAGACCGACCGTCGCCGCCCCGATGAAGCCGCCGACGAGAAGCGCATTGAGCGCGTCGATCGACCAGCTCAAGGTGTTCAAGGCCTGGTTCACGCCTTCGTCGCCCGCGTCGGCGATGTTGAGCGCCAGCGACGAGCTCATCGCCTGACGACGTATGCGACTCCGACCGTCGCTCCCGCGAGCGCCAGCACCGTCGCTGCGAGCCGCCCCTGCCCCGACTGGCGCAGCACGTTCGCGATCGCGCCCGCGAACCAGAGGAGGAAGAGGAAACCGACCGCGATGATCGGTTCCGCCGTGAGCACTCGGCCGCTGTGGTCGGTATAGAACGCCGCCACCTCGCCCCCGGATGCGTCGACCTTCGGACCGTCGCCGAAGAGCATGAAGCCGACGATGAGGAGCGCGACGAAGGGGATGCCGGCCGCGCGCGCCCAGCGATCCCACTGCGTATCGGTCATGAGGACCTCCTTGGTCGGCCGATTCTCGCGCGTCGCCAGCGGCGGTTCAACCACCGACGGAAACGGCCTCCACGCCCGATTCCGCCAGCGCCGCCTGCGCCGCGGCCAGCCGCGCCAGCGGGACGCGGTACGGCGAGCAGGAGACGTAGTCGAGCCCGAGCCGGTGGCAGAACGCGACCGACGCCGGCTCCCCGCCGTGCTCGCCGCAGATGCCCATCTTCAGACCGGGCTTCGTCTGCCGGCCTCGCTCGACCGCGATCGCCATCAGGTCCCCCACGCCGCTCTGGTCGAGCGTCTCGAAGGGATTGCGCTCGAGCACGCCGTCCTGGAGGTAGTGCGTGAGGAACTTGCCCTCGGCGTCGTCGCGCGAGAACCCGAGTGCCGTCTGGGTCAGGTCGTTCGTGCCGAAAGAGAAGAAGTCGGCGTCCTCCGCGATCTCGTCCGCCCGGACACAGGCGCGCGGGAGCTCGATCATCGTGCCGACGAGGTACTCGACGTCTGCCTCCTTGTCGGCCGTCTCGATCGTGAGCTCCCGCAGCCGCCGCAGCTCCTCCTGGAATGCGACCAGCGGATGCATGATCTCGACGAGCGGCGCGTTGCCGCTCCGCTCCTGCACCGCCGCCGCTGCGCGGATGATCGCGCGCACTTGCATCTCGTAGATCTCGGGGAACTGGAGCCCGAGCCGGCAGCCGCGCGTCCCCAGCATCGGGTTCGCCTCCTGGAGCGCCCGGATCCGCGAGCGCATGCGTTCGTCGGTCGCCTGCTCGAGCGGTGGCAGGAACTCGTGGAGCGGCGGGTCGAGGAGGCGGATAGTCACCGGCAACCCCGCCATCGCCTCGAAGATCCCCTCGAAGTCGGCCTGCTGGTGCGGGAGCAGCTTGTCCAGTACGGCGCGACGCTCATCCTCGTCGGAAGCCATGATCATCTCGCGGACGACGGGCAGCCTGTCCTCGGCCATGAACATGTGCTCGGTCCGGCAGAGGCCGATGCCCTCGGCGCCGAACTCCCGCGCCTTCGCCGCGTCCTCGGGCGTATCCGCGTTCGCCCGCACCTTGAGGCGCCGGAGGTCGTCCGCCCAGCCGAGCACCGTCTCGAAGTCCTCGTTGATCTCGGGCGGGATCAGCGGCACCTCGCCGACGATGACCTCTCCGGTGCCGCCGTCGATCGTGATCACGTCCCCTTCGGCCAGCTTCGTCCCGTCGAGGGAGGCCGTTTTCGCCTCGGTGTCGACGGACAGCGCCTCGCAGCCCGCGACGCACGGCTTCCCCATCCCCCGCGCGACGACGGCGGCGTGCGACGTCATCCCACCGTGGGCGGTGAGGATCCCCTGCGCCGCGATCATCCCGTGGATGTCGTCCGGCGTCGTCTCCCAGCGGACGAGGATGACCGCGTCGCCGTTGCGGCCCCGGTCCTCGGCGGTGTCGGCGTCGAAGACGACCCCTCCGGACGCCGCGCCGGGGGACGCATTCAGGCCTTTCGCCGCGACTTCGTAGGACGCGTCGGGGTTGATCCGCGGGTGGAGCAGCTGGTCGAGCTGGCCGGGGTCGATGCGCGCGACGGCTTCCTCGCGCGTGATCAGGCCCTCGTCGACCATGTCGGAGGCCGCCTTCAGCGCCGCCGCGGCGGTGCGCTTCGCGCTGCGGGTCTGGAGGAGATAGAGCTTCCCGTCCTCGACCGTGAACTCGATGTCCTGCATGTCCTTGTAGTGCTCCTCGAGGCGGCGCATCGTCTCGACGAACTCGTCGAAGGCGCCGGGTAGCCGCTCCTTCATCTGCACCAGTGGCTCGGGCGTTCGGATCCCGGCGACGACGTCCTCCCCCTGCGCGTCCGCGAGGAACTCCCCGTAGAGACCCGCCTCCCCAGTCGAGGGGTCGCGCGTGAAGGCGACGCCGGTGCCCGACTGCTCACCCTTGTTCCCGAAGACCATCTGGACGACGTTGACCGCGGTGCCGAGGTCGTCGGGGATGCGGTTGTGGCGGCGGTACGCCTTGGCACGCGGCGTGTTCCACGACTCGAACACGGCGCGTACGGCGCGGCCGAGCTGCTCCTTCGCGTCCTGCGGGAACTTGCGGCCGCTTTCGTCTTCGTAGATCCGCTTGAAGGCGGCCACCGTCGCCGGAAGGTCGTTTTCGTCGAGCGCGTCGGAGAAGCGATGCGCGTCGACGTGGTCGACGATCTCGCCGTACATCTGGATCAGGCGGCGGTAGGAGTCGAGCACGAAGCGCTCGCCGCCCGCGGCGGCCTCGTCGTTCAGGCCGACGTTCAGGATCGTGTCCATCATCCCGGGCATCGAGACCGCGGCGCCGGAGCGGACGGAGACGAGCAGCGGGTTCTCGGGATCGCCGAATCGTCTGCCGGTCGTCTCCTCGAGGCGGGTGAGGTGCTCGTCGATCTCCTGCTCCAGCCCCTCCGGCATCTCTCCGCCGGAAGCCATGTACGCGCGGCAGGCGTCGGTCGTGATCGTGAAGCCGGCAGGAACCGGCACGCCGAGCTGCGTCATCTCGGCCAGGCCGATGCCCTTGCCGCCGAGCAGCTCGCGCCCGCCGTCGATCGGCTCGTCGAAGTCGTAGACGTACCTAGCCATGGGGAGCCGATTATCGCGCAGGGGCGATACTGCGACCCGTGGCGGAGCGGCAGATCGTGGCTGTGGGCGGGGGAAAATCCTGCGAGGAGCTCGCGGCGTTTCTGGTCGGCCTCACGCGGAAGGAGCGGCCGCGCGTCCTTTACATCGGCACGGCGTCGGCCGAGGATCCCGAGTCGGCGCTGCGGATGTACGACAGGTTCGGGGCGCGGGTCGAGCTCTCGCGGCTGGAGTTCTTTCCGTGGCCGCCCGAGGATCTTCGCTCGACCGTGCTCGAGCAGGACCTGATCTTCGTGGGGGGCGGCAACACCGCGAACATGCTCGCGATCTGGCGCGTGCACGGAGTGGACGAGCTGCTGCGGGAGGCGTACGAGGGCGCGGTCGTCCTGTCGGGCTCGAGCGCCGGCGGCATCTGCTGGTTCGCCGAGGGAGTCACGGACTCGTTCGGGCCGGACCTCGACAAGATGGACTGCCTCGGGTTTCTGCCCGGCAGCTTCTGCCCGCACTACGACGACGAGGAGCTGCGCCGCCCGCGCTACCACGAGCTGCTGCGAGTCGAGCTGGCCAGCGGCTACGCCGCGGATTCAGGCGTCGGCCTGCATTTCGTGGACGGCGAGCTGCGTGAGGTCGTTGCCTGCGAGGAGGGCTCGAAGGCGTACAGGGTCGAAGTGCGCGACGGTGACGTGGTCGAGGAGCCGATCGAAGCCCGCGTGTTGTGATCGAGCTCCGCCCGATGACGCCCGAGTTCATGGCGGCAGTGCTCGACGGGCGGCGCGACGAGGCCGCCGCACTCTTGGGCATCGAGCTGCCGGACGCGTTTCCGTCCGAGGGAGAGAAGGGCTTCCTCGGCCTGCGGTTGCGGCAAATGCGCGAGGACGATCGGTTTGTGACGTGGTGTCCACACGCTGTCGTTCTCGGCGGTCAGATGATCGGCCACGCCGGGTACCACGGCCCGCCGGGCCTGAACTCGAAGCAGGCAGCGGATGCGGTCGAGTTCGGCTACAGGATCTTCCCACCGTACCGCGGCCGCGGCTATGCGACGGAGGCCGCGACGATGCTGATGGACCGGGCGCGGGATTGGGCGGGCATCGAGCACTTCGTCCTCTCGGTGGGACCGCACAACGCGCCGTCGCTCGCCGTCGTCCGCAAGCTGGGCTTCGTCAGGACCGGCGAGCACATGGACGACGAGGACGGCCTCGAGCTCGTCTTCGAGCTCAGGCGGAACGCCGCCGACGCGCCCTGAACTCTGCGATCCAGGCTGCCCCGCGCAGGCCGAGCCAGATTGGTGCGAGGAGGAAGTAGAAGACGAGCCCGGCGACGAGCAGCAGCGCCCACCAGATGCCCCAGCGCCAGAGCGGGATCGGGCGCGCCCGCGCGGCGGCGGCATCGGGGTTGCCGACGTCGCCGCGTCGCGCTTCCGTCACGGGGGCAGACCCCGTGACGAAGCTGCAACCCCGCACGCGCGGAAACGAGACGTTCCGTCCACAGATCGGCTTGGCGAAGCCGCGAGACCTGTCCCCGGTGTGGGCGACTTGTTACACATCGGCGACGGGGTCTGACCCCGTCATGGGACCGCCACCGCCGGGGCCTGGCGACGCTCGACCATCGCGATGATCCGGGCCGCGGTCTCCTCGATCGAGAGCTCCGAGATCTCGATCACGGGACATCCGAGCCGGCGGTGGAGCGCCTCGGCCTCCTCGAGCTCGTCGTAGATCTCGACAACGTCCTTGTAGCGGCGGTTGTTGCCGCCGAGCCGCTTCGCGCGGTCGGACCGGATCTCCGCCAGCCGCTCGGCGTCGATCGTCAACCCGACGATCTTCGACTGGTCGATCTCGAACAGCTTCTGCGGCGGCTCGATCCCTTTCACGACCGGAACGTTCGCCGCCCTGTAGCCGAGGTAGCCGAGGTAGATCGAGAGCGGCGTCTTCGATGTCCGCGACACGCCGACGAGGACGATGTCCGCTTCGTCCAATCCCCCTCCGACCCCGTCGTCGTACTTGACCGCGAACTCGATCGCGGCCATCCGCCGGAAGTAGTTCGAGTCGAGCGGCGGGCGGGCACCCGGCGTCATTTTCGCGACCTGGCCCGAGACCTTCGCGACGGAGTCGATCGGCTGGCGCAGGATGTCGCAGTAGTGGACCTTCGCGCGGCGGCAGAGGTCGTGCATGGCCTCGCGGAGCTCCGGCTTGACGATCGTGTAGACGATCACGGCCGGCCGACCCCTGGCGCGTTCGACGGCCAAACGGAGGTCGTCGACAGTCTCCACCATCGGGTGGACGATGTCCTCGAACTCCTGGTCGGGAAACTGCGCCTCGAGCGCCTGGACCAGCCTCTTTGCGGTTGCCCCGGTGGCGTCGGAGATCATGTGCAGCTCGACGACGGTCACGGCCGGAGGGTATCGCCACCTGTCGCCGCGAGCCATGTCCGGTGCCTGGCACCGGACATGGCTTCGCAGGGGAGGGAGGTTATTGAGCGGAGGCCGGACGCTGGCCGAGCGTTACCTGCACGGTGCGCTCCTTGCCGTTCCGCTTGATCGTGAGGGTGATCTTGTCGTCGGGCTTCTTCGCGTCGATCGCAGAGCGGAGCTCGTCGCCGGTCGCGATCGCCTTGCCGTCGACCGCGGTGACGACGTCACCGGTCTGCAGGCCGGCGTTGGCGGCGGGGCTGCCCGGGACGACCTGGGCGAGCGTCGCCGCGCCGTCGTCGGGAAGGCTGACGCCGAGGTAGGCGTGCTCGACGCGGCCGCTCTTGATCAGCTCGGCAGCGACGCGCTGTGCGGTGTCGCCCGGGATCGCATAGCCGATGCCGTCGCTGCCGCCGGACTCGCTGGCGATCTGCGCGGCGACGCCGACGACGCGTCCCTGGAGGTCGAGCAGGGGTCCGCCGGAGTTGCCGTGGTTCAGCGCGGCGTCGGTCTGGACGGCGTTCTCGATCGTGAAGCCGTTCGGGGACTGGATCTCACGTCCGAGCGCGCTCACGATCCCAGCGGTGAGGGTGCCCTCGAGCCCGAACGGGCTACCGATTGCGATGACTGAGTCGCCGACCTGAAGGGAGGTCTCCGACGCAAACGTCAACGGTGCAAGTTCGGACGCCGGAACGTCGACGTCGATCACGGCGATGTCGGTGGAGGGATCGGCACCGACGATCTGCGCGTCGACCTTCTTCCCGTTCGCGAAGCGGACGCTCACCGACTGCGCGCCGTCGACGACATGTTGGTTCGTGACGATGTGGCCTTCGTCGTCGATGACGAAGCCGCTGCCCGTGGCGCCGCCGCCCGGGGACTGGTTTCCGAAGGCGTCGGTCTGGCCGCCGGTCGTCGTCTGGATCTCGACGACGCCGTTCTTGACGCGGTTGTAGACGGTCGAGAGCGCCGAGGTCGAGCGTGCGATCGGCTGAGCCGACGAGGTCGTCGTTGCGGCGGAATCGCCGCGCGTCTCGAGTGCGACGCCGGCTCCGACCGCGCCCCCGACGCCGGCCGCGAGCAGGAGTGCTGCGGCGATGGTTGCCAGTTGCTTGCTCATGGCCTGCATGGAACACGCGGCGCCTAAGAGCCGCCTGAGAACATCGTTCAGCTTCCGTTAACGGCCGTTAACGGGGGATCTGGGCGAGATCCCCGAGCGCGCCGAGCGTGTCCCGGACGTCGAGGAGGAGGCGCAGGCGGTTCTCGCGCACCGCCTTGTCCTCGTCCATGACGAGCACTTCCTCGAAGAAGCAGTGGAGGACGGGACCGAGCTTCAGGCCCGCCTCGACCGCCGCTTCGAAGTCACCCGTTTCGAGCACGGCGGTCAGCTCGGGCTTGACCTCGCCGAGCTGCTCCGCGACGGCTCTCTCGGCCTCCTCGGTGAGGAGCTTCGCGTCGAGCTTGGCCGCGGCCTGCTCCTTCTCGCCCAGCCGGCTCGCACGGATGTACGCGGTGTGGATCGGTTCGAGCCGTTCGTCAGGGAGAGCGGCCAGTGCCTGGGCAAGACGCGCCACGGAGCCGAGGTCACGGACATTCGCCGCGCGCGCGGCGCGAACGAACTCAACCGGGACGTCGGCGAGAAGACCTTCGAACCGCTCCTCGACGAATTCCGCGACGTCGCCATCGAGGAGCTCGCGCGGGATCGTCAGCCCACCTTCGGTGGCGAGGCGGCAGAGGCCGATCGCGGCCCGGCGCAGTCCGAACGGGTCGCGCGAGCCGGTGGGCTTGTGGCCGAGGGAGAACGAGACGGTGAGCGTGTCGATCTTGTCCGCGGCGGCCAGGACCCTGCCCGGCACCGTCGCCGGCAGCGGCCCGCCCGCCGAGTCCGGCAGGTACTGCTCGGCGATCGCGGCGCAGACGGTCTCGGGGAAGCCCGCGAGCCGCGCGTACTCCGCGCCGATGTACCCCTCGAGCTCCGGGAACTCGCGAACGAGCTCGGCGGCTTGGTCCGCTTTCGCGAGACGCGCCGCTTCGAGCGACGCATCGCCGCCGCCGAGCCGGTCGACGAGCGTTCGCAGCCGTTCGGTCTTGTCCGCGAAGGTTCCAGCCCCGGCGAAGTAGACGATCGAGCCGAGACGCTGGGCAAGAGCCTCGATGCCCGCTCCGAGGTCGCGCTCGAAGGTGAACGTGGCGTCGTCGAGGCGACCCTCGAGCACGGTCTCGTTGCCCGCGCGCACCGTGTCGGGGTCGCCGCCGTTCGCGACGAGCGCGAACCGGTTGCCGCCGAGCGGGAAGTAGCGCTGGTGCGACTGCATGGCCGTCTCGATCACGCGCTCCGGCAGTGAGAGGAAGCGCTCGTCGAAGCTGCCGTCCAGGACCAACGGCCATTCGACGAGGTGGATCACCTCTCGGAGCTTCCCGAGCGGGTCGCGCCAACCGCCGAGCGCGTCGAGCCCGTCGCGGATCAGGCGTTCGCGTTCGGCGGCGTCGGGCTCGACGGCGGCTTCGCGCAGCGTCTCCGGATAGGCATCTGCGCTGAGGACGTCGACCTCGCCGTGGGTAAAACGGTGGCCGTACGTCTTCGTGCCGTGACCGCTGACGGGCTGGTCGTCGAGCCGGGCACACGTCCAGCGGACGGGGCGCGGGAAGCGCAGTCCAGAGCCGTCCCAGCGCATCGTCTTCCCGAACCGCAGGCCGCGGAGGATCTCGTTCAGCTGTCCCGGAAGGACCTCGCCGAGTGCCCGGCCCCGGGACACGACCCCGAGGAATCCGTCCCGTTCCTCCAGGTCCTCGACGGCCACGCTGTGTCGCTTCGCGAACCCGGCCGCGGCTTTCTCCCTCAGCTCGACCGGCGGGCCCTTGACCCACTGGTCACCCGTCCGCTCTTCCAGGCCGGAGACGAGCACCGCGAGGCGCCGCGGGCCTACGAAGACCTGATCCGGCCGCCGTCCGAGATGGCGATCGCAGAGCCCCGGCAGCTGCGCCTCGGCCTCGTAGACCGAAGCCGCCGGCAGTTCCTCGCAGCCGATCTCAAACAGCAGCTGCAAGGTATTCCTCGGCGACGCGGCGAGCCAGGTCTCGGACGCGGCCGATGTACGACGCGCGCTCGGTGACGGAGATCGCGCCGCGCGCGTCGAGCAGGTTGAACGTGTGCGAGGCCTTCAGCACCTGGTCGTAGGCGGGCAGCGGAAGCTTCTTCGCGAGCAGGTGGGCACATTCGCCCTCGTACTCCTCGAAGCGGCGCATCAGTGCGTCGATCGGCGCCTCCTCGAAGTTGTAGATCGACCACTGCCGTTCGCTCTCCTTGTAGATGTCGCCCCAGGTGAAGCCCGGCGCCCACTCGAGGTCGAAGGCGGACCGTTTCTCCTGGAGGAACATCGCCAGTCGCTCGAGGCCGTAGGTGATCTCGCCCGAGACGACGTCGACGTCCATCCCTCCCAGCTGCTGGAAGTACGTGAACTGCGTGACCTCCATGCCGTCGACCCAGACCTCCCAGCCGAGGCCCCAAGCTCCGAGCGTCGGTCCTTCCCAGTCGTCTTCGACCAGCCTCACGTCGTGCTTGCGGGTGTCGATGCCGACGGCCTCGAGCGAGCCGAAGTACTGGTCGAGGATGTCCTCCGGCGACGGCTTGAGGACGACCTGGAGCTGGTAGTAGTGCTGGAACCGGTAGGGGTTCTCGCCGTAGCGGCCGTCGGTCGGGCGGATGCAGGGCTCGACGTAGACCGTCAGCCAGGGCTGTGGGCCCAGACAGCGGAGGAACGTGGCCGGATTGAAGGTGCCCGCGCCGAGCTCGGTGTGGTACGGCTGCACGACCACGCAGTCGCGCTCGGCCCAGTAGGCCTCGAGCGCGGCGATCATGTCCTGGTAGTTCAGGGGCACAAGTCGCAAGATCGTACTGGCGCTGTCTGCCGCGCCTTAGGAGCCCGGCAGAGGCTCCTGCGAGGACCCGCCGTACATCCAGGGCGCGGCGCGATCGTGGGAGCGATCGAACGAGCCTTGGCCTTGGCAGCCGCGTCATAGCGAGTCTCGTTGCCCTGGCAACCGGCAAGCACCAGCAGGAGAGCGAAGCCGAGGGGGAGGCGGCGCACGGCCCGGATATCGACTCAGGCCGAGAGCGTCTTGAGACGAAATCCGCCGTGGTACTCGTACGACGAGGAGATCACGGCCAGCGCCTCGCGCGCGGCTCGGGCCGTGAGCCCGGCGCCGGCTGCGTCGGCGAGCGGAGTCCGGAGCAGTGCCTCGATCCCGTTCAGGCCGGCCGGGGACAGCGCAATCGCATCGGCACTGCAGTTCGCGCACACCGCTCCGCCGGCGCGTGGCGAGTACCCGACGAGCCCGGCCTCGGCGCCGCACTCGGCGCAGCTCGTCAGGTGCGGCAGATAGCCCGAGAGCCACAGGAGCTTGAGCTGGAAGCTGAGGACGAGCGGGTCGGTCGCCGGGCGCTCTGCGGGCTCCGCCTCGTCGAGCAGGTCGAGAAAGCGCGTCACGGCTTCGAAGGCGCGTGCGTTCGCCTCCTGCTCCGGGAAGAGCCGCAGCATCGCCTCGAGCGCGATGAAGCCGACGTTCAGGCGGTACGAGTCCTCGCGCGCCGGCCGGTGGGCGCGTAGCAGCTCGACGCCGGTGACGGTCTGCAGCTCGCCGGCGCCCTGATGCAGCACGAGCTCGACGTGGCTCAACGGCTCGAGCCTCGCGCCGAACCGCGACTTCGTCCGGCGAATCCCCTTCGCGACCGCCCCCACGCGCCCGCGCTCCAGCGTGTAGAGGTGCAGCACGCGGTCGGCCTCGCCGAATCGCAGCGAGCGCAGGACGACCGCCTCGGTCTTGTAGCTGCGGCCCGCCACGGATCAAGTGTAGAAGGGGCGTCAGCTGGGAAGATGTGCGTCGATGGCGCAGGTGCGGGTCTACACGACACGCTGGTGCGGCTACTGCGTTCGTGCGAAGGCACTGCTGGAGCAGCGCGGGGTCCCGTACGAGGAGATCTCGCTCGACGACGATCCGGCGTTCCGGCAGACCATCTTCGACCTGACGGGCCGCTGGACGGTGCCCCAGATCTTCATCGATGACAAGCCGATCGGCGGCTACGTCGAGCTCTGGCGGCTTGACCAGACCGGCGCGCTCGGCTGGCTGGCCGCTTAGTCCCTAGAGCACCGTCAAAGGCGTCCCCACGGGCAGCAGCCTCGCCAGCCTGAGGATGTGCGGGTTCTTCAGCCGGATGCAGCCGTGCGAGACGCGCCCGGGGATGATGCGAGGTTGGTTCGTCCCGTGGATGCCGATGAAGCCGCCGCCGGGCCAGTCGGTCAGCACTGATGAGCGAGCGCTCGTCCCGAACGCGATCGGGCCGTAGACGGGGTTGCCGAATCCGTAGAGCTGGTTTCGGATGAAGAACTCACCACGCGGCGTCGGCCAATGTCCCTGTCCTACGCCGACCGGCGCCCGGAAGATCACCTTGCCCCGGCGGAAGAGCGTCGCCGTCAGCCGGCGGCGGTCGATGACGAGCCTCGTGCGCAGCTCCTTCCAGTCGCTCAGCGACCGCCGCGTCACCCAGCCCGTTCGGTTCGCCGGCAGGATCGGGAGGCGCACCTTGATCCAGACGCCGCGTCGTGTTCGCTCGCCCGACAGCGTCAGGACGAGGTTGGACGTGCCTTCCGGCGTCCAGCGGCCGAGCTTGGCGACCACGGCCGCGGTGCGCCGAGGCGCACTTCGCGCCACAACCGGACGCATCACGAACGCCCAGCGGTAGCGCTCGTCCTTCGCGCTGCTGAGGACGAAGCTCCTCGGCTTCTTCTTCCGGCGCGGTTTGGGCTTGGCTACGACGAGCGTCACGTGGCGCGTCGCCGGCGCGAGCGCGGGGACG
>Ga0126313_10001349_pt1 | contig 12880 bp, 16 predicted proteins | sample Plot105A_FD_89954 | JGI IMG/M metagenome (GOLD analysis project Ga0126313, IMG submission 89954) | Serpentine soil microbial communities from UC McLaughlin Reserve, CA, USA - Plot105A | ecosystem: Environmental > Terrestrial > Soil > Grasslands | place: USA: UC McLaughlin Reserve, Lake County...
CACCGCAACAGAGCCCTGCCACACTGGCGCCGCCACTACAACGAACGCAGACCCCACAGCTCAATCGGAGGCCGACCCCCGATCAGCCGCGTTCACAACCTCCGTGGGCAGGACACCTAGCTAGCAGCTGGCAGAGGGTGGTCGTTGCCGTTCTCTGCCAGCCGGCCGGCGAAGCCGGCGCTCTGCCAGCTGCCAGCCGTTCGGTTGCCGGAGGCGTTGAGCGGGTATCCAGGGCCCATGGCACGGCGCTCGATTTGGAACGGCACCATCACCTTCGGCCTCGTGAACGTCCCGATCAAGCTGTACTCGGCCACGGAGTCGAAGACCGTCCACTTCAACGAGGTGCACGCCAAGGACGAGGCGAGGATCGAGCACCGGCGCATCTGCTCGAAGGAGGGCAAGGAGGTGCCCTACGAGCAGGTCGTCAAGGGGTACGAGGTGGAGCCAGACAGGTACGTCGTGCTCGAGAAGGACGAGATCAAGGCAGCCGCGGGCGACCGGGGCAAGGTCGTGCACCTGATCGAGTTCGTCGGCGCCGGCGAGATCGACCCGGTGTTCTACGAGAGGACCTACTACGTCGGCTCCCGTGACGACGCCAAGCCCTATCGTCTGCTGCACGAGGCGCTTCGCAGAACGGGTCGCGCCGGGGTCGGCCGGTTCACGTTCCACGACCGCGAGTACCTGGTCGCGGTCCGGGCGCTCGACGACGTGCTAGTCCTGCACACCCTGAGGTTCCACGACGAGGTCGTGTCCGGCGACGACCTGGAGATCGACGCGGGCGGAAAGAAGCCCTCGAAACGCGAGGTCGAGATGGCCGACAAGCTCGTCGAGACCCTCTACGAGCACTTCGACCCCGAGAGCTACGAGGACACCTACCGCGAAGCGGTCCTCGACTTGATCAAGCGCAAGGCCAAGGGCGAGGAGATCGACCTTACGGAGCAGGAGGAGCCGGACCAGGGGGACGATCTCGCCGCGGCGCTGGAGGCGAGCCTCTAGCCATGGCGCGCGCCCTCTGGAGCGGGTCGCTCAGCTTCGGCCTGGTCAACGTTCCCGTGCAACTGTTCACCGCGGCACGCGATCTCGACTACCACTTCAACGAGCTGCACGAGAAGGACAAGGCCCGCATCGAGCAGCGGCGCTTCTGCTCGGACGAGGACATAGAGGTGATGTGGGAAGAGGTGGCGCGCAGCTTCGACCTCGACGGCAAGCAAGTCATGGTCACGGACGAGGAGCTCGCCTCCGTGCAGCCGCGCAAGACGCGGACCATCGACATCGAGGCATTCGTCGACCTCGAGGACGTGGACCCGATCTACTTCGACCACCCTTACTTCCTCGTGCCCGCCGGCGAGAGCGAGGGCACGCAGCGCGCCTATCGCCTACTGGTCGAGACGATGAGCCGGTCGGGGCGCGTGGCCCTCGGGCGGTTCGTCATGCGCACCAAGGAGTATCTCGCCGCCCTCCGCGTCCGCGACGGGGCCCTGAGCCTGACCACGATGCTCTTCCACGACGAGGTCCGTCCCACCAGTCTGGTCCCGACCGGCGGCAGGACGCCGGGCAAGAAGGAGGTTGAGAGCGCGGTGGCCTTGATCGAGGAGCTCGCCACCGACTGGAAGCCCGAGCGCTACGAGGATTGCTACCGCGAGCGGCTGCGCCGTGTGATCGACGACAAGCGCAAGCGCAGGAAGATCGAGGCCCCCGAGCCCGAGAAGCAGCCGGCCCCGGCTCCCGACCTGATGGCCGCCCTGGAGCGCACCCTCAAGAATGCGCGCGCCGGCAGGGACATCAGGACGCAGGAGGACGGCGGGAACGGCGAGCTCGAGGAGCTCAGCCGCGAGGAGCTGACCGAGCGGGCCAAGAAGGAAGGCATCCGCGGGCAGACCAAGATGTCCAAGGAGGAGCTGGTCGAAGCGCTCTCGGAGCGGGACTGACGGCGGCCCTCGACGACGGCGCCTGGGGACCGTTCGATAGACCCCTCGGTGCTCGCGCAGCAGAGCACCCGCTGCCGCGCCGCAGTCGAACTCGTCCTCGCCGATACCCGACCGCACGAGCTGCGCACGGGTCACCAGCCAGTGCGCGGCCGACGAATCCGATCGAGTATTCGCCCTACCGAGTCACTTTGTCGGGCCACTGGCCCGGTTAAGTGACGCGCTGCGGAACCCTTGGGGGAGGCCCCTCAGGCAAGGCCGCGTCGGCGCTCGGCGCCGTGGCGCTTGCGGTGGGGTGACGGCAAGGTCAGCGCGAGCGCCGCTTCTGACCAACGGCACGGATCAGCTGGGCCTTGCCCATCTTGGAGCGGCCCTCGATTCCGAGCTTGGCGGCCTCCCGCCGCAGCTCGGTCACCGTCATCGCCCCAGCGCCGCTGCCGGTCCCCTTCGAGGCGCCGCGCTTACGCGCCGCCGCCTTGGAACCCTCCCGGCCCAGCGCGCTGCGGGTCCTGCTCGACAGCTTGGTGATTGTCTTCTTCTGCCGGGCGCCCGACTGGGCCTTCTTCACGTTCTTGCGCGCAGCCTGTCGCTGTTTCTGTGTCGCCATGTCGATTTTGTACCCGGGCCGACGTGGGGCAGACACCGTTTCTCCATTTGGGCGCCGGGAACCAGACCGCCATGCGAGTAGCGGTCATAGGTGCCAGCGGCAACATCGGTACGAGCGTCCTCCGCGCATTGGACCGCGACCCGGAGGTGTCGTCGGTCCTGGCGATCGTCCGCCGGCCCGCCGCAGCGGCCGAGAAGATCGAGTGGCGGGGGCGCGACGTGACCAGCGATGACCTGCGTCCCGACCTTGAGCGCGCCGACGCGGTGGTCTGCCTCTCGTGGCTGATTCAGCCCTCGCGCGATCCGGACAAGCTGTGGAGGGCGAACGTCGATGGCAGCCGCCGCGTGTTCGAGGCCGCGGCCGAGATGGGCGTTCCCGCCCTCCTCTACGCGTCGTCCGTCGGAGCCTACTCCCCCGGCCCCAAGGACCGGGCGGTCGATGAGAGCTGGCCCACCGGCGGCATCGAGAGCTCCTTCTACGCGAGCCACAAGGCCCAGGTGGAGCGAGCGCTGGACGAGATCGAGGCGCGCCATGGGGAAATGCGCGTCGTCCGCATGCGGCCCGCCCTCGTCTTCAAGCGCGAGGCCGCGTCCGAGATCCGCCGGCTCTTCGCGGGTCCACTGGTCCCGAGCTTCCTGGTGCGTCCGGCACTGATCCCGATCGTTCCGAAGGCCCCTCGCCTGCGCTTCCAGGCGGTGCACTCGCTGGATGTGGGCGAGGCCTTCCGGCTGGCACTGCGCACCGACGCGCGCGGCGCGTTCAACCTCGCGGCCGATCCCGTGCTCGACGGCAACGAACTGGGCCGGCTGCTCGGCGCTCGCCCGGTGCGGGTGCACACGGGCCTGCTCCGCGCTGCCGCCGATCTGACCTGGCAGCTGCGCCTCCAGCCGACCCCCCCGGGGTGGGTCGACCTGGCCCTCAGCGTGCCGATCATGGATTCGTCGCGAGCCCGGCGGGAGCTCGGCTGGACGCCCAGCCGCTCCGCCGGCGACGCGCTGCTCGAGCTGCTGACGGGAATGCGCGAGCGAGCCGGCGCGGAGACCCCACCCCTCGATCCCTCCGCGGGCGGGCCGTTGCGGGCGCGGGAGGTCGCAAGCGGCGTCGGCGGCAGGGAGGCGTAGGTGAAGGCCGTCGCCTGGCACGGCAAGGAGGACGTCCGCGTAGACCAGGTCCCCGACCCCACAATCGAGGAGCCCACCGACGCGATCGTGCGCATCACCTCGACCGCGATCTGCGGCTCCGACCTTCACCTCTACGCCGGCAAGGTGATCAAGCTGGAGGAGGGTGACATTGTCGGTCACGAGCCGATGGGGAGCGTCGAAGAGGTGGGATCGGCGGTCGACGGAATAGGGGCCGGCGACCGTGTGGTCGTGCCGTTCAACATCTCCTGCGGTCACTGCTTCTCCTGCGAGCAGCAGCTCTACTCGCAATGCGAGACGACCGCCGCTCAGGAGCACGGCAAGGGCGCGAGCCTGTCGGCTACACCCACCTCTACGGGGGCGTGCCGGGAGGCCAGGCGGAGTACCTGCGGGTGCCACAGGCCCAGTTCGGCCCGATCAAGGTCCCGGAGGGGCCGCCCGACGAGCGGTTCCTGTTCCTCTCCGACGTGCTCCCGACCGCCTGGCAGGCTGTCGCCTACGCCGACGTCCCCGAGGGAGGGACGCTCGCCGTGTGGGGCCTGGGCCCAATCGGCCAGATGGCCTGCAGGATCGGACTCTGCCGCGGCGCCGACCGAGTGATCGGCGTGGACTTCATCCCCGAGCGGCTCGATATGGCGGAGCGCCACGGCGTGGAGACCGTCGACGTCTCGGCCGTGGACGACGCGGCCACCGCCGTGCGCGAGATGACCGGGCGTGGCGTGGACACCGCCATCGAGGCGGTGGGAATGGAGGCGAGCGGCTCCAAGCTCGACTCGATCCTTCAGGCCACCAAGCTGCAGATGGACAGGCTGGAGGCCCTGCGCACATGCATGGGATCGATCCGGCGCGGGGGGACGCTCTCGATCTCCGGCGTCTATGTCGGACTGGAGCAGAACTTCCCGCTGGGCGACCTCTTCGACAAGCAGCTCCAGATCCGGATGGGCCAGGCTAACGTCCGCCGCTGGACCGACGAGATCCTGCCGCTGCTCGGCGACGAGGATCCGCTCGGCACGGAGGACCTGGTGACCCATCGGCTGCCGCTCGAGGAGGCGCCGCGGGGCTACGAGATGTTCCAAGCCAAGTCAAACGGGGCCGTCAAGGTCGTGCTCGAGCCCGGCATCGCCTAGCCCATGCTCCCTCGCCTGCTCGCGATCGGCGTCGCGACATCGGCCTCGATCGGCAGGCGGCAGGACTAGCGACCCGCGAGCTCCCAGGTGTCGTCGGAGCTCTCCAGCTCGACCCGGGCTGTGTGCCCGGCCGGGTCTCGAAGCGCGGCCGTCGCCGCCTGCGGACGCATTCTGAGCGCCACCACGCGAACGCCCCGCAGGGCTCCACCGGCACTCAGCCCGAGCACCGCGTGACAGCCCTCCAGCCCCGAGCCCGCGGCGATGAAGCTCTTGCGCAGCGGCTTGGTCAGCAGCTCTGAGGCCGCGACGGCTCGGTCGGCCGCACAGGTCTTCAGGAAGGTCTGGATCGTGGCGCGTGCCTGTTCGCGGGGCGGCGTGCCGGAGTTCGCGCAGCCCCCGCCCAGGAGAGTCAGGGCGGCAACAGCCAGGCCACGGCGGCGCATCACCTCCCTCTTACCCGGGGTAGCCGCTGTCCCACGGCGTGGACGGTTTTGAGCGCTGCAACACGGGTAGGGCGAGAAGATGGATCAGGAGAAGCGCGACGCCGGCGATCGCTCCGGCGATCCGGAACCGCACCACTCGCTGAACAACCCGGTCGCGGAGCCCGACCCGACCGAGTACCCGGACCCGTACGAGGAGCGGGAGGACCCGCGCGGCGAGCCGCGCCCGCAGACGGGTAGCCGGAGCACCAGCGAACCGCACCCGGCCGAGGACCCGAGCGCCGAGCCCCACGAGGCGCCCGAGCGGGACAAGCTGGACGAGTAGCCCAGGCGGGGGGGCAGGTTTTGTGAACGCGAAGGACGGGGAAACCAGTCCATTGAGGGGACGGCCCCGGTCCCGAAACCGGGCCGGGCGGCGGACGTTCGTCAGTTGCGTTCCGACGGAGGTTCGAGGAATGAGTACCGCCGTTTTGGCCACGCGCCGGGTGGCCGAGCAGGAGCTCCTGAGCCGCTACCACGAGTCGCGGGACTGGCGGCACGCCGCAAGCTCGTGGAGCGCTTCCTGCCGTTCGCGCGCGACCTCGCGCTCCGCTACTCCTACACGGACGAGCCGCTCGACGATCTCGTGCAGGTCGCCTGTCTCGGGCTCCTGAAGGCCATCGACCGCTACGAGCCCGACCGCGGCACTCGCTTCACGAGCTACGCGGCCCCGACGATCCTCGGTGAGCTCAAGCGCCACTTCCGCGACAAGGGCTGGGCCCTCCACGTCCCGCGCGACCTCCAGGAGCGCGCGCTCAGGGCGGTCCGGGAGAGCGAGGCGCTGGCCAAGCGGCTGGGCCGGTCACCGAGCATCCGCGAGGTGGCGGCGGCGGTCGGCTGCGACTCCGAGGAGCTGCTCGAGGCATACGAAGCCGCCAGCAGCTACGAGACCGCCTCGCTCGACGCGCCGTCCACGCGGGACAACACGGACGGTGCCGCCCTCGTCGAGCTCGTGGGTCAGACCGACGACGGCTTCGAGGCGGTCGCCGACGGCGAGGCGCTCGCCGCTGCCTGGCGGGACCTGCCGCTCCAAGAGCGACGGGTCCTCGAGCTCCGCTTCGTGCGCGACATGACCCAACTCGAGATCGGCGAGCTCATCGGGTTCTCCCAGATGCACGTGTCCCGGCTGCTCCGCCGGGCGCTGGCGCATCTCGAGAAAGCGACCGCTTGAGCCAGCGGGCGTTCTCGACCGCAAACCCCTCCCAGTCGTTGTTGAAGTAGACGTACACCTCGGCGCGTGATCGCCAGGCGGCGATGCGGCGAGTCCAGGTCTCCAGTTCACGGGGCGAATAGTTGCCGCGCCGTCCGCGGCGCCCGTGATGCAGCCGTACCAGGGTCCAATCGGTGGTCAGCTCGCGGGCCTGGAACGGCCAGCGGGGATGATCGCCGATGACGAGCGCGACCCCGTGGCTGCCCAGCAGGCCGTACACCTCTCGCGTGAACCAGGTCTCGTGTCGGAACTCGAAGCAGTGCCGGCCCGACGGCAGCTCAGCGAGCGTCTGCGCCAGGAGCTCGTCGTCGCGCCGGAAGTTCGGGGGGAGCTGCCACACGATTGGCCCCAGCTTGCCCGAGTTGACCAGCGGCTCGATGCGCTCGTAGTAGCGGCTCACCCCTTGCCCGATGTCCTGCAGGCGCCTCACATGCGTGAGGTACCGGCTGGCCTTGGCCGCGAACACGAAGTCCTCCGGCGTCGCCTCCACCCAGCGCGCGACGGCATCGCGGGAGGCGAGCCGGTAGAAGGTCGAGTTGACCTCGACGGTCTCGAACTCCTCGGCGTAGCGGGCGAGCCAGCGCTGCCTGCCGAGGCCCTCGGGATAGAGCCTTCCGCGCCAGTCGTCGTAGTTCCAACCCGAGCAGCCGACCCTTACCGGGCGCACGTCGGGAGGCTACTCGGAGACCAGCGTCTCCTTGTCGCGGGGCGTGAATTCGACGCTCTCGGCCTTGGCCTTCTCGCGGAGGTCGTGCATCTGCTTCGTCTGCTTGCGCCTGCGACTCATGTCGAAGGCGCCGATCGCCACGGCCGCGACGATCGCGATCGGCACGGCGAACACGGGCGGGCCGATCGCGAAGGAGAACGCAATGAGGCCCAGCACAAAGGCAGCCACGATAAGCGTGATTCCCCACATCGGTTCAGAGTTACCCGCCGCGGAGGCGCCGGAAACGAGTGAGTGCCGGGCTTCTACGCCGTGGCGCGCTCGGCGCTCCGCAGGCTGCGCAGCGCCCAGAACACGAAGAGGGCGCCGATCCCCGCGAGTAGCGCGAAGGCGAGCCCCGCCTTGACCGGATCGCCGGCGATGAACCCGCGCTCGGCGTCCAGTACGACGGTGATCGGGTTCACCGTCGCGGCCGTGTGCACCCAGCCCCCGAGCAGGCCGAGGGGCACGTACACGGGGGCCAGGAAGAGCGTCAGGAAGACCGGGACCTGCATCGCCGGCGCGGCCTGGAAGGTACGCAGGCGCATCGCCACGCCGGTGCCGAAAAGCACCGCCGAGAAGTTTACGAGCAAGGCGAGCGTGTACAGGCCGACGAGCTCGATGCCGGCGCCGTGCAGCTTCATGCCGGCCAGGAAGGCCACCGTGGTGACGACGCTGATCGTGAACAGCGCCCGGACGAGGCCCGAGACCGCGTAGCCGGCGATCAGTGCACGACGGCGCGGTGCCGCCATCAGCATCCTGCGGGCGAAGCCACTCTCGAAGTCGCGCGCCACGGCGAAGCCCGTGAAGACCCCGCCGAAGGCCGACGCCTGGAGAAGGACGAACGCGTATTCGAACGCCGTGTATCCGGGCGGGAAGTGGAAGCCCGGCACCGACTCGATCCGCGACAGGCCGCCGGCAAACGCGGTGAAGAAGAACAGCGGGAAGATCATGGCCGGCAAGAAGAGCGCCGGGTTGGTGAAGAACCCATGCAGGTTTCGCCAGGCGACCCCGAGAACGACGGACCTGAAGCCGCGTGCGGTCATTCCCGCGCCATCCTCGTCCTGAGTGCCGAGGAGGCGGCCGCGAGCGCGAGCGCCGCCAGCCCGCCGCTGGTCAAGAACCCGAGCGCGAGCGCCTCCCCGTTCCAGCCGTCGATCAGCACGCTGCGGATACCTTCGAGCATGTAGGAGACCGGGTTCCAAGTAGCCACCGTGCGGAACCAGTCGATCTCGATCAGATTCCGCGGCAGCGCCATCGAGGACAGGAACAAGGCCGCGAACATGAGCGGGAATAGTCCCTGCACCGTCTCGCCCGAGCCGGTGCGCAGCGCTACCAGCGCTCCCAGGGAGCCGAAACCCAGCGTGCTGAGCAGCGAGATCGCCACGATCACGGGGATCCCGAGGGGGCCCGCCTCGAGACCGGCGCCGGCTGTGAGCCCGACCACCAAGAAGGTCGTCGCCTGTATCAGGGCGAGCACGATCACCCCCGAGAGCTGGCCCACCAGCAGAGCCACCCTGCGCAGCGGCGTCAGCGAGAGCCGGTTGAAGAAGCCGGTCTCGATGTCCGTGGCAACGTTCGTGCCCGCGCTCATGGCCGCGAACATCGTGCCCTGGAGGAAGGTCAGCGCAAGAGCGAAGGTGAGGTAGGAGTCGGTCGGGAAGCCGGGCAGCCCCGTGGCCGAGTCGAGACCACCGGCGTTGATCGCCAAGAGCAGCATCGGGAACAGCAGCGCAGGGACGACCATCGCCGGCTGGCGGAGCGTGCGCAGGACCGAGCGCTGCGCCACCGTCCCGATCTGCAGAGCGAGCGTGGAGCTCACGCAGCCGCGGCCCGCTGGGCCTCCTCGCGGGCGTGCTCGTCCTGCCGGGCGCCCTCCAGCGAGCGTCCCGTCTGGGCCAGGAAGACGTCGTTGAGCGTCGGCTGGTGAAGCTGGAGGTGCTCCACCTGGAGCTCCTCGGCGTCGAGGGCGCGCACGACGTCGGCGAGCGAAGCGTCGTCGCCGGACAGGCGGACCGTCGTCCCGCGAGGGGTGCCGGGCACGGGCTGGCCGAAGCGCTCCAGCACGGCGATGACCCGCCCAAGGTCATCGGGCTCGGCCGGTATGGCCTCGACGCTGGGCCGCCCGATCTGGGCCTTCAGCGCGTTGGGGGTGCCTTCCGCGACGATCTGGCCGTGGTCGATGATGCCGATCCGACGCGCGAGAACGTCTGCCTCCTCGAGGTACTGCGTCGTGAGGAAGACGGTCACCCCGCGGTCGGCCACCAGGCGCTGCACCTCCTCCCAGAGGGCGGTGCGGCTCTGCGGGTCCAGGCCCGTCGTGGGCTCGTCGAGAAACAAGATGCTCGGTTCGTGCACGAGCGCCAGCGCCAGGTCGAGCCGTCGCTTCATGCCGCCCGAGTAGCCGCCCACCTTGCGGTCGGCCGCGTCGGTCAGGCCGAGACGCTCGAGCAGGTCGTCCCCGCGCTGCCGTCGCAGCTCTCGCGGCAGTCCGTGCAGGGCCGCCTGGAAGCGCATGTGCTCGCGCCCCGTGAGGAACGGATCGAGAGCGGCCTCCTGGAGAGCGGCACCGATTGCCGTACGCACCTGTGCTCCGTCGCTCAGGATGTCGAAGCCCGCCACCCTGGCTGTTCCGTCGGTGGGCGGAAGCAGGGTGGTGAGCATGTGGACCGTCGTGGACTTGCCGGCCCCATTGGGCCCGAGAAAGCCGTAGACCTCGCCGGGCGCGACCTGCAGATCGATGCCGTCGACGGCGCGGGGCCCCTTCTTGAAGACCCTCACGAGACCTTCGGCCTCGATCGCGGCCGCGGTTCGATCGTTCATCCCCGGCACTCTACGGACCGGACTGCTGGAGCCGCCCTCGAGATAGCCGGACTTTGTCGCACCGACAGGCGCGCGCTTCGCGACATCCTCAGGAGGCGGCCGCTGGGCGCGAGGGGGCGGCCGCTAAGCTCAGAGCCCCGTTGGATGCGTTCCGGGCCCCGTCCTAGTCGCCGCTGACGACGCCCTCCTGCTTGGGGGGCGCCGGCGTGCCCGGTGTGTGGAGCAGGTTCTCCACCCCCCGCACACCGTCGACCTTCGCGGCTTCCTCGCCCAGGCGCCTGATCGTGTCCCGATCGGCTACCTCGCCGCGCAGGTAGGCCACGCCGTCCTCGACGTTCACCGACACGTCGCCCTTGGGCACGTCCGCCGCGCGGAAGATCTCAGTCTCGACCTTTCTCGCGAGCGCCGGGTCGTTGAGGCGCTCCTCAGCGGGCGGCCTGTCGCCGATCGGAGCCGCCTCGTGGGCCACGCCCTTCGCCTGGCCGGCGGCGTAGCGCATCCTGCGCTCGGCCTCGGCGCCGCCTTTACGCACGTACTTCAGCGCCTGGTCGCGCACCACGTTGCGTCGACGCGCGCCGTCGTTCGGGTCGAGGAACCAGGCGGCGGCCGCGCCAAGCGCTGCGCCGAGCACAAGCGATGCCGATTTCATCTGTTCCAACTCCTTTCTCGATCTTGTGCCTTCTCCTCTTCCCGGGTCGGGCGGGCTAGAACCTCAGGAGCGCGGCGATCCCGCCCAGTGCTTCGAGCTGGTCGGCGCAATGCCTCACTGGCAGCACCTCGGCGGATTGCTGCACGGCCAACTCCACGGCGGCCTCGGTCACGTCGTCGAGCCGCTCGAGCTCGGTGCCGTCCACCGGACAGGCGCGCTGCTCGGCGCCGGTCACCCAGCCGCACTCGGGGCAGACGGCGCCCGGCGCCCTGAAGCGCTCGCTGACGAGGAGCGCCTCGACGCGGCGCTCCCCGAGGGCGCGTTCCACCTCGCCAAGGCCGGCCACCGCCCGCGAGCCCGCCTCCAGCCGGGCCAGGGCCTCCGTCTCGCGCCGCTTCTCGACCTCCTCGAAGCAGGGACGCGCGGCCTCCAGCACCTCCTCGGGACCGGAGTGCTCGACGTCGGCGTCGATCCGGCCGGCTACCCGCTCGGCCAGGTAGTGGTGCAGCTTCGACTCGAAGTCGGCCACCACCTCCGCAGTGCCGCCCAGCAGCAGGTGCTCGAAGGGGCGACGGCGGAAGTGGCGGAAGAGGACGTCGGCCGTGCGACGCAGATGGTCGGCGGCCTCCTTGTCGACGCTTCGCTGGTAGCGAGCCTGCGACCAGCCGCCCTGGTCGTGCTGTCCGTGGACGTCGTCGTGGACCCAGTCGAGCTCACGGAGGCCGTCCGGCGAGCCACGGAAGATGCGCCCCTCCCGCCGGTTCACGAGCGTGACGCACCACGCCTCGCGCCGCTCGAGCACGGCAAGCGGCCCGACCAGCGGCGAGCGGCCGATGGCCACCCTGTTGCGCACCGGTCGCGGCAGCTTCACGGTCTCGAACAGCCCGGCCGACTCGGCGGCGAAGACCGCCACGGCACGCGCGCCGTCCGCGGCGAGCTCGTGCTCCAGGAAGGCACGTGCGCGCTCGAGGCTCGCGCGCAGGTCGACCTTGTCCCGGTGCGAGAGGCCATCGCGGTCGCGCACTCGTCGATCGGCCTCGTCGAGTAGCGACCTGGCCGCGGTGGCGCGCGCCGGTGGGGTGGCGAACTCGGTGGGATCCAGATCCAGATACAGGCTCAAGATCAGCGGCCGGTCGAGCCTGATCTCGGCCAGGCGGCGCAGTTCGTCTCTCCCGGGAGCGGCAACCTGCACGTCTCGGTCCTACCCGTTCTTCCCGCCCCTATTCGTGCGCCAGACGCTACAGCGGGGCCCCGCCCCGGGCAAGGGACGGGGCCCCCGGGGACCTCAAGCACCCTGCGCCTGGGAGTCCCCGCCGTGCTGGATCAGCTTTCCGGAGGCAACCGCGCCGAGGCCGCCCACCAGGCCGGCGCCGAGGGCCGCCAACGCCCAGCCCAGCCCGCCCACGTCGAGGTCGAGCGCCGAGTCGAGCGACGCGTCGCCCGCCCCAAGGGCGGCGAGCGTGAATGCGACGGCTGCGTACACGAGCGGGAGCTCGGAGCCGCCACGGGTGTTCCAGATGCCCTTGCCGCGATGGGCGGTCAGGCTCGCAGCGACCATCGTCGCGATCAGAAGCGCCGCGGCCACCGGCACGAGCAGACCGAGCGCGAGCAGCGCACCACCGACGAACTCGTTGAAGCCCGCCGCAGACGCATGGAAGCGTCCGGGTTGCAGCCCGAGCGAATGCATGAGCGCGCTTGTGCCCTCGAAGCCGTGGCCGCCGAAGATCCCGAACAGCTTCTGGGCGCCGTGTCCCACGAACAGGAGTCCTACAAGGATGTGCAGAACAGCCAAACCAGTGTCCATCGCGTTACCTCCCGCGCCTTCAGGTGTTCCTACTACTTACGGAAGATTAGCAGAGTAGTTGCGCGTACAACCAGCGCTCTCCACGCTATACTTTCGATAGCAATCGAACTGTCGAACCGAATAGAGGCCAATTACGACTACGGACACGCTTACCCGGCTTCCCGATCCGGAGGCCAGGGCCACTGACCGCCGGCTGGAGCCGGAGGCCACGACCCATTCGCTGCAGCTCTTCTTCAATGAAGCGCGTCGCTACCCCCTGCTCACCGCCGAGGAGGAGGTCGAGCTGGCCAAGCGGATCGAGCGGGGTGACCTCGCCGCCAAGGAGCGCATGATCAACTCCAACCTGCGGCTGGTCATCTCCGTCGCCCGCAAGTACCAGGGGCAAGGCCTGCCCCTCGGCGACCTGATCCAGGA
>Ga0126313_10001351_pt1 | contig 12868 bp, 15 predicted proteins | sample Plot105A_FD_89954 | JGI IMG/M metagenome (GOLD analysis project Ga0126313, IMG submission 89954) | Serpentine soil microbial communities from UC McLaughlin Reserve, CA, USA - Plot105A | ecosystem: Environmental > Terrestrial > Soil > Grasslands | place: USA: UC McLaughlin Reserve, Lake County...
CCGGGTGGCATTATGCTCATGGTGTCGACCCGTTGGAGAAGAACACGAGTTGGCGAGGAGAATGCTCACATGTCAGCGGAAGAGAACAAGGTCGTAGTGCGCCGCCTCATCGAAGTACAGTTAGGGGGGGCCTTGTCTGTACATAAGAAGGACGGGGGGAGACGCGCCGGGGAGTGGTGGGCGCGTACACAGGTTTGTGCATGCACAAGCGGGGCTAAGGGAACATAATACTCCTGACCCAGGGCTCGATCTCTCCCCCACCCCGCCGTATCGGGACGGGGGAGAGCGCGATCTCCTTTGTTACGCCGCTCCTTCTTCGCCTTTGATCTCACGCAGGAGTTTGAAGACCTTCCCCTGGTTGCGGACGTTGCCCTCCCCCTTCTCCCACCGCTCGTCGTCTTCGCGTAGGAGATCGTAGACCTCATTGCGGACCCGCCGGATCTCGGTGCGCTCCTCGTCGGAGAGCATGCTGGTCGGGCGGAACCTGACCTTACCGCCGACGAGGCGGAAGGAGACGCCCCGACGGGCGAGGCGCTCAATGAGGCCGCGGGCCGTCCCCCGACGTCCTGCGTACACAGGGTCGGGGGAGGCGCACTCCAGGCAGGAGCAATGCAGCGGGTGATCTATCCAGGGGCTCACAGCTCCTCCTCGTCGTCGAGGAGGTCGTCGGCCTCGCCAGCACCGTCGTTCATCGCCCTCAGGAGGAGCTGGCCGTGGCAGCGGAGCGGGTCGTCGACGGTCAGGATCTCCGGCGCGCTGTCCTTGCCGGCGCAGTGGCAGCCGAGCGCCTTCCCCTCGCGCAACTCCTCACGCAACTCCGCAAGCGCCACGCGGCCCTCCCTATAGAAGAGGGTCTTCTCGTGCAAGCGCTCCTCGTACTTCGCAAGCACCTCCTCCCGGTCTCCGTCCTTGCCGATCTCGTACGGGTTGGAGAAGTAGTGCGGCCCGCCGTAGCGCCTGGAGCGCCCGACGTAGACGTACTCCTCCTTGGGCCTGCCCTTGACGTTCACCACGCCCGGGACTCCTGCACGTCTCCTGCGCAGCTCCTCGAGCGTCGCCGACTCCCCAGGCGCGAGGTCCGAGGAGAGCGGCCTCCCAGAATTCTTTTCTTCTGGGGATACCCGCAAACCATCGTCACCATCGTCACCGTCGTCACCATTGGGTGAATTCCCCTTACCTACGGGGTTTTCGTGGTGACGATCCTCCGAGAAGGCATCGTCACCACCATCGTCACCATACCGACCATCGTCACCACCATCGTCACCATCGGATTCCGCATAGGTATCGCGGAAAGTCCCTCCGGGTGACGATGGTGACGATGGTGACGGTCCTTTGCGAGGGCTCTCAGAGAAATAAATTCTCAGCTTGCGCCCCTCGCGGCGCGAGTGCGCCGGGCGCTCGATGTGAACCCCGAGCTCGAGGAGGGCGGGAGCGAGCCGATTCAGGGCCTCGGTCAGCCGGGCCGGCGCCTTGGGCCACTCCTTCGAGCGCTTGAGGGCGTCGTCGTCGACGGAATCGTTGAGCGCCTTGAGGAGCTCGGTCGCCGAGCCCTCCCACGCGTTCTCGAAGCCGACCCGCTTTTTGGCGAACTCGAGGAACGCGGCTCCTGGTGCCCAAGTCTCCATCGCGGTCTCCGTGGCCTCGTCCTGGCTGCCGAGGTACGCGGCCATGAACGACCCCGGCGCGCCGCCGAGAGCCTGCTCGGTGGCCACGCCCCAGCTGGCGAAGTCGGCCATCCTGGGGAGCTCGTCGATCAGCAGGTGGGGCTCCGCCGCGAGGCCCTCGGCGACGGCGTCAAAGAGCGCTGCCAGGATGCCGGGCTTGAGCGCCTCGACGTCAGCCTCGAGTTCGCGCTCGAGCCGGCGAGCCTCTCGGGGGATCGAGCCCAGGCTGATAATCAGGGCGCGATCGAGGAGGTCGGGTCGGGTGACGACGTCGCCGATCCCGTTGAGGATCACGGGGCGCATGGCGTCGAAGAGGATCTGGTCCTGGTCGGTGTAGAGCTGGCGGGTCGAGAACCCGCCGCCCGTAGCCAGCCGGCACAGGGCGTCCGAGAGCCACCCGGGGAGGCTGCTCATGTTGTCCAGGGCGATCACCCACCCCGCGCGCGCGTCGATATAGAGGTTGTGCTCGTCGCGCGGGGCGGAGCGCAGGGGGACGCTCGAGGCGTCGATGATGTTGCGGAGGATCTTCTGCGCCGTCGACTTTGCCGAACCCTGGGGGCCGAGCAAGGTCAGCACGGGGTAGGGGCCCGAGGGTACGAACGCCTGCGCCATCCACGCCAGGATTAGCCGCCAGTTCCGCTCGGAGATGTCGTCGTCGCCGAGGTTGAGTACCCCGCGCAGCGACTCGAGCGCTCCGTCCCGCTCTGCGAGCCGGGGTTCGGGGAGGGCCAGCATGCCCCTCGCCCGGACGAACCGAACCGGGACGTCGGCGGAGGAGAGCACGCGCCAGCCATCGACGGAGATCTCCACCGCCCTCCAGGAGGCGTCGCAGAGGTCGACGTAGATCATCCCCTCCTTGCCGGCCACGCGGGTGAACACCTCCTCCTCGTGGCCTTCGAATAGCGCGATGGCCTCGAAGTGTCCGGCCACCTCCTGCGCGGCGCGGGAGGGGAAGACGGGATCGTCGTCGGCGTGGTCGCCCATCTCCTTGGTGCCCTGCTTGCGCTCGCGCTCCCTGCGGAAGAACTCTCGACGGAGCCAGAGGATGAACCTCCGAGAGTTGATCGGGTAGGTCTCCCGGTGCCCGGCGGCCACCTCGACCGTCGCGTAGGCCTCTTGCTCGGCGGTGTGGAAATACTCGCCCGCCTCCTTGGCGTACTTGATCATGAGAGCGAACGGGTTGTCCTTGGCCAAGATGTCCCAAAGGGTCGGCTCGTCCTTATCGGACTCGTCGGCGTCCTTACCCACGGGGGAGGCCATCGCCAGGGCCACCATGCCGAGGTCGGCGAGGATGTGGGGGACGGTGTCCTCGCCCTCCCGGCTGAAGAAGGCCTTGGCGTCCTTGGCCAGCCGCTCCCTGAAGGACGAGGCGTTGATGTTGCCGGTGTCGGGGGGCATCAGGTCGAGGTTGCGCCAGATCTCGACGATCACCTTGGTGGCGGTGCTGTGGCGCAGCAGGACCTTGACCTCGTCGCGGACGCTGAAGAGGATCGAGCCGTCGGGCCTGATCTCGTAGGGTAGCTCGTTAGCCACGGCCGAACCTCACTTTGTTGGTTGGGTTAGTGGTGGGACGACGGATCAGGACCGTGCGGACCCGACCGACCTTGCGCCTGAAGGCTGTCCACCCCCGTGCGGCGCAGTGGGCGTGCCAGCACCAAAACCACAGCCCGCCGTCCTCGCGCTGGCCGATGTAGGTGCCGGTGTCAGCGTCGGCGGTGTGGTCGGTGATCCAGGGGCACCGGATCCGGAACTTCACTCCGGCGCCGTCGGGGACCTCGTAGAGGACCTCGACGTTCTCCAGGTACTCGACGAGAGCGACCCTGGGGCCGTCGTAGGGCTTCTTCGACCTCGGCGACGCCGTCGACTCGAACTCCCGCTCGACGAACGAGAGGACCTCGTCGGGGCGAGGTTCGATCGTCATAGGGAACTGCGGGAGGAACTGGCCGGTGAGGGTGAAGTACCGCCCGCGCTGGTAGATCTCGAGGCCGGTCTTGGCGTAGGAGCGGTCCAGCCGCGCCCTGACCCAGACCTTGACACCCCTCCCCGAGGGGGAGACCTCGGAGTAGGAGTCCAGCGACGTGAGGATCGCCGTCGCCTCCGAGGAGAGTTCGCGCGTCGTGGGGTCTCTCACGTCGTCGAGGTCGACGCCGACGTAGGGGTCGCCCTCGGTGATGACGCGCCCGACGCCGGCATAGCGCTCGGGGTGCGCGCGGAAGGCGGCTGTGGCCTCATCGTAATAGCGCCACGTCCGGGGATCGGTGCTCGAGGCCCGGTAGGTTTCCCAGGCCGTCAGCGGCACCTTCTCCGAGTCGCAGCAGACCCAGAACCTGCCCTCCTTCAGCTCGTCGGGGACGTGTTCGGGGTAGTGCGGGAACTGCTTTGGGTGTACCATCACCCTGTGTCCTTTCCGGGTCTCGCGGTGGCTGATCACTAGCCGCGAGGCCCTTCAGCTTGCCGTAACCCGGCCATTCTAGTCCACGTTGGGGCTTTATCGCAAGTAGTTGCGACGGCGTCCCTACTGTGGTAGGATACGCCTATGACAAGTTTGTTGATAAAGAATGGCTACAAAGGCGGGGAGGGGAGAGTGGCTACAATGGTGGCTAGCGAAGCTCCGAAAGTGAAGGGGAAGGGGATGGAGCGAGAGGACCTCTCGCGCAGGTTGAGGGTGCTCAGGGCCGAGAAGGCTTGGGGGCTCGTCGAGGCCGCCAAGATCATCGGGATCTCGCCGAACACCCTGACGGACGCCGAGCACGGCCGTCGCCTGCCCTCCGGTCCGACCCTGACCAAGATCGCCGAGGGGTACGGCGTGCCGTTGGCCTCCCTGTTCACCGACGCGCCGATTCGGCTCGAGGATCGGGGGGGAAGTCTGTCTGTCTCCGTGCCCGACGAAGCTTCGCTAGACGAACTGCTCTACGCAGCGAGGGCGATCAAAGCAGAGTGGCGTGCGCTGTTGGACTACGACCGCATCCTCCACAGAACTCGCGAGCAGGAGGAGTCCGACAGGTTCCGCTTCGCCGAGCTCGATAGGAGGATGGCCCAGATCAAGGAGCGGGTGGAGGAGCTTGAGCCGCCGCTTTGCCTGATCACGTACTACAACCCCAATAAGCCCCCGCGGGTGGAGTTCTACCGTCCTCCAACGCCCCAGGAGGAAGCCGATCTCCGGGAAAAACACGGCGACTACGAGGTGGTCGAGGGTGTCTTCGAACTCTCCGCCGTCTGAGGGTAGCGAAGCTTGCTCTAAAGGCAAGCAGGCTTTCTCGAGCTACGGTGAGGCCCTCTACGGTGAGGCCCTATTTCGCCTCCAAGCGATCGAGGCTGAGCGCTCCAAGGGAGGTTGGCAGGGCAGCGTCTATACCTGCGAGAGTTGCGGGCGGTTCCACATCACGGGCAGGCAGTTCACGATCTGGCGCAAGAAGGGCCGCGGCAAGAGCAGGCGGGGTCTAGCCGGAGGGCCCTTTGGATAGATATTTCGAGCGGCTGATGATCGCTGGGTGCGCATCGGGCGAGGGCGCATGGGCCGGGGTTTGTTGTTCGCCCCGGCCTGCCCGAAGGGAACCTACGAAGCGAAGCTGGGCGACAAAACGGCTGAACACAAGACGGGTGAAAATCCTCTAGGGGGTTCCACAGTGACCGCACTAGATAAGCCAAGCCTTTACGTAGGGACGGATGCGCGTTTGGGTGCCTGTGTGCCTTACGAAGAGAGCGAAGCTACCGAAGACCTACGAGAGGATGAGAAAGGAGAGACTACTTAGCATGGTAGATAGCGAAGCTGGCGTAAGGGTCCTTACCATTTCTGAGAAACTGGTTGAAAAGATCCGCGCCGATACAGTGCTTACAGACGAGATGAAGGCAAGGTGTATTGCCGCCCTGAACAAATGGGCCAGAGGCGAGCTTGAGACCCGGGCTGTTTCAACTACTAAAGAAAGGAACTAAGGATTATGACAGCTTCGCTACCAGCAGATCCGAGGCAGATACTCCAGGAGCGCGACCGCGCTACCTCGGAGATCCGCGCAAAAGTAGAGTGGACAGAAGACGCGAAGAATGAGCGCATAGGCGAGATCAACCGGTGGGCACAGCAAGAGTACACCGAGGCCAAAGAGGCTGAGCAGCGTAGGATAGAAGTGGAGGTTGTCTCCTCCAGAAGGGGCGTATACGGCGTCCCGACAGAGGGTGCGATCTCTGCGGGGGAGGTCGAGCAGGTCCGTGCTGCATTTCGCGGTGCTTGGGACGATGTTCTCATACGGACTCCTAGCGAAGCTCCGCACGAAGCTAAAGAGGGATTAGAGGAGATTTTGGCCCAAGCCGAGAGGACGGGAGATTCTCTCTTGGCGAGAGCAGCCTACCATCGCGGCTTGGATCTCGGCATCCAGTCGGTTGTGGATCGCTATTTGGCAGATAAGCCCAAAGAGGCTCGGGCTTTGGAGCGCTACAACAAGGCTCTCCAGGAGTCGAACCAGTCCAAGAGCCTGGAGGGCCTGTTCGCCTCAGCCATGAACGATCAGGCCTTCGCTAGCGGAGCTTAGAAGATCATGACTACCGACTTAGGGTTGGGAGTGCGGCAACCAGCTTCGCTTGGACCGCAGGGGTTTCCTCATTGTCCCCCCTCCTGCTCTCACCCCTTCCCTAAAGAGTAGCGAGCGAAGCTACCGATGCCTAGAACCTGTACAGTCTGCTCTCACGAACACCGCGATGCGATAGAAGATGCCTTCCTCGCGAGCACGCCGAAGCGTCGTATAGCGTCGCAATACGGGGTAACCGAACGTGCTGTGCGCTACCACCTTAAAGAGCACCTACCCAAGCTGCTGGCTATGGCCAGAGACGCCGAACGGTCTGCAAGAGCAGACAGCTTACTCGACCGTCTAGAGGCCTTGCAAGCCGACACAAAGGTAGTGCTAGATGAGGTTAGGGAGACTGAGAACTACGGTGCCCGTCTTGGTGCCATACGTGAGATGCGCCGTAACTTGGAGTTGATAGGAGAAGTTACAAAGGAGCTGGATCGCACACCCACCCTCAACCTCCACTTAAACCCCGAATGGCTGCGGATCGAGACCACGATCGTCACCACGCTAGAGCGCTTCCCGGAGGCGAAGGAGGCCGTGGTAGGTGCCTTGAAGGAGCTGCCCAATGGTAGTGCTTAGAGACAGGCTCATGCTCGCCCTAGACCGCGTGGCCTTTGCCGAAAGAGCCCTTGCTGAGGAGAGACCAAAGGTTATTCTCCAAGAGTGGCAGAAGAGCCTTCTGCGTTCCACTTCAGAGCGTATCCTCCTCAATTGCTCTAGGCAGTCGGGGAAGAGCTCCCTGGTGGCCGTCCTAGCCTTACACTGTGCACTCTATCATCCAGCCTCGCTCGTATTGTGCCTGGCACCAGCCTTAAGACAGTCGCAAGAACTCTTTGACAAGGTCTTAAGGTTCTACCGAGTTCTCGGTAGGCCGGTGGTACCGAAGACCGAGCGTAAGCTGTCCCTAGAACTTGAGAATGGCTCTCGCGTTGTTGCTTTGCCTGGCACCGAGAAGACAATAAGGGGTTTCTCTAACGTTGCGCTCTTGATCTTGGATGAGGCGTCCTGGATCGAGGACACCCTCTACTACGCGGTGCGCCCCATGTTAGCCGTCTCGGGCGGGGCGCTTATGATGCTCTCAACACCGTATGGCCGCAGGGGTATCTTCTATGAGGAGTGGGAAGAGGGCACAGAGTGGGAACGTTACCGCATCCCGGCTGATCAGTGTCCGTACATCCCCAAGGAGTTCTTGGAAAAGGAGCGCCGTACAAAGCCTGAATGGTACTACGCACAAGAATACAACTGTGAGTTCAGAGAAACCGAGGACCAGCTATGGACCTTCGAGATGATCGAGGGCGCTCGAGACGATGAGCTAGAAGAGTTCACATTCGAAGGAGATGAGGACCTGTGGAAGACCCCATGAAATACATGGTGAGTGCCGACTTTGGCCAGACAGTCGACTATACGGCCGTGGCGGTAACTAGGCGGCGCCTTGAGCTTGTGGGAGAGAAGTACAACTACGAGGGCCTTAGGTGGGAAGGCAATCTCTGGAGCGGCGAGAACGTGCCTTTTGAGGAGGTGCGTCAGGGCGTGGAGCAACGCTACGAGCTGATAAGGCTAGAGAGGGTGCCCCTGCACACGCCCTACACGAAGATTGCCCAGGACATAGTCAAAATCGTCCGCAAGCTTGGCTACTTTCACCGCGCAGAAGAGAACCTTGAGAGGCGCCCCAGGGTGGAGATCCCCATAGGGCTCGTGATAGACGAGGGCGGGGTGGGCAAAGCCGTCAAGGACATCCTCAGAGAGGCCGTAAGGGATGGTATCCCTAATAGAGATGGTGAACCGTATGTCAAGTTCATTCCCGTCACCGTGCACGGCGGGGCCAACACCTCCAAAAGCGGGGGCTACTACCACGTCCCCAAACGGGATCTAGTGCATGCTGGCATCGTGGCCTACCAGAACGGCAATCTTAAAGTCGGCAAGCTCCAGCATAGGGCAACGTTAGAAACGGAATTGCAGAACTACCGCCTGAAGCAGAACCTCTCCACCGGATATGCTGCCTTCGAGCCCCTAAGAGAGGGCCAGCACGACGACCTCCTTTTCGCCACTTGCCTCGCCTGCTGGGCGTGGGAGCGGGCAATCGAAAGGGTGGAGTATCGCTCGTTCCCTGGCGAGTGGCTTGCGGGCGTCCCCACTAGCGCTATCGGATAGCCCTAGTATCTCCCGTGCTAGCTTCGCGCTAGCGCCGCTTGAGAGTCGCGAGGATGGCTCCTAAGCGCCTGCGGCCCCGTCCCTAATGGTTTACCCTTCCGGGTGTGGGAGAGGACGATACACCGCGCGATATATCACGGTTGACCGTACCCCAAGCGGCTCGTCAGCTAGGCATCAGCCCCGAGGCCGTACGCAATCGCCTATCACGGGGGACTCTCAATAGCATCAAGGAAAGCGGTACCGTCTACGTGCTGCTTCAAACCGATAGGACGCGACATACCGACGATATACCGAACGATATACCGGAAGCGTTGGTCGTGGAGATGCGCGGTCGCATCGAATCCCTAGAGCGTCAGCTAGAGCAGGCTAACGAGCGCGACCGGGAGAACAGGCGCATCATCGCGGCGCTCACCAGCCGCATCCCTGAGTTGCCTCCGGCTACTCCCGGAGGCTCCATAGAGCCGCGGCCATCACCCGGCCAGGCAACACCATCTCCAGCGGGCCAGGTGGCCCCAGATGCGCGAGATGGTATGGCGGATGAGGAGCAGAGGCACTTTTGGCGGCAGGTGAGAAGGACTGGATTCCTCAGCTTTATCTTCGTCTTGTGGGTGCTTTCCATAGGCGGAGTGGGACTCATTCCTTTGCTTGTGCCTTCCTTCCCAACGTCCCAGGTCCGGAGCGGGTGGGGTAATGCGTGGCTTGCAGTCTTCTTGGTCCCAATTGTCTTTGGCTACGTGTACGGTGCTTTTAGGCCCCCCCGGTGGGCCCGGGGTGCCTTGACCCAGGGGCGGATTCCTCCATTCGTGCAACTGGTGTACGTTGCGCTGGTAACCGGGGTTGGGGCCGCAATTGTATCCTTGACCCTAATAGGGTTCGTCTACAACAGCTCGCGAGCAGGGGTGCCCCTGGATGTAGCCCTCCTTTATGAAGTAGTGCCAGCCCTAGGCCTGCTCCTTGCGACGACCTTTTTCGTACTGTCTACTATGCTTATCGGGGTTGCGCGGTCTCGCAAGCGTGAGGGCCAACGGGGGGTAGCTGCATCGCCGGCGCCGGACGGTGCGCACCCCACGACCTGGTCTCCTCGACAGCAAGCAATAATAGGTCTTGTGGGCACTACCATCACGGCCCTCCTTACCTTCATCGGCGTTGTGATACAGGTGCTCGCCGGTAAAGGCGGGGGATGAGCGAAAACCCGCTGAACCCGCCCGCAGAGTCGCGAGAAGCCCCTGAGACGGCCCGAAACGCCCCGGAGGTCTCCTCAGAAGCCCACAGACGCCACCGAAGGCCCTCAGGAGGGCGCACAGCGGCCCTGGTGGCGTAGGATTATCGGACGATGAATTGGGTCAGTGAGCTTGCGATTTCGTTGATAGGGAGCGGAGGGGTTGCCCTCGTTGTGGTTCTTGTTGAACGGCATTATGCCAAGAAGGCTGCGAAGCGAGACCTCGAACATCTGCTCGGTACGGGGGACGCCTTCGTACGCTTCGATCTTCGGGGCCGCAACCTGTCCCGTGCATACCTCGTAGCCAAGGACTTCTCCGGTGCGCGGTTCGGTGGAGCGAACCTCAAGGGAGCCGACCTAGCGGGTGCAATCCTGTCCCGAGCCAGTCTGAAAGGAGCGGACCTTAGGGGAACAAACTTTCGAGGACAGCCTCCCCCGCGGTACCCCAGCGAGACCTCGTACCCCGGAGAGAACGTCTATCCGAGCGGCGGTGCCCCCGCTGGCACCCCACAAGTAGGAGACGCAACCCTGGATGATATAGACGTGGGAGACGCCACATACGATGATCGCACGCAGTGGCCGAAGGACTTCGACCCAAACGAAGCGGGTGCCGTGCACGTAAAGAAACGCACGTTACGGTGGCGCTTCCGTCATCTTGGATGGGGAAGAGTCTCTTAGGTGGGACCACAAGACCCGAAGGACGTAACCAGGGACAGGGCCCGCGACCTCTCCGGCCTGGCGGGGGAGCTGGCCGCTCTAAAGGCAGGCGCTCACCACTGGCTCACCGGCGCGGAGCATGCCGCCCTAAGGCATCGCCTGGAGGACGCGCACGCTGGGGTCGAGGCCGCGCTGGTAGAGGCCAGGCGCAAAGTGCGGCTGAACGAGGAGCAGCAAGGCGGGTAGCATCCAGATACTTGCATAAGCATCCAACCTCAGATAATACCGACCGCCTCAAGCGCGGATAGCCCTTGATCAGGTCCATCGGGCCGGGGTATTACGTGGTTTTATCCAGGATCCTGCAAACGTACTTCCGAGAATTTCTATTCCACGCACTACGGTGAATAAGGGCAAAAAGAAGGACCGGAGCTACGATGCCCGGCCCTTCTCTTAGTCACCCAAGAGCGCCCAGAAGGAGCATTCTCCGAAGGTCGCGTTATGTCAGGACGCTTCTCTGCGAGACATCACCCCAAGCATGCACTTATAAACAGTCTCGGTTCAACTCTTCGCAAACGCCGCTGATCCCGCAGAGGCCGCTACAGCACTCACTGTCCTCGGTGCAGGGGTCGCAAAGCTGTTTACAAGGAGCAGCGCAGGTGCCGCCCTCGCAGTTGCCGCTACAGCACACCTTGTCCTTCGTGCAGTGCTTCCCGTTGCGCTTACAGCCAGGAGGGTCGGCAGCAGCCTCACCGATGCCTAGTGATGCCAGCGTGCCCCCTACGAGGGCTGCTCCCATCAGCCTAAGCGCCTTACCTCGCGAGATGCTGCCGCTGGCCAGGCCTGTAGCTAGCTCGTCGAAGGAGCGGTTGGAAGTTTCTTGGCTCACCCGTACCTCCATTCCCCGAAGGGCGGGACTAGGGGATTAGCCCCGCCCAGTTGATCAACGAAACAAGTATGAGGGGTTACAAGGGCTGGCGCAACTTCCGAGAATTCCTTTTCCCCGCACTCGGGTGAATAGATGCTCTCGGAAGTCGGGCTCTTACACGATGCCCTACGATCCGGTTCGGCTCGCCCCTGCCATCTGTAGGACCGCAGGGGCTCCTACGGCTATATCGGAAGCCACCTTGCCCTGTGCATCTACTAGCACTGCAGAGGGTGTCCCGCTGGCCCCGAAGGCTCGTCCCACGGCGAAGTTCTTGTCAAGGACCACCGTCGAGATCAGGCCCTGCTCCCTGTTTGCCTCCTGAGTTCCGGCCGAGACGACCAGGAGCTTGGGGGCCTCCTCTGGCGGGTTCTGTTCCCACTCTCTTAGGTCTGAGAGCATCTGCTGGCAGAAGCCGCATCCCGGGTTCCAGAAGAGCACCAGGGTCTGTTGGCCCCTGAAGTCGGCTAGCTGTACGGTGTTGCCTTCAAGGCTGGGCAGCTTCACCTCTGGGGCCTCTTCGCCGACCTTTTGGGCCGCAGGTACGGTGGGAGCAGCAGCGTGGACCTTGCCGCAGTTGGGGCAAGGCTGCCCTTCGGTTTGGTGTTGGTGGGGCTGCACCGGTAGCTGGGTGCGTCCGCCCACTGCGTAGGAGAGGAGGCCCCTTATGCCTTCATCTCCTCCTGCCACAGGGCTTGCTACCTTCCCGTCGGGGGCGATGAGCACAGCGCTGGGAGTTCCCCTTACCTCGTAAGACTCTGATACCTCCCAGTCTTTCTGCAAGAGTACGTTGGAGAGGCCGTGCTCTTGGGCCTTGGTCTTGTTCTCCTCCATCTCGCCTCTGCTGACGAGCGCGAGGGTCAACTTCTCTTGGTGCTCCTCTTGCCAGCGGCCTACCTCCGGCAGCATCGCGTTGCAGGGTCCGCAGCCTGGGTCTGTGAAGAGCATCATCACCGGCTTGCCAGGGGCGCGTAGGGCTTCGAGGGTGAAGGTCTCGCCGTAGAGCCCAGAGAGGCTGAACTGGGGGGCCTCTGAGCCTACCGGAAGGCCCTCTGCCTGGTTGACGGGTGTGCCGTTTGCCGATTGCGCTACGCTGCCGCCTGAAGCAAGGCTTGCCTCCAAGGCCTCCAGGCGCACCAACAGCCGCCCGTTCTGCCGCAGGAGATGCACCAGAAACCACCACTGCGCGGCCAAGAGCGCGAGCACGAGGACTCCTCCAAGGAGTCCCAGTAGCTGAGCAGTTGTCAGGGCTCCGAGCCAGGCGAGAGCGCTGGGCCCAGCCCCGCCTCCGTAGCTCCCCCAGAGGACGAAGCCTGCAATAGCCGCGAGGACTCCATTGCGGGCTAGGGTCTTCCAGCCTGCCGGGGCGGAGTGCAGCTGTCCGAAGCAGTGGCACTCTGGTTTGCGACCCCGAGCCAGGTTGTAGGTGATGCCTACGACGAATACCGAGAGGAGCGCCAACGCCCCCAGAGCCCCCCACCAGGCCGTAGATGCCGGGAGCAGGGTGGCGGCGACGCTCAGCTCTGCCAGGGGAAGCACCAGCCCGAGGGGGGCGCCTATAGCCGATGGTACTCCGAACTCGATGATGGCCCCGCGGGAGCCTTTGAGGTCCGAGAGCTTTGCAACACCAGCCAGGGTGAACACTGCACCAAGCACAAGGCGGGCTATTAAAAGAGCAGCGTCCATAAGGATCTCC
>Ga0126313_10001352_pt1 | contig 12862 bp, 16 predicted proteins | sample Plot105A_FD_89954 | JGI IMG/M metagenome (GOLD analysis project Ga0126313, IMG submission 89954) | Serpentine soil microbial communities from UC McLaughlin Reserve, CA, USA - Plot105A | ecosystem: Environmental > Terrestrial > Soil > Grasslands | place: USA: UC McLaughlin Reserve, Lake County...
CGCGTGCAGGACGAGGTAGAGCCGGCTGTCGGGCGCGTACGTCCGCGGATCGAGCAGGTCGCCGGGAGCGGTCTGCGGGGTGAGCTGCAGAGGCGCGGCGGTTGCGACAGCAGCGGTCACTGCGACGATGCCGGCGAACGCGATGATGGAACCAGACAGGCTGCGGTTGATCTTCACTCTCGACCTCCTGCGGATCGTCTGCCAGCTATTCGCTGTGATCATCTCACGCTCCGTCGCCAATGTCACCAGCGACAGCGGCGACGGGATCAACCGCCAACCGGCAACGGCGGCAAGGTGCTGAACGGCAGCGTCGCCGAGCGGGAAACGCTCGCCGCGGCACCTCGGCCGCAGGCGCAACGGGAGACCTGCTCTAGTGCAACGCGCTGCTCGCAACGGCCACCAGGCTTGATGGCCGACCGTGGCCGAGGCGAAGCTACTACCTCATGGTTGTGAGCGCGGTGGGATGTTCTGGTTGCGATGCAGGACGTTATTCGGGTCGTACTGTGTCTTCAGCGCCTGGAGGCGCTCGAACGCTCGCTCGCCGAACGCGGCACGCACGCGCTCGATCGGCTCGTCGGCCTGCATGTAGTTGACGTAACCGCCGCTGACGGACCAGGGCTCGATTGCCGCCGCCGTCTCACGCGCCCAATCGATCTGTCGCTCGTCGAGAGCTGGGTCGAGCCAGCTCGCCATGACACTGACGTTGAAGGCCGCATCGCGGAAGCCGACGGCCGCGGAGCTCGGGTCGGTGTCCTTCGGTGCGCCGTGCAAGGATTCGATCAGGATCTGGCCGGGCGGCCGGCCAAACGCGAGCATGCGCCGGAGCAGCTCGTCGAGCAACTCATCCGGGAGCTCGCGCACGAAGTGGCCTTTCCAGTAGTTGCGGTCCTCCCCGTAGGCGGGGTTGAAGACGTGCTGCTGGGCGAGGAATGAGTGCACGCGCACCCCGTCGTTAGCGAGCCCCGTCACGGAGCGCAGCGCGCGTAGCCCCGCGGGCTCGCCGTTCGAGCCGGTGTAGCACGGTGCGACAACGAGGGCCGGGACCCGCGACTCCTCCACCGAAAGCACCGCCTCGCAGCTGAGATCAGGCGGAGCGCTTGCGGCCGCATCCCGAAAGACCCGGAGCGCCTCCGAGACGTTGGTTCCGGCGTAGGTGATGCGGCCGCCGAGGACCCGTTCGAGCGGATGCACGCGGAACTCCAGTCGCGTCGCGACGCCGAAGTTGCCGCCACCTCCGCGGAGCCCCCACAGCAGCTCGGCGTTCTCGTCGGTGCTCGCGCGAACCACGGTCCCGTCGGGGGTGACGAGCTCTGCGCCGACTAGGTTGTCGCAGGTCAGCCCGTGTTGCGCGGTCAGGTGGCCGATGCCCCCGCCGAGAGTGAGGCCGGCGACGCCGGTCGAGCCGACGACGCCTCCGGGCGTGACGAGGCCGAAAGCCTGGGTTGCCGAGTCGAAATCGAGCCAGGTCGTGCCGCCCTCGGCGCGTGCAATCCGCCCATCGCCGTCGACGTCGACCCTGCGCATCAGCGAGAGATCGATCACCAGCCCGCCCTCACAGACGCAGTGTCCCGCCGGGTTGTGCCCGCCCCCACGCACGGCGACGGGTAGCGCGTGCGTCCGTCCGAAATCGAATGCGGTCGCGACGTCGTCCCCGTCGAGGCAACGCGCAATCACCGCCGGCCGGCGGTCGACCAAGGCGTTGAAGCAGCGACGCGCAGACTCGTACCCGGCATCCCCGGGGGCAAGCACGACGCCCGCCAGCGACCGCCGCAGCTCGCTCAGGTTCTCGTCCACGGGTCCATCAAACTCCATGCGACCCACGTTGCCCATCTCGATTCTCCTGTTCGCCGGTTCTTCGGAGATGACTGCTCGACGGCGCGAAAGTCATCGCTTGGCCGTCAACGAGCTGCAAACGCGTTTCTCGAGGTCCGGCGTACCCCACCGATCCGCTGAGCTCGGTCTGGCCGGACACGAAAGGGAGAGCGATGGCGCTCCGATTCGCCTACAGGCTCGAGCTCGAGGGGAACACTGGCTGACCCACCGACTGGCTACTTATCGAAGGATGCGGAGCGGCCCGGAGAAGCGCTCGGATCGAGAGGGGTTCACCGCCGCACGAAATCTCACGCGGAAGGTGTAACGGCCTGGGCGAAGGCGGGTGGAGAAGCGAATGGTCTGCGAGCGGTAGGCCTTGACGCTGGTCGTCCGTCGGAGAACCCGACGACTACCGCGGTACAGTTGTGCGTCGACGAGTGCATCCTCCTGCGCGTTCCCGACGAGCGCCAGTACGCGCTTTCCGGCCGGGAAGACACGTGTTCGAGGGAACCGGATGCGCGCGCCGGCGACCTTGGTTGAGTGGCGCCAGCTGCGCGACCGCCCGGCGCAGCGGCCGCTCGTCTGGGCGATGGTCGCCTTCACCGACTCGAATGACGGCCGGGCTGTGCCGTCGGCCCGGACAAGCCCTGCCTGCCAGCGTTCGAGATCTGGCTCGTCGCGGAGCAAAAAGAAGAGCATCGATTGCACCGAGGCATCGCAGGCGAGGTAGCGGACCGCTTGGGCGTAGATTCCCGCCTGGGTAGCCTCGTCGGTCGGGCGGACACTCTCGCGGCCGTAGTAGGCCCCGGCCGAGCCTGGAAGGACGCCCACCTGCCACCCGATTTCGCCCAGGCGAAGGGTCAGCGAACCCCGAGACCGGCCCTCGCGGAATGTCGGCTGGGGAGTGCCGTGGAAGGCGTCCCAGAACGCCTGCTTGATCCGACCGAGGTTGGGGATTCCGGCGTTCGGCCAGCGGTAGCCCTTCATCAGGCTGTCCCGATCCCGATCGGGATATGGGTGAAAGGAGAGTGCGTCCATGATCGGTTTCCGCCGCCCACCTCGACGGTAGGCCTTGCCGAGGCCGTTCAAGAAGCGGACGGGCGAGATCGACACATTCTCCCGCGCCTTCGGCTGGTCATTGCCGCGCGGTGACAAGCCCAGTCCGATGACGGTGATTTCAGGGTTCACGCCCTTGAGTCCGTCGTACGAGCGCGCAAGGAGAGCGTAGTAGGCAGCCGGCGAAAGCGGTTGGCCTCGCCGCCCGAATTGAGGCTGCCAAAAGCGGGGTTGATTGGGTTCGTTTCCGACGACAAAGTCCTTGACCATCGGGAAACTCCGCGCAAGCTGCTGCAGGAATGCGACGTATGCTCCGGCCGCGCCTGGATCCGACGTGATGGCCGTCGCCTTTGTCGGCGTGACGGTGAAGACGACCCGTAGGCCGCGGAGCGTTGCCAGCATCATGTACTGCTCGAGTGCCTGCTGGTTTTGGATCGTCGTGGGCGCCGCAGGGTCCCACGGAATTGAGAGCCGGTTCTCGCGCATGCCAAGGGCGACGACGGTATCTAGAAAGCCGGGCGAGTTCGCCGGCGCGATTCCGTAGTCATCGACGACGCCGACATCGACGGCGGAGGCGCTGCCGGCCAGCACTAGGGCTGCGGCGAGCGAGGCGGTCAGGTGGCCCAAGAACTTCATCAATCCGAAGCATCGCGGACCTGTTTCCCCGGCGCATCCGCGGCCGCGCTGATCCATCGTGTGGTCACTGCGAAGGCTCATCGGCAACCCAATCCCACTTGTCGATCCGTACACGCACTTACTTTGGCGGCCGGAAGACACGATCCTGCTTGGCACGAGGACGCTCTCGGGGGTGGCGTTCGAGGCGACGACGAAGCTTAGGCCGCGGTCCCGTTCTTAGAAGACGCCGAGACCGACGCGCGTAGCCGATCGGCACTCAAAGTTAGGAGGCACGTTCGTGGGGGAAGGGCCTGATTACTCAACGCGGGAAGGAGAACGAGATGGCGCAGCAGCGCTCACAGGCTCGCCGCGGTTCGAGCAAGGGCGGCAGCCGTCGCGGGAACAACAGAAAAGCTTCCGGCTCCGCGGCACGTGCCGGCGGAGCGGCGGAGTTGGACTCGGCACATCTCGAGGGGCGCGAGCCAAGCCACGACCCCGACGTCTTTGTCGACATTCACAAGGTGAAGGTCGACGAGGTCTACGTCGACGTCGAGCACCTAGAGGCGCATCTGGCGCTGCGGGCGAAGCTCGCCAACCTGCTTCAGGTCGTTGCCGGCGTCCACGTCCATCTCGGGAAGGTGGAGCTCGACATCAAGGGAGTCGAGGCACAGGCTCGGTTGAAAGTGCGGCTCGAGAATCTCTACGACATCCTTGACCGTGCGCTGACCACGCTCGATCGGAACCCTGAGATCCTCCAGAGCCTCGTGCATACCGTCGACGACGCTGTTGGCGACATCGGCGAGCTCGGCCAGAAAGCACTCGGGCCGGGCGGCGCCGTCACGCAGACGCTCGGCGACGTTGGTCAGACGGCACAGCAAGCTGTGCGACCCGGAGGGGCGGCCAGCCAGGCGCTCGGCGGGTTGGGCAACGCAGCCGGACAAGCGCTCGGGCCTGGCGGCGCGGTCGGACAGCTGGGGCAGGGCCTCGGACAGGGCGTTGGGCAACTGGGGCAGGGGGTCGGAGAAGGCGTCGACGACGTAGGTAGCGGTCTCGGTCAAACGGCTGGACAAGCGAGCTCAGGACTCGGGCGCTCCGCGATCGCGGTCGTCGGGCTAGCGAAGACGGCGGCCTCGGAGCTTGTGCCCGACTTGGTCGAGCGCGTCAAAGCGGTCGCTGGGGGTGACCATGACTCCAAGCAAGGGGACGACGCCGGGCCCGCTAGGCATCAGCCGACGTTCGACGCGGGTCAGCTTGAGCAGAACCGTCGCGCGCGGGCTGAACGCCGCCAGCGTCGGCGGGAGTTGCAAGGAGCAGACGAAGCGAGCGGGACCGCTACGGCAACGGGGGCCGACGGCGCAACCGGAGCGAGCCGCGGTTCGCACAAGGAACGAAAACCTCGCCGGACGAAGCGTGGTTCGAAACGCGGCTCCGCGCGTTCGCCAAGCAAGACGAACCGCGGGAAGTCTTCGTGACGCCAGAGGATTTCGAAATCACCGCACGGCTGACGGCGCGAGAGCTGCGAACGCACGTCGCTCCTGACGCGAGGCTCGAAACGACAGCTGGAGGGGGAACCATTACGCACGGAGAAGCGCAGACCTCCGCACGCGAAACGGTTGCGCCGCCCGCCCGCAGGACGGACGCCATCATCAAAAAGCGGGTGGTCGCCGCGGTCCGAGTGGCCGGCGTCGGCGACGACGTGCAAACGAAGCCGGCGCGTCGCCAGTAGCGGTACCGGCTGCGGTCGGCGCGAAAGGGCACCCGCTTCCCTGCAAAATGCTGTGTTTTAGGACGCCTCGACCGGGAAAGCAGGCACTGACATACGAAATGAGGGAGGTCGCGGTGCCCAAGCTCCAGGATGCGAAGGAACTTACTGCTCCGCTCGAGCAACTCGTACGACAGCTCAAGACTGAGCTTCAGTCGAAAGCAGATTTCGACCGGCTGGTTGAGATTTCCGACGAGATCGGCGCACAGGCCGATGCTCTCGCCGAAACGTTCGGGAACATGAATCAGACGCTGATGGCGCGCATCGACGATTTCCGCGCAAACGGCCAGCGATCTTCGTCTCGGCAGAAATCGACCGTCGCGCGCTGATCAACGGTAGAGAGAGTTGTCCATAGGAGGCTATTCAGATGCCCGAGTTTGATGTTCACAAGTTCGCAAAGCAGGTAACCGAAATCGCCGAGCGCGTCGCTGACGTGTCTGACGCGGCACGCGGCAAGGGGAGAAAACGCTCCGGGGGTCTCGGCCGGTGGCTGATCCTTCCCGCCGCCGGCGCTGCCGCGTACGCAGCAGCAAAGCGTACGTCGGCCGGCGGCCGCTCGACGAGTGTCATAGGTGGAGCACAGGAGACCGCCGCCGCAATGCCCGACATGGACCTGCTGAATCGCGTCAAGCACGTTGCCGGCTTCGGTTCCAATGGTCAGGAGGAGTCCGAGCGCGGCGACGCTCGACAAAAGCAGGAGTCGCGTACGGCATCGCCCAGCATCGACACCCACGAGCTCGAGGAACTCCGCCGCATGCGCGCTGAGCGGCGCCGCGAGGCGACGTCCGCGAGATGAGCTGAACCAGGCAATCGCCGCGGCGTCGCATTCAGTCGCGCCCGCCGGAGAACGCTATCCGCCGACACGGCGTGATTGAGCCCCTTGGGCATTGAAGTAATCGTCGGCCGCTCATATGCAACTGCTCTGTTTGCTCCACGCGCCGCGGCTTTGCTCAGACCAATCATCCGCCGAAGGCGTGACCCGAGCCAATGGCTTCAATGAGAGAACACATTCGTACGTCGCCTCGAATATCGACCCTGGTTAGTGCGCTCCGCGTGCCCCGGAGCCGTCGCCACGGCCCCGCGAGACAGGTTTCGTTCGGCTCCGCACGGGAACGCCGGGCCGTAAAGAACGTTCCGTTGTCATTTCCTCCGAGGGGGCTGATGTCGATGTTTGAGCGAACGCGAACCGGGGTCCGGGAGATGCCGTCGAACGCTGCCTGGCTGATGTCCCGGGTAGTGAAGCCCGTGGACGCCATCGGAGACGCTGCGGCCGGCGCTCGCGACAAGGGGCGGAAGGTGAAGGCTGCTGTGGTCGACGCCGCCCCTGTCGGGGACTCCGTCGAAATCCACGCGAGGCGCGCGCACGACGCGGCCGAGCGCGCTCGCGAGGCCGAGGAGCGGGCTGTCGAGGCGGCGCGAGAGTCCAAGGCCGGCGCCGACCGCGCTCGAGCCGTGAGCGACCGTGGCCGCGCTCGCCTCAAGGAGGTTGATCGCGAAACCAGTCGGGAAGTCAAACAGCGAGTCGCGGAGGCTCAGAAGGCCGCGGACGAGTTCGTGAGGCGCGAACGCCAAGCCGCTGAGGCTGACGCCGAAGAGCAGCGCGCCGAAGTCGAGGAAGAGGTCGAGAACGAGATCGCCGAAGCCGAGAGTGATGCCGAGGCGTCTCAGCAACGTGCCGAGGAGCTCGTCGAGGACGCGACTCAGGCACTGGCGGAGGCGAGGCGGCTGGCCGATGAGGCCGCGGAAGCTGCGCGCGCGGCCGCCGAGGAAGCCAATCGTCAGGCCGAGCAGCTTCAGAACGAAGCCAAGCAGCAAGCGAGGGAGGCGGAGGCGCGCGTGAAGGCGGCCGAGGAGTTGCGGGCGCGCGCCGCGACGGCGGCGAAGCAAACGGCGCGCGAGCTGGATCGGGAGGGTACGGACGGTCTCGATGCGTACAAGAAGCCGGAGCTAGTCGAGCTCGCGGCCACCATCGGCATCGAGAATCGGACGGACATGACGAAGACTGAGCTCGTCGACGCCATTACGAAGGCCGCCCGCCGACGGGCGGCACAAGGAGCAAGGTCATGAAGCTTCTTCGCACGAATAGCGGACCGGAAGCGCTTCTCGAGACGGTGACCGACTCACTTGCCGCCGTGCGCGGCAGCGCGCACAGGGCCGCGCTTCTGAAGGCCGCTTTGATCGTCGGCGGCGCGGCCGCGCTGACGGCGGGGAGCGCCGCCATCTCGTCTATCCGTCGCCGGCAGGAGGCTAATTCGTGAAGCAGCGTCGTGCTGCCCGGGATATCAAGACGTCGCCTCCCGTCGCACTGACGGTTGATCGCAGCAGACGCCTGTCCGAGGGAGCGCTTGTCCAGGCGTCGGTCCGTGCCCGCCTCCTGGGCCTCCCGCTGCTGCGCCTCAACGCTACCGTCGTGCTCATGCCGGCAGCGATCACCGGTTCACCCTCTGCAGTCACGGCCGGAAACGGATTGGCGGATGCTGTCCGCAGCATCAATGACGGAGCGGAGGTCCTCGCCCAAGTGCGGCGCGACGGCCGCCGCTGAGTTCGCCGCGCGGGCCTAACACGCGGCGGCCCAAGGCGACGGGCCGAACGCGCCACGGGCGGAGCTCTTGCTGACGTCGTGCTCGCCGGCAGGCCTTCCGGATCCGCACGCCTTGCCAGCCGCTGCGTTGACCCGCTCTCCGGCCGCGTTATCCGCTCGAAGCCGTTGCTTTTGCGTTCTTGTGGCGCTCGCGCTCTGTTTCGGCCGGCGGTAGGTCGGCAACAACGAGTCTGTGGGACAGCACGCGAGAGTTCGGCAGGTGCAGCGGGCGTGCTTCGTACTCGCCGGTGTCCTGGCAATTGCTGGTGCGGCATTGGCGGGCCCGGCGTTTGGGCACTTTCAGACCTACCCGTACACGCTCAAGGGGTGCCCGGCGTCGTATGAGAACCAGGTCGATCCGATCAACGATGTCTTTTTCGGGAGTGGCACTGCGGATCGTGTCCTGAACCACATCCGGTTCCACACCGGTTGGTCGGATACGAGCGGGAGCACGCAGTACTTCTCGAGTGAATCTGTTTGCGGCGCAATGTACGGGCAGCGGGCGAGCGGTGCGAGCTGGCAGTCGCGCTTTCATATCCGTGTCCGGCGCACGTATGACGACGATGCAACCTGGGGGATCACGTCGCGTGGCGACGCGCATCACGAGGATTTCGTCTGGTACTGCGGTCATGCGGTCGACAAGGGCGGTCTCTCGAATGGTCTTTCGAGTGGCTTCGATCAGGGTCGCCGCGCGATCTACGACGCGTTCTATGGCGCGCATGCGTACGCGGGCGCAACGTACTGGGGCAACACGCGCGAGTTCAAGCAGTGCAACGGCGATTACGCCGGCAGCAACGGGAATGTTGGCTGGTGGCGAATACCCGACGGTTACCACTAGGAGGCGGCAGCTGCCCTTGAGACGTCGCATCGCTCTTCTGTCCGCGATCGGGATCGCGCTCCTCGGTGGCCTCTCCGCATCCGCGGATCCCGGCGGGAGCATGCAGGCTGCGTCGGCCCCTTCGGCCCCTTCGGCCCCTTCGGCCCCGGCGGGCGGGCCCGCGCCGTTCGATCCGCGATCCTTTTCGAGCTTCGCTCTCTACTGGTTGGGCGATCGCTTCGAAGGGCTGCCCTTGCAGGCGACCACGCGCCGGGATGAACCGCTCGCCCGCGGCGAGAAGGTACGGGCGGACTTCGTTGGCTTCATCTATGGCGATTGCTTTGCGTCCGACGAGAGCGGTTGCCCGCCGCCGCTCGAGGTGCAGGTGTGGCCGGCGTGCGTTCGCTCGCTCGCGGACTACACGCTGACGCCGGCCGGCGAGGCGCTCCCGCACGAACGCGCGACTGTCCGCGGCGTCCCCGCCGCGTTCTTCGAGAATGGACTCCGGCTCGAGCTCTACACCGGCAAGGCGACGATTGTGATCTTCGGCCTCGCCCGCGCGCAGATCCAGCGCGCCGCCGCGGCGCTCCGTGGGGCGAACGCGCTTGCATCTTCGGCACCCACTCTGCCGCCACCGGCACGGGGCGCGTTGAACGGCACACTCGCCTGCGGCCCTTAGGCGCACAGCAATGGCCGTTGCGCTCGCCGCGCTGACGTTTCTCGCGCTCGGTGTCGCGACGGGTCGTTTTACGGCGGTGCTCGTCGCTCCTGCGGTGTGGACGGTCTTCTTCGTCGGCCTGGACGCGGGATGGTGGGGCAGTGGACTTGGCGACGGATGGATCGCGGCCTTCGTCTTGTTGACGACGGCGGGGATGATCGCGACCGCCTTGGGCGCACTCATTCGCCGCGGCTTCACCCGCATTCGCGCGATCTGAGGCAGCGGTTGGATCGACGGCGTCTTGCTCGACATCGATCGCGGCCGACACCGCGGCCGACGTATAAAGGTGCGCCCGGAGGCGCCCTTCCTCGTGTCATCGTTGCGACGAGTCGTTATGGCTTCGCGACGGTCGCGTACATGTCCGGGTTGACGAAGTAGAAGTGACCGCGGCGGGGTCCCGGCCGTGCAGAGAGCGGCCTATGCTCTCTCCGCTTTGCTCCCTGCGTGCCGACCTTGCACTGGTCGCACTCTCGTCAGGTGTCGTCACCTTGCTCGGGCACCATGGGGCCCGCAGCGTAGTAGGCGCCGACCTTGTCACGGTACGCGGCGTCGGCGTAGTGGTCTTCGTCGAACTCCGGGGCGCTCCTGATCTCGTCTTTGGTCCTCGCTATGTACACCGTCTCGTCGTCGCGATCCACGCGTTCCACGAGACCAGCTGGAATCAGCACCTTCTTGCCGAAGATCCAGCGGCCGGTATCGACCACGAGATAACCCGCACCGACGTCCATGGTCGCCTCGGCGACGGTGCCTATGTCACCGTCGACGGCCTCGACGTCAAAGCCGGTGACATCGAGACGCCCGACGGCGTCCGGGTATGTCCAGAGGTCACCATTCATCGGTCGAGTCGCAGTTCGAGTAGACGTCCGAAGAACGAGCGGTATCTGCGCAACGCCACCCGGAGGTCCTCGGTCGTCACGTCTTCGCCGCGGTCCCACTGCTGCTCGAGGCGCGCTCGCTGCTCCGAGAACGTCGAGACCAACCGGTTCATCAGCTCCTCGACGAGCGCGTTCGCCTCCTCGACGGATACTCTCGGCTCGTCCACGAACTGCGCCTGGATGTCGTTCCACCTACTCTCGAGCTCACCCCGCTCGTCGGAGGCGAAGAGCTCGCCTTCGCCGTTGTCATCGTCGACATTGGACTGGTCGTTGCCGCCGGCCTGCAGCTCGGTCTCCTGCGGGACGTCGCTGCCTTGCACATCGCTGCGTTCTCCCACGCCTACGTCGCCTCCTCTGATGCCCCGTCTTCTGTGTCGAGGAGCTCATTGAAGAGTGCGCGGTAATGCACCACCGCCTCGCGCAGATCCTCCGTTGACTCCTCTCCGTCCTGGTTCGCAAGGTGAATCGCGTGAGCGGCCCGATAGTGCTCGACGACCTCGGGGTGATCGACGGAAATGTCCGCCACCCTCTGTTCGAATTCGTCTATCGGGTATCCGCGCTCGCGCATGACCTCGGTCACGAGCCGGTCCGCTTCGGTGACCGCCCGTGAGGGCTCGTCCACGAAACCGGTCTGAACCTGGCGCCACGATCCGAGATACCGCTCGCGCGACTCCGGGGAGAGCGGAACGATGTCGAGACGCTCACGCTTCTCCTCCCGGCGCGCGAGCTCCGCCTCCGCATCGCGGCGGCTTTCACTCTCCGATACTGCTCGGTCGTATTCGGGCCCGAATCGGCCGCGCAGGCGCTCGCGCCGGCGGCGAGCCACGACCGCCCAGATGACGACTGCGAGCACAACGACCGCCGCAACGCCAACGATGATCCACACCCACTCCGGCATGGTGAACCTCCTTCGACCGTGAGCCCCGCACTCGTTCCCGCATCGGGCGGCGGGCAAACGCCGCCAGGTCGCCTCGCGAACGTGCGGGTCTGACGCCATCGGGCCGCCGCCGACGTCGAGCTAGCGCGCCGGCGTCCACCTCGAGGCGAGGACGGTGCCGATCAACGCTCCCGCGAGAACGAGCTGCGCAGACGCCGAGATCCCGCCGGGGCGGTGGAAGCCCGGGATCCGGTGGCTCGGGAAGAGCTTGCGGCCGCCGGGTCGCGGGAGTCGGACCACGTGCTCGATGTCCGGCGCCGCGGATGCCAGAGCTCCCACCGTCGCCGGATCGAACGGGCCGCGCAGGGCGGCCAACGCAACTACGCCCGCGACTCCGCAGCGGAGCTCGAAGGACACCGAGTCGATGTCCTCGTGCGGAATGCGGTCGCCGACCGCGTGCAGCGCCACCCCGGCGACGACGGCGCCGAGCCGCGAACGGACGAAGGCGCCGGCGGCCGCACCCGTCGCGACGTGCATGGCGACGATCACGCCAACCTACTGGCAGCGCGTGCGCAGCTCGGCGTTGAGGCAGCGATCGCGCCCGTCGCCGCCGTCCCCGCGGTCACGACCGTCGCCGCCGTCGAGTCGATCCGTTCCAGGGCCGTCCCCGCCGAGGCCGACGATGACGTCGTCGCGAGGCGTTCCCAGCAGGACGTCGTCGCCGTGCGTCCCGACGATCGTCGGGATCGAGTACAGGCACTGGACGAGCTCGATCTGCCCGCCCGCCGCGAGTTGCGGCATGGCGGCGGCGCAGATCGCGAGGACGGCGGTAGCGAGTCCCACGCGAACCTGCATGTTTCCCTGCTTACCACGCCGCGACGTCGAGAGGAAGGGCCGGCGTCGCCGCGGCACATCCGGGCGGCCGAGGGTTCGCGCTCAGGGCCAGACCCGAGCTAGACCGAAGCCAGACCGGGGCGCAGCGAGCTCAGCCGCGTCCCGACAACCGAGTCGGCGGCCTCGGCGCTGGCGGCATGTCCTGTCACCGCTCCGATGAACTCGTCGCGCTCCAGCGCGCGGAGCTCGACCTCGCCCCGGGTCCGGACGGTCGCCGTCCGAGGGACATCCCGCAGCAGCGCGATCTCGCCGAAGTAGCCGCCGGACGCGGTGACGGCGACGATGCGGCCGTCGGCGACGATCTCCACCTCGCCGTCGGCGACGATGTAGAAGCGGTCGCCGAGCTCGCCCTGGCGGAACACCTCCCGACCCGCTTCGAGCCGCATCGGCACGAGCGCGCCCGCGATGCTCTCGAGGACCGGCGGCGGCAGCGGCCTGAAGATCTCGATGCCGCGCAGGAGCGCCAGCTCGCGCGCCGGAATCGGCGCCTCGTCGAGCGCCGTCAGCCGGCGGCGGGCGAGGGCGGCGAGGATCGGCAAGAACGCGCCAGTGACGATCAGCGCGCCGCGGATGTCGAGCGCGGCGATCAGCAGCGGCGCGGCGATCGCGCCGACGCCGATCGCCCCTACCCAGAGGCCCTGCACCGCGCCGAACACGCGCGCCAGCACCTCGTCGGGCACGGCGCGCTGGAGCAGCGTGAACGCCGACACGTCGACGAGCGTGTTCCCGAGGCCGACGATCCCGAGGAAGAGGAGCGTGGGCAGCGGCTCCGGCACGAGCCCGATCAGTGCGATCGGGATGCCCCAGAGCAGGATGCCGAGCAGGAAGTTCGTCGTCAGCCGCCGGCCGATCAGC
>Ga0126313_10001353_pt1 | contig 12857 bp, 10 predicted proteins | sample Plot105A_FD_89954 | JGI IMG/M metagenome (GOLD analysis project Ga0126313, IMG submission 89954) | Serpentine soil microbial communities from UC McLaughlin Reserve, CA, USA - Plot105A | ecosystem: Environmental > Terrestrial > Soil > Grasslands | place: USA: UC McLaughlin Reserve, Lake County...
GATCGCGCTGCCGCCGGTCACGCGCGTGAACTGGTGGAAGGTCTCGTCGCGGCGGTCGATCACGCCGCGGAAGTCGCCGGGGATGCCGACCGGCCAGGTCGCCGCCACGGGCGCGACGCCGAGCACGCGCTCGATGTGGTCGAGCATCTCCAGCGGCTCGAGGCCGGGCCGGTCGTACTTGTTGACGAACGTGATGAGGGGGATGTTGCGCGCCCGCGCGACCTCGAACAGCCGCAGCGTCTGCGCCTCGACGCCCTTCGCGGCGTCGAGCAGCATCACGGCGCAGTCGGCCGCCGCGAGCACGCGCAGCGTGTCCTCGGAGAAGTCCTTGTGGCCGGGCGTGTCGAGCAGGTTGAGGACCGTGTCGCGGTACTCGAAGCGCAGCACGGTCGAGGTCACCGAGATGCCGCGGCGGCGCTCGATCTCCATCCAGTCCGACGTGGTCGTGTTGCGGTCGCGGCGCGCGCCGACCGCGCCCGCCGTCGCGATCTGGTCGCTGTAGAGCAGCAGCTTCTCGGTCAGCGTCGTCTTGCCGGCGTCCGGGTGGGAGATGATCGCGAAGGTGCGCCGGCGCGCAGCCTGCGTCGCGACCGTCCGGTCACGCACGGCGGTGGCGGACGGGGGCGTCATCGCGCGGATCGGTCCTGTGCGGCGGTGACGCGGGGGCGCCGCGACTCGCCGTGCTGCAGCGAGGCGGGCACGCTTCGAGCCTAGTGCACGCGCTAGGCGGGCAGCGCGCCCCGCGCCGGCTGCGGGCGCTCCTCGGGCACGAGCCAGACGACGCCCAGCGGCGGCAGCGAGACCGTGGCCGAGCAGGGCTGGCCGTGCCACGGCAGCGGCTCGGCGTCGACGCCGCCGAGGTTGCCGGTGTCCGTGCCGCCGTAGAACGCCGAGTCGGTGTTCAGCGCCTCGACCCAGCGGCCCGAGCGCGGCAGGCCGAGGCGGTAGCCCGGCCGCGGCACCGGCGCGAGGTTGGCGACGCAGACGAGCATGTCCTCGGCCGGGTCCTCGCCGGCGCGGGCGAAGGCGACGACGTTGGCGTCGGCGTCGTTGGGCTCGATCCAGTAGAAGCCGCGGCCCTCGAAGTCGACCTCGTACAGCGCCGGCGTGTCGCGGTAGACGCGGTTGAGGTCGCGGACGAGCGCCTGCACGCCTGAGTGCTCGCCCTGCTCGAGCAGGTGCCAGTCCAGCGAGCGGTCATGGCTCCACTCCTGGGACTGGGCGAACTCCTGGCCCATGAACAGCAGCTTCTTGCCGGGGTGCGCCCACATGTAGGCGTACAGGCTGCGCAGGTTGGCGAGCTTCTGCCAGCGGTCGCCGGGCATCTTGTCGATCAGCGAGCCCTTGCCGTGGACGACCTCGTCGTGCGACAGCGGCAGGACGAAGTTCTCGCTGAACGCGTAGACGAGCGAGAACGTCAGCTCGTGGTGGTGGTAGCGGCGATGGATCGGATCCTGCTGGAAGTAGCCCAGCGTGTCGTGCATCCAGCCCATGTTCCACTTGAAGCCGAAGCCCAGGCCGCCGAGGTACGTCGGCCGCGAGACGCCCGGCCACGCCGTCGACTCCTCGGCCGCGCTGATCACGCCGGGCTCCTCGCGGTGCAGGACCTCGTTGAGCTCCTTGAGGAAGGCGACCGCCTCGAGGTCCTCGCGCCCGCCGAACTGGTTGGGCACCCACTCGCCGGCCTTGCGCGAGTAGTCGAGGTACAGCATCGAGGCGACGGCATCGACGCGGATGCCGTCGGCATGGAACTCGCGCGCCCAGAACAGCGCGTTGGCGAGCAGGAAGTTCTTGACCTCGTTGCGCCCGTAGTTGAAGACGAGCGTGCCCCAGTCCGGATGCGAGCCGCGGCGCGGGTCCTCGTGCTCGTAGAGCGCCGTGCCGTCGAAGCGCGCGAGCGCCCAGGCATCGCGCGGGAAGTGCGCCGGGACCCAGTCCAGCAGCACGCCGATGCCGTTGGCGTGCATGCGGTCGATGAAGCCGCGGAAGTCGTCGGGCGAGCCGAAGTTCGGCGTCGGCGCGTAGTACGAGGTGACCTGATAGCCCCAGGAGCCGCTGAACGGGTGCGCATCACCGGCAGCAGCTCGACGTGCGTGAAGCCGAGATCGGACACGTACGCCGCGAGCTCGTCGGCAAGCTCGGTGTACGTCAGCGAGCGATTGTCCTCCAGCGGGTTTCGCCGCCACGAGCCGAGGTGGACCTCGTAGACCGACATCGGCTGCGCGTGCGGCCTGCTCGACGCGCGCCGGGCGAGGTACGCGGCGTCGTTCCACGTATGCCTCGACTCGTGCACGATCGACGACGTCTGGGGCGGCTTCTCCGTGGCGAAGGCGAACGGGTCGGCCTTCAGCAGCAGCTCGCCGGACTGCGCGCGGATCTCGAACTTGTAGCGCGCGCCGTCGCCGACGAGGGGCACGAACAGCTCCCAGATGCCCGACCCGCCGAGCGCGCGCATCATGTGCAGGCGCCCGTCCCAGAAGTTGAAGTCCCCGACGACGGAGACCGAGCGCGCGGCCGGCGCCCAGACGGCGAACGACGTGCCGTGCACGCCGTCGACCTCGCGCGCGTGGGCGCCCATCTTCGACCACAGCCGCTCGTGGCGGCCCTCGCGGAAGAGATGCTCGTCGAGGTCCGACAGCGTCGGCGCGAAGCGGTAGGGATCCTGCGTCGTCCAGGTGCCGCCGTCGGGATAGTGGATCTCGAGCTCGTACTCGAGCGGAAGCGAGGCCCCGGGCACCTCGCCCTCGAAGAGGCCGGCCGGGTGCACGCGCTCGAGCTCGACGCCCTCGGGCTGGACGACGACGGAGGCGGCGGCCGGATGCAGCGCGCGGATCGTCACGCCGCCATCGGAGGCGTGCGCGCCGAGGATCGCGTGCGGATCGTGATGGTCGCGCGCGGCGAGGCGGTCGAGCTCTGCGGTGCTCACGGGCGGAGCGGTCATGTGGGGACCTCCTCTTGCAGCAGCCGGGCGATGCCCGCCACCGGTATCGGTACCCAGTCCGGTCGGTTGTTGAGCTCGTAGCGCAGCTCGTAGACGGCCTTCTCGAGCTCGAAGATCGCCAGCAGCTTGTCCGTCGCCGGGCGGCCGGCCGGCAGGAGCGCGTGGTCGACGGTCGCGAGGTAGGCGTCGAGGAAGGCGGTGCGGGCCTGCTCCTCCCAGCCGCCGGGCGCGGGCACGCCACGCAGCAGCTGCGAGGCCGACGCCGCGTAGGCGAACGAGCGCAGCATCCCGGCGACGTCGCGCAGCGGCGAGCGCTTGCGGCGGCGGTCCAGCAGCGAGCGCGCGGGCTCGCCCTCGAAGTCGAGGATCGTCCAGCCCTCGTCGCGAAGCATCGTCTGGCCGAGGTGGAAGTCGCCGTGGTGGCGGATGAGCCGCCCGCCGACGCCGACGTGCGACATGAGCTGCAGGCGGTCGCGCACCTCCTCGCCGCGGCCGGCGATCGGCGCCAGGCCCGGCGTGTCGGGCGGCAGGTCGAGGAACACCCGCTCGATCTGCTCGTCGATCGTCGCCGTCAGCAGCGACAGCGCCTCGACGCTCGGCTCCTCGGGCGAAAACGCGGGATCGGTCGGATCCGACGCGAGCACCGTGTGCATCTCGCCGGTCGCGGCACCGAGCTCGGGCAGCCGCGCGAGCACGCCGCGCGGGTCGTCGAGCGCGAGCTGCCAGCCGTCGCGGGCCTCGGCGACGAACTCCTGCATGATCCCCAGCGTCGTCTGCATGAGGTCCCCGGAGTAGTCGTACCAGCCCGTCAGCGCCGCGACAGCACCGAAGCCGCGGCCCGACAGGAAGCGCAGCATCTCCAGTTCGGGGTTGATGCCCGGCTCGACGCGGCGAAAGACCTTCAGCACCTGCTGCTCACCGAAGACGATCGACGAGTTGGACTGCTCGGCGCCCATCGCGCGGATGCTCCCGGTCGGCTCCAGGCCCCCGTGGAACGACACCCCGTCGACCGTCGCCTCCTCGCCGAGCAGCCGCGCGAGCACGCGCACGGCCTCCTCCCCCGCGCCGATCAGCAGCTGGTAGAGCTCGTGCGTGCCGGCGTGGAAGCGGGCCTCGACGAGCTGCAGCTCGAGCTGCGGGTCCTCGCTCAGCGGCGTGCGCTCGAGCACGTTGACGGAGGCGACCTCGCGGGCCTTGGAGGCAAACCAGCGCTGCGTCGTCACCCACTGCTCGAGCGGTCCCTCGAAGCGGTCAGGAAGGTTCATGTTCCTCCTCGAGCTGAAACCAGAAGAAGCCGCGGGGAGCGAGCGTCAAGAGGTAGGGCAGCTCGCCGATCTTCGGGAAGCGCGAGCGGCCGAACAGCTCGACCGGGCGCCGGCCGTTGTACCAGGACAGGTCGAGCTCGACGGCCTGCGCGGAGCGCGCGAGGTTGTGCACGCACAGCACGACGTCGTCCTCGTAGGTCCGGATGCAGGCGAAGATCTTCGCGTTGGCGGGCGTCAGCGCCTCGAAGCTGCCCAGGCCGAAGACCGGGTGCTCCTTGCGCAGCGCGATGAAGCGCCGCAGCCACCGCAGAAGTGAGGAGGGCGTGCGCAGTTGGGCCTCGACGTTGACGGCCTGGTACCCGTAGACGGGATCCATCAGCGGCGGCGCGTAGAGCTGCGCGAAGTCCGCGCGGCTGAAGCCGCCGTTGCGATCGCCGGTCCACTGCATCGGCGTGCGCACGCCGTCGCGGTCGCCGAGGTACACGTTGTCGCCCATCGCGATCTCGTCGCCGTAGTAGAGGACCGGCGATCCCGGCAGGCTGAAGAGGATCGCCGTCATGAGCTCGATCTCGTCGCGGCCGTTGTCGAGCAGCGGCGCGAGCCGGCGGCGGATGCCGAGGTTGAGCTTCATCCGCGGGTCCTTGGCGTACTCGGCGTACATGTAGTCGCGTTCCTCGTCGGTGACCATCTCGAGCGTCAGCTCGTCGTGGTTGCGCAGGAACAGGCCCCACTGGCAGTTGGCCGGGATGTGCGGCGTCTGGGTCAGGATCTCGAGGATCGGCGCGGCCTCCTCGCGCCGCACGGCCATGAACATCCGCGGCATGACCGGGAAGTGGAAGGCCATGTGGCACTCGTCGCCCTCGCCGAAGTACTCGACGACGTCTGCCGGCCACTGGTTGGCCTCGGCGAGCAGGACCCGGTCGGGGTACTCCTCGTCGATCGTCTTGCGGACCTGCTTGAGGAAGGCGTGCGTCTCGGGGAGGTTCTCGCAGTTCGTGTCGTCGCGCTCGAAGAGGTACGGCACGGCGTCGAGGCGGAAGCCGTCCAGGCCGAGGTCCAGCCAGAAGCGCAGGACGTCGAGCATCGCCTCCTGGACCTCGGGGTTGTCGTAGTTCAGGTCGGGCTGGTGATGGAAGAAGCGGTGCCAGTAGTAGGCGCCGGCCTGCTCGTCCCATGTCCAGTTCGACGTCTCCGTGTCGATGAAGATGATCCGCGCCTCGTCGTAGCGCGTCGGATCGTCGGACCAGACGTACCAGTCGCGCTTGGCGTTGTCCGGACCCGGCCCGCCCGAGCGCGCCTCCTGAAACCACTCGTGATCGCTCGACGTGTGGTTCATCACGAGGTCGGTGATGACGCGCATGCCGCGCTCGTGCGCGGCCTCGATGAACGCGCGCACGTCCTCGATCGTCCCGTAGTCGGGATGCACGCCGTAGAAGTCGGCGATGTCGTAGCCGCCGTCGCGCAGCGGCGACGGGTACATCGGCAGCAGCCAGATGACGTCGATGCCCAGCCACTGCAGGTAGTCGAGCTTCTCGGTCAGGCCGCGGAAGTCGCCGCTGCCGTCGCCGGTGCCGTCGTAGAAGCCGCGCAAGTGGATTTCATAAAAAATCGCGGTCTTAAACCAGAGCGGGTCTGATTCGAACCACTGGCCCGCCGGCTGCATCACGACGTGGTCACGCGCAGCAGGTGCGCGACGCGGTACGGGTCCAGCCGCACGAAGTTGCGTCCCATCCGCCAGTCGAAGCTCTCGCCCGACAGCAGGTCGGTGACGGTGAAGACGGGCGGGAGCCCGAGGCCGTAGGGGATGACGACGACGCCCTCCTGCGCGCTGACGGGGTCCAGCGTGACGACGACGATGATGATGTTGTCGCCGGTGCGCTTGGCGTAGGCGATCAGCGCGTCGTTCTCGGTCGTGAGGAACTGGATGTTGTCGAGGTGCTGGAGCGCCTCGTTGGCGCTGCGGATCGCGTTGATGCGCTCGATCAGCGACAGCAGGGGCCCGTTGAGCGTGCGCTGCTTGATCTCGTACTTCTCGGAGTTCTCGTACTCCTCGCTGCCCGGCCGCACGGGCACGCGCTCGAAGTTCTCAAAGCCCGAGTAGATGCCGTAGGTCGGGCTCAGCGTCGCGCCGAGCACGAGCCGGCTGGCGAACTTCGGCGGCCCGCCGTGCTGCAGCTCCTCGGTGAGGATGTCGGGCGTGTTGACGAAGAAGTTCGGCCGGTAGTACTCCTGCATGCCGCTCGTCGCGAGCTCCGTGACGTAGTCCATGAGCTCCCACTTGGAGCTCTTCCACGTGAAGTACGTGTAGGACTGGTTGAAGCCGACCTTCGCGAGCTGGCGCATCATCGCCGCGCGGGTGAACGCCTCGGCGAGGAAGATGACGTCCGGGTGGTCCTTGCGCAGCTCGGCGATGAGCCATTCCCAGAAGGCCAGCGGCTTGGTGTGCGGGTTGTCGACGCGGAAGATCGTCACGCCGTGGCCGGCCCAGAAGCGAACGACGTCGCGCAGCGCGTTCCACAGCCCCTTCCAGTCCTCGCAGTCCCAGTTGACGTTGTAGATGTCCTGGTACTTCTTGGGCGGGTTCTCGGCGTACTTCAGCGTGCCGTCGGGGCGGCGGTTGAACCACTCCGGATGCTCGGTGAGCCACGGATGGTCGGCCGAGCACTGGATCGCGAAGTCCAGGGCGACGTCGATGTCCTCCCCGCGGGCGACGCGCACGAGCGCGTCGAAGTCCTCCATCGTCCCGAGATCGGGGTGCAGCGCGTCGTGGCCGCCGCTCGCGTCGCCGATCGCCCACGGCGAGCCGGGGTCGTCGGGTCCGGCCTCGAGGCTGTTGTTGGCGCCCTTGCGGTTCGTCTGCCCGATCGGGTGCACCGGCGGCAGGTAGAGCACGTCGAAGCCCAGCCGCGCCAGCTCGGGGAGTTGCCTGGTGACGCCCTGCAGGCCGCCCCAGGAGCGGGGAAAGAGCTCGTACCACGTGCCGAAGCGCGCCTTGACGGGGTCGACGTCGACGTGCAGCTCGCGCTCCATCGTCGTCGAGCGGCTGCGGTCGGGGTAGCGCTCGATCGCCGCGAACAGCTCGCGGTCGAGCGCGATCTCCGGATTGGCGCCGTCGTCGCGCAGGCACGCCAGGGCGCGCTCGATGAGCTTGCGGTCGGCGCCCTTGGCGCGCGCGGCGGCCTGCTCGAGCAGCACCTCGCCCTCCGACAGCTCGCCGGAGAGGTCCGGCTGGCCGGCGTCGATCTTGCGGCGCAGCTCTTCGCGCCAGCTCGCGAAGGCGTCCGTCCAGGCCTCGATCGTCCAGGTGTGGCGGCCCAGGCGATCGACCTGGAACTCGCCGGCCCAGCGGTCGCCGTCGACGTGCGCGTCGATGCGGACCATCGGGTTCTCCTCCCAGCGCCTCGTGCCGGGGGCCTTGGACCGCACGACGGCACGCAGGACGTCGTGCCCGTCGGCGAAGATGTCGGCGCTGACGGAGACGGCGTCGCCCACGGTCCGCTTGGAGGGATAGCGGCCGCAGTCGATCATCGGCTCGGGGCGGCCGATCTGGATGCGGGGCGGGGGCGGCACGACGGGGTTCGCGCGGCGGGGCGGGGGTTTCGCGGTCTTCGGCGCGGGCATTCCCAGACACTCTCTCCGTTTCCGGCAGTTCATAACGTGCAGACACAGCTTCCCAACCGATCGGCGGGCGTCCAGCTGCATCCGACCAGCCTGCCGGCAGGGCGGCTCGGCGACGACGCCTACCGCTTCGTCGAGTGGCTGGCGGCGGCGGGCCAGTCCTGGTGGCAGATGCTGCCGCTCGGTCCGCCCGATCGCGCCCGTTCACCGTACAAGGCGAAGTCGGCCTTCGCGGCATGGCGCGGCCTGCTCGCCGATCCGGCCGCGCCGGTGAGCGACGACGAGATCGACGCGTTCCGGGCGCGCGCGTCGTTCTGGATCGACGGCTGGGAGGCCGCCGCCGGCGGGCGGCGGGCGGTCGCAGACCAGGTCCGCTTCGACCGCGAGTGGGGCGCCCTGCGCGCCTATGCGCGGGAGCGCGGCATCGGGCTGATCGGCGACGTGCCGATCTACGTCGCTCCCGGCAGCGCCGACCACCTCGCCTGGCCGGAGCTGTTTCGCTCCGGCGAGGTCGCGGGCGCACCGCCCGACGCGCTGAGCGAGACCGGCCAGCTGTGGGGCAACCCGCTCTACGACTGGCCGGCGCTGCAGCGCCGGCGCTACCGCTGGTGGACCGAGCGGCTGCGGCGGACGTTCGAGCTGTTCGACGTCGCGCGGATCGACCACTTCCGCGGGCTCGTGGCGTACTGGGCGGTGCCCGACGGAGCGTCGGACGCCCGCGGCGGGCGCTGGCGGCGCGGCCCCGGCCGCGCGGTGTTCGCCGCCGCGGAGGCAGAGCTCGGGCGGCTGCCCGTCATCGCCGAGGACCTCGGCGTCATCACCGAGCCGGTCGAGCGCCTGCGCCGCGCGCTCGGCTTCCCGGGCATGGTCGTCATGCAGTTCGGCTTCGATCCGGACGACCCGCATGGGCCGCATCGCCTCGAGAACCACGAGCACGACAGCGTCGTCTACACCGGCACGCACGACAACGACACGCTGCGCGGGTGGTGGGAGTCGCTGGAGCGCCAGACGCGCGACGCGGCGCTCGCGCAGATCGCCGCGAGCGGGGTCGAGGAGCCCGAGCCGTGGTGGTCGGTGATCCGCCTGGCCTACTCGTCGCCCGCACGCCTGGCGATGGTCCAGGCGCAGGACGTGCTCGGCCTCGGCAGCGAGGCGCGGATGAACGTCCCGGGGCGCGCGACGGGGTCGTGGCGCTGGCGGATGCAGGCCGGCGCGCTGACCGACGAGCACGCCACGCGCCTGCGCGCGGCGGCCCAGGAGGCGGGGCGGGTCTAGCTCGCGCTCGCGACGCGTCGTGTCGCGGCAGGTGCGGATGGCGCCCCTGCAGCGTCACGATCAGCGGGCGTCCGGGTCCGCGGCGCGCGTGCGGGGTATCCGGCGCGCCATGGGCTTCACGACCGCGATCGTCACGGGCTCGGAGTCGGGCATCGGCCGCGCGACCGCGGTGGCGCTGGCGCAGCGCGGCCTGGACGTCGGCGTCACCTGGCTCGAGGACGAGGACGGCGCGGACGCGACCGCGCGCGAGGTGCGCGACGCGGGCCGGCGCGCCGAGGTGGCGCAACTCGACGTCTCGCGGCCCGCTCAGGCGATGCGCGCCGTCGGGCGGCTCGCCGACGCGCTCGGCGGCGTCGACGTGTTCGTCAACTGCGCCGCGAGCGGCCACAGCAGCTCCGTGCTCGACGTGACGCCGCAGGAATGGCGCGCGGTCCTCGACACCGACCTGACCGGCGCGTTCTTCGTCGCCCAGGAGGCCGCGCGGCGGATGGTCGCCGCCGGCCGCGGCGGGCGGATCGTCAACGTGACGTCGATCCACGAGCACGTGCCGCTGGACGGCGCCGTCGCCTATTGCGCGGCCAAGCACGGCCTCGGCGCGGTGACGAAGTGCCTGGCGCTCGAGCTCGCCGGGCACGGCATCACGGTCAACTCGGTCGCGCCGGGCGAGATCGCGACGCCGATGACCGGCCACGAGGACGCCGACCCGCGGACGCTCGAGCGGCCGGCGATCCCGCTGCGGCGGCCGGGCGACGCGCGCGAGATCGCCGCGGCGATCGCCCATCTCGCCTCGCCCGAGGCGTCGTACACGACCGGTGCGTCGCTCGTCGTCGACGGCGGGCTGCTGCTCACCGCGGCGATCGCCAACCAGGGCGCGCTGCAGGGCGTCTGACCTCGTAGACTGCCGCCCGCCATGGCCGCCCCCAGCAACGCCGAGGCGATCCGCGACGTCAACACGCGCTACCACGACGCCGCCGCGGACGGCTACGACACGAAGTGGGGCGTCGACTACGGCGAGATCGGCCGCCACCAGGTGCGCGGCAAGCTGCACAAGCTGCTCGGCACGCCGCTGCCACGCTACGGCCGCTCGCTGGAGATCGGCGCCGGGACGGGCTACTTCACGCTGAACATGCTGCAGGACGGCGTCGTGGGCGAGGCCGTCGCGACCGACATCTCGCCCGGCATGCTCGATGCCCTGCAGGCCAACGCGCAGCGCATCGGCGTGGCGGTCCAGACCGTCGCCTGCGACGCCGAGGCGCTGCCCTTCGAGGACGACTCCTTCGACCTCGTGCTCGGTCACGCGGTGCTGCACCACATCCCCCGCCTCGACCGCGCGTTCGGCGAGTTTCGCCGCGTGCTGCGCCCCGGGGGCGAGTTCCTGTTCGCCGGCGAGCCGTCGCAGACCGGCGACCGGATCGCCGCCTATCCCAAGCGCGCCGCCCTGCGCACCGCGCCGCTGTGGCGCAGGCTCATGCGGGCGCGCCCAGCCGCCGGCTACGAGTACCCCGACACGCACGACCCGTGGCCGGCCGACCACGGCTGCCTCGACGGCGAGTCGCTCGAGCCGTTCGTCGACGTGCACGCCTTCACGCCCGATGCGCTCGCCGCGTGGGCGCGCGGCGCGGGCTTCGCGGACGTGCGCGTGCGTGGCGAGGAGCTGCTCGCCAACTGGTTCGGCTGGATCAATCGCACGCTGGAGGCGACCGCCCAGCCCGACGACGTCCCGTGGCTGTGGCGCCAGTACGCCTTTCGCGGCTACCTCGCGCTGCAGCGCGTCGACGTCGCGCTGCTCGAGGGGCGGCTGCCGGCGAAGGTCTTCTACAACCTCATGATCGCCGGCCGCAAGGCGGGCTAGGGGGGTGGTCGCGGAGCGCCGGCTCGGCCTCGTCGCGCTCGGCGACAGCATCACCGTCGGCGAGGGGTCGATGGCGCTCGGCATCACGCCGCTGTCCTGGGCGCAGTGGCTGGCCAGGGCGCTGGACCTGCCGTTCACCTCCTACGCGGCCAACGGCGCGACCGCCGCCGACGTGCTGCAGCTCCAGCTGCCGCGCGTGCGCGCGCCGCATGACGTCGCGGCGCTCTACGCGGGTGTCAATGACGTCCGCGCGCCGGACTTCGACGCCGCCGCCTTCGAGCGCGACCTCGACGCGTCCGCGGCCGGCCTCGCCGCGCGCGCCGACCGGCTGCTCATGCTGACGCTGCCCGAGGATCTCGGCCGCCCGACCGCGGCGCCGAAGCCGGCGCTCGCCAACGCGGCGGTGCGCCGCGTCGCCGCGCGCCACGGCGCCGTCCTGGCGGACCTGTCGGACTTCGGCGGCTGGACGAACGTGCTGCCCGACGTCGTCCACCCGACCGCGCTCGGCCAACTCGAGATCGCCGATCGCGCCGCGCTCGCGCTCGGCGCGCCGCTGCTGCCGTCCGCGCTCGTCGCCGATCGCCGCGGTCACGTTGCGCGCTACGCGCCGGCCCACGCCCGGGCGCTCGCGCGCGACCTCACGCGCCGCGCGCGTGAGCGCGTGCTGCGGCCGCGCTGAGGAGCGCCGCAACCAGCGATGGCGTGAGCGTGAACGAGCGACACCTGAAGGCTCACGCAGATCCGGCGTGTCGACGGATCACGCCATACGTGATCGAGCGACACCCCTGCTGTCAGCGGGTCACGAGGTGTCACTCGATCACGCCATCGCCCGCGTGCGGTTTCTACCGGCGCCGGGTGCGAGCACGTTGCCCGTAGCATCCAGCCATGGCGCTCTTGCGACCCTTGCGACGGCCCGGCGTGCGGCGCGGGCGCGGCGTCCAGCTCGCCCGCGGCGTGCAGCTCCAGGTGGTCTACGGCGGCGAGCTGGTGCTCGGCGACGGCGTCCGGATCGGCGAGCGCACGCGGATCGTCGTGCAGGGCGGCCACGTCGAGATCGGCGCGGGCGCGGTGCTCGGCGAGCGCTGCACGATCGTGGCCCACGAGCGCGTGACGATCGGCGCGGCGGCGTGGCTGCAGGACGGCGCCGTGCTCGTCGACTTCGACCACGTCATCGACGACGTCGAGCTGCCGATCCGCGCCCAGCCGCTCGTCTGTGCGCCGATCGCGATCGGCGCGCATGCGCAGATCGGCCTCGGCGCGGCCGTGCTGCGCGGCGTCGGCATCGGCGCGGGCGCGACCGTCGGACCGCACGCCGTCGTGACGCGCGACGTCGCGCCCGGCACGACGGTCGGCGGCGTCCCCGCGCGGCCGATCGCCGGCCGCGATGACTGAGCTCCCGGCGCCCGGCGCGTAGTGGACGCCGGCAACGCCGTACTCCTCGCCGCCGCGGGCCTTGGCGCGGGCGCGGTCAACGCCGTCGCAGGCGGCGGCTCGCTGATCTCCTTCCCGGCGCTGCTCGCGGCCGGCTACCCGAGCATCACCGCCAACGTGACGAACGCGATCGCCGTGCTGCCCGGCTACGTCGGCGGCTCGCTGGCCTACCGCCGCGAGCTCGGCGGGCAGGCGGCGCGGATCCGCGCGCTCGCGCTGACGAGCGCCGCCGGCGCGGGCGCCGGCGCGGCGCTGTTGCTCGTCAGCCCCGCGAGCGTCTTCGAGGCGATCGTGCCGTGGCTCATCCTCGCCGCCTGCGGGCTGCTCGCCGTGCAGCCGCGCATCGCCGCGGCGCGGCGCCGGCGCGAGCACGCGCCGCTCGCGTTGCACGCGACCGTCTTCGCCGCGACGGTCTACGGCGGCTACTTCGGCGCCGGCCTCGGGATCATGCTGCTCGCGATCCTGGGCCTCTTCC
>Ga0126313_10001355_pt1 | contig 12854 bp, 10 predicted proteins | sample Plot105A_FD_89954 | JGI IMG/M metagenome (GOLD analysis project Ga0126313, IMG submission 89954) | Serpentine soil microbial communities from UC McLaughlin Reserve, CA, USA - Plot105A | ecosystem: Environmental > Terrestrial > Soil > Grasslands | place: USA: UC McLaughlin Reserve, Lake County...
GCGCCGGGGCGCCGGTGAGCGGGTCCGATCCGCTCGCGGTCTTGGGGAACGCGATCACGTCGCGGATCGACTCGCGGCCGGCCAGCAGCGCGACGACGCGATCGAGCCCGAGGGCGAGCCCGCCGTGCGGCGGCGCGCCGAAGCGCAGCGCGTCGAGCAGGAACCCGAACCGCGCCTCGGCCTCCTCCTCGGAGATGCCGAGCGCGGAGAACACCTGCTGCTGGACCTCGGGGCGGTTGATGCGGATCGAGCCGCCGCCGATCTCCACGCCGTCGACCACGATGTCGTAGCCGCGCGAGCGCAGGGCGCCCGGGTCGGAGAAGTCCCCGGTGGGAGCCGTGAAGGGATGGTGCATCGCATCCCAGCGGCCCTCCCTGTCGTTGAACTCGAACATCGGGAAGTCGACGACCCACAGCACGTCGTGGCGGCCCTCCGGCACGAGGCCGAAGCGGCGGGCCAGCTCCAGCCGCAGCTCGCCCAGCGCGGTCGCCGCGACGTGCGGCTTGTCGGCCACGAGCAGCAGCAGGTCCCCGGGCCGGCCGGAGAGCTTGCGCGTGACCGCCTCGATCTGGCCCTCGGAGAGGAACTTCGCCGTCGGCGAGCGCCAGGTGCCGTCGTCCTGGACGAACGCCCACACCAGCCCGCCGGCGCCGTAGCGCTTGACGTGCTCGGTGAGGGCGTCGAGCTCCGAGCGCGGCACCTCGCGCGCGCCGGCGTTCAATCCCCGGATCACGCCACCGGACGCGAGCACGCCGGAGAACACCTTGAACTCGGTGCCGGCGAGCTCGCCGCCGAGGTCGACCAGCTCCAGGCCGAAGCGCGTGTCCGGGCGGTCGGACCCGTAGCGCAGCATCGCCTCGTCGTAGGACAGCCGCGGCCACGGCGGCGGTGCGGCGACCGGGAACGCGGCGTCCTCGAACACGCGCGCCAGCAGCCCCTCGATGACCTCGATGACATCGTCCTCGTCGACGAACGACATCTCGAGGTCGAGCTGCGTGAACTCCGGCTGCCGGTCGGCGCGCAGGTCCTCGTCGCGGAAGCAGTGCGCGATCTGGTAGTAGCGCTCGAACCCGGACATCATCAGCAGCTGCTTGAACAGCTGCGGCGACTGGGGCAGCGCGTAGAACTCGCCGGGATTGAGGCGGCTGGGCACGAGGAAGTCGCGCGCGCCCTCGGGCGTGGAGCGGGTCAGCAGGGGCGTCTCGATGTCGACGAAGTCGTGCGTGTCGAGGTAGTCGCGCATCGCGCGCGTGACCGTGTGGCGCAGGAGCATGGCCTCGCGCATCCCGTCGCGGCGCAGGTCGAGCACGCGGTGCCGGAGGCGGAGCATCTCGTCGACCGGCCCGTCCTCGTCGACCGGGAAGGGCGGCGTCTCGGACTCGGCGAGCGGCTCGACCATGGCGACGTCGAGCTCGATCTCCCCCGTGGGCAGATTCGGGTTGACGTTGCCCGCCTCGCGCCGCACCACGGCGCCGGAGGCGGAGATCACGTGCTCGGACCGCAGCCGCTCGGCGACCGCGTGCGCCTCGGCGGCCGTCTCGGGGTGGAAGACGAGCTGGACGAGCCCGGTGCGGTCGCGCAGGTCGATGAAGATCAGGCCGCCGTGGTCGCGCCGGCGATGCACCCAGCCGGCGACGCGCACGGTCTCGCCGACGCGGCCCGCGTCGAGCTCGCCGCACCAGGCGTCGCGGTACTCGTTCGTCCGCGGCGGCCTCACAGCGTGACCTGCGTGATGTGGTGCATGACCGTGCCGGCCTCCACTTCCTGCTGCTCCCCTGTCTCCATGTCTCTCAGCGCGACGCCGTCCTCGCGGAAGATGGCAACGTATCGGGCGCGCGCGTTGCCCGCCTGCTTGAGCTGGCCCTTGAGCGAGCGGCCGCCGAGTTCGAGCCTGGCGGCCAGCCCGGCGCGGCGGACGTCGGCGGCGAGCCGGAACGCGACGGCGCGCAGCTCCGGCGTGGCGTAGGCGACGAAGAGGTCGAGCGGCGGCCGCGCGGACGGCAGCTCCGCGGCGGTCATGAGGATGCGCTCGACCCCGCTCGCCCAGCCGACCCCGGGCGTGTGCGGGCCGCCGATCTCCTCGATCAGCCCGTCGTAGCGGCCCCCGCCACCGACGCCCGACTGGGCGCCGAGCGCGTCCGAGGTGAACTCGAACACGGTGCGCGTGTAGTAGTCGAGCCCGCGCACGAGCGTGTCGTCGACCTCGAACGCCTGGCCGGCGCCGTCGAGCAGCTCCTTCACCGTCTCGAAGTGCTCGCGGTCCTCGTCGGCGAGCCGCTCCAGCAGCCGCGGCGCGCCGGCCATGACGCGCCGGGTGGCGGCGTCGTCGGCGTCGAATGCGCGCAGCGGGTTGAGGTCGATGCGGGCGGCGACCTCCGGCGCAAGCTCGCCCTCGTGCGCGCGCAGGTACGCCTGCAGCTGCTCCCGGTAGGCGCGCCGCGCGTCGGGCGTGCCGAGCGAGCCGATCCGCAGCCGCACGCCGCGGCTGCCGACCGCCTCGAGCAGCTCGGCGAGCAGCAGGATCGACTCCGCGTCGACCGCCGGATCGTCGGACCCGATCGCCTCGGTGCCGATCTGCCAGAACTGGCGGAAGCGGCCCTTCTGCGGCCGCTCGCGGCGGAAGAAGCTCGACAGGTACCAGAGCTTCACCGGCTGCGGCAGCTTGTGCATGCCGTGCTCGAGGTAGGCGCGGCAGACCGGCGCGGTGCCCTCGGGGCGGAGCGTGATGCTCTCATCGCCCGTCTCGAGCGTGTACATCTCCTTCTGCACGACGTCGGTCGACTCGCCCACGCCGCGCGCGAACAGCTCGGTCGCCTCGAACACCGGCGTCTCGATCCGCTCGTAGCCGGCGCGCTCGAGGATGCCGCGGGCCTGCGACTCGAGCGCCTCGCGCGCGGCCGCCTGCTCGCCCAGCACGTCGTACGTGCCGCGCGGTGCCTGGATCCGCCCGCTCACGCGAGCTGGGCCAGGAACGGGTTCGTGGCGCGCTCGCGCCCGATCGTCGTGTTCCCCATGTGGCCTGCGTACACGACGGTGTCGTCGGGCAGCGTCTCGACGAGCGATGCGAGCGACCGCATCAGCGTCGCGTGGTCGCCGCCGGGCAGGTCGGTGCGGCCGATCGAGCCCTCGAACAGCACGTCGCCGGAGAAGACCGCCTGCTCGGCCGGCAGCCAGTACGTCACGTGGCCGGGCGAGTGGCCCGGGGTGAAGAGGACGTCGATCTCGAAGCCGGCGAGCTCGAGCCGCTCGCCGCCCGCGACCGCGTGGTCGGCGTCGTAGGACTCGTACGGGCCGAACCCCGGCCACGGCACGAAGCGCATGATGTCGGCCAGCACCGGGAGCTCGAGCTGCGGGCACCAGACCTCCGCGCCGGTGGCGCGGGCGAGCGGCGCGACGGCGCCGACGTGGTCGAAGTGCGTGTGGGTGAGCAGGATCGCGGCGACCTCGAGGTCCTGCACCGCCTCGATGAGCCGCGGGGCCTCCTCCCCCGGATCGATCACGATCGCGACGTCCGAGCCGTCGCGCCGGGCGATGTGGCAGTTCTCCTGCACCGGCCCGACGGTGTAGGTGCGCACGTCCATCTAGCGCTTGCCCTTCTTGGGCGCGCGCGCCGGCAGCGCGCGGCCGTGCTTGCGCATCCGGCGCTCCCAGAAGATCCGGTCGACCTTGTAGCCGATCGGCACGTAGATGAGGAAGGCCCCGAGCGCCAGCGCGATCGAGGTCGCGATGCTCTGCTCCTGCCCGGCGATGCCGCTGATGAACAGCACGAACAGCATCAGCGACGCAAGGCCGGCGCGGGTCGCCGCGCCGCTCCACGTCGGCTCCTGGAAGCGGCGCTCCTCCCGGAGGGCTGCGGTGGAGCTCTTGCGCTCCTGGGCGGTCGGCTTGCGGCCGGTGCGGCCGCGCGCCTCGACGCTTCCGGCGGCGTTGCCGCGATGCTTGGTCCGGCGCTTGCGCTTGGTCTGGGCCATGGGCCTGAGACGTTAGCGCCCGAGCAGGGCTTCGATGGCCCCAGGCATGCGCAGCTCGACGTCCGCCGGCCACCCGGCCAGCGCGGCCTCGGGCGCCGGGGCGACCAGCTCGGCCCGCGCGACCGCCCGGCGCCGCCGGACGGCGTCCAGGACGTCGGTGGCCGTGACCGCGCGGTGGTCCTCGATGTTGGTCGAGACCTGGATGACGTCGCGGCGCTCCAGGTGGAGCCCCAGCGCACGGACGCCGGGCAGGCCCTGCTCGCCGCCCTCGCGGATGGCGGAGGCGATCGCCCGCGCGTCGTCGATCGTCGCCGGGGGCTCGAGCTCGAGGTTGAACGCGATCAGCGGCGGGCGGGCGGAGACCAGCGTGGCGCCGGCCGTCGGGTGGAGCGCCGGCGGGCCGTAGTCGGGCGGCGTGCCGCGCGCCGCGAGGCCCTCGGGGCCGCCGCTGCGCAGCTCCGCCCGGGTCCGCCCGTCCGCGAGCTCGCCGTAGAGGAAGACGGGGATGCCGGCGGCGCCGATCGCGTCGGCGGCGAGCAGCGCCTCGGCGATCGCGGCGCCGCGCTGGGCGTCGTCGAGGTGGACGACGGGCGCGACGTCGAGCGCACCGACGCGGGGATGGAGGCCGTCGTGGCGGGTGAGGTCGATCCGCGCGGCGGCCTCGACCGCGCCGGCGGCGAGCGCGCGATGCAGCTCCCCCGGCGCGCCGGCGAGGAAGAAGACCGCGCGGTGGTGGTCGGGATCGGCCGAGCGGTGCAGCACGTCGGCGTGGGTCGCGAACGCAGCGCCGATCGCGTCGAGGACGTCCTCGTCGCGCCCCTCGGACAGGTTGGGGACGGCGACGAGACGCGTCACAGCACGAAGCGGCCGGCGTCGAGCACGCGGGTGCCCCCGACGTCGAGTGTCGCGTCCTCGATCAGGCAGTCGAGGTGCACCGGCACGGAGACGGTCCCGCCGATGCCCGCGCTCGCCCCGAACGCGACGTGCACGGTGCCGAGCATCTTCTCGTCCTCGAGGATGTTGCCCGTCAGCGTCGCGCGCTCGTTCGTCCCGACGCCCAGCTCGGCGAGATTCCGGCCACTGCCTCGCCCTGCGGGCTTCCTGCCTCGGCCGGAGGCCTCGCCACCGGCTTGCGCCTCGCCGCGGCCTTCGGCATCGCTCGCCCCGGCCGCGTCCATCAGCGCCGCCCAGCGCGCGCCCCACTCGCCGCTCGCCTCGGCGAGCCGGCCGTCGCGCACGACCAGGCGGACCGGCTCGTCCGCGAGCCCGAGGCTCGCAAGCGTCGCCGCGATCAGCGTGCCTTCACCGGACAGCGGCGAGATGAACCCCTCGCCGCACGGGAGGTTCCCGAACGCGCCCTCGGCGGTCAGGTCGCCGTCGTCGGCGATGCCGCTGCGCCCGGACAGGTCGGCCGTGAAGTCGCTCCCGCGCGGGCACGTGACGCACGCGGTGTCCGCCTCCGTCAGCAGCTCCGCGACCGCGCGGCTCCGCGCGGCCATCGCCGGGAAGTCGGTCGCCATCAGCCGGGCGAGCATGTCCTCGGTGACGCCGGGGAGCGTCGCGCCGCGCGCGCCGGCCTCGCTGGCCGCCTTGCGCGCGCGGGTGTGAGACAGCGACCGGCGCGTCGGCGCGATGAACACGCGCGCCGCCCCGAGCGCCGCCGCTACCGCCGCCGGCGGCTCCTCGCCGTCCACCGAGCGCGGCTCCATGACGGTCATGACCGGCTCGGCCCCGAGCGCCGCGGCCGCGTCGCGCAGCGCGTCGCCCAGCACCCGCGTGGTCCGGTCGACCACGATCACCACGTCCTCGCCGGCCTGCACCCCGAGGCATGGCCCGACGACCGTCTCCACGGCCCGCTGCAGATCGCTCATGCGCGCGGACGATACGGCTCAGAGCAGCGCGAGCAGCAGCACGATCACGATCAGCACGAACAGCACCGCCCCCGCTGCGGCCGGCTGCCACTGGTTCTGCCAGAAGCCGGGGTCGGCGCGGTCGCGCGTGTAACGCCCCTCCGGCGGCGTGCCGACCCAGTCGTCGTCGTCGCGCTCGGGCATGCGCTGGAACCTACCGGCGCGACGCGTCCGTTTCCGGACATCTGCATGCCGCGCGATCGACTTCTGCGTGGACCGTGGCGTAAGGTCCGCGCCGGCCGGTGAGTACGGGAGCACGACCGGCCGGAGCGCTCCCGACGGGGCGAGGGAGCGTGTCCGAGCGGCAGGGATTCCGACCAACGTCAGACCCCCGCCCCGAGGGAGGTAGTACACGACATGAGGAGACTCGTCCCCGCGTGCCTCGTGGCCGCGCTGTGCGCGCTGCCGGCCGCCGCCGGCGCGCAGAGCGATGACAGTCCGCCGCTCGAGTCGCAGTTCGAGAAGGTCACGCTCAACGACCGACCCGGCGAGCCCATGGCTATCGCCGTGCTCCCCGACCGGCGCGTGCTGCACACCGCCCGCACGGGCGAGGTCCGCATCTTCGATCCACGCACGCAGCTCAACACGCTCGCGGGCGAGCTCGACGTCTACCAGCACGACGAGGAGGGCGTCCAGGGGGTCGCGATCGACCCCAACTTCGAGGAGAACCACTGGGTCTACCTGTACTACTCGCCGCCTGGCACCACGCCGGTCGACGACCCGTCGACACCGGCGGTCAACGAGGGCGACGCGCCGTTCGAGGGCACGCCCGCCGACTGGGCGCGGTTCAAGGGCGTCGTGCGCCTCTCGCGCTTCAAGCTGGTCGGCGACGAGCTCGACCTCGACTCCGAGCAGCAGATCATCGACGTGCCGGTCGACCGCGGCATCTGCTGCCACGTCGGCGGCAAGATCGACTTCGACGGCCGGGGCAACCTGTTCCTCTCGACGGGCGACGACACCAACCCGTTCGAGTCGCAGGGATACGTGCCGATCGACGAGCGCCCGAACCGCAACCCGGCGTTCGACGCCCAGCGGTCGGCGGCCAACACGAACGACCTGCGCGGCAAGCTGCTGCGCATCCGTCCGCGGCCGAACGGCGGCTACGACATCCCGCGCGGCAACCTGTTCCCGCGTGGCACGGCGAAGACCCGGCCGGAGATCTACGCCATGGGTCTGCGCAACCCGTTCCGGTTCGCGGTCAACCGCACGACCGGCGACGTGTACGTGGCCGACTACTCGCCGGACGCCGGCGAGCCGAATCCCAACCGCGGCCCGGCGGGCCACGGGCGCTGGATGATCGTCGACGAGCCGGCCAACTACGGGTGGCCCTACTGCGTCACGCCTGACCTCGCATACCGCGACTGGAACTTCGCGACGCAGCAGCCCGGCCCGTACTTCAACTGCTCGCGCCCGGTCAACGAATCGCCGCACAACACCGGCCAGCGGGTGCTGCCGCCGGTCAAGCAACCGGAGGTCTGGTACTCGTATCCCAGCGCGGACGAAGGCCTGTTCCCCGGGCTGTTCGAGGACATGGTCGGCGGTGACGGCATCGCGCCGATGGCCGGCCCCGCGTACCAGTTCGACAAGGGCAACCCGTCCGCGTTCAAGTGGCCGCGGTACTACCACGGCCAGCCGCTCTTCTACGAGTGGAGCCGCGACTACGTCAAGGAGTTCCGCCTCAACAAGCCGAACGGCAACCGGCTGCAGGACATCCGCCAGGTGCCGATCCCGCTCGGCTACTCGTGGGTCGACCCGACGGGCGATCCGGACAACCCGGTCGACAACCCGATGGACATGGAGTTCGGCCCCGACGGCGCGCTCTACCTGCTCGAGTACGGTGACGGGTTCTTCGCCGAGAACCCGGACGCGAAGCTGACCAAGGTCAACTTCGTGCGCGGCAACTACTCGCCGATCGTCAAGGTGGCGGCCGAGGGCCAGACCGACCAGAACGCCCCGCTCGAGCTCCTGCTGACGGAGGACCCGACAGTCACGTTCTCCAGCGCGGGGACCGAGGACCCGGACGGCGATCCGATCGTGTATGCGTGGGACTTCAACATGGACGGCGTGGTCGACTCGCATGAGTCGAACCCGACCTACACGTACACCGAGAACGGCCGGTTCGACGCGACGCTGAAGGTGACGGACCGCACCGGTCGCGTCTCGTCGGCGTCCGTGCCGATCATCGTCGGCAACAAGACGCCGAAGGTGACGCTGGTCACGTCGCCGGCGCCGGGCGAGCCGTTCGCGTTCGGCCAGGCGGTGTCGTACACGGTCACGATCGAGGACGACACACCGGTCGACTGCGACGAGGTGACCGTGTCCTACATCCTCGGCCACGACGACCACGGGCATCCGCTGACCGCCTCCTCCGGCTGCAGCGGCACGATCACGACCAGCGCCGCCGGGCACGAGGGCGAGGAGAACCTCCGCGCCGTGTTCAACGCGTCTTACACCGACGCGCCCACGGACCCGGACGTCCCGCCGCTCACCGGCAGCGCCGAGGTCGCACTGACCCCGAACCCGTAGGGCAGGGACCACCGGGGGCGCCGCGCAGATGGCGCGGCGCCCCCGTTTTCCTCCCGGCGCGCCGCGGGTACCCGAGACCCCGGCGCCGGCCCGTCGGGCCGGCAGGGGTCACGGGAGGTAGCCATGCTGCGCGCTCTGGGTCTGGCAACGCTCTGCGCCGTCGCGGTCGCGGCGCCTGCCGCCGCCAACCCACCCGCGCCCGGCGCGCCGGGCGCGAAGCACACGTGGGCGCCGGCCGACAAGCACGGCTTCGGCACCGCGCATCAGGTCGACGGCAACGCCTACCTGACGCTGCGGCAGGCCTCGCTGACCGAGGTCTACTTCCCCGACCTGAGCACTCCGGCGTTCCGCGGGCTGCAGTTCGCGGTCACCGACGGGAAGCGCTTCCTGGATCGCGAGACCGTCGATGACGACGCCGCGCACATCGAGCCGGTCGCGCGCGGGGTGAGTGCCCGCGTCGAGCCGCTGCCGGGCGCGCTCGGCTTCCGCCAGGTGACGCAGACGGCGCGCTGGAAGCTGACGAAGACGTGGATCACGGACCCGGCGCGGGCGGCGGTGCTCGCGCGCGTGAAGTTCCAATCGCTCACCGGGAAGAAGCTGCGGCTGTACGTGCTCGCCGATCCCGCGCCGGGGGACGACGGCAACGACGACCGCGGCGCGTCGGCGCGCGGGCGGCTCGTCGCGTTCGACGACGCGGCGGCGAGCGCGGTCGCGACCGAGCCGGCGCTGCGCGGCGGCACCAGCGGCTACAAGGGCACGGCGAGCGATCCGTGGCGCCAGCTGCGGGCCGCCGGCCGCCTGCGCGGCTACGACGCGACGCAGCCCGGCAACGTCGTGCAGGGCGCGCGGACGGCGCTCGACGGCGTGCGCAAGCGGGCGCTGACGCTCGCGATCGGGTTCGGCGCGAACGCCGGCGCGGCGGACGCGACCGCGAACGCCTCGCTCGCGCGCGGCTTCGGCCGCGCCGCCGCGGACTTCGTGGCGGGCTGGCGCGAGTACCTGGAGTCGCTCTCTCCCCCGCCTGCCAGCGTGGACGGGATGCGGCGGCTCTACGAGCAGTCGCTGATGGTGCTCGCCGCGTCGGAGGACAAGGTGCACCGGGGCGCATCGATCGCGGCGCCGAACATGCCGTGGGTGTGGGGCACGCTGACGCTCGAGGGCCACGAGTTCTCCGGCCCGTATCACCTCGTCTGGCCGCGCGACTTCTACCACGTCGCGACCGCGCAGAAGGCGGCCGGCGACGACGACGCCGCGACGCGCCTGCTCGACTTCCTCTGGCGCGTCCAGAAGCCCGACGGGTCGTGGTGGCAGAACACGCGCGTGGACGGCACGGAGTACTGGACGAACGAGCAGCTCGACGAGATCGCGCTGCCCGTCGTGCTCGCGTGGTGGCTCGGGCGGACCGGCGCCGACGACTGGTCGCACATCCGGCGCGCGGCCGACTACATCGTCAAGAACGGGCCCGACACCGGCCAAGAGCGGTGGGAGAACCAGAGCGGCTGGTCGCCCAACACGATCGCGACCGAGATCGCGGCGCTGATCTGCGCGGCCGACGTGGCCAGGGCGAACGGCGAAGGCGCGCTGGCCGCCTCGTACGAGGCGAAGGCGGACGAGTGGCAGCGGAGCGTGGAGTCATGGACGGCGACGACCAACGGCCCGTACTCCCCGAAGCCGTACTACCTGCGGATCACGAAGGACGCCAACCCGGACGCGGGCACCACGTACAGCCTCGGCGACAACTTCCCGCGCCCGGTCGACCAGCGCGAGATCGTGGACAACTCGTTCCTCGGGCTCGTCCTGTTCGGCGTCAAGCGCTGGGACGACCCGGTGGTGCGCAACTCGCTCGCCGTCGGCGACGAGCAGCTCGCGTCCGACACGCCGAGCGGGCGGATCTGGCACCGGTTCACCTTCGACGGCTACGGCGAGACGGCGACCGGCGGCGACTGGGACATCTTCCCGACGGCCGCGCGCCAGACCCGCGGCCGCGCATGGCCGCTGCTCGCCGGCGAGCGCGGCGAGTACGAACTGATCGCCGGCGAGCCTGCCGACGAGCACCTGCGCACGATCGCGCGGACGGCGAACGACGGCCTGATGCTGCCCGAGCAGGTCTGGGACGGCGCACCGCCGGCCGACGAGCCTGCCGGCAAGGGCACGCGATCCGCGACGCCACTCGCCTGGACGCACGCGCAGTTCGTCCGGCTGGCCTGGTCGATCCAGGACGGCGAGCCGCTCGAGCGGCCGTCGATCGTCGCCTGCCGCTACACGGGCGTGGGCTGCTGAACCTGAACGGGTCAGACCGTCTTCAGGCTCCCAGAGGTGATTCGCTAAGCTAATTAGTGATGCGAAACACTTCCGCCGACCAGGAGCTCGCCGGCCGCCTCCGCCACGCGATCGCACGCGCGGCGCGGCGGTTGCGCCAGGAGTCGGGCACCGACCTCTCCCCCGCGCTGACCGGCGCGCTCGCGACGGTCGAGCGCCACGGCGCGCTCACGCCGAGCGAGCTCGCGGAGCGCGAGCGCGTGCAGCGACCGACGGTGACCCGCTTCATCTGCCGGCTCGAGGAGCTGGGGCTCGTCACCCGCGCGGCGGATCCGACCGACCGCCGGTCCGCGCTGATCACGATCACGCCGGCCGGGCGCGCGCTGCTCGCGACCGTGCGTACGCGCAAGGACGCGTTCCTGTCGGAGCGCCTCGAGGCGCTCTCCGCGGCGGACCGCGCCACGCTGGAGCGCGCCGCGGCGCTGCTCGAGGACATGCTCGAGTGACTGCGGCGCTCGACCGCACGTTCTCCTCCCTTCGCGTCCGCAACTACCGGCGCTACTTCGCCGGACAGGTCGTGTCGATCTCCGGCAACTGGATGCAGATCGTGGCCGAGATGTGGCTGATCGTGGAGCTCACGCGGAGCGGCGCGGCGGTCCGCATCACCGCCGGCCTGCAGTTCCTGCCGATGCTGCTGTTCGGCGCCTGGGGCGGGGTGCTCGCCGACCGGCTCGACAAGCGGACGCTGCTAACGATCACGCAGACGCTGATGGCGATCCCCGCCGTCGCACTGTGGGCGCTCACGGCCGGCGGCCAGGTCGAGGCCTGGATGGTCTTCGCGCTCGTGTCCGTGCGCGGCACCGTGCTCGCGTTCGACAACCCGGCGCGGCAGGCGTTCGTGAGCGAGATCGTCGGGCCCGATCGGGTCCTCAACGCGGTCGCGCTCAACTCGGTCATCGTGCACTCGTCGCGCATCGCGGGACCGGCCGCGGCGGGCGCGCTGATCGCGCTGCTCGGCGTCGCCGCCTGCTTCGCGGTCAACGCCGCGACGTTCGTCGTGATGATTCTGGCGCTGCGGTCGATGGACCCTTCCCTCCTGCAGCGGGCGGACCGCGTGAAGCGCGCCCGCGGCCAGCTGCGCGCGGGGCTCACCTACGTGCGCGAGACGCCGGAGCTCCGGGTGCCCCTGGCGATGATGGTGCTCATCGGCACGCTGTCCTTCAACTTCCAGGTGCTCCTGCCGCTGCTCGCCAGCGACACGTGGGAGGGCACCGCAGCGACGTACGCGACGCTGACCGCGGTGATGGGCATCGGCTCCGTGCTCGGTGCGCTCGCCGCGGGCGCGCGCGGACGTGTGACGCACGGGCTGCTCGTCGGCAGCGCCGCGCTGTTCGGCGTGGCCGAGCTGCTCGCCGCGGTCGCTCCCACGTTGACCTGGCAGGCGCTGGCGCTCGTGCCGCTCGGCGCCGCGAGCGTGACGTTCGCGTCCGGGGTGAACTCCTCGCTCCAGCTCGCGTCGGACCCGATGCTGCGCGGGCGCGTGATGGCGCTCTTCGCGATCGTCTTCCTCGGGTCGACGGCGATCGGCGCGCCGCTCATCGGCTGGCTCGCGGAGGTCGCCGGGCCGCGGAGCGGGCTGCTCGCAGGCGCCGCCGCCGCGCTGATCGCCGCGGCCTGGGCACGGGCGGAGTTCGCGGGTCAGGCGCACGGTGCGCGGCGGTTGCTCCATCCGGTCGCGACGGAGTAGGCCGGTCCGTCACTGCGATCACCGCGGACCTGGCCCAATGGGCGGCGTTTCGGAGAGGTCTTCGGCGGTTGGCGTTCCGACGGCTCACCTTGTCGTCTACGCCGCGGGACAGATCGCCTGCGACGCATTCGACACCGCCTCCGCCTCGGGCGTGCGCGCACTTTGGTGCGGCTCAGTCGTGCGGTCCTCCGCCGTGCAGCAGCGTGTCGATGACGAGTGTGGCGAGGGCGTCGGGGTCCTGTGCCGCTGGATCGTGCTCCGTACCGGGCCGGTTCAGGGCTTCGCTGAGGAGGGCGTAGTACACCTGTCGCGTCCACTCCAGGTCCGTGGCCGGGGCGAGGAGTCCCTCGCGCTGCGCTCGGGCCAGAAGTTCGCGGGTGTGGGCGTCAATCTCGGCCCATAGGGCGGCTGCGGCGTCGCTGTCGGGCGTGGCGTGGCTGA
>Ga0126313_10001356_pt1 | contig 12845 bp, 12 predicted proteins | sample Plot105A_FD_89954 | JGI IMG/M metagenome (GOLD analysis project Ga0126313, IMG submission 89954) | Serpentine soil microbial communities from UC McLaughlin Reserve, CA, USA - Plot105A | ecosystem: Environmental > Terrestrial > Soil > Grasslands | place: USA: UC McLaughlin Reserve, Lake County...
CGCGGGAAGCCCGGCGCACCGGCGAGTCCCACCACCACGTCATCCAGACCCACACGCGAGAGGATCGCGACTCCATTCCACGTCGCCTCGCCGTGAACTGCAACGGCATACCCGCGGCCTCGGAGCTCGTCGCCGAGCAGGTCGAGGAACGCATCGTCTGCGAGCTTGGTCTCCTGCAAGCAGAGCACGTCCGGCCGCCGCTCATCCAGCCAAGGCAGCAGCCGCGGCACGCGCTGCTTGACCGAGTTGACGTTCCAGGTCGCGATTCGCACCGACGCCACGGTACCCGCACGGCCGACGGGCGGCCCCTCGCCCAACCCGGTGGCCGCCTCGACGGACCATCCAACCGAGCTCGCCGGGGCTCTGCTCGAACCGCCTCACCTTCGCATCCTTCTGCCAGGCCTTCTTTCGTGCTCGGAAACCCGAAAGGCAGCCCACCATCGGACGGGCCAAATGCGATCGTCCCCTCAGCCGCGACAGACGTCCGCAAAGGACCACACCGGAAGCCCTGCCCACCTAGGGGCAGAGAGTCCCCTCCCCGTGAAAGCCAGCGTCCACGGCGAGGCGTTGCGCGCTCTCGCGTCGGACGAAGAGCGAAGTCTCCGCCGGCTCTGGCGCACTCTCGCAAGGCGCGAAGAGCGGGAGCGCCGGCTCAGGCTGCTGCTTGCCATGCACAGGAGCAGCAACGCGTCCAGGCGGTCAGCCGGTTCCGGAGTTGAATCTGAGCATCCCCGCACCGCTGAGGGGTGACGTGCTCGCGGGCGGCTACGCGTCTCCCTCTCGAGGCGGCGTAAGAGCGTTCACAAACGGTCCTCCCTGCGCGGGTTCGGTCCGCCGCGCTACCAATCCGGATAACAAATGACCTCGCGCGTACAGACGGCGCCCCGTGACCAGTAGCGAGGCCGCAAGGCGAGCCCTCTCGCTCGCCGTTCTCACCGTAGGGTGTTCGCTCGCGGCGGCCTGCGCCGGCGGAGAGCGTGCGAGCCGGGACACGGCCGAGCGCCCACCCGAGACGACAACCGGGGAGGCGGCGCCGGCGGAAACCGTTCCGGTGGAGCCGCTCGTCCGCGCGCTTCGCCGCGGGGGGTACGTCATCTACTTCCGGCACGCGGCGACCGACCCGAGCCCGGACGACGCCGATCCGGTCGCCCTTTCGGACTGCGACACGCAGCGAAACCTCTCGGCGGCGGGCCGGACGCAGGCGCGCTCGCTCGGCCGGGCGATCGTGAGCCTTGAGATACCGATCGGGCGCGTGCTCTCGAGCCCCTTCTGCCGCGCACTCGAGACAGCGCGGCTCGCATTCGAAAAGGCGACGCGCGAGCCGCTGCTCGAGAACCTCGAGACGGCCGAGGGCGAGGCGGAGCGTGAGGCGCGGATCGACGGCCTCCGCCGCCTCCTTTCGACCCCGCCCGCGGCCGGCACGAACAGCGTCCTCGTCGCCCACGGTTTCAACATCGCCGGAGCGGCCGACGTGACGATCGACGAGGGCGAGGCGGCCGTCTTCCGGCCGCGCGACGGCGGCTTCACGCTCGTAGCGACCGTCGCGCCGGGCAGGTGGAGAGAGCTCGCCAGCGACCGCCGGCCGGTCGTCCGCGAGTACCCGGTGCCACGCGGGTCCGCCCCGCACGACGTTGCTCCGGCCCCCGACGGGACCGTCTGGTACACGGCGCAAGCGGCGGGCGAGCTCGGTCGCCTTGACCCGAAGACCGGGGATGTGCAGCGCGTCCCGCTCGGCGAAGGGTCGGCGCCCCACGGCGTCATCGTCGGCCCGGATGGCGCGGCATGGGTGACCGACGGCGGCCTCAACGCGATCGTCCGCGTCGACGCGCGCACGCATGCGGTGCGGCGCTTCCCGCTTCCCGGCGGCGAGTACGCAAACCTGAACACGGCGGCGTTCGACCTGCGCGGCATCCTTTGGTTCACCGGGCAGAGCGGCTACTACGGGCGGGTCGACCCCGAGAGCGGGCGCGTCAAGGTCTTCGGCGCGCCACGGGGAGAAGGACCGTACGGCATCACGACTACGCCCGCCGGCGACGTCTATTACGCCTCGCTCGCGGGAAGCCATATCGCCCGCATCGACACCGAGACGGGTAGGGCGACCGTCCTCGAGCCGCCGACGGAAAACCAGGGGGCGCGGCGCATATGGTCGGACTCGCGCGGCCGGCTCTGGGTCAGCGAGTGGGACGCCGGCCGGCTCGCCATGTACGACCCCAGCTCGAGGTCATGGCGCGAATGGACGCTTCCCGGGCCGAATCCGCAGCCGTACGCGGTGTATGTCGACGACCGAGAGCAGGTCTGGCTCAGCGACTTCGGCTCGAACGCGCTCGTACGGTTCCAGCCCGATACGGAGCGGTTCATGCGGTTCCCGCTCCCGAGCGACCCCGGAGATGTACGCCAGATTCTCGGTCGGCCCGGCGAGGTATGGGCCGCCGAGTCGGCGGCGGATGCACTCGTCGTCATCCGCGGCGCCTAACGCTTGCTGCAACCGTGCGCGCCAGCACCAGCGAGTACTCGTACTCGAACACCGCCGGCCCGTCCGGGTCGCTCTAGTTCCAGCGGGCTGTGAACTCCGAGTGCGGCGAGCCGGGCGCGAGACGCTGCTGGGCACAAAGCTCGCGCACGAGCGCCACGACTACGCTGGGCAGCGCGGGCTAGCGAAACGAAGGGCTACTCCCCTTGGAGCACGGAGAGAACGTGACCGGCCGGGTCCTTGAACCAGGCGATGGCGCGCGGGCCGGAATCGCCTCTGAAGATCCCTCGCTCGTTCGTCGTCAGGTCGGGCAGGTCGTAATGCTCCATGCGAACACCCCTCTCGGCGAGCTCGTCCACCGCGGCTTCGATGTCCTCGACCGGGAAGTTGAGCACGGTGTGCTTCGGCGCGGTGTAGTTGTTCGACGGATAGACGAACACGGGCGTGCTGCCAGCGATGTGCAGCTCCAATCCCTCCGGGGTCTCGACGACGTCGAGCCCGAGCGTCTCACTGTAGAACTGCTTCGCCTGCTGCAGGTCGTCGACCGAGAAGCTGCTGAATGCCTTCGTGTTCCTGAACATGTCCCACCACCTTGGTTGCTTTGCTCGAGCGGTCTCGTGTATTTGACTGACTGAAGCCCTGGAACTCATCGGTCGCGGAGCGGCAGAGGCCATTGCTTGGCCCTGCGGCGAAACCCACCGATGAATCCAGGCGCTTTCCTAGCCTGGATTTCGCTTGTTTGAGCGCTTTCTGCACTTCCTACTCCCCTCCCCCAACACGTTCCCCAACATTCTGTGCTCGTGCGCGCCGGCGAATGCGTCGAGCTGAGAATCGTCGAGCAGATGCGCGTAGACCTTGGCCGTATGTCCACACGCGCGTGACCGAGCTGCTGCGAGACCGCGATCAGCGGGACGCCGCGGGCGAGTCCAACACTGGCAGCGGTGTGCCGAAGTCCGTGAAAGGACACCAGCCGTGCGGCCTCGGGAGTGGCGAGACCCGCACGATTCTGCACTAGCCGTCGCGCAGCGAGCCGATGGCCGTGAGGATGACCTCGGCGCCGAGGGCCGCGTCGGCCGGGTCGGCCTCCTCCTCGGGGGCGTGGCTGATCCCGTCGCGGCACGGCACGAAGACCATGGCGCTCGGGACGTGGTCGGCGACGCACATCGTGTCGTGCGCGGCGCCCGAGCGCATCAGCATGAACGGCTCGCCGGTGAGGCCGGCCGCCTCCTCGAGCGCGGCGACGAGACGCTCGTCCATGCGGGTGACCGGCAGCGTCTGCCGCTGGCGGTAGCTCGCCGTCAGGCCGCGCTCGGCGGCCGCCTCCTGCGCGAAGGACTCAATGCCCTGCGCCACCGCGTGGAACCCCTGCTCGACGACGCCGCGCGTGTCGAGCGAGAGCCGGGCCCGGCCGGGCACGACGTTGATGATCCCCGGCTGGAACTCGATCTCGCCGACCGTGCCGACGGTCCCGTCGCCGCCCTCGCGCGCGAGCCGCTCCACCTCGAGGATCACCCGGGCCGCCACCGGCGCAACGTCGAGGCGAAAGTCCATGGGCGTCGCGCCGGCGTGGTCGGCGCGGCCTTCGAGGAAGACGTCGGCGTGGATGTAGCCGGCGATCGCCGTCACCACGCCGAGGCGATTGCCCGTGTCCTGCAGGACGCGGGCCTGCTCGATGTGAAGCTCGATCCAGCCCGTCAGGTCGTCGAGGATGCGGAGCGAGTCACGCCACCGTGACGGCTCGTAGCCGGCCTCCTCGGCGTGCTCCCAGAAGCTGCGCCCGTCGTCCACCGCCCTGAACTGCTCACGCAGCTCCTCGTCGGTCATCCGCTGGGCGGTGATCCGGCTCCCGAGCAGCATCTGCCCGAAGCCGGATCCCTCCTCCTCCAGGAACGAGACGAGCTGGAGCGGGAGGTCGAGGCCGAGCTCCGCGTTCAGCCGGCAGACCTCGAGCGCGGTGACGACGCCCATCGTCCCGTCGTACTTCCCGCCGTTTCGGTTGGAGTCGCAATGCGACCCGATGCCGAAGACCCGCTCCCCGGGCGGGCGATTCCGGGCCACGAGCGTTCCGACCGGGTCGTACGAGACCTCGAAGCCGATCGCCTCGAGCTCGCGCACGAAGTAGTCGAGCGTCGCGCGGTACTCCGGCGTGTAGGCGTACCGCCGGATCGCCTCGTCCGAGCGCGTGTAGTCCGGCCCGGCCAGGGTCTCGATGTCGCGCTCGATCCGCTCGGCGCTCCGGGCCCGGTCGACCGTCGGCAGCGGGGTCGCCACAGGCCTACCCGCGGAGCGGCACCGCGATCGGGCGGAAGGGAGCCCCGGTCGCGCCCGTCAGCTTCAACGGGCCGCCTATGAAGGCGAACTCGTACTGCTTCTCGGCCGCGAGCTCCTCCATCCAGACGACCTCCATGATCTGAGCGCCGGCGGTCGCGAACATGTAGCAGTGAACCGGCAGGAACCCCTCGTCGACGGAGGGGAGCACCTCGAGTCCGATCGTGTCCCCGGCGATGCACATGGCGCCGGCCTCCTCGCAGAGGTAGCGCGCGCCGGCGAGCCCGATCCCGGGCGGGTTCAGGAGGTAGCCGTCGTAGTTCGGCCACGCCGTCATGCGGCCCATACGCAGGCACACGATGTCGCCGCGGCGGAGCTCGACGCCCTGCTCGCTCGCGGCGTTCTTGAGATCGTCAGGCGTGACCTCGTAGGTGTCCGGCAGGCAGTCGACCCCCTGCAGCCCGGCGATGTCGAGGAGGACGCCGCGCCCGATGATCGTCGGGTACTTCTCCGTCCCGCCGACCGTCCAGTGGCGGCTGCCGAGGTGCTTCTCGGCCGTCCAGCCGTTCCAGAAGCACCCGAAGTACCCGAGGTGGTTGAGCGTGTCGATGTGCGTCCCGCAGTGCGTGTAGAGGGCCATCGAGTCGCCGCAGTAGCTGTACTTCTCGTGCACCTCGGGCCCGGCGCCCGAGAGGTTGTCGTTCACCGACCCCTGCGGCGTGTGCGTCATCCAGATGTCGAACTTCGGGTCCCCGGCCGCGGACCAGGACGGCATCCCGATGAAGTAGTCGACGGAGAGGTCGAAGACCTTCGTGCCGTCGAGCCGCTCGAGGATCTCCTTCTGCGACTCGGGCGTGATCCAGTTGAGACGCCCGATCTCGTCCTCGGAGCCCCACGGGCTCTTCGAGACCTTGACGCCATCCTTCTCCATGATCGCCTCGTACGTGAGGCTCTCTTCGGTCGTTGCCATGTCGCTACCTCCTCCTAGGGCACGTGAACAGGACACATCTCCTCGACGAGGGCGCCGTAGAGCTCCGGCCGCCGGTCGCCGAACAGGTGAACCTCGTACTCGCCGGGCACGATCGCCCGGTCCTTCTCGCGCGCTTCGGCCGGCTCGATCTCGGCGACGACGAGCTCGTCCGCGCCCTCGCCGGCCTCGACGAGACGGTTGCCGAGCGGATCCACGATCTGGCTCCGCCCGAAGAACTCCACGCCTCCTTCGGCGCCGACGCGGTTCGCGGTCAGCAGGAATATGCGATTCTCGGCCGCCCGGGCCCGCGTCAGGAAGTCGGCGAACGGCTTGACCGCGGTCGGCCAGTTGGTGGGGTGCACCACCAGCTCCGCGCCGCCGAGGGCAAGCGCCCGGGTCGGCTCGGGGAAACGGAGCTCGTAGCAGATGACCATCCCGAGGCGGCCGACCGGCGTGTCGTAGACCTCGGGCGGCTCGTCGCCGGGCGCAACGAAGCGGTCGACGCCGAGGAAGGGCAGATGAGTCTTCCGATAGCGCCCGACGAGCCCCGAGGGCCCGACGAGCACGGCCGTGTTGCGCAGGCGGTCGCCGTCGCGCTCCAGGAGCCCCGCGACGCAGTGGAGACGGTGGCGGGCGCACGCTCCCGCAAGCGCCTCCACGCTCGGGCCGGGGACCTCCTCGGCGTAGGGCGCAGCCTCGTCCTCGCTCGCGAACATGTAGCCGCTCGTCGCACACTCTGGGAGCACGAGGAGGTCGCACCCGGCCGCCGCCGCCTCTTCAAGCCGGGCGAGGCACGCCTCGACGTTGCGTTCCGGCTCGCCGAGACCCGGCTCCGTCTGGGCCACGCCGCTGAGCATCCCGCTAGCGAATATATAAGCTCGCGCCGTGCCGAGCATCGCCTTCTACTACGACGTCGTGTGCCCGTACTCGTACATGGAGTCGAGCGTCGTCGAAGCGGCCGAGGATCGCGGCGACCTCGACGTGGACTGGCTTCCGTACGAGCTGCGGCCGGCGCCGAAGCCGCTGCTCGAGGTTCGCGGCGACCACCTCCGCACCGACTGGACCCAGACGGTCTACCGGCGGGCGCTCGAGCGCGGGATCGAGATCCACCTGCCTCGCTATCAGCCCCGCTCGACCCTGCCCCTCGCCGCGTGCCTCTGGGCACAGGAACAGGGGCGGATGCGGGCGTTCAAGCACGCGCTCTACGAGGCGTTCTTCTGCGAGGGCGAGGACATCGCGACGGATGCCGAGATCGCGCGGGCGGCGGAGCGCGCCGGGCTGGACGGGCCGGAAGCCGTCCGGGCCGCCTACTCACCCGAGCTCGGGTCGCGCCTCCAGGCGATTCGGAGGCAGGCCGAGGCGGCGGGCGTCAAGGGCGTGCCCTCGGTGCTCGCGAGCGACGGCCGCAGCCACTGGGGCATGGGCGGCGTCGAGCGCCTGCTCACCGGCGAGCCGCTCGTTCCGCGCCCGGCTTAGCGAGCGCCGGACGGCGCTCGTGCCAGTCCGTCGCCTGCTGGAAGGCGTGGGCTGCCCTGAGGACCGTCGCCTCGCCGAAACGGGGCCCGACGAGCGCGAGGCCGACGGGCAACCCGTCGACGAGCCCGCACGGCACGCTGGCCACGGGCGAGCCGACGAGGCTCCAGGGCGAGTTGTACGGGATGAGCGCGAGCCGGTAGAGCGTCTCGCGCCCGCGGAGCTCGACGGTCTCCGAGCCGATCCGCGGCGGCAGCACCGGCATCGTGGGCGCGGCGAGGAGATCGACCCGCTCGAACACGCGCCGGACCTCGTCGCAGGCCACCTCGCGCGCGCGCTTCCCCGCCTCCCGGACATCGGGGGTGACGAAGAGGCCGACGAGCAGGCGGGCGCGCACGTCGGCGCCGTAGTCGGCGAGCCGGGTGCGGAGCCACTCCAGGTGCACCTCCGTTGCCTCCGGGAACTGCATCGCCTGCTGGATCGTCCCCGCGTGCTCGAGCAGCGGCACTTCGACGGGGACGAGCTCGGCGCCGAGGGAGCGGAGCTCGGCCAGCGCAGTCTCGACCGCCTCGTCGACGCGCGCGTCCGCGCCGTCGACGAGGCTCGTCACGACGCCGACGCGCAGGCCCCGAATGCTCCCGCTCAGCACCTCAGCGTACGGGGGGACCGGCGCGTCGAGGCTCGCCGGGTCGCCGGGATCGTGCCCCGCGACGGCGGCGAGAAGGAGCGCGCAGTCCTCGGCCGCGCGCGCGATCGGCCCGACCGTGTCGAAGGTCGGCGCCACGGGGACGACGCCGCGATTGGAGACACGGCCCGTCGAGGGGCGCAGGCCGGTCGCGCCGCAGTGGCACGACGGGATCCTGATCGAGCCCGCCGTGTCTGTGCCGAGCGTCCCCGCGGCCAGGCCGGCGGCGATCGCCGCTCCGTTCCCGCCGCTCGAGCCGCCGCAGATCCGGTCCGGCGACCAGGGATTCCGGGCCGGGCCGAAGTGCGGGCTCGTCGTGAGCGCGCCGTAGGCGAACTCGTGGAGGTTCAGCTTGCCGACGACGACCGCCCCCGCCTGCCGAAGCCGCGCCACGACGTGCGCGTCCTCCGCGGGCATGCGGTCGACGAGGACCCGGGAGGCCGCCGTCGTAGGCGTGCCCGCGACGTCGATGACGTCCTTCACTGCGACCGGGACGCCCCAGAGCGGACCCCGCTCGCGCGACCGCATGAGCGCGTCCGCCTCGGCCAGGGCCTCCTCAGCTCTGACGGTGATATACGCGTTGACGTCCGCGTCGATCGCCTCGATGCGGCGCAGGTAGCGCTCGACGGCCTCACGGGGCGAAAGCTCCCCCGCGCGGAGCGCTCCAGCGAGGCGCGCGACGCTCACCCGCCGGACGCCTGCGGAGGCAGAAGCCGCTCGAGCTCTTCGAACGCCGGCAGGAGGACGGCGAGGAAGGCGCGCACCGCCTCGAGGTCCTCGTCCGTGGGAGTTACCCCCCGCATCTCGGCGATCCGCCGAAGTTCGGCCGGCGAGGGTGTCGCCGCCATGGAACTGACTCTAACGTCTAAGTTAGACTTCGATCGTGCCGATCTACGCGTACCGCTGCCAGTCGTGCGAGGAGCGGTTCGAGGAGCTGGTGCAGGCTTCGGCGGATCCGCCGCCCTGCAGCAAGTGCGGCTCGAGCGACGTCGAGCGGGTCCTCTCGGTCTTCTCGACGGAGTGGAAGCCGAGCAACGTGAACTGGCACCGCGTCGTCTAACGCGCCGGCCGTGTCCGAGAGCTGGCGAAACCGCAAGACGCTCATCCTGAGCCGCACCGACATGATGGGCCTCCTGACGCCCGCCGAGTACAACGACTGCGTCGAGCACGCCTTCCGCATGCACGGGCTCGACCGCGTCTACATGGAGCCGAAGGGACACATCGTCCTCGACGACTATCCGGGCGAGTTCGAGGTCATGCCCTCCTTCATCGAGGATCCGCCAGCGGCCGCCTGCAAGTGGGTCTCCATCCGCGAGGACAACGCGCGCTTCGAGCTGCCCACGGTCTTCTCGATCCTCGTCTACACGCACCCGGAGAGCGGCTTTCCGCTCGCGATCTGCGACGGCTCCCACCACACGATGATGCGGACGGGCTCCTCGGCGGCCGTCTCGGCGAAGTGGCTGGCGCGCAAGGACTCGAAGGTGCTCGCCATCGTCGGCGCCGGCATGGTCGGCAAGGGCTCCCTGGCCACCTGCAACGAGGTGTTCCCGTGGGAGGAGGTACGCGTCTGGAGCCGCAGCCGCGAGACGCTCGACCGCTTCGTGGCGGAGGAGCAGCCGCTGTACGACGGCTTCGAGCTCCGCGCCTCCACGAGCCTCGAGGAGGTCGTCTCCGGGGCGGACGTCGTCGTCACGGGAACGCACGCCCGCGGCGGGATCGTCGAGGACGCCTGGATCTCGCCGGGCACGCACATCGCCGCCCTCGGCGCCGACCTGGAGGGCGAGCAGGAGCTCGAGGGCGCCGTCCTCCAGCGGGCGCGCGTCTTCGTGGACGACATCCGCCAGTGCCGCACAGACGGGGAGATCAACGTCCCTCTGCGGGAGGGCCTCATCACCGAGGAGGACGTCGCCGGCGAGATCGGAAAGGTGATCGTCGGCGAGCTCGCGGGCCGCGAGTCCGACGACCAGATCACGGTCTTCGACTCGACCGGGATCGCGCTGCAGGACTCCGCCACCGTCCCCCTCGAGTACGAGCGCGCGCTCGCGGCCGGCGTCGGCATCGAGAAGAAGATGATCTCGACCTAGCGGCCGAGGTCGCCGAGCACCCCGGCGTCGGCGAGCTCGCAGACGCGCTCCGGCGTGTAGCCGCAGAGCTCGACCAGCACCTGCTCGGTGTGCTCGCCGCGGAAGGGAGCGCGGCGGGCCGGCTTCTCCTCCTCGCCGACGCGGAGCGGCGTGGCGACCTGGCGGACCGTTCCCAGCCGCGGGTGCTCCGTCTCGACGATCCCGTCGCGCGCGGCGACCTGCGGCTCGGCGAGCGCTTCCGCGACGTCGTTCACGCGGGCGTTGGGCACGCCGGCCGCCGAGAGGACCGCGAGCCAGTCGTCTGTCGCCCGCGTCTCGAAGGCGCGGCGGAGCTCCGGCACGAGCGCCGTCCGGTTCTCGTGCCGGCCGGCGAAGTCCGCGAAGCGCGGATCGGAAGCGAGCTCCGGCCGCTCGATCGCCTCGCAAAGCCGCTCCCAGAACTTCTGCTTCGGGCACGCGACCACGATCCACCCGTCGGCGGTGGCGAAGTTCTGGAAGGGCACGATCGAGGGGTGCGCGGACTCCGAGAGCCGCTCCGGCTCGAAGCCGCGGGAGGCCACCCAGGTGCCGACGTACATGAGCTCGTGGAGCGCCGTCTCGAAGAGCGAGACGTCGCAGTCGCACCCGACCCCCTCCCGCCGCGCCCGCCAGAGCCCCGCGAGGAGGGCGATCGCGGAGACGTAGCCGCCCGAGAGGTCGACAAGCGAGAGCCCGCTCTTCGTCGGCGGCCCGTCGGGCTCGCCCGTGAGGCTCATCCACCCGGCGAGCCCCTGCATCATGTAGTCGTAGCCGCCCTCGCCGGCCCGCGGCCCGGTCATCCCGAAGCCGGAGAGAGAGCAGCACACGATGCGAGGATTCACCTCCGCGAGGTCCTCGTACGTGATGCGAAGCCGCTTCGGATGGTCGCCGCGGAGGTTCGAGTAGACGGCGTCGACCGCGCGAACGAGATCCTCCACGACCGCCCGCGACTCCGGGTGGCGGAGGTCGAGCGAGACGCTCTTCTTGTTCCGGTTGAACGTCTCGAAGAAGAGCGATTCTTCGCCCTCCTGGAACGGGGGCACGTAGCGCCCCACGTCTCCGCCCGACGAGGGGTCCTCGATCTTGATCACCTCGGCGCCGAGGTCGGCGAGCTGCAGCGTCCCCCACGGCCCGGCGCCGTACTGCTCGATCGCGAGAACCCGTACGTCGGCGAGGGGAAGCTTCACGCGCGCTTGCGCATCGAGACCGCGTGCCGCCACGCCCGCTCGTACGCGGGCCGCAGGTACTCCAGGTGAGCGTGCATCTGCTCGGCGGCACCGTCCGCGTCGCCGCCCGCGATCGCCGCCAGGATCCCGCGGTGGTGCTCGTTGATCGAGCTGTGGAAGCTCCGGCCGAGCGTGGAGCGGGCGAGGTGGGTCTGGAGGACCGTGAAGACCGGCTGCGTGGCGATGTAGAGGAGCGTGTTGCCGCACGCCTCGACGATCACGGTGTGAAAGCCCTTGTTGAAGGCGAACTGCTCTTGGGTCGTCATGCGAAGCGGCTGCTCGGGGATCGTTTCGCGCAGGCGGTCGACGTCGCTCGCGCTCGCCCGCTCAGCGGCGAGGCGCGCCGCCGGCACCTCGATCAGCTCACGCAGCTCGAGGAACTCCTCCAGGGTGACGTGATCCGACTCGGAGAGCAGGTTGAGGTTGCCGCGGAGGAACTCGGAGATGTGGTCGACCGTCGGCAGGGTGACGTAGCTGCCGCCGCCTGCGCCCTTGGTCGTCCGGATGAGGTTCTGCGCGGTGAGGATCCGCAGCGCCTCTCGCACGGTCGCCCTGCTGACGCCGAACTCCCGTGCGAGCACGGCCTCGTTCGGCAGCCGCTCGCCCGGCGCGAGCTCGCCGGAGACGATCAGCTCGCGAAGCTGGTCGTTCACCTGCTCGTACGCCTTGCGGACCCGGCGCACGGGCATCCCCTGCGGGTCTGCGGGCACCGAGCGGATGCTGCGCTTGCGGGCCACTAGCTTTTGCCGAACTCCCGGTCGCCGGCCGCGGAGACGGGGTTCGGCCGTCGCTTCGGGTCGTGCGTCTCGAAGTACGCCGTCAGGCTCCCCGCACCGTCGCGGGACGCGCGCAACTCTTCGCGCAGGCGCTCTGTGGCCCCGGCGTCGACCTCCCACGTCCGCTCGTCGGAGAAGACGACTCCGTAGGCCTCGCGGGCGATCTCCGGCGTCGTGAAGTCGTCGAGGATGTCGTCGCGGACGAATTCGGGGTCGCGTTCGAGCGGGTCGCCGTACCCGGCCGCGTTCGGCTCGACGAGCTCGATGAAGTCGCCGGCGTCGAACGGGACGCCGGTGACCTTCGCGTCCAGGCGCTCCTCGTCCGGCCGGTCGGCGTTCTTCCGGCACGAGGCGACGAGGCCGTCCCAGCCGCCGAACACGCCTCGCGGCGGATCGGTCTGCCGGTCCCCCTCGCAGGAGTAAACGCCGGGAACGAGATAGCGGTTCCGCCGGATGATGCCGATCCCGCCCCGCCACTTGCCCGGGGCGGCGGGCTCGGGCCGGAGCTCGTACTGGTCGCAGCGGATCGGGAAGCGCAGGTCCAGCTCCTCGATCGGGTTGTTGCGGGTGTTGGCCATCAGGTTGTCGACCGAGTCCATCGCGTCCTTGCCATGACGGCCGCCGTACGCCCCCTCGTTCACCTCGAGGTAGAGCCAGTACTCGCCCTGCTGCTCGTCGAAGCCCGAGTACGCGCAGAAGTGGATGCCCGCCGAGTTGCCCGCCGTAGTCTGCTCGGGCAAGGCGTCGCTCAGCGCGAGGATGACGTTGTCGACGACGCGCTGCACCTGCGTGAAGCGCGAGAAGCACGCGCGCGGAAAGGTCGGGTTGTAGATCGTCCCCTTGGGGGCGACGACCTCCACGGGACGGAAGACGCC
>Ga0126313_10001359_pt1 | contig 12841 bp, 12 predicted proteins | sample Plot105A_FD_89954 | JGI IMG/M metagenome (GOLD analysis project Ga0126313, IMG submission 89954) | Serpentine soil microbial communities from UC McLaughlin Reserve, CA, USA - Plot105A | ecosystem: Environmental > Terrestrial > Soil > Grasslands | place: USA: UC McLaughlin Reserve, Lake County...
CGACTCGCCGGTCGGCACGCTGGTCGCCGCCTCGACCGAGCGCGGCCTGGCCTGCCTGACGTACGAGGACCACCACGGCGGCGTCGACGCCGTGCTCGAGACGATCGCCGCCCGCATCTCGCCCCGGATCCTCGAGGCGCCGACCCGGCTGGACGCCGTGCGCCGCGAGCTCGACGAGTACTTCGAGCGCCGGCGCACCGCGTTCGACCTGCCGATCGACTGGGCGCTCGTGACCCCGTTCGGGCGCCGGGTCCTGCAGGCGACCACGGCGATCCCGTTCGGCGAGGTCTCGACCTACGGCCGGATCGCCGCGCAGGCGGGCAACCCGAGGGCGGCGCGCGCCACCGGCAACGCGCTCGGCGCGAACCCGATGCCGATCGTCGTGCCGTGCCACCGCGTCCTGCACACGGCCGGCCGGGGGATCGGCAACTACACCGGCGGCGTGCACCGCAAGGAGGCGCTGCTGCGGCTGGAGGGCGTGCTGCTCGGCTGAGCCGAGCGCTCACTCCTCGCCCGGCCGCGGGAACTGCGTGGCGAGGAAGCGATCCCACATGCCGTCGGTCATGAGCGCCCGCTGGCCGGCGAGCAGCCGCGCCGAGGGCGTGACGCGGTAGCGGATCTTCGGCGTCCGCGAGGCGATGGCGCGCTCGATCGCGCGCGCCACGGTCTCCGGGCCGCCGCCGAGGCGCGCCATCGGGCCGCGTTCGTAGACGCTCTGCGTCGACGCGGCCACCGCGTGGTTGAAGCGCTCGTACGGGCCTTCCGCGGGCATGGCGGCGTCGATCGCCTGCGTGGCGGCGTCGGCGAAGCCGGTGCGGATGAACCCGGGCTGAACGATCACGACGTCGATCCCGAAGCCCTTGACCTCGAAGCGCAGCGCGTCGCTGATCGCCTCTACCGCGTACTTCGTCGCGTGGTAGAAGCCCCCACCCGGGAACGTGAAGTTCGCCCCCATCGACGAGACGTTCACGATCCGCCCGTGGTGCTGCGCGCGCATGCCGGGCAGCACGAGCTGGCACATCCGCACGACCCCGAACACGTTCGTCTCGAACTGGCGGCGGACCTCGTCGAGCGGCACCTCCTCGATCGCCCCCGACTGGCTGTAGCCGGCGTTGTTGACGAGCGCGCCGACCGCGCCGTGCTCGTCGCACACCGCCGCGACCGCCGCCCGCATCGAGTCGTCGTCGGTGACGTCGAGGCCGAGCACGCGGCAGCCGCGCGTCTCGAGGTCGGCGATCGCCTCGACGCGCCGCGCCGTCGCGTACACGACGAACCCGCGCGACGCCAAGCGCTCGGCCGTCGCGCGGCCGATGCCCGACGAGCAGCCGGTGATGAGCACGGCGTGGGAGGGCTGGTCGGCCATGGGGCGGCGACCATAGTCGGCGCCGGCGGGGAGGGGCAAGCGCGCACGGCACGCGCGCGCGACGGCTGCGGCCGGGCTAGCGGCCGGGCGCGGCGGTCCCCCGATGCGTGCCGGACGGCGTGCCCTGCGGGCGGTGCGACCCGGCGGTGCCGCGGATCGGGGTGACCTTCGGATACATGAACTGATGCGTCATCGTGCTCTTTCAAGACGCTCTGCCCGGAACGCTGCGTGTGTGATTCATCACGTTCGCCGCGATCCCTGGGATGTCATTCGACATCGAACACTGCGCACGCGCCCACGTTTCGGATCACGGCGGCGGCGCCGGCGCGACCCCGTGCCCGGGCGGCGGCGGGCCCTCCGGGGCGGCGCGTGCGTCGTAGGCCCAGAAGCGCGGCAGGCGAGCGCGAGCGCGGCGCTCCCCGAGCACGCACAGCACGCCGCCGGACACGACCGACGCGCGGACGCCGGCGAGCGCGGCGGCCGCGCCGGCCTCGGCGTTGCCGAGCGTCGGGCCCGACGCGTAGGAGAGCATCTCGATCCCGGCCAGCCGGCCGCGCAGGTGCTGGGGGATCGTCTCGTTCCAGATCGTGGTGCGGAACAGTCCGCTGACGGAGTCCATGGCGGCCGCGAGCGCGAGCAGCGCGAGCGCCGGCGCGAGCGCGTCGACCAGCCCGAAGCCGGCGATCGCCGCGCCCCACGCGGCGGCGGCGAGCGTCACCGCGCGCCCGTGGCGGTGCACGTGCCGGGTCCAGCCGCTCGCCAGCGCGGCAAGGACCGACCCCACCGCCGGGGCGGCGTACATGAGCCCGAGGACCTCCGGCCCGCCGTAGCGCTCGGAGATCGCCGGGAACAGGGCGAGCGGCATCCCGAAGAACATCGCGTTCATGTCGACGAGGTAGGTGCCCAGCAGCTCCGGGCGCGAGCGCGCGTAGCGCACGCCCTCGAGCACCGAGCGCCAGGACGGCGCGGGCGCGTCGGCCGGCGGCGGCGGCGTCCGCATCGCGCGGAGCGTGAGCACGACACGAGGAACGTCGCGAGGTCGACCGCGTACGCCACGTCCACGCCGACGGCGGCGATCAGCAGCCCGGCCGCGGCGGGACCCGCGATCTCGCCGGCGTTGTAGCCGAGGAAGTCAAGCGCGGCCGCGGCCTTGAGCTCGTCACGCGCCACGAGCTGCGGGATGAGCGCGTCGAGCGGCGGTCGGCGCAGAGCCATGAACGCCGCCATGAGCGCCGCGCAGGCATAGAGGACCCACAGCCGCGGCTCGGGCAGCGCCGCGTTGACGACGAACACGCCGGCCACGACCGCCGAGCCGGCCTCGGACAGCATCACCAGCCGGCGGCGGTCGAACGCGTCGGCGAGCGCGCCCCCGACGAGCGCGAGGACGAGGATGGGCGCGAACTCCGCGGCCCCGAGCAGCCCGACGGCCAGCGACGAGTCGGTCAGCTGGAAGGTCTGGAACATGATCGCGACCAGCGTCAGCTCCGAGCCGGCGAGCGAGATGACCTGACCGCTCATCAGCAGGCGGTAGTCGCGCCGCCGCCGCAGCAGCCCGGCGTCCACGGCCACGGCGCGCAGCGCGCGGCGCCAGCGCGAGGGCGGGCCGCTCACGGCGTGAGAGGCTAGAGCGGTGGCACCCGTCTTCCTCGTCGGGCGGCCGCGACGCCGCGGCGATCCGCGCCTCGCACGAGGACTTCGTGCGCCTGCGGCGGCGGGCCGATCGCCGCGGTGATCCTCGACGAGCGCGAGGCCACCGACCGCCGTCCCCGGTGAGGTGCGAGCAGGGCATCGAGGGCAGGGTATTGTGAGGGGCGGTACTCGGCCTCGTGCACCGCCCGTTCGAGTCCTTGGGGCGTGAGCTGTTCGGCCCGCTCCAGGAGCGTGCGGGCGGGCGTGGTGACCGGATGGCGCGCTCGATGGTGACCTCGTCATCGGGCAGCGTGACGTGATGAGCGTCGATGGCGGCGCAGCGGCACTGGCGCGGCGCGCTCACGTCGATCTTCGCGCGGCGGCTGTCGGAATCCCCGACATCGCCGCTGCGGAGCGGTGACTGAGCACCGCGCCGGGCCCGGCGGCATCCGTCACCACCGGGCCCGGCGCGGAAACGCCACCAACGCGAGCGCCCCCCACCGCCTCGCCGCCGATCCGCGGGCAGCGCGACCGCCGCGGCGCCCGCGCGGAACGCCTCAGCGAAGGCGAGCGCTCAACGACTCGTCGGCGCCCACTGCGCCTCGGCCAGATCGCCCTCCGGCATGCCCTCGGGCGTCGGGACCTGCGGCGTGTCGCGCAGGTACCACTCGGCGTCGAGCGCGGCCTCGCAGCCGGAGCCCGCGGCCGTGACGGCCTGGCGGTACGTGTGGTCGACGAGGTCGCCGGCCGCGAACACGCCCGGCACCCCGGTCTGCGTCGACCGGCCCTCCGTGACGACGTAGCCCTCGTCGTCCGTGCGCACCTGGCCGCCGACGATCTGCGACTGGGGCTCGTGGCCGATCGCGATGAACGCGCCGCCGATCTCGAGGTCGCGCTGCTCGCCGGTCTCGGTGTTGCGCAGCCGCGCGATGCGCTGGAACGGCCCGCCGCCCGCCTCGAAGGCCTCGACCACGTACGGGGTGACGAACTCGATGTTGTCGATGTCGCGGGCGCGCTCGAGCATGATCTTCGAGGCGCGGAACTCCGACCGGCGGTGGATGACCTTCACGTCCGAGGCGAACTTCGAGAGGAAGATCGCCTCCTCCATGGCGCTGTCGCCGCCGCCCACGATGATCGTCGGCTTGTCCTTGAAGAAGGCCGCGTCGCACGTCGCGCAGTAGGAGACGCCGCTGCCGCCGAGCTCCTCCTCGCCCGGCACGCCCAGCTTCTTGTGCTCGGCGCCCATCGCGAGGATCACCGTGCGGGCCTGGTGCTCGTCGTCGCCCACCCACACCTTGTGGATGCCGCCGGGCTCGCGGGCGAGCTCGACCTTCGTGGCCTGGTCGGTGATGAACCGCGTGCCGAAGCGCTCCGCCTGGTCGCGGAACTTCTCCATCATCTCCGGCCCCATGATGCCCTCGGGGAACCCCGGGTAGTTCTCGACGTCCGTCGTCTGCTGCAGCAGCCCGCCCCAGAAGAAGCCCTCGATCACCAGCGGACGCAGGTTCGCGCGCGAGGTGTACAGCGCGGCCGTGTAGCCGGCCGGCCCGCTGCCGACGATGATGACGTTCTCGACCTCTCCAGGCACGTGCGCCTCGCTTTCCGGTGTCACTTCACTTTGTATAGTAGCGACCGTATCGGCGATCAGGCCCGCGCCGGCGCGGCCGTGGTGGGCGCCTGGTCCCGCTCTTCCCGCCAGCGGGCGACGGTACGCCGCAGCTGGAAGAAGGCCACGGCCCCGGGGATCGTCGGCAGCCAGAACGCGAACGCGCGGTAGGTCAGCACCGCCACGACCGCCAGGCCGCCGTCCACGCCGAACGCGATGAGCGCGCCGATCATGCCGCCGTCGACGCCGCCCACGCCGCCCGGCAGCGGCAGCAGGTTCCCGAGCATCCCCACGAAGTAGGCCTGCACGATCACCGGCCACGGCGGCGCCTCGCCGAACGCCCGGAACGAAGCCCACAGCACGGCGATGTTGAAGGTCCAGTACGCGAAGGCGCCCAGGACGGCCGGGTCGCGCGTGCGGACCAGCTCGAACGAGTGCCGCACCCCCGCGGACATCGAGGCCGGCAGCGTGGCCCCCCTCCGCGCCACGCGCGCGATCCGGCCGCCGCCCCCGGCGGCCGCGTCGACCCGCCGCTGGAGGTCGGTCGGCGTGAGCGACAGCAGCAGCGTCAGGGCGATGGCGACGGCGGCGAACACGGCCGGCACGACCGTCATGCCGAACGGCGCCGGCCCCGGCAGGAGCTCGACGCGCAGCCCGACCCCCACGGCCAGCATCACGGCCATGTAGACGGCGTAGGTCAGGACCAGGAACACGATCGTGCGGTCCGCGACCGTCCGCCGGTCCATCCCGGCGCGCCGCATCGCCCACGCGGTGAGCGCGATCCCGCCCGCGCCGCCCGCGGCGAAGATCCGCGTCGCGGCCAGCGAGGCCATCGTGATCTCGTAGCTCTCGCGCAGCGCGATCCGCGCGCCGCCCTCGACGAACACGTAGTGGAACAGCATCACGTAGCCGGCGAACGACAGGACCGTGAACGCGGCCGCCAGCGCCAGCCACCACGGGTCGCCGCGCTCGATTCGCTGCCACGTCTCGTCGAGGCCCGTGAGCTGTGGGATGCCGTAGTAGAGGATCGCGACGACGATGGCGATCAGCGACACGCCGAGCACGAAGCGCCGGCGCGTCATCTGGACGCGCGGCATCTCCTCGTCGTCCGGCTCCTCCGGTGGCGTCGGGTTCGGGACGTCGACCGGCGCCCGGGTCATGGATGCGCGGCGCGCTCCAGTCGCTGTAGGACCCGGCCGAGCGCCCGCGCGAGCGGCGCGGCGCGCGGCGCGCCGCGGCGCACCGCCTCCGTGAGGGCGGCGCCGGCGATCAGGTCGACGACGTAGTGCTCGCCGAGGTACACGAGCGCGAAGCCGAGCGTGATCGCGTACGTCCAGCCGATCGCCCCCGGCAGCGGCCCGGCCTCCCGCAGCAGGTGGGCGGACATGAGCGACGTCGCGAAGTGCAGGGAGGGCATGGCGGCCAGCGGGTTGCCTCCGAGGACATCGTAGAGAGGCCGCCAGAGGGCCTTCCAGAACGCCTCGCCGTGCTCGATCATCATGCGCCGCAGCGCCGGGTCCGCCATGTCGCCGAGCGCGCCCGTCTGAGCCGCGTACCACGGCGGCGCGGTCGGCAGCGCCCAGTAGCCGATCAGCCCGAGGTCGAAGGTGGCGTAGATCTGCGCCGCCCCGCGCGGGAACAGCGCCGGCCGGCGCAGGAGCAGGAACGCGACCGTCGAGTGCGGCACGAGGAACCAGATCCAGTGCGACCAGATCAGCACCTGGTCGGCGCGCCCGATCGCGCCCGGCCGCGCCAGGCCGCGCTGCAGCCGCAGGCCGGGCAGCTCGCCGAGCCCGATCGCGCGGTCGATCGCGACCGGATAGCGCACGCGCACGCGCGCGCGCAGGCGCTCGGGGTCGTCGTTGGGCATCTGGTAGGTCGCCACGTAGGCCCACATCTGCAGCGTGACGACCGCGACGTCGCGCGCGCGAGAGCGCGGGACGGCGACGCACAGCGCGAGCGGTGCGCAGGCCGCCGTGGCGGTCACCACGGGCGGCGGGATGCGGGCGCGCCGGCGGGCGAGCGGCACCGCCACGCCGACGGTCACCACCCCCCATGCCGCGGCGCGGATGGCGCTCGACACGCGCACAGCGCGGGCAGTATAGGTGCGCCTCGGGACCGCTCCGGGGCGCCGCCGGCGGCGGGGAGCGACGCCCCCATCGAGTACAACAGGGTGTCGTGCCCGAGCTGCAGCCAGGCGACGACTTCGCCGGTCACCGCATCACCGGCGTCGCCGGTCGCGGCGGCATGGGCGTGGTCTACCGTGCCGTCCAGCTCGACCTCGACCGCGCGGTCGCCCTCAAGCTGATCGCCCCCGACCTCGCGGGCGACCCGGCGTTCCGCGAGCGCTTCGTGCGCGAGTCGCGCCTCGCCGCGGCGATCGACCACCCGAACGTCATCCCCATCTACTACACGGGCGAGCACGGCGGCGCCCTGTACATCGCGATGCGCTACGTCGAGGGCAGCGACCTGCGTACGCTCGTGCGCGCCGCCGGGCGCCTCGACGCCGCGCGCGCCGCGCACATCGCCTCGCAGGTCGCCAGCGCGCTCGACGCCGCGCACGAGCGCGGGATCGTCCACCGCGACGTCAAGCCCGCCAACGTGCTGCTCGGCGCCGGCGAGCACGCCTACCTCACCGACTTCGGGCTCACGAAGCGCATCGCGTCGCACAGCGGCTCGACACGCACCGGCGGCTGGGTGGGGACGCTCGGCTTCGTCGCGCCCGAGCAGATCCGCGGCGAGCGGGTCGACGCGCGCGCCGACGTGTACGCGCTCGGCTGCGTGCTCTTCTACGTGCTGGCCGGCACCGCTCCGTACCAGCGCGACTCCGACGAGGCGACGCTGTGGGCGCACCTCAACGACGACCCGCCGTCGCTGACCGCCCACGTGGAGGGCACGCCACCGGCGCTCGAGCCGGTCGTGCGCCGCGCCCTGGCCAAGGACCCCGACGACCGCTTCCCGTCGGCCGGCGACCTGGGCCGTGCCGCGCTGGCTGCCGTCGGGCGCTCGACCCCGGCACGCCCGGAGCGCCTGGTCGCGACGGGCGCCGCCGCCCCGGCGGGGGCCGAGGCCGAGACCGCGCCGTCGCCCGACCAGGCGCTCACCCTCCCGGCCGACCCGCTGCCGCCGCGCCGCGGCGCCCGCCGCCCCGCCTGGGTGTGGGCGCTGGCCGCCGTGCCGGTGCTCGCGCTCGCCGCGATCGCCGCCGTGCTCCTGTCGGGCTCCGGCGGCGGCGACGGCACCACCGGCGCGCGGACCACGGCCGCGCCGACGACCGGCGCCCCCGACGGCGCCGTGGCGGGCACGGTGGGGCGCACCGTCCAGATCGGCGGCCGCCCGAACGGCGTGGTCGCGGGCGGCGGGCTCGTTTGGGTGCTGCGCTCGCGCAGCGATCGCGTCACCGCCCTGCGCGCGCCCGGCGGCCGGCGCGCCGGCTTCCGGCCGTTGGTCGGCCGCCTGCCCGCCGCGATGGCGTCCGGCTTCGGGCGCCTGTGGGTCGGCAAGCAGAGCCGGCCTGCGCTTGTCGCGATCGGCCTCAAGTCGCACCGGCGCATCGGCGCGCCCATCGCGCTGCCGGCCCAGGGGAAGGTCGTCGGCGTCGCCGCCGGCGAGCGCGGCGTGTGGGTCGGCATCCGCGGCGACCCGGGCCTGATCGTGCGCGTGAGCCCGAGCCGGCGTCGGATCATGGCCCAGGTCACGATGCCCGACGGCGTGCAGGACATCGCGGTCGGCGCGGGCGCGGTGTGGGTGCTCGGGCGGCGCTCGAACACCGTCACGCGCGTGGACGTCGCGACCGGGGAGAAGCGGCCGATCAACGTCGGTGCCGAGCCGGCCGGCGTGGCGGTCGGCGAGAACGCGGTCTGGGTGACCAACAGCGGCGACGACACCGTCACGCGCGTGGACACGGGCTCGCTCGTCACGCGCGTGATCGGCGTGGGCGACGGCCCCTACCGCGTGGCCGTCGGCGGCGGGGCGGTGTGGGTCGCCAACCGCAACGACAGCACGCTGACGCGCATCGACTCGGAGACCAACCGCGCGCTCGCCTCGCCGGTCGAGGTCGGCTCGAACCCGTTCGCGATCGCCGTCAACGGCCGCCGCGTGTGGGTCACGAGCCCGCCCGACGGGACCGTGCAGCGCGTCGACTTCTGAATGCCATGAAGGAGGGCCTCCCCGGTGGCACGCTCCGGCGTGTCGCCCGGGAGCGAGCGCCGAAGGAGGCCCGTCTTCATGTGGTAGGCCGGTTTGAATCTGTCGCGCAAGCGGCTGGATTACTGCCTGCTCGATGACGAGGGAGGTCGCGTCGAGGTCGGCGCGGCGCCGCCCGACGGCGACGGGCTGCGCGGTTTCGCGCGGCGCGTCGAGCTGCGCCACGGCGCGGTCGGGGTGCGGGCGGCGGTCGAGTCGATGAACGGCGCGCGGTTCGTGCACGACACGTTGGAGCGCTGTGGCTGGGACGTCGAGGTCGCCGACGCGCAGAAGGTCAAGGGCTTGGGGCCGTTGGCGTGCAAGACCGACCGCATCGACGCATGGGTGCTGGCCGAGCTGGCGCGCCGCGATCTGGTGCCGGCGATCTGGTTACCCACGTTCGAGCTGCGCGCCGAGCGTGAGCGCGCCCGCTGGCGGCTGGTTTTGGTGCGCAAGCGCTCCGCGCTGAAGCATCGCGTCCATGCCCAGCGGCGGCGGCGCTGACTACAGGTCGCGCGTGGAGAGCACGCCCGACTGCAGCGCCTCGGCGACAAGCCGCGAGCGCTTCTGGTTCTGGGGCAGGTGCTCGATCCCGAAGCGCTGGAACAGCGAGCGCAGGTGCGACTTGACCGCGTCGACGCTCAGGTGCAGCTCGCCGGCGATGTCCTGGTTCGTGGCGGGGACCGCGAACTCGTCGTGCTTGTACGGGCGCGCGAGCGCGACGAGCACCTGGCGCTGGGTCGGCGGCAGGTCGCCGAGCGTGAGGCGCTCGCGCGCGATCTGGGTGGGCTGGGAGTCCTCGGTCGCCGGCCGCCGGTAGGCGATCGACGTCTGCCCCACCCGGATGACGTCGCCGTCGCGGAGCCGGTGGCGGCCGCTCACGCGCTGGCCGTTGACGTACGTGCCGTTGCGCGACAGCCCATCGTCGCTGACGGTCCACTCGCCGCCGATGCACTCGAGCTCGGCGTGCAGGCGCGAGACCTCCGTGTCCCAGGGCAGGCTGAGCTCGTTCGAGTGCCCGCGCCCGACGCTCAGGCGCTCCCCGCGGCCGTCGAGCTCGAGGATGCGCTGCTCGCGGCCGTCGTCGCGGAAGACGAGGAACGGGCGCCCGCGGCGCTCGGCCTCGATGCGGTCGCGCAGCTCCTGCGGGGACGCGCTGTGCGCCTGGATCGGTGACGGGGCTCCGCTCATGCTCGCCAGTCAAGGTACCCCAGGGTGATCGGGGCGCCACCTCGGGGGGCGCAACCGCACACCCGGGGTGGCTGGGAGGACCGGCTCAGCGGGCCCATTCTGGGTCCATGACCACGATCCTCCTGCACCCGACCGCCTACCGGGCCGCGACCGACGAGCAGCTCGTCGACCTCGTCCGTGCCGGCGACGACCGCGCCTTCGCCACGATCCACGACCGCTACCAGCCGCGGCTCGTCGCCTTCGCCCGCCAGATGCTCGGCGGCGCGCACCACGACGCCGAGGAGGTCGTTCAGGACGCGTTCGTGCGCGCGCTGCACGCGCTGCGCGCCGACGAGCGCGAGATGGCGCTCAAGGCGTGGCTGTACACGATCGTGCGCAACCGCGCGCTCGACGTGCTGCGCCGCCCGGTGCGAACCACCGACCTCGCGCCGCACGCGGCGGTGCTGCGCGACCGCGCCGGCGACCCGCACGAGCGAGCCGCCCGCGCCGAGGAGCTCGGCGCGCTTGTGGCCGGCCTCAAGCGCCTGCCGGAGCGCCAGCGCACCGCGCTGGTGCTGCACGAGATGGGCGGCCGGTCGCACGAGGCGATCGCGCGCGAGCTGCGCGTGTCGGCCGGCGGCTCGAAGGCGCTGGTCTCGCGCGCCCGCGCGGGCCTCGCGCACGCGCGCGCGGCCGCGTGATCAGCGGGCCGCCGCGCGGTCGTGGCGCGGCGACGGGTCCAGGAACACGTGCGCCACGGCCGGCAGCTCGCGCCGCAGCTCCGCCTCGATCTCGCCCGTGACGCGCTCGACCCCGTCGCCGCTCACGTCGTCGGCCACGTCGAAGTGCACCGCGACGAGCAGCTGCTCCGGCGCGAGCACCATCGTGACCAGCTCGACGACCGCCTCGACGCGGGGGTGGCGGGCGACGACCTCCTCAATCGCCCGCCGCTCCTCCGGCCGCGCGGCCTGGCCGATCAGCAGCTCGTAGGTCTGGTGGCCGAGGCCGAGCGCGACGCCGGCCAGCAGCGCGGCGATCGCCAGCGAGGCCACGCCGTCCCACGCTGGGTCGCCGGTGACCTGGCTCAGCGCCACGCCGGCGAGCGCGAGCACGACGCCGGCGACGGCGGCGGTGTCCTCGAACAGCACCGTCTTCGTGGTCGGGTCGCGGCTGCGCCGCACGTAGCGCAGGTGCGGCTCGTCGGCCTCGGTGGCCTCGCCCCGGGTCTGGCGGATCGCGCGCGCGAGCGAGACGCCCTCGGCCACGAGCGCGAAGCCGAGCACGGCGTAGGCGACCCCGAAGCTCTCCTCCTCCGAGCCGGACGCGGTGATCCGCTCGATGCCCTGGAACGCCGAGAACACCGCGCCCGACACGAAGATCATCACCGCGGCCATGAAGGACCAGAAGAAGCGCTCCTTGCCGTAGCCGAACGGGTGCTCGAGGTCGGGCTCGCGCCGCGAGAACGTCAGCGACACGAGCAGGAAGACCTGGTTCATCGTGTCGGCGACGGAGTGCGCCGCCTCCGAGAGCATCGCCGAGCTCCCGGCGATCAGGCCGCCCACGAGCTTGGCCGCGGCGATGGCGCCGTTGGCGGCGAGGGCGACGTAGACGGTGCGCCGGCTCGCGCTCTGGTTGTCGCCCCGGGCCACGGACGCGGGCTTCCCCGCGCCGGGCGGCGCGAACCCCTGGGGCCGTCAGACCCGCACGGCGCGCGCGCCGTTGCTCGAGGCCGCCGCCTCCTCGCGCCGCTGCGCGGCCTCCTCGACCAGCGCGGCGACGAAGCGGCTCGTCTCGTCGGCCTCGGGATGCCACTGGACGCCGAGCGCGAAGCGCGCGTCGCGCAGCTCGATGGCCTCGGGCAGCTCGTCCATCACCGCCCATCCCGTGACCTCGAGCCCGTCGCCCACGTCGGCGATCCCCTGGTGGTGGTGGGACTTCGTGGCGTGAACGGTGTCGCCCGCGGCGCGGTGGGCGAGCGAGCCCTCGGCCAGGCGCACGTCGTGGTCGGACTCGTCGAAGGTGCCCAGCGCGCGGCGGTGGTCGTGGTGGCCGTGGCTATCGGGCAGATGCTGCTCGAGCGTGCCGCCGCGCGCGATGTTCATCAGCTGCATGCCGCGGCAGATGCCGAGCAGCGGGATGTCGCGGTCCATCGCGCGCTTCGCCAGCGCGATCTCGAACGCGTCGCGCTCGGGGACGGTGTTCTTCGTCTCGGGATGCGGCTCGGCGCCGTAGGAGCGCGGGTCGATGTCGGCGCCCCCGGCGAGGATGAGCCCGTCGACGAGGTCGAGCACCTGGTCCGGGTCGTCGTGGACGGCGTCGTCGGGTGGGATCATCACGACGAGCCCGCCCGCCCCCTGGACGGCCCGGATGTACGAGCGCGGGAGCAGGAAGGCCTCCTGGTCCCACACGCTCCAGCGGGCGCGCTCGAGGACGGTGCAGATGCCGATGACGGGACGGGACATCCGTCTGAGCCTACCCCGGCGGTCGGCGCGGGACGCGCGGGCCGGTCGGCCCTCGACCGCTATGCGGCGCCTCTGCGCTCCCGCTGCAGCGTGTCGCGGACCGCCGCACGGTCGACCCCGCGCGAGCGCAGGATCTCCGCGGCCACGCCGTCGCCCTCGCGCAGCAGGCCGAGCAGGACGTGCTCGGCACCGATGAAGTCATCGCCCAGGGCGAGCGCCTCGCGAAGCGACAGCTCGAGCGCCTTCTTCGCCCGCGGCGTGAACGGCACGCGCGGCCCGAACCATCCCCGCCGGCATCCCGGCCGGCCCGACAGCGCGCCGGGGCCGAAGGTCCGCTCGACCCGTTCGCGCACCTCGTCGAGGTCGATGCCGAGCGTGGCGAGCGCGCCGGCGTCAAGGTCCGGCTCTCCGCGGCCGATCAGCCGC
>Ga0126313_10001360_pt1 | contig 12837 bp, 12 predicted proteins | sample Plot105A_FD_89954 | JGI IMG/M metagenome (GOLD analysis project Ga0126313, IMG submission 89954) | Serpentine soil microbial communities from UC McLaughlin Reserve, CA, USA - Plot105A | ecosystem: Environmental > Terrestrial > Soil > Grasslands | place: USA: UC McLaughlin Reserve, Lake County...
TCGGGACGCTCGGCTACGGCGCCCCCGACCTCGCCCGCGCCAGGTCCGAGCTCGAGAAGGACTACGCGCGGGGTCTCGACGCCGCGGTCGACGCCCTGCCCGCCGACCTCCCGGTCACCAAGCGCATCGTGCACGGCAAGCCAGGCCCCGAGCTCGTGAAGGCCACCCGCGAGGACAACCACGACCTCGTGGTGGTCGGCTCGCGCGGCCGCGGCACGGCGGCTTCGCTCGTGCTCGGCAGCGTCTCAAGCTACGTGCTCCACCACCTGGCCGGCGCGGCGCTGGTGGTGCACGACGAGGCCGTGGCGGCATAGCGTTTCGAAACGGCAGCGACGAAGGAGGAGGCCGGGCGGCGGCGCTGCTTGGGGAGCGAGTGGAGGATTTTGTCCCCCAGAGGGGCCACAACCCTCCATTCGACGGGTGGATTGAATCTTGGGGTCGCTATAGCGACCCCAACCTTCCACTCAACAACCGACCACGCGCCCCCGCCCACCCACCTTCGTCGCGCCGTTCGCCCGCAGGGGCAGGGCGCCCGAACCCACCTCCCTTCGGGGCGCCCGCGGGGGCTGGGCGCGTCGCGACCGCCACGCCCGGAACCCTGCACGACGGTGCATCGTGCAGCAAAGAAAGACTTGACCCCCTTGCCCTACTGGCTGGCGACCAGGTAGTCCGCCAGGCGCGAGGCGGCGGTGCGCAGGCGCCGGAAGTAGGTGGCGCGGGATAGGGAGAGCTCGTCGGCGGCCTGCTCGTGGCTGCCCGCCGGTTTGAGGTAGCCGCGCCGCAAGACCTCGCGCAGCAGCCGCTCGTCGTCCGAGTCGCCGAAGGCGCGCTCTGCCCCCGCCTCCAGGCGGACGCGCACCGACCGAGCGCGCTCCTCGGGCGTCTCGCCCTCGGCCAGCGGGCTGCCCGCGAGCTCGAGCGGGCGGGCGGGCGGGCGAGCGCAGCGCCTCGCGTACGGCGTCGGCGTCGAACGGCGCCGCGGGGGCGAACGCGCCGGCGCCGTTGCCGCCGGCGACCGGCGCCGGCGGCGCGAGCCCGATCTCTCCGTAGATCACGATCCGCTGCAGGCCGAGGAGGCCACCGGGCCCGTAGTCGACGCGGTGGCACTGCACCGCGTGCTCGCCGCTGAGGTCGAGGTCGGCCAGATGCTCAGCGCCGAGCAGCGTGGTGAACTCGTTGGCCTGGTCGTAGGCGCGATCGACCGGCAGGTAGGCGAAGCGCGGGTTCGCCAAGCCCGAGCGCAGGACGCCGGCCATGTTGACCATCGCCTGGACCTCCGACCGCGCGGGGTCGTCGGCCCCGGCGGTGAAGTCGACGGCGTCGCGCCAGAGGATGACGTTGCCGTCCGGCACGGTCGCGCGCGCGTGGTCAAGCCACGGGCCCAGCAGCGGATCGCGGTCGGCGAAGTCGGGCGCGTTGCGCGGGGTGACCGCGATCAGGTAGCCGACGAGCTGGTCGTCGGCGTCGCGGGCGATCGCCACGCACTGCGGCGCTTGCTCGAAGAACGGCCGCGTCGCCTCCCACCAGTGCGGCAGCTTGCGTCCCTCGATCAGCGTGGCCACGACGCCGGCGTCGCCCGGGCGCACGCCGTCGATCCGGTACCGGGCGGTGCCGTCCCACGAGTAGAGCGCGCGGATCGTCGGGTTCTCGACGAGGTCGGCGAGGTCGATGGTCAGCCGTGGCCGGCCGCTCGTCGCCGCGAAGTAGAGGTGGTCGGCGATGCGGCGTCGCAACTCGCGCTCGCGCTCGGAGTCGCTGCGCCGCAGCTCGGCGCGCAGCGCCCGGCGTACGAGGTCGTGCAGGGTGAGTCCGTCGCCAAGCGGCTCCGAGAACGTGCGCGAAGCCAGCCACTCGTACGCCTCGACAGCGTCGGCGCCGGGCAGGACGTCGTCCAGCAGGTCGACCGTCACGACGCGCGCCAGGGCGCCCACCGCGATCGCGCCGCGGTGCGCAGCATCGAGCTCGGCGGCAGTGATCCGGCGGATGAGCGCGCGCACGATCTCCGGCGGGTCGGGCGAGCGGTTGGGCTCCCAGCGCGGCTCGGCACGGGCGGCGTCGGCGGCAAGGGCCAAGGCGAGCGGAGAGCCGTCGGCCCAGGCGACGATCTCGGCCGCCCGCTCGTCGTCGGCCACGCCATGCTCGGTCACGAGTGCGCGCGCGTCCGCGGCCGGCATCTCCGCCAGCGGGAGCTCCCGAACGAGCCGCTCCCAGCCGCCCTCGAACCATGCCGACTCGGTTGCGGTGCGCGTGGCAACCACGACGAAAGCGCCCTCGGGCAGCATGGGCAGGAAGCGCTGGCGCAGGTAGCCGCCGGCAGCGCTCATGCGCTCGTAGGTGTCGATGAGCAGCAGGGGGCGCTCGTCATGCTGGAGGCCTTCGAGCGCGCGCTCGAGCTCGCCGGGCACCGGCGCGAGGTCGCGGCCTTCGACCATCCGCGGCTTCCAGCCGCGCTTGCGGCCGCGTCGGACCACCTCACGCAGGAGCGCGCTCTTGCCGATGCCGGCGCGGCCGTGGACGAGCACGACCGCCACGTCGCCCTCACCGTCGAGCAGGCGGTCGAAGAAGGCAAGCTCGCTCCGGCGGCCGACGAACCGGTCCTCGTCCGCGTCGACGAGACGACTGGCAAGCGTCCCTGGCACCGATATGAGCGTATCCGTGACAAGGACGCCGATGGGCGGGTTCATGCCCCTTCAAACCGGGGCCGAACGGGAACTACGGCGCGAGCGGTAGCGTGCGCCGCCGGTGCACGCGCTCGTCGTCTCGGACACCCACTTCGGCGCCTGGACGGGCGACGACCTGCTCCGCCATGACTGGGCGCTTGGGCGGCTCGCGCCCCACCTGGACGACATCGACGAGCTGGTCCTGCTCGGCGACCTGTTCGACTTCCTCTTCGCCAGCGTGCCCGACGCATTCGCGGCCGCCGACCCGTTCTTCGGCCTTGTCGCCGACCGGCTCGGGGGCAGGCGGGTGGTGTGGCTGGCCGGTAACCACGACCGGCACATCATGGCTCGCGAGCTCGAGACGCTGACCGAGGAGATGCTCGCCACCGGCCAGGACGCGGCCGCCGTCGGTCCGGGCCTGCGGTCGCGCAACTTCTTCCAGCGCTTCCTCGAGCGCCGACTGCCGGAATGCGAGGTGCGGATCGAGTATCCGGCCCACCGGGTGGCCGACGTGATCTGCTGCCACGGTCACTACCTCGACGCCCACGTCCAGGGGTCGGTCGCCAACCGCATGTTCACGCGCGGGCTGCGCCGCGTCGGCGGGGTCGCGACGCACGGGCGCACGCTGCGCATCGAGGACTACGAGGCCGCGACCGGGCCGCTCACCGAGCTCCTCTACACGGTGGCCCAACTGCCGAGGGGTACCGCCGCCCAGAGGGACCTGCTCGAGGAGGTGAGGCGCATCGGGCGCATCGTGCGCGCGGTGGCGAGCCCGGGCCGCGAAGCCGAGCGGCTGGCCCGCGAGCTCCTGGACCGAGCGCGCTCGCTCGTGCGCCCGGGCGGCGGACTGGAGGGGGCCACGAGCGTGCCCGTCGAGACGGCCGGCGACGCGAGCGCCAACCTCGCCCGCGTGCTCTCGCCCGACACGCCGGTCGAGCGCTCGCTGCGCGCCTACGCCCAGGTGGCCAAGAACCTGGGCTGGGACCGCGAGGCCGACAAGCTCGTCTTCGCCCACACCCATCAGCCGCTGTCGGCGGTGAGCGCGCTCCCGCTCGAGGGCGCGCCCGGCGGGCGCGTGCGCTTCTGGAACACCGGCTCGTGGATCTATGAGCCGACGCTCGGCTCGCTCGACAGCTACGAGCGCTACCTGCGCATCGCCTGGCCCGGCACGGCGGTGCTGATCGACACCGAGCGTCCCGAGCCCGAGCTCATCTCGTGCCTGGCGGACCTCAATCCTTTGCCGCCGGCGACCGAGAAGCTCGCGCCCGATGCCGCCCGGGCGGCGTACCGGCGGGCCCGCGAGGCGGGAACGCTCTACGCCGCGTCCGAGCGGTTCTCGGGCGCGTCGGCCACGAAACGCGGCTCGTAGGCATCGACCTGGACCTCGCGGCACTCCTCGCCGCACCTGTCGCAGACGACGACGAAGCGGATCGTCTTGAAGCGCCGCGAGTAGCGGCCGATGCCGCTGTGGAGTCCGGAGTGGTCGCACCTGGTCATGGATCCATCCTTTCCCGGTGTGTTCGACCGCACAAGCACAAGGTCGTCGCGTGTCAAGACCGAATCGACTCATATACAACGGAGCGGACGGCAGCGACTTGTGTTCTCTCCGGCCCACTAGCCCAAGCTCGCGTCGATCTGCCGCGCCGCCCGGACGATCGGGCGCGAGAACTCGCCTGACCGCAGCCGCCGGCCCACCCGCCGCAGCTGCGCGAAGTCGCCCCGATCGCGTGCCCGGACTGCCGTGGCGAGAATGGCCGCAAGCGCGCGGAACGCCGCCACGAGCCGGCGGTTCGGCGCGGCCGCCGCGGCCGGCGGGCGGGCTCGCGCCAGCCGATCGGCGGCCCGCAGCGTGGCCCGGCGCAGCCGGCGCAGCGCGGCGCTCAAGGCCGGCGCATCCGCCGCACGCAGCGACCGAAACGCGCGGCGCTGCGCCGCCGTGTACGACGTCAGGACGCCCTCGACCGCCGTCCGGTATGCCGCCACCCGCTGCGCCGGCTGCTGCGCGTGCCGGTGCCGGTGGGCCGGCGCGGCCCCGGACGGGCCGCTGCGCGTGGTCCCGCCGTCCCCGCCGCCGCATCCCGCGACGAGGACGGCACACAGCGCGAGTGCGGGAGCGAGGCGCGGCACGGTGGGGCGACCGCCGACGGCGACGCCGCGGCCCGCGCGGCGGCGTCGCGCGTCGCGCACGGCGCGGCGGCGGTGGCCGACGCCGACGCGGCCCTCAGTCGTGCCGCGAGTAGGTGAGCCGCGCGTCGTCCCCCTCCAGGATCACGGGGTCGCCGCACATCTGCAGCAGGCGGGAGTAGGTGCGCGCGCCGATGTGGTCGGCGAGATCGGAGACGTCGGAGGTGAAGACGATCGAGCGCTGGTCCTCGTAGCGGCGGTTGATGACGGTGTAGAGCTGCTCGAGCACCCACTCGTTCTGTCTCGCCACCGCGAGGTCGTCGACATGGAGGAGGTCGACGCCGGCGAGCCGGTCGAGCAGGCCGAGGTAGGACTGCTGAGAGCCCTCGTCGTAGGTGTCGGAGATCGCGGCGAGCAGCAGCGGCGCGGTGTAGATGGCCACCGAGCGTCTCGCCCTCAGGGCGTGCTGGGAGACGATCATCGCCAGCGTCGTCTTGCCGGTGCCCTTCGGCCCGGCGAACCACAGCCCCTCGCCCTCGTCGAGCCGGCGTTCGATGTTCGCGCAGAACTGGCGCACCTCGGCGACGATCCCGGCGTCGATCCGGGTGACCGGGAAGCGATCGAAGCCCACGTCGCGGTAGCGCCGCGGGATCGCGTGCGAGAGCCGCCGCGAGCGCCGGACCGCGACGCGCTGCGGCATGCACCGGCACCGCCGGGCGCCGCCCTCGGCGACGACCCATCCCGACCCGTCGCACTCGCCGTAGGGACAGTCGAAGTCGGCCACGGCGCCAGTCAACCATCCCGAGCGGACCGCAGCGAAAGCACACGCCGCAAGTTGCGGACCTGACGCCTAATGCCTAATGCCTAATGCCTCTGCTATGGCACGCGCCTGGACAGCCGCGCCAGCTCTTCATGGCACTCGACCACGCGCCGCTTCACCGGGTCCTCGTCGGGACGGTCGTGAACGAGGTCCCACGTCCGGTCGGCGACCTCACCGGCGGTGTCCGGCGTCGCCCCCTGGCACAGGCGCTCGACGAGCTGGAGCTCGAAGGTCTCGATCTGCTTGAGCGGCTCGCCCGGCGGCATCTTCGGCAGCGGCTCGCGCACGGCCTCCTTCCAGAGGGTGGTCGCGATCAGCAGGCGGTTGCGCAGCGACGCTGCCATCGGCTCGATCGGGCGGACCCTACCGCGACGGGGCTCAGGGTTCCGGGCGGTAGCGGTAGCCGAATCCGCGTACGGTCTCGATCGGCTCGCAGTCGGTCGCCTCGGCCAGCTTGCGCCGCAGGTAGCCGACGTAGACCTTGACCTGGTCGGTCGGCCCGCCGAGCGCCTGCTCCCAGACCAGCTCGAGGAGCTGGTCGCGGCTGAGCACCTGGTTGGGGTGGCGCACGAAGGTGGCCAGGAGCTTGAACTCGAGGGGGGTCAGGGTGACCGTGCGGCCGTTGACGGTCGCGCGCGCGTCGGCGAAGTCGATGCGGACGAGCCCGTCGTCGTAGACCACGGTCTCGGTCTCACGATCGCCGGCGCGGCGCAGCAGGGCCTCGACGCGCGCGACGAGCTCCTGCCGGCCGAACGGCTTGGTCACGTAGTCGTCGGCCCCGGCCTTGAGCCCGCGGACCTTCTCGAGCTCGCCGTCGCGGGCGGTGAGCATCATCACCGGCACGTCGGAGAGGTGGCGGATCCGCTCGAGCGTCTGCCAGCCGTCGAGCACGGGCATGGCGGCGTCGAGCACGACGAGGTCGGGCCGCTCGTCGTAGAGCACCTTCAGCGCCTGCTGCCCGTCGCATGCGGCGGTCGTTCGAAGCCCGGCGCGCTGGAGAAGGGTGCAGACGACGTCGCGCAGATCGTCCTCGTCGTCGACCACGAGGACGTGCGAGCCAGCCATCACGGCGACTCTAACGCCTTCTTCCCAACCTCTTCCCCCCTGTTTTCCGGACTCACCCCCCAGGCGATGCAGGGTCCGGCCCGCATGCTCGCAATCGTCCTCCTCGGCGGCGCCTTCGCCCGCAGGGTCTACGCCGGATAGGGTGGCCCCAAGAGCATGGAAGCCGACACCAGCCTCCGCCGCGCGCGCGAGCTGAAGGGCTTGGCCCAGCTGGCGCTGGACGATCCCACGGAGACCATCGAGAGTGCGCTCCAAGCCGCTCGCGAGGGTCTCGAGATGGAGATCGCCTACCTCGCCGAGTTCACCGACGACGAACAGATCTTCCACACGTTCGCCGGCGACCTCGACACCCTGGACATTGGGGAGGGCTCCGCGATCCCGCTGGCCGACAGCTACTGCCAGCGGATGTGCGACGGACGGATCGGCAACGTGGTCCGAGACGTTCGGGACGACCCGGAGCTGGCCTCGCTCGCGCTCACCGAGCGGGCGAGCGTCGGCGCCTACGTCGGCGTTCCGCTGCGCTTCTCAGACGGGCGGCTGTACGGGACCTTCTGCTGCCTCTCGCATGCGCCGGATCCCGATATCGGCGACCGCGAGGTGCGCTTCATGCGCCTGCTCGCCAGGATCGTGGCCGGCGAGCTCGAGCGCCAGGAGCTGCGCCGCGAGGCCGACCGGCTCAAGGACGACTTCGTCGCGCTCGTCTCGCACGAGCTGCGCACGCCCCTCGCGTCGATCATCGCCAACCTCGAGGTACTCGAGGACGAGACGCGCGAGCTCTCCGCCGACGGCCAGCGGTTCCTCGGCGTGATCGACCGCAACGCGCGCCGCCTGCTCCGCCTGGTCGGCCAGCTCCTGTTCGTCGCCCAGCTTCAGGCCGGGCGGCTGCCGGCGGCGCGGGCGTGGGTCGACTTCGACGCCCTCGTGGCCGACGCCGTCGAGTTCGCCCGGGCCGGCGCCGAGGCCAAGGGGATCGATCTTGCGCTCGAGGCCCAGCCCGTCGGCGAGCTGTGGGGCGACGGCGACCGCCTCGCCCAGCTCTGCGACAACCTGTTCTCCAATGCGGTCAAGTTCACGCCCGAGGGCGGCCGCGTACGGGTGCGCGTCGGCCGCGGCGGCGGCAACGTGCGGCTCGAGGTCGAGGACTCGGGCATCGGCATCCCGCTGCGCGAGCACCCGCGCCTGTTCGAGCGGTTCTACCGCGCTTCGGCGGCGGCCGAGCGCGAGGTGACCGGCGCCGGCCTGGGGCTGTGGATCGCCGACGCCATCGCCCGCATGCACGTCGGCACCATCGAGGTGGCATCGGAGGTCGGCGCCGGCACGACCTTCACCGTCGTCATGCCGGAGGCCACCCCTCAGGCAGGGGGAACGGCTGCTCCCCGAGCGCGATGACGAGCGGCTCGCCGCCGCGTGCCGCGATGGTCAGCGGCGCGTCGGCGTCGGTCGTCGCCCACTGCACGGTCAGCACACTGCGGCCCGGGTAGCCCCCGGCCAGCTCGCGCACCGCGCGGGCCGCCATGGCGATGGCGCCCATCGGCGCGGTCAGCTCGGCGCGTTCGGCGTCGACGTCGGGCGGCGCCAGCGGATGGACGTGCGGGATGGGGCCGGGGGTCGGTTCGCCCGACGCCGCCTCACCGGCGGCGACGTCGACCAGCAGCGGGGGCGCCTCCGGGCCGAGGTCGAGCACGAGCATGGCGCCCGCCGCCCCGGCGGCGGCCACGAACGCGCGCAGGGTGGCGGCGTGCTGCTCGGGGCCCTCGTTCCCGTTCGCGACTGGCATTCGATCAGCTTGCCACCTCGCCGGACACCGGAATCCTGAGCGCCGTCGAGGTCGGCTACCAGGCCCGGATCGCGGCGGTCAGCTGATCCTGCTGGTGCTGACCGTCTCGCGGATCTACGCAAGCGCGCGCTCGGCCCAACCGGCCATGAGCGTCACCGCTTCGGCGTCGCCCTCGACGCTGACCGGCGCATCGATTGGCTCGCCCGAGAGCCAGCGGTAGAAGGCCATCGTCGTGGTGGTGACGGTCGCGTCGGGCGCGAGCTCGGACTCGCCGGGCTCGACGGTCAGCCCACCCTCAACGGCGACGGTGAACCTGGCGCCGACCGGGCCGGCGAGCGAGACCGTCATCGTGATCCGGTGCTCGCCGAGCCAGGCCGCGTCGACGCGGCGCGCGAGTGCGCGGGCCAGCAGGAGCGGGTCCAGCCACACGCCGGCGCGCGCGAGATCGGCGGGGCTGCGCGTCGCCCGGCCGAGCGCGGCCATGTGGCTGCGCGCCCGCCGGTAGCGGCCCTCGACGTCGACCCGGCCCTGGAGGCGGGCGCGCGTGGCGCGCGAGCCGTCCAGGAGGTCGGCGAGGGCGGCCGGGTCGGTACGCACCCGCAAGCGGGGCGTGGCGTCCTCCGACCCGGCCGCCCAAGTTCCATGGCCCTTCACCTCGAGCTCGAAGCGCAACGGCCTGCCGGCGAGCAACGGGGAGACCTGGAGGAGCGTCGCGGCCGTGCGCCCCACCACCTCGGGTTCGTCGACGGCGAGCTCGCGCAGCACCGAGGGCAGCCATGCGCGCGGCGGCCACGGCTTGGCCTCTCCCCGCAGGGCGGCGGCGAGCCGGGCGCGGGCGCTGGGAGTGAGTGACGCCGGGGCGCTGGGCGCGTTGGGCGTTGGGCGTTGGGCGTCGGGCGTCGGCGGCGGTGGGGTTTCCGGCGGAGGTGGCGCACTGGTGGGCGGGCGTGGCGTTTCGTGCGGGGGTGGCACAGCGGTGGGCGGGCGCGGCGCGATTGTTGGCCGGCCTCGCAGCTCGTCGACCGCCTCGCGCAGCCGCCGGGCCTCCTCGGCCGCCGCCTGGGCGTCGGCCTCGAGCCCGTGCAGGCGCTCCGAGAAGGCCTTGGCTGCCGCCTCGATGGCGGCGACCCGGCCCTCGGCGGCCTCGGTGCGCACGTCGCGCTCGTCGGCCGCCGCGAGCAACTCGGCCTGCTCGGCCCGAACCGTCGCCAGCGTGGCGGTGATCTCGGCGATGGTGTCCGACGCGCGCAGCTCGTCGATGGCGGCGTTGGCGTCGTCGATCGCGGCGGCGCGCTGGGCGAGCTCGGCGGTCATCCGTCCGATGTCGCGGTCCACCGTCTCGCGCCAGGCCTCGATCGGCCCCAGCGCCTCGGCCACGCGGTGCAGCTCGGCGCCCAGGCGTTCGCGCTGGACCGCCTCGCCCGCCACCGCCTCAGCGGCGTCGGCGGCGACGCGGTCCAGCCGCTGGTTGAGGCCGCCCACATCGCGCGCGACGCGCTCGCGCGCGGCATCGAACTCCGCCCGCAGCCGCTCGACGTCGGCGCGTAACGCGTGCTCGGCCTGCGTGCGCGCTTCGCGCCCCGCCTCCAGTCGTTTCTCGGCCGCGGCGATCCGGCGCTCGGCGTCCTCGATCTCCTCGGCGATGCTCGGTCGCTGCGACGTGGACACGCGGCGATGCTAGCTGCGGCCCCCGACGCCTCCGCGACGAGCTCCCCGCTCTTTGCGGTCGCTGACGACGACCTTCGTCGCGATGGCGGCATCGGCCTTCCAGACGTCGACGGCGCCCGCGCCGCTAGCATCGCCACACCGCACGCGCAGCTCCCGCAGCCCCTCGGCCACCGGACCACCCGCGGCATGGACGCGCTCGGGACTGCGGCCGTCGTACTCGAGCTCGGCGTCGACGGCGAGCGGTCGGCCGCTCACGACCACGGCCCATCGGCCCGGCAGCAGCTCGACCACCGTCCGCCGGCGCAGCGCGCCGGCCCGCACCGCCCAGACCACCGTCACCGCCCCCAGCACCGCCATCGCCAGCGCCGCGGCGCGCGAGGCCCAGTCGTCCCAGACGAACAGGCCGACGACCACCAGCGCGGCCAGCGATGCCGCGACAAGCGCCCAGGCCAGGCCCGGCCACCCGACCCACGCCCACACCCGCGGGGGCACGAGCTCGCCCCGCCGGCGGGCCGCCATCACGATGAGCATCGGGACCGCGATGCCCACGAGCACGTTCGTCACCACGCCGGCGATGGTGAGCACGCTCGAGAACGAGGCGTCGCCGAGGTCGAGCGTGGCCTCGGCGACGGCGAAGATCAGCAGCACCGGCACGAGAGCCAGGGCCGTGCGCCAACGCCCCGACCAGCGCGTCAGGCGCTCGAGCGCGAGCGCGTGCACGGCGACCGACCCGCGGTTGATGTTCATCCCCAGCAGCAGCACCGAGGCAATGCCGCCGAGCACGCCCATCGCCGGGCCCACCTGATCGGCGAGCGGGCCGATGGCGGTGCCCTTGGTCCCCGCCAGGTCGGCGGCCGGGACCGCGGCCGAGACCCCCACCAGCCAGAGCCCGACGATGGCGGTGACGATCACCGTGCCCACGAACGCGCCCGCGGCCAGCCTCGAGGCATCCGGGTCGCGCCCGGCCGCCTGGCGCTGGATGCCGACGAGGTAGACCGAGCCGATGTACTGCATCAGGATCACGCCGAGTGCCGCCCCCACCGTCTTGTCGAGGGCCTCGTTGCCGTCGCCGAGCGGCACCTCGGCATGGGACAGGTCGCCGGGCCCGGCGTGCAGGAGAGCGACAACGGCGACGAGCACGACGAGCACGGTCGTCACCACGCCGACGAGCGCGACCGTGCCCAGCGCGAGCTTGGACCCGCGCGCGAGGAGGAGGACCACCGCCGCAAGGATCATGCCCGCCCAGAGCCCGCGCGGCGTGTGCGTGACCTCGGCGACCGTGATGGACAGGCCGATCCAGCCCGCGAGCAGGCTTAGCCCGCTGCGAACGCCCCCGGTGGTGGTGAACACCACCGACGCACGGTTGCCGATCAGGGCGGTGGCCATCCCGCCGAGGAAGGCATGGCGGTAGCGCACGCCGCCGCTGCGCGCGATGCCTTCCCCCAGCCCGGCCATGGCGATCGACATCACCAGCCCGACCAGCGCGAGCAGTGCGAGCGCGGGCAGCGGGCCCATCGCGGTGGCCGCGACCGGCAGCCCGAGCAAGCTGACGGGCAGGCTCACGGTGACCGTCAGCACGACGGTCAGCCAGAACGGCGGCAGGCGGTCGAGCGAGGTGACCAGCCCGTGCGCCGCCCAACGCAGCCGGTCGCCGATGGGGACCCGGGCGGCGAACGTCGAGGTCCCCGGTGCCCAGGCCCGCCTGTCGTCCGCCCCGAAGGTGATTCGATGTCCTCCTCGAGGATGATCCTCGGATCGTCAGCGCGGCCGATGCCGCCCCGCGCCCGCGCGCGTAACTATGTGGAACGGGGCGCGGTTGCGCCTTTTCATTCAGCCCTGACCGGGACCGAGCGCCTGAGGTCGAAGGCTCGGGTGGGCCGCCTGACGTCTAGGATGCGGGGAAGCCGGTGCCGTCGCCGGGAGGGCCAAGGCTTCGGTCGCGCTTCTATTTAGTGCGAGAATGGCCTTGCGCGCGAGCGCCAGGCTACGCCTCGCGCGTGGGGAGCAGTCGCCAGTGCCGGTTCGTGTCTTCATCGTCGATGATCACTTCCTGTTCCGGACGGGCTTGCGTGGGCTGCTCGAGGAGAACGGGCTCGAGGCCGTCGGCGACGCGGGCGACGCGGAGCATGCGCTCGGTCCAATCGCGGAGCTAAGGCCCGACGTCGTCCTCATGGACCTGTCGCTTCCAGGCATGTCGGGCGTGGAGGCAACCCGGCAGCTCACCAGGCTCACGCCCGACGTCCGAGTCCTGATCCTCACAGTCTCCGCCAGCGACCAGAGCATCATCGACGCCATTCGCGCCGGCGCCTGCGGCTACCTGCTGAAGGACACGCGGACCGAGGACTTGATTCGCGCTATCCAGGCCGCCGCTCGGGGTGAATCCTCGCTGTCGCCTGATGCGACCGCCGTCGTGCTGGATCGTCTGCGTGCCTATCGGTTTGCTCCATCGCCTCTCGATGCGCCGAGCACGGAGAGCGATTTGAGCTGGCGCGAGCTCGAGGTGCTCGCGCTCCTCGTCGAGGGCAAGGAGAACACGGAGATCGCGCAAGCGTTATCGATCAGCCCGCAGACCGTCAAGAATCACATCTCCCACATCCTCGCCAAGCTGAACGTCCCCAACCGTACGCTGGCGGCACTGGAGGCGGTCTGGCGCGGTCTGGTCTAGCGCCGCTGGACCTCATCCGTATTTCACACGGAATCCCATCCGGCTTTCATACGCCCGA